>Ga0310120_10001695_pt1 | contig 16519 bp, 10 predicted proteins | sample CB27_AW_983_MG_FD_203506 | JGI IMG/M metagenome (GOLD analysis project Ga0310120, IMG submission 203506) | Marine microbial communities from Western Arctic Ocean, Canada - CB27_AW_983 | ecosystem: Environmental > Aquatic > Marine > Oceanic | place: Canada: Western Arctic Ocean | collected...
GAGCGGCCACCTCCCCGGGCGATATCTCGTGATTCTCGACGCCCACCATCCTTCCGAAGGTCGCTTTGCGGCGCAGGTCTTCGAGAATCTCCTGGGTCGATGCCACTTGAAGTAATCCGACCGGATCGAAGCCCGTGGCAAAGCCGGTGTCCTTCTCCAGGCTTGCATAAAGGTCCCGTGTGTAGCGGGCGATCTCCATCCCGGTGGTGGTCGTGAACCCAGAGGTGGCGACGAGTCCGGCCGCGTGCCAGGTAGTCCCCGAGGTCAGTTTGTGACGCTCGACGAGCAGCACGTCGCTCCATCCCCGAAGCGCAAGGTGGTAGGCAACGCTGCAGCCAATGACGCCTCCACCGACGATGACTACTCGTGCCGACCCGGGCAGTTCAAGATTGGGGCGCACTGCGGGATTTGCCACTGAGGATCCTCCGAGTCAATCACGATTTCGAGCCACACCAACAACTATGACTTGGCTCACCCGACACGTCCAACTCTCGAGAACCGACTGGAGTCCTTGGGTGACCCTCCGACTGAGCGAGGATCGGGTTCGGGCCCGACCGGGGGTGGCCGAGAAGGACCTCAGTCGGTGTTGTGGATCCGAGGTTCGTCAAGCGAGCGGCCGTAATGCCACCGAGGCGCGCCGAGATCCCGACGGCTGCGCCCACTCGGGCACTCGCCACGGGGGCCGCAAGTCGACCCCGAACCGAGCCTGGAAGCATTCGAAGGGGTAACCGGAGCTAGACTCCGGGCAAAGGCCAACGCCAAGGAGAAGAGTCGATGGAAGAAAGAAAAGTTGCTTTCGTGACGGGCGCCAGCCGGGGGATCGGCCGGGCGTCGGCCATTGCCCTGGCCGAGGCGGGCTTCGACGTCGCGGTAACCGCGCGCACCGTGCGCGAGGGCGAGACCGCGGACGGCCGCCCCCTGCCCGGCAGCGTTGAAACCACCGCCGCTCGGGTGGAGGCCGCGGGCCAGCGGGCCCTGCCCATGCATCTCGATCTACTCGACGGTGCCTCGATGCAGGCCGCCGTCGAGACCACCCTCGAGCGCTGGGGGAGGATCGATGTCCTGCTCAACAATGCCATCTATATCGGCCCCGCCAACATGAGCCCGTTTCTCGAGCTTGATCTCGCGGAGGTACGCACGCTACTGGAGGCGAACCTGCTCGCTCAGGTCGACCTCACCCAGAAGGTTCTGCCGCATATGCTCGATCGCGGCCAGGGGCTCATCATCAACATGATCTCCAACGCCGGCCTCAGCGACCCGCCCGCACCCACCGGAAGCGGTGGCTGGGGCTTTGCTTATGGGGCCAGCAAGGCGGCCCTGCTCCGTATGGCCGGTGTGCTGGCCATTGAACATGCCGGGACTGGGGTCAGCTTCGTGAACCTCGAGCCCGGCTTCGTGATGACCGAAGCCATGAAACTCAACGACCCGGACGGGGAACTCTCCAAGTACGCCGTGGGGGCGCCAGTGGAGGTCCCGGGCAGGGTCATTGCCTGGCTGGCCAGCGAAGGCCACGCGGCGGAACACAACGGAAAAATCGTTCTCGCCCAGCCCCTCTGCCTCGAGTTGGGGCTCCACCCGGATTGGCGGAACGGATAGAAGGAACGGATAGAAGGAACGGGGAATGCCCGCCTTGAGTCCACGTTGCGGGCAATGGTATTCTAGGCTCGGGTCCAACTTGGATCGGTGAGAGTCAGTCCGAAGGGGGACCGGCGGGGCCATGCCCGAAATCAATCAGGGGCGAAGAGAAAATCGAGATCTCGTGCACCGACGAGGCCTAACCCTCACCGGACTCCGGCTCGCCCGCCGGCGCCGGCGGGTAAACCGATCGGAGCCCGCATCCGTCCTCCGGAAACGGGGACCGCAATTCATCTGGCTCCTGGCGGCCAGCTTGCTCATGGCGTGCGGGGCCGAGAGCCGCCCGTCCGATTCCGCCCAACAGTCCCAATCCCCCGAAACTCCGACGGCGGTGTCTGTGTCGGTGCCGGTACCCACCGCGGCTGCGTCCCCGGCTGCGTCCCCGTCTGCGAAGGCGACCCAGGCCCTGGTGCTCTCGCTCGCCCGCTTTCCGGTGTTTCAACCGGGAAAGCCGCCGGTTCCGTTTCCGGCGGCCCTTGAGTTCCTGGTGCCCTCCGAGCAGGGCATGTGGGAAGTCGTCGCCATCGAGGATCCGCAGAGCAACGTGTTCCACAAGGCCATGAGCTTTCCCGAACAGTCCGGCGAAGCCCGGCTGCTCACGGTGAGCGGTAGCGAGGCAACCGTGAAGACCTGGAAAAACCGGGACGGAGACTTGGTTGCAACCCATGTCTGGCAACAGGACTTCGGCGGTCGCTCCAGTCGCATACGCGACGTGGAGATCGCGGATCTCTACGGCGACGGGCGACAGGCCCTGGCGGTGGCCACCCACGATCAAGGCGTGGTTGCAATCCTGCGCCCGACTGCGGACGGCGGGTTTTCGGCCGAGGAGATCGACCGGCAACCCGACACCTTCGTCCACGAGATCGAGATCGGGGACCTGGATGGCGACGGGGTGCCCGAGGTCTACGCGACCCCGAGCGAGCCGAACCGCCTGGACGGAAGCAAACAGAAGGGCACAGTGGTGCGATACGTCCCCGCGAAGGGAGAGGGGAGGTTCGTGGTCGCCGACCTGGGCCGGCGGCACGCCAAGGAGATTCTCGTCGACGATATCGACGGGGATGGACGGGACGAACTCTACGTCGCCATCGAGGGCGAGATTGACAAGCGGACACAGCAACTCGAAAAGCAAGTCGAAATCCGGCGCTACGAAGCGGACACCGCGCCCACGGCCGGCATCCTGGTCGCCAAGATTCCCGATCGGTTCGTACGTTTTCTGACCGTCGGAGACATCGAAGGCGATGGCCGAAAGGAGATGGTGGTGGCGGGTTTCGTCAGCGGACTCTGGCTTCTACGCCCCCAATCCGGCGGGGCTTGGAAGATCGAGTCCATTGATCGCAACTCGGGTGGCTTCGAGCACGCGTCGATTCTGGCGGACCTCGACGAAGACGGTCGCGACGAGCTCTACGTAGCCAGCGACACGGAAAAGTTGGTACGACGCTACGAATGGGACGGGAAGCGCCTCGTCGGCCGGGTAATCCGCCGTCGCAAGGAGCCCGGGGACGTCTTCACCTGGAACCTGATGCCCGTTCCGATCGGGCTGGTTCCGCGCTGATCCCCAGGCGAGGCGCAGTCAAGTCGCGCAGTCAAGTCGCTTTTGTGGCATCCACCTCACTTGGCCGCTGCCGAGCCGGCCGAAGCGCGAGCCGGAGCCTTCAGCCGTCTCCGGCAGGACGCCAAGCCGATGCGGTGACTAGCTTAGACGCCTGTGCGCTGCGAGGCCCGCGAGACCCATCCCCAGCAGAACCAGTGTGCCGGGCTCCGGTATGGCGGTCACTGTGGCGCTGACGTTGATGAAATGGCCGTCGTCGGCCTGCACGCGGGAGGGAGACAGGTTGCCGTATTCGCCCGCGCTGACACCGCTTACGGAGCCACCCGCCTCATCCAGGCCGAGCAACACCGCGGCCTCGTCGCTATCACTGTTGTCGGCGCTCGAGGTCCAGTCCACGACGAAGTTCAAGGTGGTGGTGCCCGACAGGCCCGTGAGGCTACTCGAGCCGGCCTCGGAAAAAGCCTGGTTTGCGTTGTAGTAGCCCAGGGCCAACAACTGCGCGCTCGTCGAGTGCGGAACACTCACACTCCCGTTGATGGACATCGTGACTGCGCTGACGCTGGCACTCGACTGACCAGAGAAGGAGTCGTCTACCCGTACCAGGACCCCCTGGAAGAGACTATCGATGGCGATGTCGTAGAAGGTCCCCGCGTCGGCGCTAACGCTCAGCGAAAGGGTATACGAGTTGGTCGTGACGGCATCGACGCCACCGAAGCTGGCATCCGCCCACAGGTTCGACGCGTAGCGAGTCTCCGCGCTCACGCTGGCAGCGACCGCATCCACGACGGTGCCGCCCGAGATGAGAGTAGAGGTCGCGCTCGTATTGTCGGAACTGCCGCCGCCGTTCGCGCCATTGTCGGCGGTATTGGTACCGCCCGTTGCGATCGTTATGCCCGAGATGGTGAGCGCCTGGGCGCTGGACCCTAACATCAGACCGAAAGCTAAGAACAAGAACCCAAACGTTGAGGCTAATACGCGTTCCATCGAATCTCCTTCCCAAGAGAGTGGCTCCATACTAAACAGTGGCTCCTACGGCTCCTACTATCTCCCCAATTCTCCGCTGGCCGGTATCACTTGCGCAGCCAAGGGCAGTATTGGGGATCTCAAGCAGCCGTATGCAATGACCTACGTTTCACCTTTTCATTTAATCACTTGGATGTAAAGGGAAAAATGAATCTGGAACTAGGCTATTTTCCCTGCGCTGCATTTTGATGCAATCCTTCGTAGTGTAGCCAAATGCACCCATACGGTCACTTGCTTTCTAAGTCTGAGCCGCGACAAGGCCAACCTTTAGACATACCGGGGGCATATGGCCCCCTGTTCCCGCCGTCAAATTTCACAAACTGCTGCTTGCCCAGGAGGCCCTCTCACCCGATTCCCCCAGGGACGCCCAGCGGGCTAAACCCCACGCAATCAAACCCCGCCCCACTCATCCACGGGCTCCGGGCTGCAACAAAGGCTCGCCCTCAAGGTTCATTGAGCCAGCCCATGTCACCGGGCCCACGACGAGGAATCAAGGGCTAGCCGTTGCCCCGGCCCCTTCCCTAAGAGGTCGGCACTGCGCCCGGGTCCACGAAGTCCGGGCGGTCCTCAGCCCAGGAGGGAGCGAAGAATTTCGCGGTTCGCAGCATCCCGCGCTTCGAGGCGCTCGATCTCAGCCTCATCGATGCCGAGTTCGGTCAGAATTTCCCGCGTGTGATCACCGAGAAAAGGAGCATGGCGTGTTGGGAAAGCTGCCTGGCCCTCGAAATGAAAAGGGGGCCGTGGGTAGCGCATGGGTCCGATCACGGGGTGACGGGTTTCCACCAAGCTCCCCGCGTACTGCACCTGGGGGTCCGCATGGACTTCGTCCAGGGAGTTGAGACGCGCTACCGGCACCCCGAAGGCATCGAGGTTCTCACACACCTCGTCCGCGCTCACATCGGCGAGAAGGGCTTCCAACGCTTCCTTTAGCTCGGCAGTATTTTCTTGTCTGGCCAGGAATGTCTGGAAGCGCGGATCCTGGTGGAGCTCCGAGTTTCGCCACACGCAGAGGAGTTCGAAAGACTCATCCCGCACGAGCACGATGGAAACGTGGCCGTCCTTGACCTTGAAGATCGAAAACCAGTCTCCGATTTCTCCAGTGTGCTGCACGCCATCCCCAAGCAGAGTGCGCGACCACATCAGATCTGGCCAGGTGTAATAGAGGGCGGAGTCCAGCATCGAGATCGGAAGATGCTGGCCTCGGCCTGTTTTCCCCCGCTGAAGCAGAGCCGCCGTGACAACCTGGGCGGTCGTCAAAGCGGTCACCTTGTCGAACATGATCGTGCGCACGTTCCGAGGCTCGCCCTGGCCCTGATCGTGACTGACTCCGACCGTCGCCTGAATCAGTGGGTCGAATACCTTGCGATTTTCGTAGGGGCCGCTCTCGCCATAGCCCGAGATCGACGCGTAAATGAGTCCCGGGTTGTCTCCCACCAGAGAGTCGTAATCAATGCCCAATTTCTTGGCGACCCCTGGCCTGTAATTTTCGACGATAATGTCGGTGGTCTTGGCCACCTCCCGAAAGACCGCCAGGTCCTGACCATCCTTTAGATCCAGGGGAAGCGAGCGCTTGTTCCGATTCAAGACGGCAAAGAGCGCCGCCATACCTTCACGCGAGCTACCCAGGTACCTCGCGGGGTCGCCGATCATAGGCGGCTCAACCTTGATGACGTCCGCGCCCTGATCGGCCAGCACCATGGCGGCCATGGGCCCCGAAACCGTGGTAGTCACCTCGAGAACTCGATACCCGCTGAGAGGCCCGTCCACTTTTTTCTCCCCGTGCAGTCAATCTCTCGGTCTGGGCCTCGGTCTGGGTCTCGGTCTCGGTCTGGGTCTGGGTCTGGGTCTGGGTCTGGGCGCGGCGAGCAATATCGCAGATCCTCCCCCCTGATTCCAACCAACCGGTCAGCGAGAGTGGGGAGCACCGGGGGAATGGGGGCCGGGGGATCGGGGCCGGGGATCCGGGGGATCGGGGGATCGGAAATAGCGAATCGGGAATAAAGAGAAGTGCCTCAGGATCGCCATTTCTCCTGCAACGGTTGACTGGACCGACTCGGCCATGAACCGCTCAGGCACGACCCGCAAAAGCCAACATTTGGCCGGGTGGAGATCGAACTCGGGCACTGGCGAGACGACGTGATCAGTCCCGCTCAAGAAGACACCCTCTTCACGACGGGTGGGACACCTATGGAACGATGTAGCCCAGCGCTTCGAGCTGCTTTAGGCGCGTGGCATCAAGCGGCGGCGCGGCCGAGGCGGGCGTCGTCCCGACCCAATCGGTGACATGGGACACGAGTAAGCGCCCCAGAGCACGGGCGACCGGTCAGAGGTTCAAAGGCCCATTCTGCACTCTTCAACACCCATGCTGTCCCAGCCATCGACTCCCGGGCGCCTATCGACTAACTGGCCGACGAAGGGCTCGACTAAGCACTCGACTAAGCACTCGACTAAGCGCTCGACGAAGCACTGCTATGGAAAACCCGGAACAATTTGCCGAGGCTGTTGCGTCGCTCTATGCTGGCGCGAATGGAGAGCGATGCACTGATTTCCTGTGCCGAGGCGTTGATTCCCGCTCTCGCGGATCGTGCTAACGAAGCCGAAGAGCTACGCCAGATCCCCAAGTCCACCGTCGATGATCTGGTAGGGAGCGGACTCACCCGAGCCCTTCAGCCCCAGGCGTTCGGCGGTTCTGCACTCGGTGTCCAGACCCACGTCCAGTTGACCTCTCGCCTCGCCCGGGGATGCGTGTCGACGGCGTGGTGTCAGTTCGTCTGGAGCGCGCACAACGCGATGCTTGCCTACTACCCCGAGGCAACGCAGGAGGAGGTCTGGGAAGACCCCGAGACCCTGACCGCTGCCTCCCTCGCACCCACTGGAAAGGCGACCGCGGCCGATGGGGGCATTCGCCTTTCGGGGCGGTGGTCCTTCGCGTCCGGCTGCGACGCGGCGGAGTGACTCCTACTCGGTGCCGTTCTCCCTGGCGCAAGCGGCTTGGATGAATTGATCCTCTGTTGCGTGCCGAAAAGCGAGCCTGAAATCGTCGACAACTGGCACGTCCCGGGCCTAAAAGGGACGGGGAGCCTCGTTGCTTCGCAATCCCTGGGCTACGAGACCGAGGTGGTTGATCGTGGCAGCCGCCTATCGCGAGGCCAACGGCTCCCACGTGGAACTGATGAAAACCTCTGAATCCTACCGGGACCTCGTCCAGACCCAAATCGTCTCGAAATGACGGGAAGGTCGGGTCGGGTGGGGTGGGGAATCGAGAGTCGATTCCCGCCGACTCCAAGCGCAGTAACGCCGCCAAGCCCCGGGGTTCGAAGGCCTTGCATTTGGGCTCCGAATCGGCGAATAATCGAAAAGCGACGCCCCGCTCGAGCGCGACGTCGCTTTTTGATGTTTGCTCCCTCCATTCCAAGCAAAGGAAGCGCCATGAAAATTCCCGTGAGATGCGCCATAAGTAGCGACCATGAGTAGCAACCTCGTCCTCATCGATGAACCCATCCCCGGCGTGCGTCGCATCACGCTCAACCGCCCGGAAAAACGCAACGCACTCAACCACGACATGCGGGGCGGAATCCTCAGCGGACTCGAAGAAGCCGACAAAGACCCATCCGTGCGCGTGATGATCGTGCGCGGCGCGGGCAAGTGTTTTTCTTCAGGCTACGAACTCGGTGCGGGCAACGACGGACAAGACTACCCATGGTACACCCCGGGTGGCGACGGCCACTGGCCACGACACGTGACCCAAGGCTGGATGCGCATTTGGGAGTTCGCGAAACCCGTCATTGCCCAGGTCCACGGCTACTGCCTTGCTGGAGGAAGTGAACTCGCGACCTGCTGCGACCTCGTTTACATGTCTGACGATGCCGAGATGGGTTACCCCGCCGTTCGATTTGGCGTGCCAGACAATCACTTTCACGCCTGGTTTGTCGGCATGCGCAAAGCCATGGAGATGATGATCACCGGCGACTCCCTGACCGCAAAAGAGTGCGTCGAACTCGGCTGGGCGAACGCAAGCGTTCCACCGGACGAACTCGAAGCAAAGGTCCTTGAAGTTGCGAAGCGCGTGATCAGCGTACCCGCCGACCTCGTGCAGCTCAACAAGCGCGTCGTGCACCGACAGATGGAAATCATGGGACTACACACCGGAATTCGTGCGGGTGCGGAACTCTGCGCCCTGGGTACGCACCAGAAGAGCATGCACGAGTTCATGGCGCGGACTAAAGAGCAGGGGCTCAAAGCCGCGCTGCAAGACCGGGACGAACCCTTCGGGGACTACCGCACAAAGGAAGACCCGTGATCCAGAGTTGGGGCGATCAGGAACGGCGATTGAGCGAGCATGTGAGTGTTCTCGTCGGCGCCAATTCGGGCAAGTATCCGTCGGGCAACAGCCTGCTCGTGCGGGGCAAGCGCGAAGCCGTGGTCATTGACCCCTCGGTGGATCTAGTTGCACTTGGCGGAGCACCGATCGCCATCGATGCGGTGATCAACAGTCACGCCCATGAGGACCATATTCCCGGCAATGGCTTGTTCCTCGATGCCCGGGTTCACATCCACGCCGCCGACCTCGTTGGAGTTCAGACCATCGATGGCTTGATGGACATCTACGGATTTCAGGGTGATCCACGAACCGACTTCATGAAGGTCGTGGTTGAGGAATTCAACTTTGCGCCGCGACCGGATGCGAAGGGGTTTTCAGACGGAGCGATCTTCGATCTTGGCGGAACCACGATCGAAGCAGTTCATCTTCCCGGGCACACCCGCGGTCATAGTGGGTTTCGCATCAGTGGTGGCGTGTTCTTTCTTTCGGACATTGACCTGACCGGCTTCGGGCCCTACTACGGTGACGTCTGGAGCGACCTCGATGATTTCGAAGCAAGCCTTCTCCGGGTACGCGACGAAGAAGCCGACTACTACGTCACGTTCCATCACAAGGGCATAATTGAAGGCCGGAAGAATTTTCTCGAACTCCTCGATACCTTCACGGGCGTCATCGCACAACGCCACGACGCAATGCTCGGGTACTTGAGCGAACCACACAGCATCGAAGAAATGGCAGCACATCGCTTCATCTACCGGCCACACGTCAAATCACTGTTCGCAGACCATGTGGAACGGCGAAGCGCGTTCCTTCACGTGCAGCGGATGCAATCTCGCGGCGAGGCCACCGAAATCGAACCCGGTCGTTTCCAACGCTGCAGCTCATAGCGCTAAGGCTGGGTTCCAGGCTCGCGCCAGGAGCAGTAAGACAGTCTATTCCTACTGCCTTCCCCGTGCAGGCCTGTCTTGCCATCGAATCCTGGAGGACGGGTTATAAAACGTCTCATTTTAGCCATGCTCGAACCGAGAGGGCTGAACGACCGGGTATGGTTCGTACCCGAATCGGAAACTTTTTCAGCGAACAGAAGTATCAGATTCTTCGACTCGGCCGCTGAAAGAGTTTCCGGAGGCCCATTCTCAAGCCCCTTGGCCATGTACGGTGCAGGCCAAAGAAGGAACCCAGGGGCTTTCGAGAGCGGGACGGTGTCCGTCGGGGGTAGGCCTGTTTCGCCTTGGGGCGAACTACCGGATCGGCTTTGGGGCTTGTTTGGGAAGCTGGAAACCTCGCCGCGACACAATCCAGCGATAGGGAGGCGGAACAACGTGTGCGAGCCGAGGTTGCGCATCTCGAACCGCTTCGATCGACATGCTCTCGTTGAAGCCTAACTGGGTGGCAAAGCGAATCGGTGGCGCTTCGACCCGATAAAGCTGGGCCGCAGCAGTCATGAGCAAGATGCATTGAAAAACTGTGCGATGCCGTGGATCGCCAAGCCAAGTCGCCGCAGCTGAAAGCACCACCACCAAGGTCATCGGGACAAACCAGATGAAGCGACCCGCCAGAGGATCAGCGACGTGGATCAAAAGCATGGAGGCGATGAGTCCACAAAGACCCGCGCCCCCGATCAGCAGGATGAATTTGAATTTCCTGCGCGTGGTCCCGGCGTCGTCATCAAATCGCGCAAAGAACACCGAGACCAGTGCAGCGAGGATGAATACTACGAGACCCAGACCAATGGCAGAGTGCTCTGTTGCGAACAGATCGGGAACGCCCCCGGCGAGTTCGTCAGCGCGTTTTAAAAGATTCGCAACGGTCGGGTTGACGGAGGCATGGGAACGCCCTTGCCCAAAGGCGCTTCGAAGTGCGTACCACGCACTACCAGGGACCAGCAACATCAATAGACCAACTCCGACACGCAGGATTGTCGGCCGCCCACGTAAGGCCAACGCGGCGACCAGTGCGAACCCAGGGATAAATGCGAGCGCACTGTTTCGGGTTGCAACCATCGCGCAGGTGCTTGAAGCCAGACCCAGCAGCGGCAGCCATAGCGAGTTCGAAGAAGTCGGAGTCGAGGCCGTGTTTCCCATGGAAACCACGCTCAACAAAGCGGCACCCAGGAAGAGCAGGAAGATGGTTTCCGACAACAGAGCGACGTAGCTGTAAGCCACGAATTGAACAACAAAGAGAAAGAGAAAAACCCGCGTCCAGGAAAATCCGATGGCTGGACGCGCGAGTCGGTTGAAGACAGCAACCCAAACCGCGGAAGTCGCCGCTGCCAATAGGGTGACTGCAACCACAAGGCCGCGCCCGGAAATAGAGAACACCCCCTGAACAACGGATAGATAGAAGGAGAACAACGGCGGGTACGCCTCGATCGGAGCGCCGCCGTAGTAGCGGTATCCGCGCCCGAGTAGAATGGAGATCGATCCCTCCCAATACTCCCAACCATCGGGTGTCAGGCGGATTCCGTTCGAAAGCATCCAAACAGACATCCCAGCGGCACAGATCCCTGCGAGACAGGAAAAGGGCCACGGATCGAAAATCGACTGCGTCAACCGCTGGGTCATCCAAGCCACCGAATCATCGGCCCGCCGCCCCTGGGGAAACCAATCGCCAAACGGGACGGATAGGAATTTCAAAGGCCCAGTCTACACCCTTGGCCCTGGAGGATGCAGGCAAAAGAGGAAACACAGGGGCTATCGAGAGCGGGCTAGTGTCCGTCGGCGGCATGGGCAGGAAGAGTAAGACAACCGAGTCGTACCCCATCCCGAGCAAACGATCTTGAAGACCGCCGGCTCGCAGTAAGAGCCCAAACAACCACACTCCGAGTATTCCGCAGGTCAGCCGCCACCCGCCGCTCCCCGCCAATCCAAACGCCTGTGATTCGCCCAATTGATTCCCCGAGTAGACGACTCCCAGTCCACATCGAACATCAAGAACGATTGCTCAACATACGGGTCACGGCTGCCCAACTTCCGGGCCTTCAGGAATCTTGCCCATCTTTGAAGCCAGTTCTATGATCGAACTCACTGCTTCAATTATCCACAGCAGCGAGTCAACGCAGTTCGCGTACGACCCCAGATGGAGATTCTTCGATGCCCTCTTCTACCCATGAAAGCGCAACGAAACAAAGCGCCCCAGTTTGGCATAAGACGGCGTGCATCCTGTGCACCATCAACTGTGGGCTTCAAGTCCAAACGGAAGACGGGCACCTCAAGAGGATTAAGGGCGACAAGTCAAACCCGCGTAGCAAGGGGTACACCTGCGAAAAACAGGCTGGGCTGGATCACTATCAAAACCACAACGATCGCATCGATACACCGATGCGTCGCAATGCCGATGGCAGCTTTGAGGCGATCGACTGGGATACCGCGATCGACGAAGTCGCGAGCAAGCTTGCTGCCATCCGCGACACTCATGGCGGCGACAAGATCATGTACTACGGCGGTGGAGGCCAGGGGAACCACCTCGGTGGTGCGTATAGCGGCGCCACCCGTCAAGCACTCGGCATGCGCTACTCCTCAAACGCAATCGCGCAGGAAAAGACCGGCGAATTTTGGGTCGAAGGACAGATGTTCGGCGCACGCCCCGAGCCCGATTTTGCAAACGCAGAAGTCTCCGTCTTCGTCGGCAAGAACCCCTGGCAATCCCACGGCTTCGAGCGGGCACGCATTGTGCTTCGCGAAATTGCGAAGGACCCGAACCGCAAGATGATCGTGATGGATCCGCGCCGCACCGAGACCGCCGACATCGCGGACATCTTCCTGCAAGTCGCGCCGGGCACCGACGCGTTTGTGCTGGCCGCCATGCTCGCGGTGATGTTGGAAGATGATCTCGTCGACCGCGACTTTCTCGAGAAGCACGTAAACGACCCGACCATTCTGTTCGGTGTACTAGCCCAAGTTCCGGTTGCGGATTACTGCAAGCGCGCCGGGGTCCCGGAAGAATTGGTGCGCGAAGCGGCTACGGTGATCGGCAAGGCCGCCACCGTCTCGGTTCTCGAAGATCTCGGGATCGAAATGGCGCCGCACAGCACGCTCAACTCCTATCTCGAAAAGCTCCTTTACGCAGTCACGGGCAACTTCGGCCGCAAGGGCACGATGAACGTTCCAACCCACACGGGAAAACTCGCGGGTTCGAGCAAGAAGGACCGCTTCACCCCCGTCGAGGGCCATCGGATCGTTGCGGGGCTCGTCGCCTGCAACCACATCACCGAAGAGATCCTGACCGACCATCCGGATCGCTTTCGCGGCATGTTCATCGAAAGCGGGAACCCCGTGCATTCATTGGCAGACAGCCCGCGCATGCGTGAAGCCCTCGAAGCTTTGGACCTCGTTGTAGTGATTGATGTCGCGATGACCGAGACCGCGAAATACGCCGACTACATTTTGCCGGCGGCCTCGCAGTACGAAAAGACGGAAACAACGTTCTTTGGCGGAGGCTTCCCCGACCATGTCTTCCAGTTGCGCCACCCGCTTTTCGAGCCTCTCGAAGGGACCCTGATCGAGCCCGAAATCCACAGCCGGATCTGCAAGGCGCTTGGCGCCTACACGGACGAAGATCTCGCACCGCTACGCGAAGCCGCTTCCGAGGGACTCGAAACTTTCAGCATGGCCTTCCAGCAGGTACTGGGCAGCCAGCCGAAGCTTGCTTCGATTGTTCCCGTCGTGCTCTATGAAACCCTCGGCCGCACACTTCCGAAGGGTCGCGAAGGCGCGGCTTTGATTTGGGGAGCATCCCAGACGATCGCGAACACCTATCCGGACTCTGTACGCCGCGCGGGCTTCGAGGGTGACGGACTCGCACTCGGTAACGCGCTCTTCGAGGCGATTTTGAATGCTCCCGAAGGTCTCGTCATTACCTCCGATCCCTACGAGATCAGTTTCGACAGACTTGGCAACGAAGGTCAGAAAATCGAATTGGTAATTCCCGAATTGATGCAGGAACTCGCTGACTTGATCGACGAAGATCCGCCGAAGAGCACCGACGCATTTCCCTTTGTCCTAGCTGCCGGTGAACGTCGAACGAACACGGCCAATACTGCGTTTCGCAACCCGTCCTGGCGCAAGAAAGACATCGATGGCTCCCTGCGGATCAGTCCCGGTGATGCCAGCCGGCTGGGTGTCGAAACCGGTGAGCAGGTTCGCGTGACAACAAAGCGCGGTTCGGTGATTGCCGTCATCGAGATCAACGACACCCTGCGCGATGGACACATCACTTTGCCCAACGGCATGGGGTTGGTCTACACCGAGAACGACGGCAAACAATCCAAGCGCGGCGTAGCCCCCAACGATTTGACCTCACGCGAAGATCGCGACTGGTTCGCGGGCACCCCGTGGCACAAGCACGTACGCGCCCAGCTCGAGACGGTGGCGTAACCATGAAGCGCACCAGCTTCGCAGACTCTCACTGCCCCATCGCCCGCACCACGGACTTGATGGGAGATTGGTGGACCCCGATCGTGAGGCGTGAGGCGGTCTCCGGAAGGCGTCGATTCGACGAATTCCAGAAGGCCCTCTCGCTTTCACCCGGCGTACTGACCCAACGACTCAATCGGTTGGTCGAGGAGTGCATGTTGGAGAAGCTGGGCGAGCCGATCGACGCAAGACGCATTCGGCTGGGTGGGCGACTGCGTCGGCGCACTCGGTCGTGTCCTATCCAGCCACGGAGCCACTGCCCGAGGTCAGAAGGGGCAACCCAGGGGCGGATTGCACCGGGTCATAGAATTCGACGCCTCGAGAACCCCGCGCTTTCTGAGTCGCTGGGAAATAACCGATGGAACTCAACTGCTCGATGAATTCAGCCTGACCCCAAAGACTCGAGTTGGAACCGGCAAGCCGAGACCGGCTCTTGTCGCCCCCGGCATTTTCCCAAGCCGACGGGCTGCTGAGCAAAACCGGAATGAGCAGTCAAAGGAGGAGCAGTCAAAGGAGGAGGAGACAAAGGAGGAGCAGGCAGAGGGATACGGGCAAGCTCAGATCCGTTGATTGGCAAATCGCCTTCGGTGAGCCCGCACAGCCAGTACCCCCAAGATGCCGCCGACTAGGCCGGCATCTGCCGAGGGTTCCGGGACGGAGATCAGCAGCGGCTCAACCCGAGTGTGAGAGCCGTTCAAGTTAGTCGCGGTGAGGCTGACGGAGTAGTCCCCCGGCGTCGTGTACTGATGAGTGGGATTCGGATCGACCGACGTTCCCCCGTCGCCGAAGTCCCACGACCATGCTGTGGGCATCGGACTCGAAATATCGCTGAACGAAACGTCGAGAGGCGCAGCGCCAACCGCCACAGACGTGGAGAAATCCGCCGTCGGCGTGCCCGGGTTAGGTGGCCCTCCGAAATTGAAGATCAGTTCTCCCGCGGCCCGCTCACCCGCCTGCATCGCACCCGGCACAGTCGATGCAGCCGTATTGTGAGTCGCCTCGCCAGCGAAGTAGAGCGTAGGCCCTACGGCTTCCGCTAGTGCTTGGCGCATGGTGGGGCCCGTAATCGGGCGCGTGCCCGGCGCAGGGTAAGAGTAACTCCCTCGTACATAGGGCTCCGCGGTCCAATCCTGCACAACGCCTTCGATGAAACTAGTCGAGGCGTTTCCACCAAACGCCACATCAAGCTCAGCCAGAGATTGGTTGATTCGGGCCGTATCGTCTGGCAGCGCGGCCATCGTTTCAGCGTTCCTTCCCATCGAAAAACAAGTCAGCACATAATCGGTGGCGCTGGGCTGGTACTTGTTCGGCGTCCAGCAATTACCGGAGGGCCCATCAGTAAGCACGTTCATCATCTTTGATGCCCAGATCTGGCTGCTGAATCGCATCGAGATCTTCATGCCGTTCCCCATGCCGATCGCATTGATAGCGTCCAGCTTGGGAGCAGGTAGATCGGGAATGAAATCGATCATCTCGGCCTTGAGGACACCGACCGATACGGTCACGATAATTGCATCGGCGTAGTGGTAGACCCCGTTGTCGTCGATCGCGACCGGTTTCACACCGCTCGTGTCAACAACCGTGACCGGACTGTTATAAGCGACAAAAGGAATCACCTGGTCGAAATACAATGTGTTGAGAGCGTCGAGATATCCCGTCGGGTTCAAACCATAGATGGCTCCGCTCAGTGCGAAGGAGTTCCATTCCCTTGACAGCGACCGCAGTCCCAATCTTTCGACCGTCGTTCCATATTCGCCACCCGGAGAACCTTCTTCGTACAGGTGATAACCACGGCTCGTCGAAGGGACGCCCCAGGCGGTATCAAGGAAGTCGGACAAGGGCTCGTCCGTGGCGGAATTGTCGTGATTTCCGACCTGGGAATAGAAGTCCCAGTAATCGACGATGTCCGGGTCCAAAAAACAATTTCCAGTTTCCGCCCAACATGTATTTCCTCCACCCATTCCGTCTGCGTCCATCACGATCAACTCATCCTGGGTGGAATTTTCCCTGAAAATACGAATCTGTGCGCCGTTGCCGTATTCGGCATTGATGTCGTCGAATATCGGGTTGTTCGACGCGCCGTAAAGTTCCTCAGCTCCGTGCTCGATACCGACATCGCCGAGAGTGTCCGAATAGACCCGGCCCCCATGCCGGTTCGTGGCTTCGAGGATCAGAACATCAAAGCCGAGGTTATTCAGCGTGTAAGCCGCGTAGAGGCCGGACGCCCCTGCCCCGACGATCACGACGTCGTGGTCAGTCGAGGGTTCGACCGCACGGGAAGACCCCGGGATCAAGACCAACGCAATCAGAGTTCCGATTGCGAGAGCCGTCGGAATAATCGCTTCGGTGAATGAGTTCGACGAAGTGCGGTTTCCCGAGGAATCCATGCAGGCGACCTTTCGGAAGTGTCTCAATTGGCGCCCGGGCCGATATCCCCACCAAGCGTCCACCTCAAAGTACCAGAAATGGGGCGCCTCAAACCACAAAAATCGCCCGGGCTGCAACCGGGTACGAGCATGTCACCCTGCCGGGCGGCGCGCGGAGAACCAGGGCGCCCTCTAAGTGCCCGGAAGGGTT
>Ga0310120_10001701_pt1 | contig 16479 bp, 14 predicted proteins | sample CB27_AW_983_MG_FD_203506 | JGI IMG/M metagenome (GOLD analysis project Ga0310120, IMG submission 203506) | Marine microbial communities from Western Arctic Ocean, Canada - CB27_AW_983 | ecosystem: Environmental > Aquatic > Marine > Oceanic | place: Canada: Western Arctic Ocean | collected...
TAAGAGTATTTATAATATTTTTTCCCTGCTTCTTAACAGAACGATTAACAAGAGCATCCCAAAGCCAAACCTGATTAAAACTCCAAGTAGAATAATGCTTGTATCTACAGAAATCATAAATAGGAATGCCCTCAATCTTTAAAAGATTAATTTTCTTTAAAATTTCCAGATTTTTATCTAAAATTTTCATATAATATGATTCTCTATAATGTCATGAAGATGAATAATACTTCTTGGCTTATTATTACTTACAACAACCAAAGAAGTGATCTTATTCTCCTCCATAATTTCAATCGCTTTCTGTAAAGAATCGTTTTCATTAATAGTTATTGGTTGCTTAGTCATGGCTATAGTCACTCCGGCCTCTATTGAAAATTTATCTGATAGAATAAATCTTCTTATGTCTCCATCAGTTAAAATACCTAATAGCAATCCAGCTTCATTAACAACACAAGTAACACCAAGGCCTTTCTTAGTTATTTCTTGAAGAGCCTCGGCAAATGATTGCTGATCATAAACTAAGGGCAATCTGTCTTCTTCTTTAAGGATGTTTTTAATTAAAGTATTTTTTAAACCTAATTGTCCGCCTGGATGAAAATTATTAAAATCAGCCCTAGCAAATCCTCTCTGCTTACTAACAGCACTTGCTACAAGATAACCAATTATTAAAGAAACCGTGGTGCTAGCCATAGGAGCAGTATCAAATGGAGAACCTTCATTATCAATTTTATAAATAATCTTATAATCAACCAATCGAACCAGAGAAGAATCTTTGTGACCAGCAATTAAAACAGTTTTTATGCCTATTTTCTTAAAATGCTCTATTAGTTTAATAAGCTCCTGAGTCTCACCACTGTTAGAAAAAGCTAAAAGGATATCATTACCATCAACAACTCCTAAATCACCGTGAAAAGCTTCTGTAGGGTGCAAAAAGACAGCTTTTATACCAAGACTATTAAAGGTAGCGGTCAATTTATTAGCAATATGACCCGACTTACCCAAACCAGAAAATACCACCTTGCCATCACATGACTTAATTAGCTCCACAATCTCACAAAAATTGTCATCTAAAACATCTTCCAAAGAAGAGCCGGCTATCAAAATGTGACGTAATGTTTCCTGACTAATATTAATTATCTCCTGTCGTTTTTCCATAATAAAGCCTTTTTAAGTGACAATATTATACCATAAATTTTTTTAACATCAATGGCTGATTGTTGTTTTTAAAAGACTTTTATCATAAGATAATCATAAATACATGGCTAAAAATACAGTTTTTATTCATACCAATAATAAACAGCTACTTGGAGCTAAAATTGCCCATTACGCTATCTTCAAGCACCTGAATGATAAAGATTCTGTTGATGTAAAAATTATTAATGTTGATAATTTAAGCATCTTTAAAGATTTTTCTAATAAAAAATATTTACGAAAAGGGACTGAGATAACTTATAACCCTCAAGACTTGCAATCATTTACCCTATCTCGATTTATGCCACCTCAATTAATGAATTATGAGGGTAAGGCTGTTGTTATAGATCCAGACATATTCCCTTTAATCGACATTAATCAATTATTTAATATCGAACTCCAAAATAATGCTATCGCCTGCTGTCCTAAAAAAGATGATTGGGATACTAGCGTGATGTTAATGGACTGCTCCCAATTAAAACATTGGCGCATAGAAAATATTATCAATGATCTAATTAATAAAAAAACCGATTACGTTGATTGGATGTCCTTAAAAATGGAGAAGAATATTCTCCCTCTACCTAGAGAATGGAATAGTCTAGACAGTCTTTCTGATGAAACTAAGCTACTTCACACTACTCAAAGATTAACTCAGCCATGGAAAACTGGCCTACCCATCGACTTCACTAGAAACAAGTTGCCAAAACTCTTTGGTCTTATTCCTCGAGAATGGGTCTTAAAAATAAGAGGTAAGTACCCTTCTAAGTATCAAGCTCATCCTGATAAAAATATAGAAAGATTTTTTATTCAATTAATAAAAGAATCTCTAGAAAATAATTTTGTTTCTAGAGAATTTATTGAAAAAGAAATAGAAGCTAAGCATGTTCGCCCTGATCTTTTGCTACTGATCGATAAATCTTAATTACCTGATCAATATAATCATCCCAATTTCTCTCTTTAGCTAAACGATAATTGCCCTCTCCTAATTTTTGAGCCAATTCTTCATTGCTTAATATTTTAACAAGAGCATCTGCTGTTGCTTCAATGTTATCTTCAGGAACTAATAGTCCTGTTTCTTGATGGTGAACAGCGTCCGATACACCTCCTGAGTCTGCTGCTACCACTGGTTTTTTGTATAAACCAGCCTCTAAATATACCAAGCCATAACCTTCAAAATTATGATTAACATAACGAGAAGTTAGGGCAAAGACGCTACATCTTTTAAGTAAGTAAATTAATTCTTCAGCGGGTATGTTTTGAAGAATGAGAAGATTTTTTCTAACACCTAAAGATTCGGCTAATTGATAATATTTATCCTTGTCACCATTACCTACAATTACCAATTGAGCTTCTGGTATTTTGTTTACTATCTCCGGCAAAGCCTGAATTAAAATATCGCCTCCTTTTCTAGACTTGAGAGGGCCTATGCTTAGAATAACCTTAGAATTATCTGATATGTCATCATTTGATGTAATTTGTGATTCCGAATCCTCTACGCTAGCTGGTTCACTAATAGGATTATGAATAACATCAATAACTCGCTGATGACCAGATACTTCTTGCATCTTTTTGGCAGTAAAATTACTAATAACAATAATAGCAGAGGCTTTTTTATACACCTTCATCATTATCTGTCTATCTGGAAATTTAGAAAATGGAGCTACTGAAAAAGTTCCGTGACCGGTAAATATAAAAGGGCAATTCAATTTTTTTGCTAATCGATAAGCTAAAAAAGCATAAGGAAAATCTATTAATGAATGCACTAAAGAAATTCTTTTATCATCAATAGGAATTTTTTTCCATAAAAAAAATATTTTTTGAATAGCTTTTATATGTATTAAACTTTTTGGCAAATTATTAAACAATCCCTTAATAGCAAAACTACTTGGTAAATTAGGTAGAACGTATTTTATTTTATCAGCATAAGGAACATTAAATCTTTGAGCTTCTTTGGGTAATAACAACTCAAAATCAATATCTTTTTTATAAAGAAACAAAGCGTGATGATGAGTCATCGTCCCAAAGCCAGAGTTCGGCTCAATTGAATTACTTAATAAGATAATTTTCATGATAATAGATTATAAGACTACTTTATACTTCTTAGCCCAAATTTGAAAAATTAACAAATTCCAAATAATAATTAAATTATATTCTTTTTTGTCTTTATGGTTCTGTAAGATCTTTTTAATAGCCTGCCAATCAAATAGATTTTTGGTTGGTGAATAATATTCTTCTGATAAAATTTTCTCAACCATTTCATAAATTTTTGGACGACGCAACCATTTAGCCCCAGGTGATATCCAACCTCTTTTTGGCTGATGATATAAAAAGGAGGGTAACTCTCTTTTAAATGCTTCTTTTAAAATTATTTTTGTATCAAAAACATTAACTTTATTTGAAACAGGTATTCTATTAGCCATTTCTACCACCCTTTTATCTAATAAAGGAACTCTAATCTCAAGACCATGAGCCATTCCCATCTTATCAGCTCTCATCAAACATTCATCAACCAGCCAAGTAGAGCGATCTGTTCTCATAAATGAATCCACAAAGCTCTCTCCTTTTTTCCAATGAGAATTAAAAAAATCTTGAGCATACATATTCAAATATTTTTCATTAATTACTTGTTTTAATATGTCATTTTTTTGAAAACTAAATTGTTTGAACATGGCAAATCCTAATAGATTATCCATTCTTTTAAATTTTTTATTTAAATTTAACAATTTTCTAAGCCATTGTGGCAGCTTGTTGTATGCCTCCACCATTTTGCTATAACGATAACGCTTATAACCACCAAACAACTCATCACCTCCATCACCAGTTAACACAACACTCACTTTCTGCTTGGTAAATTTGGCCAAACTAAACATAGCTACTGTAGTTGGGTTAGAAATCGGCTCATCAAGATGCCAAACTATTTTCTCTAAGTCTTCTAAAAGATTATTTTCAGAAATATATAAATTATTGTGATCCGCCCCATAATAATCAGCCGTTCTCTTTGCTAACTCGGCATCATTATTAAATTTTTTATTCTCCTCTTCCTCATTCAATTCATACCCAACTGAGAAAGTATTGACCTTGTCTCTGATCTTAGTCACGCAATTCAAAATTGAGGTCGAATCAAATCCTCCTGAAAGATAAACCCCCAAGGGACGATCAGAAATTAGTTGTTTTTTAGTAGCCTGACAAATCTCATTTTTTAATTCCCTAGCTAATTCTTTTTTAGATTTTTCAACTGGCTTCTCATTAGACTCTTCCCAATATTTTTCAACAACAAATTGATTATTTTTCAAAATAGCTCTATGAGCCGGCATTAATTTAGAGATATCTTTAAACATAGTCTTAGGACCAGGGACATAAAGAACTCTTAAATATAAATTGAAAGCGTCCTTATCTAAAAATCTTGGCACATCATGCTCTAAAATAGCTTTAATCTCAGAAGAAAAAATGAGTCTATTACCATCCCAGAAATAATATAGAGGCTTAACTCCTATATGATCTCTAGCTAAAAATAATTCTTTGTTTTTCTCATCCCAAATAGCAAAAGCAAAAATACCCTCAAAATATTCCACGCACTTGCCCCCCCATTCCTGATACGCTGCTAAGATAACTTCCGTATCACTATCACTCTTAAAATTATACTTATCCTTTAGTTGTTCTTTTATTTTTTTGAAATTATAAATCTCGCCGTTATAAGTAATAATCAAATTACCATCCACACTCTTCATTGGCTGAGAAGCTTGCTCGCTGAGATCTATAATATTCAATCTATTATGACCTAGAGAGATATTATCATTAATAAAATGACCCGTACCATCTGGGCCACGATGTTGAGTTACCTCGTTCATTTTAAGAAGCAACTCTTTGTTATTAAAATTAAAACCATTAATTGCACACATGGTTATGTAATTAAATTAACTAATGATTTTAAATTATTTTCCCAACTATACCGCTGAACATTTTTGTAGGCAGTATCTGACAATCTTTTCCCTAAGCTCTTATCATTCAATAAAAGTTCAATCTTTTTTCTAAGGTCTTCAACATCACCTAGATTAAAAAGAAAGCCGTTCTCTCCATCATTAATGATTTCCAAGTTACCACCTACTCTAGTAATAATGATTGGTAAACGAGCAGACATGGCTTCTAGGACAACATGAGGCAAACCCTCATAAGAAGTATTAAGCACAAATACATCGGCCTTCTGCATATATTGATAAACTTTATCTTTAGTAACCTTACCTGTTAACTGAATGTTATTATTCAATCCTAAATCATTTATTTTATTTTGTAATTCATTTCTTAAAGGCCCATCACCTACTATTAATAAAAGCAACTCTGGGCTCTCCTTAACTAACCGACTCATCAAATCGATTAATTGACCAAAGCCCTTCCAATCTACCAAACGACCAACCGAAAGAATAGTTGGTCTATCAGAAAACTCTTTTTTATCCATCACAGAAAGATTAGTGGCGTTATAAATAACCTCAATCTTATCCTCCTTAACGCCCCATTGCTGCACTATGCTTTTGAGATAGCGGCTAGGAACAATAATTCTCTTGCTACGATTACATACAAACTTTTGTACTATTCTCACAATACTAATAATAAAAGGGAAGTCTCCTCTCTTTTGGAATTCATCAATATTATCAGTTGTTACCTTCCTATTGCGAGCCATCTCCCAAGAAGGATCACCTACAACCTTTAAGAAAAATTCTCTTCCCGTAACTAAGCTCGCTAGAGCGCAAGGCAAGCCTGAGCTCACCGGACCTTGGCAATAAATAACATCATTTTTTTTCATCAACTTCATTAATTGCCAAAAATAAACTCCATAACGAGTTAAGCGACTGCGATATCTGAAAATCCTCTTGATATAATAAGGCTTAAAATAATCTTTTTTGTCATTGGCATAGCAAATAACATTGACCAGAAAGCCTTGTTTTGTTAATTCATCAGCTATTTTTTTAGTATAGGTTGCCGGACCACCAATATCAGGTGGGAAGATACCAGCTGCCAAAAGAACCCTTTTATTTAAAAGTTTATTAAACAAACTTCTCATCTTCTCTGATAATAATTCCCAATTATATTCTTGAACTACCATCACCTTACCATTCCTTATTACTCTCTCACTTAATTGAGCATCGTTAATCATCTTAAACAAGCTATCAGCTATAGATTGTGGATCACCAGGTTGGCAAAACAAGCCATTAACCTCATCAATTAAGAAATCGGGAATGCCTCCCACCGGAGTCGCTATAACTGGCAAACCAACAGCCATTGCTTCTAGAAAGCTATTGCCCAATCCTTCCGATAAAGAAGGTCTAATAAATATATCTGACGTAGCTAAATATTTTGGCACCTCTTTTTGATCTACAAACCCCGTTAAAATAACAGACTCTTCTAAATTATTATCCTTAATAATTTCTTCTATTTTAACTCTCTCACTACCTTCTCCTAATATTAATAGTTTTAAGGGCAAGTCTAATTTGTTTTTTAATAAAGCAAATCCTTTTACAAGATCGCTCACACCATTTTTAGACTCTAAACGAGAGGTTGTTATAATTATTTTTTCCTCTTCTTTAATATTTAACTTATTCCTCAACTCCATTTTTTCTTGATCAGAAAAAGATTGTGTAAACTTATCAATATCAACGCCATTAGGAATAATAGTAATTGGTCCTTGATAACCAAATCGCCAAGCTCTTTGAGCTAAATAATTGCTAATGGAGTGAATGTGATCTGCTTTTTTATAAATCGCCTTATATAAAGGACTCCAAAAGAAAGTTTTTCTTCTTATCTTCTCCTCCGTATTACCTTCTTGAGTTGTTAATAGATAAGGAGTTTTTGAATGAAGCCATTTAAAGAAAAGATTGACTAGGGTTGCCGGATTAGCCATCACTCCCCAAGTCATATCAAATTTTTCTTTTCTATTAAGTTTTAGCGCTTTCAATAAAGCTGGGATAGTCATTATATATTTATCCAAACCTCTGACTCCCAAGCCAACTCTAATAACCTTAATATTATCAATCACTTCCTCTCTGGCTAACTTTCTATCATTCCAACAAGTAATAAGGGTAAACTCAAATTCAGGCAGATGCTTACACATCTCCCTGATAGCCACCTCAGCACCACCTACATAAGGAAAATATTCTAGTGATAAAATTAAAATTTTCTTTTTCATAATTATTTTTTAGTCCAATCCCAATAACCGCTGATAATAGATTTCCACATCCAAATTGGATCAACAAAATTCAAACCAGTACGAGGAATCATAAATCTGTTTTTATTCCCCTTAACTACTCCCGAAACAAAAGAGAAAGAATCCTCAAAGCCTGCCCAATCCAAAAACGCTCCCGTTTCTTGATTAAGATTTTTTCTCTCTCCAAAAGGATAAGCAAACCATTTGATCTTTTTACCAATCAAATTTTCTAGATTCTGCTTATCTCTTAAAATCTCAGATTTCAAAAAGTCATTTGAAGGATCTCGACCTAAATCAACATGATTCACTGTATGACTACCTATCTCAAATAAACTATTCTCAGCCAACAACTTCACTTGATGACTACCAATCAAATTTAATGAACGTTGTCTCATTAATTTACTTTTAATAAAATCATTAGCCTCGTCACCTATTAGATCAATTAATCCAGAACAAACAAAAAAGGTGGCTGGTATATTTAGTTCTTGTAAGATGGGTTGTGCATTAGTTGCCCAGTTAGCATAACCATCGTCAAAAGTAATAGCTATCTGATCATCACCATTCTCAGATAACAATCTTCCTAAAGATACAATTTGATAATTATTTTTTAACCATCGCATTCTTTCTTTAAATAAATCTTTATTTTGAATATCATGAAAAACAATAATTCTGTTAGCTGAGGAACTTGCTCGTGACAAAAATTGCCAACCATAACAAGTAGCTAACCAAGATTTCTTAATTATTTTTTTTATTTTATTTTTCATGATTATTAATTTCAGTAAAAATCTTGTTAACCAATAAAGTTGTTGTATGACCACGTCTAACTATAGCTCTCAACTCCTCACCCAAAGACAATCGTTCTTGATCGCTAAGAGTTAGCAATTTATTTAACTTATTTACCTGATCATCAAAACTATCTTTATCAACAATTAATAAAGCTTTGAGATGATCCGGCAATATCTCTGTTACACATTGATTAGGAGTTAAGATTGGCAAACCACAAGCCATTGCTTCTAAAACAGCCTTGTCCAAACCACCTTCATTGAAACTAATAAAAATTTTATGTTGACTTAGTAATGACGGCAACTTCTCTTGGCTAACAGGATCTCGGAAAAACAATTGATCTGTTAATGCTAGATTATCTCTCTGATTCACTAATTTATTTTTAAATTGCTTATCATTTTCTAAAGTTGGACCATAAAAATTAGTCACGAGTGACTGCCTAAACTTTTCATTATATTTAGCAACTAAGTCTAATATCTTATCTAAACCCTTAACCGGTGAATAACGGCCCGTTGTTATTAGATCAGCTTGCTTTTCAGCAGAAATAATTCGAAAAAGATCTGTATCAATACCGTGACCAATAACCCTTACATTATCCAAATTCATGGCAAAAGAACTAGGGGTGGCGGTAAATATATTATCTAAACAAAAACGCGCCTGAAATTTCATTAGCGAGCTAATGTAAGAATGAGTTTTCCATTGATAAACTTTTTTTCCAAAAAATAATCGAAATGGCAATAACATAGCTGCATAAGGACCACCCATATGAATAAAATATAAATCAGTTTTTCTCAAATTTCTAAATATTTCTTTATAAAAATTAATAACTGTTAAGAAATTGTTGCTGCCTTTGATAGTTTTAACGATTACATTTTCTGGCAAAGAAAATTCTCCAGCTCTTAAAGACAAAACTGTTATCTCTTTTATTTCAGGTCGATAAGAAAATTCTTTTATCCAATTAACAGATGCCGCCAATAATGGATCATTCTTATCAACCGCCTGACAAATAAAAATAATGTTTTTCATATTAAATATTCCAACTGTCTATTTTGTAACCGACAATGGTCTCTAACTCCCTTATCTCTTCTGTAAACAAATTTTTCAACCTTTGACGATCTAAGTCACTCAAACCACTAGCAACCTTTTTGTCCGTCTTGGTATTAACGGCTAATATATTTCCTGCTAAACCTTTCTTTTTAATTAGCCACCAAAGCTTATGCATTCCTAATAAGCGCATCCCTTTAGAAATATGAATGAACAATCTATCCAACCAAACAAACCTTGGTATTCTGCCAATATTCACCTTCTTATTTAAGAAAGATGAGAGGAAGCCATCATCCACACCAATAAATTGATAAATCTTTTTCATAAAAGCAGCTGGATCTTTTTTAATATCCTCATGAATTAATATAAGAATATTATCTCTAGAGAAAAACTCTAGATACTTTCTTAAATGAGTAGCGTACATACCATTAATAACATACTCATCTCTCTCTGCTAAAGCTTCTGCAAATGAAACTGAAGCCTTCACCGTGCCAGCCATAATATCATTCACATAATTAGAAAAAGCTCTCTCTATTGGATTTCTAAGCACCACTATCAACTTAGCGTTTGGATATTGCTGATGTATTCTTTGTGGAACTTCTCTATCAGCTAAATACGAAGTTGAAAACTCTCCTATCTTTTGATCTTTTTTAGCATCAGCAAAAATACTTTCATACCAACCATAACCCTTAGGCCAGTTTCTTTCTCTACTAAAAAAATGAATCTCTTTTATTGGTGCATGAATTTCTGGATGCTCATAAAGACAAGCATAGATCCAAGAAGTTCCTGAGCGCTGTGCGCCTAAACCAATAAAGTCTGGCACTCTACCATCCCCGACCAAAGAAAAGAGGTTATTATAATTTTCAAGATATGAATGAGAAGAGAAGAAGGATTTTGCAAAATCTCTACCTCTTTCTCCTATAGCCCTTGTCTCCTCGGGTCGTCGAATCAACTCTAATAAACTAGCTGACAAGGCATTAACATCTCTAGCCTCCACTAACAAACCCGTCTTCCGATGATCTATTAAATCAGGTACCCCACCAACTCTAGTACCAATAACTGGTAAGCTAGTAGCCATTGCTTCAAACACTACTCTTCCTAGACCTTCAGACAAGGAAGGCAAGGTGAATATATCAGCTTGTGAAAATATACCAGCTAACTCTTCCTGATTGACCTCCCCCAAAAACTCAACACTATCAACAATATCTAGTTGGCTAATGAGATCTCTCAAACTTTTAACATACTGCTGATCATCCTCCCTACCAACTATTAATAATTCAGCTTGAGGAAATTCATCCTTCACCTGTTTGAAAGCTTTGATTAAATACTCCACACCCTTAATTGGGGCAAGAGCACCAGCAAAAACAATCCTTCCGCTCATCTCCTTATCAGCTCTCTCAACTTTTTCAAAAACATCCATATCAGTCCAAGCTGGGAATTTAACTATTGGCACATTATTATTCCAGTTTTTTAATTGATCAACCGTCGCCTGTGAAACACCTCTTAATATATCAACCCTCTTCAAAGAGAATCTTGCTAACCAATTGAATATTTTTTTATTAAACCTACTACCAGAAACTTTTTTCTGAATAAAGATAGAGTTTTCAAAATCGCCATGATTTTCAATAACAAGCTTGATCTTCTTATTACCAAAAAGACTAGCGATAGTTTTGGTTAGAGCTCCAACAAATCCTTGATACGGATCTTGAGCAATAATTATATTAGCTCGATGTTTTTTTGCTAAACGAAGAGCTATAATAGTCCCTACAAAAGAAAGTAAGAGGAATCTCAAGCTTCTGGATGGTAAACGAGGTAAGAGATTAAATTGAGCATAGTTTTTAAAGCTCAAAAACTTTTTTTTATTAGAAAAGGCCACTACAAACACATCTCTTGAAGAAGATAATAGTTCAAATTTCTTTTCTGTAGTTTTATTTAAAGGATAGTCATAAGTAGTAGTACCTAAAAATATTACCGCAGAATTGTTTTGTTTTTCTTTTTTAAACATAAATTGAAAGCTTTTAAATAGAGATCAATAACTGTTGACCAAGAGTATTTTTTATTGATGAATTCCCTTGTTTCAATTGCAAACGATCTCTTTCTAGTATCATCATTTATTAACATAAACAGCATATTTGTCAATGTTTTTACATCACCTGGTTTAAATAGGAACTGGTGATATTTTTCAGGTACAATCTCTCTCGTTCCACCCACATCTGTTACTACTAAAGCTAAACCAGCGGCCCCCGCCTCCAAGACCGACGTTGGTAATCCTTCTGAATAAGAAGGATTTACAAACATAGCAGCTCTATCAAATGTTTTCTTAATACCTTCTTGATCCAATTCACCTAAAAAACTCACTCTATTTTCTATATCAAGATTACTGACTAATCGCTCTAACTCCCCTCTATAAGGACCATCACCAATAATATCTAAATGAATATCCTGATCGATCAAACTGATCGCTTCTAGTAGATCCTGAACACCCTTGGCATACACCAAGCGACCAATAAATACTATCTTGGTATTATTATCTTTGAGATCAGCCTTCCAAAAGTCACCATCGATACCAAAAGGAATAATTATAATATTACGTGCTCCCATTTTCTTTAAAAAATCTCTGGAACTCTCTGACAAGCCAACCACTAAGTCAGAATATCTACACAACAACCATCCCAAAGAAGAATCTACTATCTTCGAGCACAAACTAATCAACTTATTTTTACTGACCACTGGCCCGCCTCCATGCTCTACCAAAATTACTGGTATCTTATTAATCTTTCCAAAAACAAAACCTGCTAACGAGGTTAAATAAAATCTCGTCTGAATAGAAACAATATCTGGTTTATTTTTTGTTAATAAACGCCAACATTTAATAATTGATAAAGGAGTTGGTATTGGGTAGCTATAATTTAAGATTTTAGGATTCCAACATTTTAAACGAACAATCCTAACACCGTGGTCAATCTCTTGATCAAGTGAGTTGTGGGTGTTGCATGCAACAACTGTAATCTCTAGATTTTTTTTAGATAACTTGTGAGCTAACTGCCTCACATTAACGGCTGTACCAGCCTTATAAGGAAAATAAATTGATGAAAAAATAAATACCTTCATTATTGTTCATCTTTTTTTTCAATAGATTTCAAAGCATTATCTCTAACCAACTTCTCTAATCTCTTTTTCATATTCTCTAAATAAATATAGAACTGATAAAGAAAACCTAATACTCCCATAAAACCAATGATTAATAAGAAATCCATCGTTCTTAAATCACCTATTAGACCCAACTCCTGACTTAACAAGCTTGTTGTCCCTGGAATCAAAGCAAAAACGAATAAAGCGAGCCAAACCAAGGCCCAGATAATAAAATAACGCAGAGGTATCTCTCTCCTTCTAAAATGAAGGAAATTTAAATAGCTCATTGTCAAAGCAAATATTATACCTATTATCTGAATAAATTTCATATTATTTGTTTATTTTCCAAGATAGCATTTTTATAAAAATCTTTATTCCATCAAATAAAGTCGTCCCTTTGTAATTATCATGATAAATGGTTTTTGTTAACAGCTCCTCATAGTTAGCTTTATTTTTTCCAGCATTAACCACCATCTCAATAGCATAAGGATAACCGATTGAATCCCATTCTAACTTTTTATAACCCGACTTATTAAAAATACGATAACCGCACTGAACGTCACTCAGACTAACACCAAACAACTTATGAGTTGCTTTTGTTAAAAACAAATTACCAAATCTTTTAACAAAGGGCATTTCATTGTTGATTATTCTAACTCCAAAAACAACCTCGTAGCCTTGTTGTAGTTTTTCAATGAAAGAAGGTATTTCACTTGGATCATGCTGACTATCACCATCAATTAATATGATAGCATCTGCCCCCATCATCCAAGCCGCCTCACACCCCGTCTTTAAGGCCGCTCCCTGACCCAAGTTAACAGCATGGGAAAGAGTTGTTACTCCTTCATTAAACTGCTGACAAATAGCTAAAGTATTGTCTTGAGAGGCATCATTAACTACAATCACCCTATCAACTAGTTCTTTGGTAGTAGAAACAACTTCAAATATTTTTTCTGCTTCATTATAAGCAGGTATAACAGCTATGACTTTCATTAATATATGACCCTACCCTTTAAAATTAAGAATAAAGCCCCCTTATTATATTTTTTACTGATCCTTTTAGCAACTCCGTGGCAAATTAGCTTGCCTCTAAAGCTATCCTTTTGGGTATTTTCAATCTATTTGTATTTTGTTTTAAAAGAAAAAACTAAAGAGAAAGGCTCCGGTAGTTGGTGGTTGATATTACCACCATTAGTTGTTCTCATGCTTACTAGGACCATTCCTTTTCTTAGATGGCCGATAATGCCTTTAGGAGCAGACTCCTTCATCTACAAAAAAATATTCACCAATTGCTTACAAAACCCCTGTTCAGAGAAAATATCTATTATTTCTAACTCTCTGCAATTTCTAGGTTGGCACACGCCCGCTCTTCTATCCTTGTTCTATATTTTAATTAATATTCTTGTTGGCCTAGCTCTTTTTATAACGATTAGAAGTTATTTTAATAAAAAAGCTGCTTACGCCAGCCTCTTTTTGTTTTCTATTTCTATTACTCAGTTTCTAGCTTACTGGGCCTTCTACTGGAAATTAATGTTAGCTATAGCTCTGACCCTATCTGCCCTCTACCTACTTAATAAAAAATCTTGGTTGGTTATTCCACTAGCAGGAATAATCGGCATAATTCACCCAGCTGCTTTTCTATTTCTAATAATAACTATCCTTATTAGCTTAATCATTGGTAAAGACAGAAGATATTTATCTCTAAGCACTCTTGGTATCCTACTACTAACTCTAGCAACCAATTATCAAGAAACTACTGGTCTAATCTTTGACTACATTCAAAAATCCTCACAAAAAGATTTGTTGAGCAACCCTGAATTAACTGGTAGCTTCATTGATTTTAAAACCTACCAAAAACTAGCCCTTGCTTATCTATCCTTTGCAGCTCTAGGGCTAATAAGGGTTATAAAAGAAAAAAAGATCTACCCACTAGCGTTTTTCCTTAGCGCTCTTATCCTCTCCTTGCCAGTTCTATACTTCCACAGCCGATTTATTATTTTCTTTGATCTAGCTCTTATTATACTAGCCGCCCCTCTTGTTGCCGAAATAGCTCTCAAGCTATGGCACGACCTGATGGGCAAGGTGATCTTAATAGCTGTTTTTATTAGCCTCTCCTCCCTAGTCACCTATCAAGCCTGGCTGGCCGAACCATTAATCACCACCACCTCAGAAATTGAAAGTCTAGAAGTTCTGAAAAGTATAGAAAAGGAGGCTGTTGTACTCATTAATGATCACCGCTATCTACCTGTCTTGAAAAGTATGACTAAGAATCCGGTTATTTTAGCTGATATAAATACCTACAAACCATTAAAGCCCCTCTATATATATGTAGGAGAAAGGAGTTCTAGCAATATATTAGATAATATTGCTCTGCCGCTGATTAAAATCAACTCTCACATTTGGAAATATTAATATGTTTTTTTTAACCATCTTAGGAACAATCTATATATTTTTCATTCCCGGTTTGATTATCACTAATCTTCTATTTAGAAAATTAGGGTTTTTAGAAAAAATAGTCATATCAATAGCTCTATCTGTATCAGTCCTCATTTTATCAACCCTCATTCTTCAATTTGTTAAACTTCAACCTAATCTTATCAACACCCTAGTTACTATAACCGGCATCAGTATTATTGTTATACTTATAAAAGCAGGCCGTGCTCATGGCCGGCTTGTTGGTAAACAAAATAATGAGACACAAAACTGAAGAATACGAAAGAAAGGGTCATACTATGATTGGTTTTTTGGTAATGGCTACATTCATTACCTCACTAGTACTTTTTAATGGTCCTAGTTTTTCTTTAACTAGTCAGATCGCCTATGGCGCTACCGCTGGTGGTGGTGGTGGTGGTGGTGGAGCCTTCCTCCCTGGAGAAGGTGGTCAGTTAGGCTACTCACTCAACCAAGTTGTTTATCGTGGTTTTAATAATTCAGATGAAACTAGTCCTGGATCACCCCTAGCTAATCAAAATAACGCTTTCGAGCTTCCTGCTCAAAATGACCCTTTTCGTATAGGAGTTCTAGTTTATGTTAATGAAAAAAAGGCGCTTGAGAGCAACAAGGCAACTCTCAAACTTCAAGTAGCTGAAAGAGTTGGTACTTGTGATGCCGGCTTTGAAGGAGAGCTTTATCGTAATGTTACATCAAATCCAGATACACCCTCCTCAATCGCCACCCCTATTAGATTTTATGACGACGCCCCTGGAGACAAGACTATTATTACCAGAAATGGTGACTTAACTTATGGTAGTTACCCTATGGTTTATCAAATATATTCCGAATCCAATAACTTTTCTAATCCATTTGAAGTACCAATCAATCATGTAGCTCTTTGGAACTTCTCCCTTGTTAATGACTCCGCCTCAGAAGATAACGCCTATTGTTTCCGACTTACCTACGCCGACCAATATAATATTCGATTAGATAAGTATCGTACCGTCGTTGAAACCTATGGCTCCAATACTCAACCTTCTATTCTCGAAGGAGAAGGCGTGATTGAAGAAGTTGCTGATAGTGATGAAGATCCTATCCTCGCCTTACTTCGCCGAATAGCTGCTACACCAGCAGAAACTATCAGAGAAAATGGCCTCGCTTCCCTTTCTATATACGTTAAAAATGTTGCTTATGGCATCCTCACTCTTCAGAAAGAAGACCGACTCACTCTCCACAAACCATTGGCTCTCTCTGCCCTTAAGCAAGTTCTCAAATCTCTAATTCAAGAAGCTATCGAACTTATCATCCTTCGCATCAAAGAACTGCAGCTAATATCTAGCGAGCCAATGCAACTAGATCTCGTTGAAAACGATCTGCGAGAAGGTAATCTAGCCAACATCTCCGAAAGCTTTGGTGACTCTATTCCTGAAATGAGCAGCCTTATGGATAGAATTAAGAACCTACGCTGGATCTTCAAGGTATTCCTCTCTGATTAACAGGTCAGTGATCTGCGCAACACCTAATCTTTCATCAAAAAACAGCTCTAGGAGCTGTTTTTCTTTCTATCTCATAGTTTGATACTAAATGTCACAAAGTCCAGCCACACAGGCTAAAGTCTTAGCTCCCTCAGTCTCATCCTCTTTCTCATATAGGAGGATCTGGGAAAAATCTATCTTAGGAAACTTACCCACCCTTTCCTC
>Ga0310120_10001702_pt1 | contig 16476 bp, 6 predicted proteins | sample CB27_AW_983_MG_FD_203506 | JGI IMG/M metagenome (GOLD analysis project Ga0310120, IMG submission 203506) | Marine microbial communities from Western Arctic Ocean, Canada - CB27_AW_983 | ecosystem: Environmental > Aquatic > Marine > Oceanic | place: Canada: Western Arctic Ocean | collected...
CGGTGATGAGGGTTTGCGGGTGGGCGTCGGTGGGAAGATTCGTGAGGGTCTCCACCCCTTTTTCTCCCAGTTGCGCAAGCAACCAGGTCGCGCGGGCCCCGAGGAAGGGATTCTCATCCTTGGCCAGGGCGGCGAGGGCGGGAATCGACTTCGCGCCACCGGCCTTGAGGCGCGTGAAGCCGAGAGAGCGCGTGTTGATGGCCGGACTCTTGAGCGCCGTGATCTGCCCCGCGGTCGTGGAGAGATCGAGTTTGGGAAGGTTCGATTTGAACCCCTTGGGCGCGATCCGGTAAATCGTCCCGGACAAAGTGCGGTCCTGCGTCCCATGGCCTCCTACCCGAGGATCGAACCAGTCCGCGACATAGATGGCACCATCCGGGCCGACACACACGTCGGCCGGCCGGAACCAGGTGTTGATGTCCTGGTTAGAGCGGCCCTTGAAGTCCGCGCCCGCCCACTTCCGGTCCGGGTTGGAGGTGAGGAAGTCGAAGCGGTCCATCTTGAAGCCGGCCCCCTCCAGCTTCGGGAAGTAACCGAAGACGACGTTCTTGGCCGATTCGCAACTCATCAGGAGCCCGCGGTACTTTTTCGGGAGCGCGCCGTTCTCGTAGAAGGAAATTCCGGTCGGTGCCCCGCCCCCGTAAACGTCGCCGGGCGGCATGCTGCCGGGATCCTGCTGACGCCACTCGGCGGTCGGGGTGTCCTGTCCCGGGCGCCGGTCTGCGCCCCAGGAACGCTTGCCGTCGTTGGAGGCAAACCCGGCATTGCCGTACTCCATCACCCAGCTGGTGCGGCAGGCGGGCGGATCGTCGTTGTCATTTTGGAAGAGGTCGCCCAGCGACGTGATGATCTGCTCGTAGCTGTTACGGTAGTTGTAACCGATGATTTCGCAGTCGGTGCCGTCGGGATTCATGCGGACCGAGAACCCGCCGAGGTAGACGTGGCCGTCATCGCTTTTCTGGCCGGCGATTTTCTGGAGCGAGTAGGGGCTGCCGATGCGGAAGGTCTTGCCGGACTTGTCGGTGAACTGGGCGCCCATGTTGCCCTGGGTGAAGTACCATTTGCCGTCGGGGCCCGCAATGACCGCATGCAGGCTGTGGTCGTGGTTGCGCCCGTTGAAGCCGGTCAGCAACACTTCCCGCTTGTCCTTGGCGGGATCGAACACCAGGTCGCGGTCGACGTCGGTGTAGACGAGCAGGTCCGGCGGCTGGGAAACCACGACCACGTTGTCGAAGACCGCGACGCCCAGCGGAGACTGCAGGTGTTTTTCCTGCACGAAGACGTGCGACTTGTCCGCCTTGCCGTCGCCGTTTTCGTCCTGCAGCACCATGATGCGGTCGCCTTCTGCATCCTTTCGCTGGCCGCGGTAGTTTACGCCTTCCGCCACCCAGGCGCGGCCCATGTGATCGAAGTCGATGTTGGTCGGATTTCGAAAGAGGGGTGACTGCGCCCAGACCGTGATCTCGAGATCTTCGGGCACCACGAAGCGCTCCAGGGGCACTTGCGCGGACCGATCACTTGCGGTGCCGACGGGCTTCGTGTTCCAGACCTGGAACTTGACACTGGTTGCGGAGCCGCCCTGCTGGTTGAGCCCGCCCTGGTCCAGGCCGGCGCGGCACTGGAAACGCTGGTAACCATCGGGCAGGGCGAACTCGATGACGGAAGGCGCATGCGTCCCGATGCCATAGGAGACCGGTTTGCCGTCGACGATCAGCTTTCCGCCGGAGGCGTTGGCGTCGATCTTGACGTTTCCCCAACCGGCGTTCGCGGATTTCCATTTCAGTTCGGTCAGCTTCAACTGTCCCTTTGGTCCGGTCAGGTGCGGCTCGATCCAGTCTGCCCAGTCGCAGGCATATCCGTCGCTGGTCTCATCGACGACCAGGAAGAGCGAGCGTGATCCCCGGAGATCGATATCGATCGTCACGGCGTGACCGGGGGTCTTCTTGGTGATGACGTCACTGGAGAAGAGAGGCTTGGGCTTCTCCGCGGCGGATGCAGGGAACGCGAGAGCGGGAAGGGCGAGCAAGGTGAGCAGGCGTCGGTTCGTCATCCCCAAGGGGACCCTGAATCGGCCGGTTCGTCAATCGTTCCGGCGCAGAAATCCCTGGTGTTGCGCGCAGCGTCGCCTGAATTGGTGACAAAGATCCCCCGTTCCCCTCCTAGGCCTTCCACTCCAACCCCCGCAGCGTGCCGGTGCTGGTTCCGAAGCGGTCGATCTCGAGGCCGAAGTTCTGCAGCATGGAGAGCAGGAGGTTGGCGGCCGGGAGACGCTTGCCCTTCTCTTCCGGATAGGTCTTGTGCTCGCCGTGGTGGGAGAATCCGTGGTAGCCGCCGGAGAGGCCGAAGTCACCGTTCACGAATTCGCTGCTCAAGGTAATGGCGCGGGTCGAGTCGGTCTGGATCGCGAGGGCGATGAGCTCGATCATGGCCCTCAGGTCCAGGCTGATGTTGCCCTCCGGGAAGTTCGCGGCGAGGTAGGGCATCACGCCGCTCAGGAAGGTCGGCACGCAGGCATGGCCGCCGGAGATCCCGTGGTCGAGGTTGGAGAAGACCGTGAAGTCCTTGCGGTGTTTCTCCAGGCCCTTGAGGGTCGGCGGCATCTCGTAATCGGTGCCGCGTTCCCTCGGGAAGAAGGTCTTGTGGTAGGCGCCGTAGTTGTTGGAGAGGGTGACGACCCGCTTGACCGGGTTCCCGCCGTCGCGCCCGGTGGCGGCCCCCGCCCGCGGCAGGATCGATTCCATCACCGGGAGCGCGATGGATACGCCGGCTCCCCGGAGAAAGTGACGGCGGTTGGTTCGAGTGAGCATGGAGCAAAAACGGCGTCTCGGGTTGACGGGCCGGAGGGCGGCGCAGGCTGACGGTCGGAACTCTACGATTTTCCGCAGCGATTGCTTGCATTAATTGGGTGACCGCAAGAGGGGAGAGAAGCGCCGGTTCGCGCCGGTCGCGGATGGCCTCCGCTTCGATCGTGCCCGGGAAATCGGCCGCCGCGGGAGCAAGTCGGGCATGGTCCGGCGGAAAAGGAGGTTTTTCCGCTACTTTCTCCTCGCGGCCTCGAAGTACCCGCGATAGCGGCTCACGAGGTCCGGGTGTTTCCCGGCCAGGTCGTTCTTCTCGGCGATATCGTTCTCGAGGTTGTAGAGCGCAAAGCGGTCCTTGCCGTGGCGGTGCAGCTTCCATTTGCCGACCCGGATCGCCCCGGGCCAGTAGAGGTACTCGTGCTTTCGCTGGGATTCCCCCTGACCTAACAGTTCCGGCAGGTAACTGATGCCGTCGATGTCCCCGGGCGGTTCGACCCCGGCCAGTTCGCAGGCGGTCGGAAGAAAGTCCCAGAAGGCGCCCGGGTGGTCGCTGCTCCGGCCGGCTGCGATCCGGCCCGGCCAGCGCGCGATGGTCGGGACGCGGATTCCTCCTTCCCGCCAGGAGCGCTTGGCTCCGGAGAGGGGACCCGCGCTCTTGAAGAATTCCAGGCTCTGTCCGCCTTCCGGAGACGGACCATTGTCGCTGCTGAAGATCACGAGAGTGTTTTCGCTCAGCTCCAAGTCGTCGAGCAGATCAAGGATCTTCCCGATGCTGCGATCCATCCGCGAAACCATTCCGGCGTAGGCTGCGTGCGGGTGGCTCTGCCCGCAGTAACCCGCCTTGTATTGGCTCCCGTAACCGGCATCCTTTCGCCCTCCGCCGATGTTTCCCTTGCCCTCGATCTTCGGGGTCTCCGGCCAGTTCAATTCCAGGTAGGGCGCCATGGAGTCTTCCGGGACGGTCAGTTCCGCGTGCGGAATACAGAAGGGAAGATAGAGGAAGAAACGATTGTCCTTGTTCTGCGCAACCCATTCGAGGGCCTCCCTGGTCAACTCGTCGTGGCTGTAAGTGCCCGATGCCTTTTTATATTCCCCATTCACCCGCAGGTTGTGGTTCTTCGGGTAGAGGACTTTCCGGGCATTGCGCCAGAGGTATTCCGGGTAGTAGAAGTGCGCGAAGCCCTGGTTGTCGAAGCCGAAGAAATGGTCGAAGCCCTTGGCGTTCGGGCTTCCGGGATGCCCCGGCCTTCCCACCAGCCCCCACTTTCCGATCATGCAGGTTTTGTAGCCCGCCTTCTTCAGGAGCATGGCGACGGTGATATCGTTTTCCTTCAACCGCCGGCCGTTGCCCGTGACCGAGGCGTGCCCCATGTGCTTGCCGGTCATCAGCGCGCAACGCGACGGCGAGCAAATATTGTGGCCGGAATAGTGGCTCGTGAAACGAAGTCCCTCCCGCGCCATCCGATCCAGCCGCGGCGTCTTGATCTTTTCCTGGCCAAAGCACCCCAGGTCGCCGTAGCCCAGGTCGTCCGCCAGGATTAAGATGATATTGGGGCGCGAGGATGGATCCGCTCCCTCCAATCCCGGCGTCAGAATGTAAAGAGCAAGTCCCAGGATGGGAAGGAGAAGAGATTGCCTGCCGGTCATCATGATACTTCTCCGGCCGGTCACTTTCGAACGCGGGCACTCCAGCTTGAGAACAGGCCGGCCAATTCCCTGGCGCGATCGGGAAACTTCCCTGCCAGGTTGTTTCGCTCGGTGCGATCCGACCGCAGATCGTAAAGCTCCCAGGGGATCTCCTTGTCGCCGTCTCTCTTCGGGGCGTCTGTCTCGTTGAAATAGTCGATGCCGAGTCTGGAATTGGGATGAGGAGCGACCAGTTTCCAATTTCCTTTTCGGATGGCGCGGCACTGGCCGAATTGCCAGTAAAGCGCCTCGTGGCCACGGCGCTCCTCGCCCTGGAGAATCGGCAACAAGCTGCGGCCTTCGAGGGGTGCCAGTTTCCTGCCCTGGTGGGAAGCGGGATACTCGCCGCCGGCCACATCGATACAGGTGGGCATGAGATCCATGATGTGCCCGACCTGGCGGGTGATGCCGCCGCCCTTCTTGATGACCTTGGGCCAGTAGGCAATGAGGGGCGATGCGATCCCGCCTTCATGGAGCCACCACTTGAACTTGCGAAAGGGCGTATTGCTGACATTGGCCCATGGCGCTCCCTGGGTGCGATAGGACTCCATGGGCCCTGGTGGAACTTCGGGGGCGGTGGTCTTGAAGGCCTTGTAGTCCTCCGCGCAGGCGCCGTTGTCGGAGAGAAACAGCACGAGCGTATCCTCCTCGATGTCCAGCTCACGTATCCTGGCCATGATGCGTCCGATTCCCCGGTCCATCCGGTCGACCATCGCGGCGTAGACCGCCATGTGCAGGTCCCAGCGATCCCTGGTCCCCTCGTCCAGCTCGTCCCAGGCCGGCACGTTGGGGTCACGCCGCGATACGATCTCCCGCTTGTCAACGAGGCCCAGTTCGACCAGGCGGCTGAAACGGCTTTGCCGAATCGCGTCCCATCCGCTCCGATACTTTCCACGATACTTGGCGATGTCTTCCGGGCGGGCCTGGATCGGAAAATGCGGCGCGGTGTACGGGAGATAGAGGAAGAAGGGACGGTCCTCCCTGCCGTATTTGTCGAGGTAATCGAGGGCGGCGTCCGTGAAGGCATCCGTGCCGTAGAAGTTGCGGTCCTCCGGCGTAAACGGCTGGAGGAGCTTGCCATCGTTCGCCCAGGCCCGTTGTTCCCCTGGATACTTGCGTCCCGGTTCGCCCTCGCCGGACCGCCGCAGCCCCGGATTGAAATAGTTGCAACAGCCGCTGTCGAGGAGACCGTAGAAGCGGTCGAAGCCGCATTTCACCGGCGACCCTGCAAGACCTCCATTTCGCCCGGTCATCAAGGTGCGATACCCGATCAATTTCATCACCTCGGCAATGTTGAGATTGTTCCGCGCTATCCTCCCCTGTTGGGGATACAATCCCGTCAGCAGCGAGGCACGGGAAGGACCGCACTTGGCATTGTTGTAGAACTGCGTGAATCGCAGACCACCTTTCGCGAGCCGGTCGAGGTTGGGGGTCGATATTTCGGAACCGTAGCAGCCGAGGTCCGAGTAGCCGAGGTCGTCGGCCATGATGAGAACGATGTTCGGCTTCCCGGCCGCCTCCCCGCGATTCCACCAGGCGGTCAACACCGCGAAGAGGACGAGGAGAGGTGTAGCTTTCATGGTGCCGCCTTCGAATTTTCCAGGACGGCAGCATGACGGTTCGCCCGCGGATCGCCGGCGGCAAAAAACGTCTCCGTCTTCCGGTCGAAATAAATCATGACCGGGCTCGCGATGGCGCCGCCTGCCGTATTGATCTTGTGTCCCCGGCGGGCGAGATCATTGCGGATGCCCTTCGGAATGCTGTCCTGCAGCGTCAGGCGCCCGAGCCCTTCAATCTTGCGCTCTCGGCTGGGAATGAACGATCCCTCGTGATGGCGGGTACTGAACCTCGCCGTGGAAACCGCTTCCTTCGGCATCATGTCGAACTCGATGAAATTGAGCAGACAGTTCAGCGTGGTCTGGTCCTGCAAATCGCCGCCCGCCACGCTGATCGCCATGACCGGTGCGCCGTCCCTGAGCACCAGGGTGGGGGTGAGCGTGATGCGCGGGCGCTTGCCGGGCCCGATACGATTTGGATGCCCCGGGGTAGTGTTCAAGCTGCGGAGCCGGTTGCCGTGGGCGATGCCCAGGGGAGCGCAGATATTGTACGGCCCGTTTCCACTCGGAGTGGCGGAAACGAAATTCCCCCACCGGTCCGCCACCACGCAGGTCGTCGTGCCCCCCCGTCCCGGGCGGTACTTGCCGGGTTGGTCGGACAGGGCCTTCATCCCCACCGGATCACCGGGGCGGACTTCCAGTGACGCTTGCTCGAGATCGACCAGGGTCCGGCGCAGGGCGGCATAGCGGTCGGAGAGGAGGGGGCCGATGGGGACGTCGGCGAACCGCGGGTCGCCGTAGTAATAGTCGCGGTCGGCCAGTCCGAGTTTCAGGGCTTCCACGAGGACGTGAATGTAATCGGACGAGAGGTGGCCCATTTTCCGGAGCTCGAAGCCTTCCAGGATCTTCAGGGTCTGGCACAAGTACGGACCCTGCGTCCACGGCCCGCACTTGTAGACACGGTAACCGCGGTACGCGATGCTGACCGGATCTTCGAGCAAGGTCTGGTGCGCTTCGAGGTCCCGCTTGCGCAGGAAGCCGCCCTTTTCCTTGTAGTAAGCCACGAGCTGATCGGCGATGTCCCCCTTGTAAAAGCGGTCCCGCGCGGCCTGCAGTTTTTGTCTTCGCGTGCCGGCGGTATTCTTTTCGGTGGAAACCAGTTTTCGCAAAGTCACGGCCAGTTCATCGAACCAATCTCTGTTGCCGCGGTCCAGGATCGCGAGTGTGGGTTCGACCACGGTCGCGAAATCCAGGGTCCCGTACTTGTCCAGCGCGGTGAAGAAAAGGTTGACCGCTCCCGGAACCGGAACAGCACGAATGCCGCCTCCTTCCGGGATCGCATTCTGGAGGTACCAGGCGATGCCCTTCTCGTCCAGGGGGGCGCCCCCCAACCCGGAGAGGGTCTTGACCTCCTTCTTCTTCGCATCGAAGATCATGAAGGGAACCTCGGCCCCGATGCAGAACATCCCGTAGTCCATGATGCTGGCCACCAACAGGACCGCCACCGCGGCATCGGCGGCGTTTCCCCCTTTCTCCAGGATCGCGATTCCCGCTTCCACCGCCTTCGGGTTTTCGGCGACGACCGCTCCGCCTTTGCCGGAGGCATGCCACGTCAGGTCGGCCATGGACAGAGTGGTCCCGGCAAGTATCAGGAATAAAATTCTTCGCATGAGTTGAGGAGTTGGAATTGGGAGTGTTCGTCGTTCAGGTCCTGCCATTCCGGATTCGGCGGCCGGGGAACTGCGCATGATGGCCAAGCATGGTGTTCGTAAGGCCGGAGTGCGACAGAAATTTTCCTGTGCGGGCAGTCTCGATTCGTAAGCGTCCCGTTTATAAACCTCGGCTTCGGCGGCGGGATCGGCGTGCGAATCAGGCTGCGGGTTGCTTCTCGCGGCGTTCGGCGACCGCGAGGCGGGCCGGGGTGAGGTGGGCAACCTCCTGTGCGGTGAGCTCGCCTTCCGGCATCAACTCCAGCACCTCCTCGGGAATGACCACCTTGCTGACCACCACCACGTTTTCAGGCACTCGCGGCTGGCGATTCGTGCGGGGAGCGCGCCGCTTCCTGTCTTTCCTTTTTGCGTCGTCGTCGTCCCCCGCCGGTGCGTCCGCCTCGCCGGAGGACTCGTCCTTTCCCGGCAGGATCCCCTCCAGCAGCATTTCCAGCTGTCCGGGATCGAGTTTTTCGGAACTCCTTCCAAAGATCCGCACCATCCAACAGCAATTGCAACGCCTCCGGGGCGAGCTTCAACTTCTCCTGGTTGGCCCGCGACGGCTTCGGCCAGCTGTAGGTCTCCACCGCGAGCCGTTTTGCCGAAATCCATAAGCCCGTCCCGTCAAAATACAGCGTCTTAATCCGATTTCGCCTCTTGTTGCAGAACACGAACAAGGCTCCACGCCGCGGATCTTCCCCCGAGCCAGGCGCTCCGCGCGATCGGCGAGGCCCCGCCCCGCGCGGTGACCAGGAGCGGCCCGGACGCCCCGACCTCGGTTCTCCGCCAGGCCCAGGCGGCCCGCGCCCTCCTCGCAACTAGCCCGGAACCATCCGTCGACGCCCGGGGCTCTCGCCTCGGGGAAAGATGAAAGCCTGGCCCGATTTTGACCACAACCCTCAGAAACCGCACAGTTTCCGGCAAGTCTTCGCAATCGGCTTAGGCTAGTGCATCGGCCGGGAAGTTAGTGTGCATTCGGCGCGAGGGTTTTTCTTCGAGTTCAAGGCGTGAGGAAGGAGCTGGTCGGGACCAGTGACTGACGAACAACGCAGAAATCGGAGAAAAGACCCGCGCAGCCACCTGCATTCGGTCGGAGACCGCTGACTGATCTCCGAAGATTCTCATCTCCGAATGTACACTAACTTGCAGGCCGATGCACTAGTCCACCAGAACGCGATAGTATCGCTCCGCTTGTCCTGTTGCGCCGAGGTCGAGGACACTGGTGGTGACATCGGTGGCCGTAATCCGATCCCCGGCCGGGACCGTGGTCCATCCGCCCTCGGTGAGGTCGGAGCCGGCTTGCAAGGTGTAAATGCGGCCCGGAACGCTCCACCAGGTCGCGGTCACGCCCTCGCCCTCCACCCGTTCCACCCTGATCAATCGGAAGACCGACTGCACGTCGAGCGGGTCCGTCCCGGCCGCCACCTCGGCGCCGTCCAGGGTCCCGTCCCCGTCGGTGTCCGGCCTCAGAGGATTGGTTCCGAGCACGATCTCATCGGAATCGGAGAGTCCGTCGCCATCGGTGTCGCCGCCGTGGACCACCCCCGGGGTGCCGCCGTTTACCATGCTGGCCTGCCAGTTGGCCGGATCGCTATAGTCGCCTTCCGGGTCGAGCACCTCCAGCGACGGCCCCGAGCCGTCAGGCTCTGTCGGCCACGGCGCGATGGTCCCATAACTGAAGTCGTGAATGGAATTTGCGAGCGGGTCACTCAGCACGATACGCTCCCCGTTGTTGGAGAGCGAGCCGCCGGTCCACTCTCCGATGATCCGGACTCCTGACCCGTAATCCGCCTCGAAGGCCGAGGTATTGGCGACGACCACCGCACCCTCTCCCGGAGCGAGGTCGAGATCGCCAAAGACGAATTCGTCGAAGGGCTGCCCGGTTTCGAACTTCACGCCGGCAAGATTGAGGAGGGACGACCCGCTGTTCTTCAGCTCGATGAACTCCAGGTCGCTCCCACCTACCGGGTGGTACATCACCTCCGTGATTCGGAGCGAATCCAGGGTCGGAGTGGTGACCCCCGGATCGACCACCACCACGTAGTCAAACTCAAAGCGGGCCGCCTGGGTCGAGGAGGTCGCCGCAAAGATGCCCCCGTCCCCGAGGGTTGAGCCGGCTGGAATCCCGCGGGTCAGGAGATTGGTCCAGACCCCGGGCTCGGTGCGGTAATCGAAGTGCAACTGGTCACCCTCGCGGCGGATCCGGATCACGGCCTCCCCTTCGACCCAGCTGATCGTGGCGAGTTGCAAGTAGCTGCCTCCTGCGGAGCGCTCCACGCGCAGAGAATCGCCGTTCTCCATCCCGAATGCGTAGCGCGTTGCTTCCCCGGGTTCACCCACCTCGAGAATCAATCCCGCTGTGAAAGCGCCCTGCTGCACCGAGCCGAGGCGCACATCGGTCCCGAGAACGCAATCACCCGTGTCCGGAACGCCGCGCCACAGCACCGGATGAAGCGGACTGCTCATCGTCAACGGCTTGGCGATCTCTTCGTTGACCTTCAGCGTCAGCTGGCCGTGCTGGTCGTCGAGGGAATACCAGGCACCCTCGCTGTAGTTGTTGCGCACCTCGAGGTTTTCGGCGGTCCACCAGTCTTCGAGGACTCGATCCAGGAAAGGACTCCAGCCGGACTCCGCGTAGACCATGGCCTCCCGCATGGTGGTGGCCTGCTGACCGTCGCCATCGGTAGCCGTCAGGGTGATGGTGTAGAGTCCCGGCATGTTGAAGCGCACTGCGGCCGTGTCGGCAGTCGGGTTGCTCAGGTCCGCCCCGATTGGATTGTCCACGCTCCAATCGAAGGTCAGGTCGGTTCCCTCCGGATCGTAGCTGGTGGTGGCGTTCAGCAAGAGGGTGTCCTGCAGGGAGACGTTCAGAGAGTCCGGATTGGTGTCGATCCGGATCACCGGAAGGGCGTTGCCGGTCTTGTTGACGCTGAAGGTGTCCGTCTCCACCACGTTGCCCTGGGCATCAAGGCCCTCGATCGTGAGGTTATTCGCTCCCTGCGCGAGTTGGATCCCGGAGAGCGACCAGTGCGTCTGGTCGCTGAAGGCCCACTTGGCCTCCGGATGGTCGCCGACCCGGATCGTGAAAACCTTGTAGCCGCTGGTCCCGATGAGGCTGATGGTCCCGGCGGACGTGGTGGTCGAGACACCGCCACCGGTGGTGACATCGAAGGCAGTGGTCCACGCCGACCCGATCTCACTGACCCCCCACTGCCTGCGGGATGAGTTCCAGTTGTTATAGGTCCCCGCGTTACTGCTGTAGGAACTCGAGGCGGCCTCTTCGAGATCGAGCCATGCCGCCAAGCGCGGCGAATCCTGCGTGTACTTGTCGATCATCTCGCCGAGGTAGTAGTTGAACCTCTGCCGCACGTAGGGCTTGTCGAAGAAGTTGCGCACTCCCGGCAGGTTCCCGATGAATTCCGCCCCCGAGTTGCCGAAGGTGAGGTCGGAGTCCCACTGGATCAGCATCCACTTGCCGTCGGAGTAACGGCGGAGGAAGTAGCCGTTCTTACCGCGTCCGCGCGTCAATTGATCCCAGTCGTCGATCCAGCCGCGGACAACCGCGTAGGCCGCCATCATGTCGATGTCGGCCATGCTCTCGATCTCCTCGCGGGTGAAACTGTTCCGGCCCACTTCGGAGACCCAGTTGACGAAGGAGGAATAGTCGTACTCCGCCTCTCTGGAGCGCTTCATCCACTCCGCGTGGTAACGCTCCGGCTCATCGGTCCCCTTGTCGCTCCAATCGGCACTGCGCCTGGCGTTGCCCCAATTGTCGTCGAACCACCACTCATCGTCGAAGCGGTAGATCTCCCCTTTTTCTCCCTGCTCCCAGTTCCGCTTCAGGAAATCGTTGGCATTGGTCTCCACATCCTCGCGCAGGAGGGGATTCCCGCCGTTGACGATAATCCGCACAAACTCGTTCTCGTTCGCGGGTAGCCCGAGGAGGTAGAGCCAGTAGCGGGTGATCCGATTGTGATAGGCCCGGCCGACGGACGGGCCCGGGTCGTCATCGATCGTGCGCCGGGACCAGCCCCGATAGCGCTTGTCAACCGGGGTCTTCCACTTGAGCGTTTTCCCAGGATTCAAGGTAAAGGTATCCAAGCGCTGGAACGGGCTGCCTGCCTTGCGAAACTCGCAATTGTAGATCACCTCGTCTTCATTCCCGATAAAGGTGCAATTGTGGTACTGGTTTGAGAGCCGCGGAAAGGCGAACTTGAAGGTGCGACTCTGTCCGATCGAAGTATTCAGGGCATCGATGCTGCGCTGTGAAAGGATAAAGCGCTGGGTGCGCAGGTCTCCGGGGATCGTGCTGTTGTCCACCACGTAGAGGGCGGGCTTTTCGGGAGCGGGCCGCGGCATGATCGTCGTTCCTCCCGATGTGGTGGCCTTCACATAGAACTGCACGACGGTGTGGTCGGTGGGGTACTGCCCGAGCGTGATGGAATAGATGCCGTCGTTGGCGGCCAGGTCACCACTTCCGGCTCCATCGTCGAACATGGTGTCGGTGCTCCAGGGACTGGCGTCGTTGCTACTGTCGGCACGGTGGACCAGGGAGACGGTGTGATCTGCAGATGCGGACTCCACCCTGGCCGTGACGAGCACCAGCTCGGTGGTTCGCGGCACCGCCGGGCTGTGTGTGAGCTCCGAAACGGTGGGAGCGGCGTCCGTGAGCATGGTCGAGTTGGGCGCACCGGGCGTCCCGAGGTTCTTCGGGACCGGGAGGTGCATGACTCCGCCGAAGGAGCGGTCCCAGGTCTGGTAGATGATGGTGGGCTTTCCGGAGATCCAGCGGGCTTCGCCGGCCCACACCAGGTTGTCGTTCCGGTTAATGCCGACGACGTCGATCTCGCAACGGTTCGCCCTGACGTCCCCGTGCCCGGTCGAGATCAGGTGAAATTCGGTGCCCTCCATGTGGCTCAGGTGGTGGTTGCCCTGGCAGAGCCAGCCCTGCGAGCCAGTGCCGGATCTCGCCACCACCTCCCCCTTCTTGGGCAACAGATTCGAGCCGCTCCCGTCGCGCGTCAGGCTCATGTTTCTGAGGGCGAGGTGGGCATCCCCCACGCAGTGCAGGTGCAATTCCTTCCAACTGGACTCCGCCCCACTGGTCTTGGTTTGCTCGTAGCGCTCCGCAAATTGGAAGGTCGGGAAAGTCGACTTGTTGGACTCGTCCGAATCCGCCCAGGCGGTCGGCCTGGAGTTGTCCATGGCCGGGTGCCGTAGTTCCAGGCTGCTTCCCTGCCCAGCCGCGAGATGGGGCCAGTCGCCGCCGGTGTGGTAGTGCACTTCATCCGCCAGGTTGCCCCAGTTGTCTTCCAGGCGAAGGAGTTCGTTGTTGTTGCCGAGGTTGCCGGTGTACTCTCCCAGCACCCTCGCGGCCGGATGGGCCTCGGAAGTAAACTGGCTGTTTGCAGCGATCACCACATACTCGCCCGCAGCGATCATGGTCCCGGCCGGGAAGCGGTAGTCCACTCCACTGACAAAGCGCCAGCCCGAGAGATCGACCACGGTGGTGCCCTTGTTGTAGAGTTCGATGAACTCGCCATCGCGGTGGCCGGAAGGCGGTTCCACCATGAGCTCCGAGATCACGAGCTCAGACTCGCGGCTGGGGTTGTTCGGACCGTCACGGCTGCCAGGACCCGAAGAATAGAAGTCCGTGGAGCCGTCCGGGTAGGCGGCGGCGTGGTCGCGGCCGGTCTTCCGCTCGAACGCCACCGCCTTCAAGACCACCCCGTTCTGATCGACCAAGAACAAAACCCACTCCTCGCCGCCCGACTCAAAGTTGGTGTTCCAGCTCGCAAATCCCCCGCCCGGGACCACGTTGCCCAGGGGGATCTTGTCCGAAAAGTCCCGCTTGCTCGAGAGGAACATCCCGGAAGTGCTCATGCTCGCCCCGCCGTTGTAGATCTCCACCCAGTCGATGTTGCCAAGGCCGTTGAAGTGCACCTCGTTGATGGCGAGGTCCGACGGCGTGCTGTTGGGCTCGGCCGATCCCGGGCTGCCACCCGGATTCGCGCTCGCCTTCCATAGCCGGTAGTCGTCGATGGGGCGATCGTGATTGGACAGCACCAGCGAGGGCCCGGTCCCGTCCGGTGCCACCGGCCAGGGGTGCTGATCGTCGTAGCGCATCGTGCACATGGTCGTGCCGTTCTTGTCATCGACCGTGACACGCTCTCCACCGTTCTCCAGGAATCCCGCCCAGGGACCGAAGATTTGAACTGCTGTCGAGAGCCCGTAGGCGGTGCGAAACGTTTCCGGATCCGTCCCACAAATGATGATTCGCTGCCGGGGCGTGAGGAAGGTGTCGTTGCGATTGGCGGGATCGAAGTCCGGCAGGTCGAACTTCACACCTCCACGTAACCTCCAGTTTGCGATATCGAAAACCGTAGTGGTGATGTTCTCGAGTTCGACGTACTCGTAGAGTCCGTCCGCCGGGTGATACATCACCTCACGAATGACAACTTGCTCGGCGCGAACCGAGAAGAGGGAACCAACCGCAAAGAGAAGCGAGACGGCGATCGTGGGGGAGTCTTCCATGCTGTGCAGACAGTTTTCTTGATTCTCAATGCACCCCCACAAAACCCGGCCCGGTCCTCGAGAGGACCGGGCCTGAAAAAGGAATTTTCGTATCAATCAACCTTTCTTCAATCCCTCACGGCACCGTCACGCCGACGTCGTCGATGTACCATCCGCCGAAGTTCTGAATGTCGTCGGACTGGAAACGGAACTCGATGATGACCGTCTTGCCAAGGGCCGCGGCGGGCAGGAAACGGCTGACCTGCTCCCAGTCGTCGGTGGTTCCTTCGACCGGTTCCTCGAGCACCGCCAGTTCGGAGTCATCGCCGGCGTCGAGCACGGACACCTTTCCGAAGTCGAATTGCTCCTCGATGTCGGTGAACTGGGAGAAGCTCAGAGTAGCGGCTCCCGCGTTGGTCAGGTCGATCGGGGGCGAGCGCAGCCAGACCTCGGCGCAGAATCCGTAATCAGCGGAAATATTGGTTCCGAAGCAATTGGTTCCGCTGTTGGCGGCGGCGGGGCCCACGAGGCTCGGCGCTCCCAACTCCCAGTTCGTCTCCAGCGGATCGTCGACCGTGCCCCCGGGGTCGCCTCCCGTCGCCCAGGTTCCCACCCCCATCTCAAAGTCGTCGGAGAGGATCACGACCGGCGGGGTGGGAAACTCCTCGATCACGAAGAGGCGGATTGGATCGGCGGGAAGCGGAATGATGAGGGTGTTGGTGCCGGAGGGATCGGCCGGCATGTCCTCATTGCCGTCGAAGATCGGCCACTCTATGGGATCCGCGGCCGCGGGATCGGTCTCGCTGCGCAGGTTGTAGAGCCTCCCGTCCTGGCTTTCCCAGGTGAGGACGAGGTCGTCTCCGCTGCGCTCGACATCGAAGAAGAAACCGGCCTGTTCCTCAACACTAAGAGTCAGATCGTCCAGGAAAGCGCCATCGGGTGGATTTTCGAGAGGAAACGGGCCCGCGTCTGGTGAACTGATGCGGAGCCATATTTCCGTCCCAACGCTTAGTCTGCTGACGTCAAACGGAGCTGTCGAAAACGGCTTCAGATCCGGATTTGCGTCGAATCCCACTTCGTCCGCGGTGAGGGTATAGGTCCCCAGGGGGATCAACCCGGTCAAGTCCGCATTGTCGGTAGCCCCTGGAAAAGCACCCGCTTGGAGTTCGAAAATCACATCGGTAAACATGTTGTGACTGCTACGTTTGACCGCGTTTCCAGAGATCGTAATCGAGGAATCATTGCGGGAAAGCGTTCCGAGGCTCTGGTAGATGAATGCAGTTGGATGTTCCAATCCCAATCGCTGGTTGGTGCTGGGAGGGGGCATCTGGGTGTTCGCCAAGGTGTAGTCGCGCCAGTCGTTGCTCGTGCTGCTTTCAAACCAGTCCGCGATTGCGTTCCCCGCGGATTTCTCGAAATCGCCGTTTCTGATAATCAGGGCGTGTTCCGGCACGCTGTCCGGATCGGTAGGATCGCTGCCCTTATCAATTTCGAGCTTGTCAGGAAATTGATCACCATCGGAGTCGACTGAATTCGGATCGGTCCCGGCGGCCACCTCCTCACCGTCGAGCAGGCCGTCGTCGTCGCTGTCGGGATCCTGAGGATCGGTTCCGCCCGAAAACTCGTCAAGGTTGGAAACGCCATCGCTGTCGGGATCGAGGCCGGAATCGTCGATCGTTTTGTCGAGGCCGTTAGCATCTTCGTAAGGGTCCGGCATGCCGTCGCCGTCGGTGTCCGGCACGCTGCCCGAATCGGTAGGATCGCTCCCTTGATCAATCTCGATGTTGTCGGGAAACCCATCACCATCGGAGTCCGCTTTGCTCGGGTTGGTGCCGTGGGTATCGACTTCGGCGCCGTCGGAAAGGGTGTCGCCGTCGCTGTCGGAGTTCTGCGGGTCGGTGCCGTGCTGGAACTCCTCGAGATTGGTCAGTCCGTCGGGTCCGCCGTTGGCGTCGTTGTCGAGGGCGGCGTCGCCGGGATTGTTCTTGTTGAGCCCGTTGTCATCTTCCCAGGTGTCCGGCATCCCGTCGCCGTCGGTGTCGTCGCCGGTGTCCTGAATGCTCAGAGTCAGATCGTCCAGGAAAGCGCCATCTTTTGGAACTTCCTCAGGAAAGGGGCCCGCCTCGGGTGCACTGATGCGGAGCCAGATTTCCGTCCCAGGGCTTTGTCCGCTGACGGCAATGGCAGAGGTCGAGAACGGCTTGAGATCCG
>Ga0310120_10001710_pt1 | contig 16445 bp, 14 predicted proteins | sample CB27_AW_983_MG_FD_203506 | JGI IMG/M metagenome (GOLD analysis project Ga0310120, IMG submission 203506) | Marine microbial communities from Western Arctic Ocean, Canada - CB27_AW_983 | ecosystem: Environmental > Aquatic > Marine > Oceanic | place: Canada: Western Arctic Ocean | collected...
CTGGGGACGGCCAACGCAGGTGCCACCAAACGTTTCACGTTGGATCAATGGGTTTATCTGTTACATCGCCTGATGCCGTACATGGAAGAGAGTGCGCTTTATCAAATCTTCGATATCAGTAAATCGTGGGGACCGGAGGGGGGCCCGTGGCCTGTCGAGCAGATGGTACCCATTCCGGCCTTTCTGTGCCCCAGCGATAACGCGAATCCAGTCGCTTTCAACTTACATAAAACGAAGTTTTCCACGTCCAACTACCTCGGAATATTTTCAGGCTTGCAGGATCAGGATGCGGTCAACGAGTATTTTAATCCTGACCAATTCGAAAAAGACCGGCAGACTCGCGGGATCGCTCGCGGCACGTTCCGCTTTAACGTTGGTACCAAAATCAGCGACATGTCGGACGGTACCTCCAAGACGATGGTGATAGCGGAATACCTGACAGGAATCCCCGGTAAGGACACGAGTTGCGTTCGCGGTATGTTTTTTACACAACGTGCTGCGTGTCAATTCCTGTATGTGACTCAGCCTCCAAACTCAACCGTTCCTGAACCGCTGTGGGCAAATGCCGACGGGTGTGGCCCCGGTTCCGGATGCAACCAACCGGGGCTTAACCTTCCCTGTACACCCGGTGATTCGGCAACTGACTACGCATCACCCAGAAGCCGTCACCCTGGCGGCGTGAATGCCCTGCATGGCGACGGTAGTGTCAGATTTAAGAGCGATTCTGTTGACCTGGCGGCCTGGCGGGCTAGCGGATTTATCGATGATGGAAGCTTCGCCGCAGAGTAACTGCGGGGTTCGTAAGCAATAAAGAGTTTTCTCAGCAAGTGTGGGCGTTTACCGTTGACGGTTGGCCGTTAGATATAGAGACACGATGTCGAAGAAGCAGATTCAGCAATCCTGCCTGGTAGTGGCACTCCTTATTTTTCCGATCGGTGGCTGCGGACTCTTTTCGAGTGAAGCGATTCACGGGAACGTCGCGCTCGATGGACAACCCATTACTCAGGGATCGATTGCCTTTATTCCGACCGGATCCACACGGGGCGCCAGTGCCGGATGTCACATTGTTGATGGAGCCTACCGCCTGGCAGCCAACTCGCCGCCGTTGGAAGGGAAGTACAAAGTAGAAATTCGTTCCATGCTCCCCACGGGTCGCAAGATACCCGAGCCTCCCCCCGCTCCACGAGGTACAACGATGGACGAGTTCCGAGAGAGTGTGCCCGCCATGTATAACGCAAATACCACACTCACCGCCGAGATCACCAAGTCGATGCGTCAATTCGACTTTCTGGAACTCAAATCGAAGCCTTGATCGGCACTTTCCCTCATCACCAAGGTTTTTTGGACAACCGGACTCATTACTGATACACTTTGGGCCAGCTTGTAGCTGTTTTTCTGCTAACCAAAAAGATCACATGTCAACTACTACTGCTGAATTCGCTTATCAATCGTTGCGACAGATGTTATGGTCGCGAGACCTTGTGCCCGGCCAAATGGTGTCTCAGGCTCGTATCGCGGGCCAACTTCGTTGCAGCACGGTTCCGGTTGGCTGTTCCCGCCGTAAGACCCACTGCGCTGCGAACAAAACGCTCGGGCAGCGAAATGCCGTAGAGCAATCCGTTCATCAGCGATTCGACAGTGAACGAAGCGTTGACTTCGGTTGATGATGAATCGGTTGGTTTGGATACCGGTAATTGTGGGGGAAGAGAAGGAACAGCCATACGCGCAGACTCCGTTCTTACAAGTATTGATTGATCAAATTTTCAATCAGTTCTTGCCGACCGCTTTGGTTGGGAGTCACGTCCCCTTGTTGGAGCATACGTTTTTCGAGCGATGCGAAATCATGCCGGTCGTTTTCGATTTCTTCACCCAGCCCCACATCCCAGCTCTTGTAACGTTCCTGCCGCAGCGTTTCGAGTTGCCCATCGGCATGCATCGCTGCTGCGATTTTCAGGCCGTGAGCGAATGCGTCCATCCCTCCGATATGGGCGTAAAACAAGTCCAGCGGTTCGAAACTCTCGCGGCGGACTTTCGCATCGAAATTCATCCCTCCGGTCGTTAGCCCACCATACTTGAGGAGGGTGTACATCACCGTGCTGGTCAGATAGATGTCGGTGGGAAACTGGTCGGTATCCCAGCCGAGCAACATGTCACCGGTATTCGCGTCGATCGAGCCAAGTGCATTTGCGATGCCGGCAACTTCCAGGTCGTGCTGCATGGTGTGGCCGGCCAAAGTGACGTGATTCGTCTCGATATTGAGTTTGAGGTGATCCATCAGATCATACTGCCTCAAGAAATTCAGGCAGGCTGCCGCATCAGAATCATATTGATGTTTGGTTGGCTCCTTCGGCTTGGGTTCGATGTAGAATTGACCCCGAAATCCAATCTTCCTGGCGTAGTCAACGGCCATGTGCAGGAAGCGGGCAAGATGATCCAGTTCTCGTTTCATGTCGGTATTCCACAGATTCTGGTACCCTTCCCGGCCTCCCCAGAATACGTATCCATGGCCACCCAGTTCCAGCGCCACCTCGAGTGCTTTCTTGACTTGGGCGGCTGCAAATGCGTAGGCGTCGGCATTGCAACTCGTTGCTGCGCCATGCATGTAGCGGGGGTGGCTGAAGAGGTTTGCCGTGCCCCATAAGAGCTGGATACCGGTACGTTCTTGTTCTTCCTTCAAAACCTTGACCACCGCATCAAGATTGCGATTGGTTTCGGCCAGGGAACTACCCTCCGGAGCAACGTCGCGATCATGAAATGCGTAAAAAGGTGCCCCCAGTTTTTCAATGAACTCAAAGGCCACACGTGCACGTTTGCAAGCATTTTCGACCGATTCGCTCCCATCATCCCAGGGCCGGACCGCCGTACCCGCACCAAAGGGGTCACTGAGCGGATTGCGAAAAGTGTGCCAATAAACCACGCTGAATCGCAAGTGGTCCTTCATCGTGCGCCCAGCTACCCATTCCGACTCATCGTAGTGCCGGAAAGCAAGTGGGTTTTTCGAATCAGGCCCTTCGAAGGGAATCCGGTTGATTTCGGGGAAGGCACTCATGCTAAATCTCCAGACCAAGCCATACAGGGGGTAACGAATAGACGGATTCTAAGGCGCCTTATCGCTTTCTGGCAGGGGCCAATTTGTGGACAGTTTTTCCGCCGTTAACTACGCTAAAAGTACCGGGTTGCTCCCGGCTTTTCACCCGAAATATTGAAATTCCCCAGGCCGATGGTTCCGGAACCTGTCTGCCATCTCTGTTTGAGCCGAATTTTCTCGCCACTCCGCTTATTTGCCATGATTGCACCTTCTTCCTCTCGCAGTTTCACTTGTGCTGTTGGAAAAATGATGCTGGTCGTTCTCGGGGCCCTGCTGACAACTCAAAATGCGCAGGCGACGATTGTACGGTTCAATATGGAAGGGAATTCAACCAGCCTCGGACAGATCGACGTGAGGTTCTACGATACGGCGACGCCATTTTCTGTGGCGAACTTCCTCAATTATCAAGGGGAAGGGAAGTACGACGGCTCGTTCATTCACCGGTCGGTGCCCGGGTTTGTGATTCAAGGGGGGGGATTCACTTACGACGCCAGCACGAATGGTGCCCCGCCCGTCCAGACCGATCCACCGGTCGTCAACGAGTATGGGATTAGCAACCTCCGTGGTACGGTTGCTTACGCCAAGAGTGCCGGGTCCGTTGACAGTGCGACCAGCCAGTTCTTTTTTAATCTTGCCGACAACAGTCAAAATCTTGACGACCAGAATGGTGGCTTTACGGTGTTTGGTCGTGTGCTTGGCGATGGTATGGACACGGTTGACGCAATTGCCGCTTTGCCGATTGCCAACCTGGATGGCGGAGGCGTTTTTAGCGCCGTACCCTGGATGAACGTTTCGGGTGGGCTGGCCGAGAACCTGGTTTTTGTTTCCAGTGTCGAAGTGTTGGACTTCTCCGAGGGGGATTACAACTTCGATGGCATGGTCGACGCGGCCGACTATAACGTTTGGCGTGACGCGGTGGGATCGACCCTGGTAGCCGAGCCGGATGGAAACGGCGATGGAGTGGTAGACGCCCTCGATTACAACCTCTGGAAATCGAACTTCGGAACCATCACGGGAAACGGGACCTCGCTGGCAATGACCGTGCCAGAACCGACGGGTTTGTTGCTGTTTTTGGCATGGTTGGTGGGTTGGATGGCATGGGGTTGCCGTTGGTTTGCGATCTGAAGCTCTTCAAAACAATGCTGGGACAAAACAACGTTGGGATAAGTGACCGACGATGCCGGGCAGGACGCGGGATGGTGCGGAGAGAGTCTTCACATCTCCTTAGCCCACTTTGAATCGATCCTTCATCTTTTCTTGGTTGCTATCGTCTAGCCTCTTTCCCCAGGGAACAGGGAGTCCGTCGAGTCAGCCGTCGCGTTCCGAAAAGGCCCCTGGTGCAGCGGCGGATCGACATGCTCACCCGGTTTGAAGGGGATAACCCGTTAGCTGCCCTGGCCGAAATTCGCTACGACCGCGAACTCGGTTTGATGGCTGACGAGACGCTCATCATCGCTTACCAGGCCATTTTGGGAGACCAGTTCGGCTTGCGGCTCGCATGGGCTCTAGTCCTGAGAGTCGACATTGCCTCCTGAGGCAATCGCTCCCCACACCGCCGCTGGTGGATGTTCGAGCTCGGCACCGTTAAAGTCGCGATGACCCGAATTGAGCCTGCCTGGCCCTGCTGGCCACGCCCAATTCAGCGGAATTCAGGTTGGCATGGGGGACCGCGCAAAAAAAAGCGGGCCTCGAATGAGCCAAAGACGCTTTGGCTTGACACGGTGGTCAGGGGCAAGTCAACCATCGTGCCCAAATTCATTCGAGGCCCCGCGGGCCAGTGCCTTCCTTATAAAGCACACGGCGTGCCGAATGATTCGAAACGGACTCTCTGGATGCCGGCGAACATGTGCATAAACTATTTCAGTGAAACGAGTTAGTGTGAGACAAAAGAGTCGCGCAGCCGTTGTTTCTGGCTTGGTTGGTCACCGCTTTCGGTTCCGACATGTTGCCTTCCGAGACAACAGCTTCCAGTCGCAGTGCGGCAGGTTCGTACAGCAGGTTTCCCCACCGTCCAAACAGAGCCAGCCGTGCCAAAATAGTTGCAGAATGAGACGCCGGGCAACTTCGAAGTACATAACCTGTTGTGCTGTAACTATTTGTGTTATCCTCTGGGAAGTCCAGACCTGTTGCCGAGTCCTGAAACGGCACGGTCGAAGCAGTTCCCAAGCCACGCTCCGGTGAGGTTTTAACCTCGCAAAGACGAACAGCTCCGTCCGACGCAGCTTGCCTACGTGAGGTCGACGATTCATTGGAATTCCCATGAGATTCCCCTTGGGAATCGACTTTGAGGCACCTTCGTGAAGAATCCGAGTCCAGTGGAGGGACTGCCCCAGCCGCCCGTGCGGGTCGCCGAGCCACTTTCAACCTCGGCCAAGGGGATTTTGGTTTCTGTCAATCCACGCGCCGGCGCTCATTCAGCGGTGGAGCGTGTGCAGGCCATACGCCAAGCGCTGACAGCCCGTGGTTTTTCAGTTCAGATCACAACCGATTTGGCGGAACTTGGGGCCAAATCGGCCCGTTGGCACCAGTCCGGCGGATTAAGGGCTGTGGTAGCTGCCGGAGGCGACGGGACCGCTTCGGCAGTGCGTAATGCAGTTCCTGCGTCGGTACCGTTGTTGCCCCTTCCGTTTGGGACCGAGTGCCTGCTGGCGCGTCACATTGGTCAGTCGGTCGTCCCGGAAGAGGTCTGCGATGTGATTTCCAATGGATATGTTGTCCCGCTCGATATTGGACGCGTCGATACACGGCTGTTTCTCCTGATGATGAGTGTCGGTATTGACGCCGAAGTGATCTATCGATTGCAATCGCAGCGGACAGGCCACATCACCCATGCGTCCTATGTCAAACCAATCTTTGAGGCATTACGTAATTACAAGTACCCGGAATTGCGTGTATATTGCAGCGATGATGAGGTCGAGACCGGGCCGCTTTGCTGCCGCTGGTTGTTGGGTTTTAACCTTCCCTGTTATGCCCGTGGCTTGCGGTTTGCGCCCCAGGCCCTGGGGACCGACGGGTTGCTTGATCTCTGCATGTTCGGCAGGGGATCAACCTGGTCCCTCCTGCGTTACCTGTGGCAAGTTACCCGCCGCCGCCACTTGAATTTTCCGGAAGTGCAGATTCTCCAGCGGCAAAGTTTCCGGGTCGAAGCCGCGGGAAATGTTGCGGTAGCCGTGCAGGTTGATGGAGATCGAGCGGGCCGATTGCCGATCGAGGTCGAAATCATTCCCAGCGGCTTGAAGTTGCTGGTTTCAGCCCGTGGGGCTGACCGCCTCGGAGTGACCCTTCCGAATAATTGATTCATTTCTACTAAGCTCAACACGGTCGTGTGCTGTTGGAAATAAACCATGTCCTACGATTCTGTCCGCGTTGGTTCCTATCTGTGTGGTCCCGATCAGCCACTTTTGGTGATTGCTGGTCCGTGTGTTCTTGAAGACGAAGCCGGCGCGCTCGAAATAGCGGAAGCGTTGCGCCGCCTCAACGCCGAACTGCCGATTCAGTTGATCTTCAAGGCATCGTTTGATAAAGCAAACCGTACGAGCATTGAGTCATGCCGTGGTCCAGGCTTGGAGCAAGGGCTGAGAATCTTGGCTCGGGTTGCCGATGCGACGGGACTTCCCGTGACAACCGACATCCACGAGACGTCCCAGGCGGCCCCGGCTGCGGAAGTTTGCGAGCTGCTGCAGATCCCGGCATTTCTAGCCCGACAGACCGATTTGCTGGTGGCGGCTGCCCGAACCGGTCGGGCTGTCAACGTGAAAAAAGGGCAGTTCATGGCACCGGAGGATATGCGTAACGTGATAGGCAAACTCAAAGCGACTGGCTGTCACAACATCCTGCTCTGTGAGCGGGGAACGTTTTTTGGTTATGGACGCCTGGTCAATGACATGCGTGCCATTCCCGAGATGCAGGCGCTTGGCGTACCGGTTGTGTTTGACGCCACTCACAGTGTTCAGGAACCTGGCGGTTTGGGGAAAACGACCGGAGGCAATCGCGAAATGGTCGAGCCACTGGCACGGGCGGCTGTCGCCATGGGGACCGATGGTCTATTCTGCGAAACGCATCCCGACCCATCCAAGTCGCCGAGTGACGGTCCCAACATGATTCCCCTGGCTGCTTTGCCGGCGGCACTGGAAGGTTGGGTGAAGATTCGCGAAGCCGTGACCCGATTCAGTCCTGCTCTCGGCCAGGTTGCACGTGAGACCAAGTGAAAAACCCCGCCCTATCCAGGGTGAACGAGCAAAATGAACAAAATTTGACATCGCCCGAACCGTCGTGCTGCAGGAACCTGGGCAAGCAAAGAATTCGCACGGTGTCGACTGGTGACAGACCACGCTGAGCAAGGCCGCCCAGAGACCTTGCACAATAGATCCGACGGTATTCGTTAGCCCCAGACTTTTGTTCCATCCATGCTTGCGGTACAAAAAGTTGCGGCACAAAAGAATGTTACCATCAACCGTAAAAACCAGACTTTTTTTCGATCCGCTGCGGTGGAATGTGTTCATCTGGTTTGGCCTGCTGGCTCTGTTGACGACGACGGTCGGTTGTTCAAATTCAGCCAGGCGTGGTGGTGGCACCCAACCTGGCAGAGCAGGGCTGCAAAGGCGAACCGACCGCGGGAAGGCATTACTCGAAACGGCGATTGCACAGCTGCGCGATTTGCCTCGAGATATCGACACCGATCTCCGGCCACCTCAAGTCATCCTTGATTCGCGGACTAGCACCGATCATCAGGATGTCATGGCAAAGCTTGGTCGTCATCCGAATCAGGAAGAGGGCTCACCGGTCTTCAATTTTCTCTATGTTCCTAAAGCGAACAGCCGATTTCGCGGCCTTGGTGTGCAGACGGGTGATATCGTCAAGTACTACATTGATATCGATGACTCGGCGCTTGCCACGCAGGCCAAACATTTTGGAACGCGCCGTCAAAACACACCCGGTGCGGAAGAGTCGGCTGAGCAGGAGACACCGTGGAGCGAGGGTTTTGTACGGAAGGCCTCAATCGACATTCCGGTTGCCCAGGTTATCGATGACAACGCTTTGATTGTCGCCCACCCACTGGTGATTCCAATCAACGTACCCGAAAAAATTGAAATCTGGCGGTATAGTGATCAGCGGATGCGCGAGTTTGGCCGGCGCTTGGGGAGGTATGCCAGTCGAGGCAAGCCAGCACTGGCTTGGGAACCAACTCCCGATGAAAGAGTGCTCTCTCAAATCCTCGATCGGTTGAATCCCTGGTCACGACAAAACCAGGCCCTCGATGATTGGAAAGTTGACCCGTTCCTGGAAACGTTGCCTGCCGAATTGCGCGACGACCAGCGGTTGCAACCTTATATCTCTACCGAAGCACTCACCCGGCTGTCATTTGAACTGCAGGAGGTTCGCCTGCTACAGCACGCCATTTGGCTCCGCGACATCTCCGAATGGGCGCGTGGCGATGGTTTCGACAATCTTCAGCGGGCAACTTCCCTGTTCGATTGGACGGTACGCAACATCCAGCTTGTCCCGGACGAAGACTATCGGCCCCACTGGCCTGGGCAAATCCTGCTTTATGGAGACGGGACCGCGGCGCAGCGGGCCTGGATCTTTGCTCTGCTTTGTCGACAGCAAGGACTAGAGGTCGTGGTCCTGTCGGTTACCGATGAGAACGGCCAGCAAAAATTCTGGCTGCCCGCCTTGTGGCTGAATGACAACCTTTACCTGTTCGATACGCGGTTAGGGTTGCCGATTCCTGGGCCTGATGGTGAATCGGTGGCTACGCTCCATCAGGTACGCGCAGATCCGGCACTACTTGCCGCGCTCGATATCGGAGATCTCAAATACCCTGTTTCGGCGGCTGCGGTGAAGCACGTGACTGCCGACCTGGTGGCCTCGCCGTTTGAGCTTTCACAGCGGGCACGTTTATTTGAAGCCGAGTTGTCCGGAGAGGATCGACTCGCGTTAACGGCCGATCCGTCCCTGCAAGCGGAAGCAATTCAAGCAGGTGGGGAAATTGCGAACGTGCGGCTTTGGCAATTGCCATTTAGCACCCTAAGGGATCAACTCCACTTGAAGAAACGTGCCCGCACTCTTGAAGCCGTTACGTTCCAGCCGTTTGCCTGGCGTCCCAGTCTTTACAAAGCACGCGTACTGCACTTCCAGGGCAAGCAGGAAGTCAAGAAAGATCCCCGTCGCAAAGGGCTCGATGAGGTTATCAATAGTCACCGCGACGCAGTCCGACTCTACACCGACCCGCGCGTGAGGCCGCCCCAACGGATTCTGAACCAGCAAACTTCTGCCGACAAAATCGCCATCTACAACGTGGCAAAACAAAACGCCAGTTACTGGCTGGGACTGCTTTCGTATGACGATGGTCGATATGGTACCGCTGCGGACTGGCTGGCCAGGAGAACTCTTGAGGATTACCCGGATGGTCCCTGGACCAATGGGGCGCGGTACAATTTGGCGCGAGCCTATGAGGCTTTGGGAAGATTCGAGGATGCCATCGAGTTGCTCAAACAGGATGATTCCCCCGGTCGTCACGGAAGTCTTCTGCGGGTCCGGCAATTGGTCAGAAAGGCAGAAGCCGCCAAAACAAAGTCTGAGGCAGAGCCGCACGCTACCAAGAACGTTGCGACATCGGCCAAGAAATCATCGGACGATGGTCAGCCATAGTAGAAGCGGAGTTCAACAAGGACTGCCAGAAGGCTGAGGTTTTCTTCAATAGGAGTTGGTCAAGCCAAGGTTAGTTTTTGGTTGCGTGGATGGTTGTAGTTTTGTGAACCCACATTCTCCAGATGACTCCCTGCTTTTTGGCACGCGGGCGAGTTGTTTCCCCGCGTCGGATTCATCGTGACCAATCTCACGAAGCACTCGAAGAACGTTGTGAGGTTCTACAACGGTCGCGGCACCGCCGAGCAGTGGATCAAAGAAGGGAAGAACGCGGTGAAGTGGACAAAGCTCTCTTGCCGCACGTTCAAGGACAACCAGACTCGCCTACAACTGTTCGAACCGGCTTACAACCTGGCGAACTTCTTGCGGAGAATGGCGTTGCCCCGGGAGATCGAGCATTGGTCGCTGACCACGCTGCGGGAGAAACTGGTGAAGACTGGGGTAAAGGTCGTGCGGCACGCGAAGTACGTGACGTTCCAACTGGCCGAGATGGCCGTACCTCGGCGGCTGTTCGCTGCAATCCTCGACCGGATCGCACGCATGGCGATCCCGCCGCCCGGTGTCGCTGCGCCATGTTGCTGACGTCACTCGCCGATGGAACCCAAGATTTCGGGGGAGGTTGCGCGCCGCTCGCGGATCTGAGACCCTCATCAGGGCCTTAGCGGTACGTGTCGTGCATCGTCGGACGAAAAAATGCAAAAAAATCACGACGCGCTAGACAAGGGGGCGCAGCGGTTACAATAGGACCGAATCGTGCCGGGGGCGGTTCCCGGCTGACCCATATGGGGAATCCCGGATTATAATCGCGTCACTGCGAGCCTGGATAAGTTTCAGGCTCAACCTCAATGGGAATTTCTAGTCTGGGGCTTCTAAGCATTCCAGATGTCGCGCCAAGCTGCTCCTTATCTGCTTGCCTGTTACACGTTCTTGTCCTGTGTCGCGGCGCCGTGCCTTGCAGAGGTGGTATTCGAAGACGACTTCTCAGGCAGCGCCGGTGATCCGCCCGACACTCAGAAGTGGCGCGTCACGGCCACCGGCGGTAGCGTCGCGCTGGATGGCGAGGGCCACGTGGTGCTCACGGGGGCCGACGCCTGGAATGTTACCGCAATCGAATCGAAGTTTGCGATTCCCAGTAGCGGCGAGGTAACTTACGAAATTGAATTCCGCGTGCTCGTTCCCCAACACGCTCCTCACTACTTCGGTTTGAGCGCTACCGCCGGCGCAGTGGGGAGCACCAATCAGCGAGCATTCGCGCTGCAGGGGGCGTCCGCCGCCTTTGCGAACAGCAAAGGATTGAACCTGACGACTAGCACCAGCGGGCATGCCACCGGGCCGCTCAGCAGCGATGCGGGCATCGCCACCGATGTGCCGGACTACCCAATAAATCAGCCGCTACTTCTCCGCATGCGGCTCAAGACCGACCGGTCGCTCAGTTGGGAATATGACGATGGAAATGGCTACCGGCCGATTCGCTTCAGCGGTGGCAATGATCGCGACAAATGGATTCTCCGCACCTGGGCCAAAGGGCCGGGCAGTCAGTTTCCTATCACGATCCAAGCCAACGGGTGGCAAGCGGCCGACAAGCGATTGATTCTCGACCACGTGGTCGTCTCCAAGCTGCCGGCCAGCAAAGGACTCGGCTATATCGAGAATCCGAATCTCGTGCTGGAGTTTGGAGAGACGCCCGGCGGCCAGCCGGTGGCGACTCGGCGGATGGCACCCATTCGATCCAAGGAGAGTCTCACGGGGTCGGGCCTCTGGTACGTCCGCGATGAGATTGAGGAGGTTACCTATCCCCCGTTTCAAGGCGAATACTACGAAGCCATGATTCCCGACACGCTCGACCTGGCGGAGCGCGGCAGGCTGGCGGTCCATGGAATAACCACCATCGCCGACCCCAGGGCCGACTACCAATGCTACGGGTGGATTGGAAATCCCAAGTCGGGAAAAGTGATCATGAAACACAGCTACCACGCTTACAACGGCGGGCAACACAAGTGGATGCGGGAATTGCCGCACGCCCGCACCATGTCCGGCAGCACGTTTAACATCCACGTCGACAAGAAGATGATGGAGACGATGTTCCGCATGCTGGGCGAAGACGGACTCTACTACATTCCTGTCAAAGGTCAGCCGTGGGTCGGGGCCAAGGATTCCACGACCCCTTGGACCGAGCCGGGCGTCGAGCAGGTGTTTGATGTCGGACCGAACGGACGAACACTCCTCTGTTTGGTCTCCTGGTACGCCCGCAATCCGGCCGATCAGGTGCTCCAGAATCGCATCGAGAGGATGATCGACGGCTTGCTCCGCATCGCCATCCGCAAAGATGACTGCCTCTTTCTGCCTCGCCACTTTTACGACGGGAACGTGCCGCTGGACGAGCCGGTGTCGACCCGGGGCACGGCGGTGACGTCCCAGTCGACCGTGTTTGCGGGGCTGGCACGCTACTACTGCATGACCGGATATCCCCCTGCGAGGGAGTTTGGCGATGGCTTTGCCCGCTATTGGCTTGGACCCGCCAAGATTCTGAAGGAAAACGGCGACTGGGATTGGTCTGGCCCCGGAACCCACTTCCACGGCACAACGATGGACCTGAACGGGCTCTTGGAATGGGCCTTGGCGACCGACGACGATGAGTTGCTCGAGACGATTCGCAAGGCTTACGAATTCGGCCGCCAGGCGGGTAACAATTACCTGGGATGGTTCCCAGAGGGCATTCCCGCCAGCCACGCAAACTCCGAGCCATGCGGGATCGGCGATATGGTGATGCTCGCCTCCAAGCTTTCCAACCACGGTGTCGGTGATTACTGGGAAGATGTCGAGCGATACACCAGAAATCTGCTCGCCGAGGCGCAGGTGGTCGACGGCTGGTTCGCCCAGCGAATTGCCGACGAGCAGCCCGGCAGCGAGCCGATTGACGAGCCTTATGAAACCGCCGATCAGGTGCCCCAGAGAATGGTCGGCACATTCAATGGCATGATCGCCGTGAACGGATTTTTCCAGCCGGTTTCCTCCCATTGCTGCACTGGTAACGGCAACCGAGGGTTGTTTCACGCATGGCGACACATACTCACACACCGAGATGGGGAGCTGCGAGTCAATCTTTTGATGAACCGTGCTTCTCAATGGGCCGATGTCAACAGCCACCTGCCGTTTGGCGGCCGCGTCGACATTCATGTCGAGAAACAACTCCGCTTGCTCGTACGCATCCCATTTTGGGTCGAAGATCCGAGCAGTGTCACCTGCAACGTCGAAGCCCTGCGAAGGCAATGCGGCTGGGACGGACGGTACCTCGATATCTGCTCGGTCCAGGCCGGAGAAGAGATCCAGATTAGGTTTCCTATCACCGACTAGACCGTCAAAACCACAGTCCATGGCGCCCCGTACACGCTGAGAATTCGCGGATTTAATGTTGTGGACATTTATCCGAAGAACAAGCTCCATCCTTTTTTCGACCATGACCCATACCGGCAAGACCGCACGCTCTGGAAACAGGTCGTGCGATTCGCTCCGGATGATGAGGAGTATTGGTAAGCAGATGCCATGAGACAACAAATCGTCGTCGCGGCTGTTCTTCTCGGCCTATTCTGTCACTCGGCCCATAACCTCTACGCCGACGATGAGGAGTCCATGGTCATCAAGGGCAGGATTCTCGAGCACGCCAAATCCCTTGCATCCTACCCCCGGCTCGATCGCTTTTTTCCCAGTGCCGATGCTCGGCAGCAAATCGGAGACGACTACAAGGGTGAAGTGAAACCCGGCGGAGAGAATAGGTTCGAAATCTCCTTCAAGCCCGCCTCCGAACTGGCAAACGAAAAGAACCTCCATTATAAGACAAGACCGAGATGGCCCCTACCCTATCCTCCGGAAACAGATGCCGGTAGCGTCGCCTCATTTCTTCTGTCTGATGCCCCGTGAAGGATGTTTGGGTCTGACGGGGTGTGTCCTGCTGACCAGACGATTCTCCGTGCCTTGGTCGTAACGATCGCAATTTTCCCCCCGGTTGATTGCGTTCGATTCAAGAGTGGTCTGGGAAGCGACCCAACTGCCTGGACCAGCCTTTCTGGTGGTGAGCTGACTAGCAGATTACCTTGTTTGCCAGCGAAGTATTCCGCTTGGAGTCGGGTGGTGGCATGGCCGTCGCCGTGGTCAGAAGCTGGAAAATAGCAGAGATGGTTGGTATTGGTTTTGGGGTCCTGGTCATCCTCTCGATGGTTGCCTTCCCTACCGTGCAACTCATCCTGAATAGGCTCCTGGTAGACCTGCCCTGGCCGTCGTCTCTTGCCCCGGAGTGGGCTGTTCTGGTCGGTTTAGGGAGGGGGTCGTCAGCTGAGGCCGTTGCGGCCTTGCTGCCCGGCCAGGGGCAGAGTATGCTAGTAGATTCGCGATATTTGGCGGTAACGCTTCCGATCTCGGCAGCGAGATCGAGGTTGAAAATAAACAAGTCAAGATTCCAACGCACAAACAAGTTGTAGAGACCAGGCCGATGAAAGAAGGCATCCACCCCAAGTATTTCGAGACCCAGGTATCGTGTGGCTGTGGGAACAAATTCGTGACACGCAGCACTCGAAAGGAACTGAAGGTCGACATTTGCGATCAATGCCACCCGTTCTACACGGGCAATCTGAAGTTTGCAGATACGGCTGGCCGGATCGATAAATTCAAGAAGAAATTCTCCGCAGCCGGTTACGCGAGTCTCAAACGCGGCAAAAAATCCAAGTCAGCTGACAAGGACAAATAGCCCCCCAGTTGGGTGCGGTAGGCAGTCGCGTAGCTCTGTGATGTTAGTTCTCGTAGAATCTGTGTCGTCGTTCGGTTTTCTGCGCCAAGCTGGCATTCTGGGTCAGCACCATGGCTGGCCAGGCTCGACTTGGCGGTCAACGGGTGTAGAACTCACCTGACAAGGTGGCGGTCATTGGGAATCCCAAGCCATTAAGCGACGCGAATGAAGACTTCCTATGCGCGATCTACTGGAACAAAAACTGGCTCGCTTCGAACAGCTTGAAAAAGACCTGTTCGATCCCGAGGTCCTGGGCAATGCAAGGCGGCTTGCATCCACTGCCCGCGAGCATGGGTCGCTTACGAAGCTGGCCACCAAGTACCGCCGCTTTAAACAGCTTCATAACGAGATTAGCGAGATGGAGGAAATGGTTGCTGGCGAGGACGAAGAAATGCGCCAACTGGCTAAAGTGGAACTCGAGCAACTGCAGTCCGAACGCGAGCAACTTTGGAACGAGTTGCTCGAATTGACAATCGGGGGAGAGGATGCGAATCGAGTAAAGCTCATTATGGAGATTCGCGCCGGAACTGGCGGTGATGAGGCAGCTTTGTTTGCACGCGACTTGTACGAGATGTACAAGCGTCATGCCGAATCAAAAGGTTGGAAAATGGAAATCCTGACCCATCATCCCACTGAACTCGGCGGTTTCAAAGAAATATCGCTTGCTATTGGAGGTGATAGTTGCTATCGCGAGTTGCGGTATGAAAGTGGCGGGCATCGCGTGCAACGCGTGCCCGAGACCGAGGCTCAGGGGAGAATTCATACTTCTGCTGCTACGGTGGCAGTTATGCTGGAACCGGAAGAGGTGGAGATTGACCTCAACCAGGATGACTATCGGCTTGATATCTTCCACGCCAGTGGACCGGGTGGGCAACATGTGAACAAGACCGCATCGGCCGTGCGGCTTACGCATCACGAGTCCGGAATTGTCGTGCAGTGCCAGGATGAGAAAAGCCAGCACAAGAACAAGGCTAAGGCGCTGCGAGAACTGGCGGCGCGGCTCTACGACTGTAAACTTCAGGAAGAACATCAGAAACGGGCCCAAGAGCGCAAATCCCTCATTGGCTCGGGAGACCGGAGTCAACGAATTCGCACCTACAATTTCCCCCAGAATCGGATCACCGACCATCGCATTGGATTCGATCTCTACAAGCTTGATCAAGTACTGGGCGGGGACTTGCAACCCGTGACAGATGCGCTGGTTGACTATGACCGCCAACAACTCCGCGTTCAGATGGGTGGTATGGATTAGGAAACGAAAATACCAAGATTACAATCGATCAGAAAAAACGTCGTGAAGAATTCCTTTCGGTATTTTTGCGAAGCTGTTCGGTTGCGTTGACCAGGGACGATCCAGTACACTCCGAACCCGGTAGTTTAGTTCACCATGTCGGAAGATCAGCCATGGACGATTGGGCGCCTCCTCACCTGGACGACAAAGTTTTTTGCCGAGCGGGGTTCGGAATCCCCGCGCCTGGAGGCAGAGATCTTACTGGCCAAGGTTCGCGACTGCTCGCGGGTCGAACTTTACACTTCATTTGCTGAAGAGGTAGACGAAGCAATACGGATTGCCTACCGTGAACTCGTAAGGAAACGGGCAGACGGGACTCCCGTGGCGTATCTGGTTGGCAAACGCGAGTTCTACTCGCTTGAATTCCACGTCACACCTGACGTACTGATCCCTCGGCCAGAGACCGAGATGGTCATTGTGGCTGTACTAGATCTCGTCAAACAGCATCCGGCGGCAGATCGAACAGTCCAAGTCGCTGATGTCGGCACTGGTAGCGGAGTTCTGGCAGTCTGTGCTGCAAAACACATTCCGCACGCCCAGGTTACAGCCATCGACGTGAGTGATGCAGCACTTGAAATCGCGCGGCATAATGCCCAACAACACGACGTACTCGATCGCATGGAGTTGCTTCACAGCGA
>Ga0310120_10001715_pt1 | contig 16416 bp, 13 predicted proteins | sample CB27_AW_983_MG_FD_203506 | JGI IMG/M metagenome (GOLD analysis project Ga0310120, IMG submission 203506) | Marine microbial communities from Western Arctic Ocean, Canada - CB27_AW_983 | ecosystem: Environmental > Aquatic > Marine > Oceanic | place: Canada: Western Arctic Ocean | collected...
TGGGTGGTCTCCGGTCGGCGTGGTCTGCAGCGGGGCGTGTATCTTGACCAACCGGGGGTGCCAGCTGAAGTCGACCGCCGGTTTCGAGATGATCCGACCCGGTCTCACCCGCTCCGCAGGACAACCCGTGTCAGCTCGGGCCGACAGAGAAATCTCATCGGGTGCCGTCCCGAAAGGCCCCGGCTGACGATCATCAGGGTCGAGTTCACCTGGAAGTCACCGGCGGCGTAACGGACACCGAATCGGCTCGGAGAGTAGATCGGCCCGATCAGCGGCAGGCAGACCTGGCCGCCGTGGTTGTGTCCGGCCAGGACCAGGTCGACATCCTGCCCGGCCGCCACGCCGATGTTGTCGGGCGTGTGGCTCAGCAGCAGCCGGAACGTGCCGTCGGCCTTCGGCTCCAACTCGGGATGTCTGCCCATCCACGGCAACTCGGTGCCGGCGACCTCGAGTCGATGGCCGTGGTGTTCGAAGGCGATGCACCGGCCCGCAACATCGGTCCAGCCGGCGTCGTCGGTGGCCACCTGCCGGATCCTGTCGGGCTGATGGTGCCAGTCGTGGTTGCCCAGGATGAAGCAGCGGCCCAGCCGGGCCTCGATCCGTCCCAGTGTCGCCGGCAGCCAGTCGACCAGTGTCATTTCGTCGACCAGGTCCCCGGTGCAGACGGCCAGGTCCGGCTCCATCTGGTTGGTCAGCTCAACGACCGCTTCGAACCAACGGCGGTCGACGGTGCCGGTCAGGTGCAGGTCAGTCCACTGAACGATCGAGAACCCGTCCCATTCCCTCGCCAGGCCGGGCAGGCGGACGGTCCGGGTCGTGATGTCGAGCTGAAATGTCTGGTTCAGGGGCAGGCGTGCCATCCGCTGGTGAGGTCCGTCGCCGATCGGGCGTCCGCCGAGCCGGGCGGCGAGGTCGAGGACTCGCGAATCGTGGCCGAGGATGGCGTGTGGCCGTTGCCGGAGTCGCCGCCACGCGGAATGGACCAGCAGCGAGGCGAGGCCCGCAACGCACAACCCCGCATAGATCTTCCAGGGGATGACCATCGCGGCCCAGTCGCCGCCGGTGAGCACACCCGGTTGCCAGAGCCCGATCCAGCCGATCAGCACCGGCGGTCCCAGCAACAGGGCTCCGTCGTGCCACCGCCGCCACCGATCCAGCCGGCGTCGCGACCACGGCTTGGCGTAGACCCGGTTCAGCCACGCGGTCCACAACTCGCAGTGGCCGGCGTACCAGGCCAGCAGCAGCAGGGCGTTGGTCAGTGCAGTCACGAGGTACCAGGAGCCGTTCCGAAGATCCGTGAAGGGTGGTACTACAAAGTCGCGTCGCGTTACAACAGGGCCATGGGGTATCGGAACCTGCGCGAATGCCTGGCGGACCTGGAACGAACGGGCCAACTGGTCCGGATCGACCATGAGATCGATGGTGATCTGGAGGTGGCCGAGATCCAGCGTCGGGTCTACGCCGTTGGCGGGCCCGCGATCTATTTTTCCCGGGTCAAGGATTGTCGCTTCCCGCTGGTCTCGAACCTCTTCGGCACGATCGAGCGGACCCGGTTCCTGTTTCGAGACACGATCGAGAGGGTCAAGCGGCTGGTCGAGTTGAAGGGTGACCCGGGATCGGCCCTGAAGAGTCCGCTGAAGAACCTGGGCCTGCTGGGCACCGCGTGGTCGATGCGTCCCAAGCTGGTCGGTCGCGGGCCGGTGACCGAGTGCACCACGCGGGTGTCGCACTTGCCGTCGGTCCGCAACTGGCCCGACGACGGTGGCCCGTTCATCACCTTGCCGCAGGTCTACACCGAGGATCCCCGACGACCGGGCTGGCGACACTCGAACCTCGGCATGTACCGGGTGCAGCTTTCCGGTGGCCAGTACCAACCCGACCAGGAAGTGGGCCTGCACTACCAGATCCATCGTTCCATCGGGATCCACCACGCGGCGGCGATCGAGCGGGGCGAGCCCTTGCGGGTGGCGGTTGCCGTGGGGGGGCCGCCGACGATGGCGCTCTCGGCGGTGATGCCGCTGCCCGAGGATTTGCCCGAATTGGCATTCGCCGGAGCGTTGGGGGGTCGGCGGGTGCGGTTGGTGCGTTCGGGCAATCACCTGCCGGTTCCCGCCGAGGCCGACTTCTGCCTGGTCGGGACGATCGATCCGGAGCGGTTGCTGCCCGAGGGTCCCTTCGGCGATCACCTGGGCTACTACAGCCTGGTCCACGACTTTCCGGTGATGCGGGTCGAACAGGTGTATCACCGCCGCGATGCGGTGTGGCCGTTCACGGTGGTGGGTCGACCGCCACAGGAGGACACGTCGTTCGGGGAGATCATCCACGAATTGACCGGTCCGGCGATCCCGACGGTGGTCCCGGGTGTGCACGCGGTCCACGCGGTGGATGCGGCGGGAGTGCATCCGTTGTTGCTGGCCATCGGCAGCGAGCGGTACGTGCCGTACGCCGAGCAACGCCAGCCGATGGAGTTGTTGACCTGTGCCAACGCGATCCTGGGCCAGGGCCAGTTGTCACTGGCCAAGTACCTGGTGATCGCGGCTCGCGAGGACAATCCCGACCTGGACATCCACGACATCGTGGCGGTGTTCCGCCATGTTCTCGAGCGGATCGACCCGTCCCGCGATCTGCATTTCCAGACATCGACGACCATCGACACCCTTGACTACACCGGCACCGGATTGAACCAGGGCTCGAAGCTGGTGCTGGCCGCGGCCGGTCCGGTTCGTCGCGAATTGCCGATCGAAGTGCCGGCCGAGATCGGGTTGCCCGATGGTTTCAGCGATCCGCGTGTCGCGCTGCCCGGCGTGCTGGCTGTCCAGGGCCCGGCTGGTGGCCGCGCCGGTGACATCGCCCGACTGGTCGACGGCTGTGGGGGCGATCACCCGGTGAACGGTTTCCCGCTGGTCGCGGTGGTCGATGACAGTCGATTCGCCACCACGACGCTCGAGAATTTTCTCTGGGTGACCTTCACCCGGTCGAACCCGGCCTCGGACGTCCACGGTGTCGATGCGTTCATCGAGGACAAGCACTGGGGATGTCGTGGATCGATAGTGATCGACGCCCGCACCAAATCGGGGCACGCGCCACCGCTGATCGAGGATCCCGAAGTGACTCGGCGGGTGGATCAACTGGCGGCTGCCGGTGGTCCGTTGCACGGAATCCTCTAGAGACGGGATCACCAAGGATGGAGCCGCTGCAGTTGATCGCGACGACCGCCTTTGGGTTGGAGGCCGTCGTGTCCAGAGAACTCGAGGCCCTGGGCTACACCGAGCGGACCATCAGCGACGGGCGGGTGGAATTTACCGGTGATGCGGCCGCCGTGGCGCGGGCCAACCTGTGGCTGCGGAGTGCCGATCGTGTGCTGGTGAAACTGGCGGGATTCGAGGCGGTCGATTTCGGGGAGTTGTTCGACCAGGTGATCGAGTTGCCCTGGACGGACTGGTTGACCGAGGAATCGAGCTTCCCGGTGCGGGCCCGGTGCGTGCGGTCGCAGATCAACAGCGAACCCGACACCCAGGCGATCACCAAGAAGGCGGTCGTCGAGGCCCTGAAACGGACGTGGCCACGGGACTGGTTTGATGAGACGGGGCCCGAGATGCCGGTCGATGTGACGATTCGCCGGGACCAGGTGACGGTGTCGTTGGACACGACCGGACGGGGGCTGCATCGCCGTGGGTACCGGATCTGGACCGGCGGGGCGCCGTTGCGGGAAACGCTGGCGGCGGCCTTGTTGCAACTGAGCCACTGGAAGCCGGGCCGCGTACTGGCCGATCCGTGCTGCGGGACCGGGACGGTCTTGATCGAGGCCGCCTGGATGGTGGCCAACAGGGCGCCGGGGCTGGGACGGGGATTCCTGGCCGAAGAATGGCCACGGTTGGCAGGACCGTCGGGCGAGGGAGCGTGGCAGAACGCCCGCCAGGAGGCCGAAGACCTGGTGGTGGAGCCGCCGGAGGTCCCGCTGCTGGGTGGAGACCTGAATCCGAAAGCGCTCGTTTTGGCCAGGCGAAATGCCGAGCAGGCCGGAGTCACGACGGCGATCGAGTTCCAGCAGGTGGCCGTGGCCGATTTCGGATCGCACCACAAGTACGGCTGCGTGGTGACCAATCCACCCTACGGCGAGCGGATGGGAGAGCAGGCGGAGGCCGAGGCGGTTTACGGTGACCTGGGACGGTTGGCTCGCCGGCTGGAGACCTGGAGCGTGTACGCGTTGACGGCTCACAAGGGGTTCGAAGCGATCTTCGGGGAGACGTCGGGGCGAACCGGGCAGGTGCGGCGGCGGAAGTTGTACAACGGGCCGATCCAGTGCACGTATTACCAGTACGCCGGCCCGCGTCCGCCGTGGACATGAGCCGGGACGGCGGAATTCCGATCGGGCGTTCGAGTCCGTAGACTGCCTGCCATGACCGGGACGCATGAACACGATTTCCACCGCCGCGTCGAAGAGGCCACGGGAGAGTTCCTGCCGGGCACTTCGATCGAGATCTTCTCCGATGGCCGTGGTGACAGTCCCCCCGCCTACGCGCTGTTCGACTTCGACGGCACGCTGAGCCTGGTCCGCGAGGGGTGGGTGGAGGTGATGGTGCCGATGATGGTCGAGATCCTGCAACAGGCACCCAACGCGGAATCTGCCGACGAGTTGGCAGCGGTGTGTCGCGGGTTTGTCGACGAGTTGACCGGCAAGCAGACGATCTACCAGATGATGCGTCTGGCCGAAGAGGTTCAGCGGCGGGGTGGGCCTGCGGACGAGCCACTGGCTTACAAGCGTCTTTACCACGAGCGGTTGATGGAACGAATTGAAGGCCGTCGGGACCGGTTGCGGAGTGGCGAGGCGGAGGCCGAGTCGATGCTGGTGCCCGGGTCGCTGGAGATGTTGCAGGAACTGACCGATCGGGGGGTGAGCCTGTACCTGGCCAGCGGGACCGACGAGGCGTATGTCCGCGAGGAGGCCGGGTTGCTGGGCATTGACCGGTTCTTCGGCTCGCACATCTACGGCGCCGTCGATGACTTCCGATCGTTCTCCAAGCAGATGGTCATCGAGCGGTTGCTGGAGCACAACGAGGTCGATGCGTCGCGGCTGGTCGGGTTTGGTGACGGATACGTCGAGATCGACAACGTGAAGTCCAGCGGCGGACTGGCCGTCGGCGTGGCCACCGACGAGTCGGCTCGGAACGGCCGGGTCGATGCCTGGAAGCGGGATCGACTGGTCGGCGTGGGTGCCGACGTGATCGTGCCCGACTTTGGGGAGGCCGCGGCGTTGCTGAACTGGATGTGGAACGTGTGACGGCAGGTGACGGCAGGTGACAGCACAACAAGTGGAGACGTCGGGATGCCCAAGGGATTGTTTGATCGGGGCCGGTTGTCGATTCGCCCGCTGGGTGAGCGGGTGCACGACCTGCAGCAGCCCGGCATCCTGAAGTGGCCGGGTGGCGAGCGGATCGGGTTCGAGCACCCGGCTTTGCCGGTGCTGGCCGGGCGGACGGTTGCCGCGGCCCGGGCGGGGCGGGCGGTATTGTGGGCCTGTGGCGGCCACGTGTTGCGGCAGGGCAACGCGCCGTTGCTGATCGACCTGATGGAACGAGGGCTGCTCGGGCACCTGGCCCTGAACGGGGCCGGGGCGATTCACGACTTCGAACTGGCGATGATCGGGCAGACGTGTGAGAGCGTGGCCCGGTACGTCAGCGAGGGCCAGTTCGGGCTCTGGAGCGAAACCGCCCGGCTCAACGATGCCGTCACTGCCGGGCACCGCGACGGGTTGGGGATGGGCGAAGCGATCGGACGGATGATCGTCGAGGAGGAGTTCCCTTTCGGAGAGACCAGTGTGCTGGCGGCGGGATACCGGCTGGGAGTGCCGGTGACGATCCATGTCTCGATCGGGCAGGACATTGTCCACGAGCACCCGAACTTCGACGCCGCTGCAACCGGGGCCACGTCCTACACCGATTTCCTGTGCTACGCCGACACGATCACCCGACTCGAAGGAGGCGTGTTTCTGAACATCGGCACGGCGGTGATGGGCCCGGAGGTGTACCTGAAGGCGTTGGCGATGGCCCGCAACGTGGCTCACCAGGATGGTGAGACGATCAGCCGGTTCACGACGGCCGTCTTCGACCTGCTCGACCTCGGCGACGACCTCGACACCGAGGCCCCCAAGCACGACCCGCGGTATTACTTCCGGCCGTTCAAGACGATCCTGGTGCGGACGGTGGCCGATGGGGGTGAGAGTTTCTACGTGCGGGGCGAACACCAGGCGACGGTGCCGGCACTGTACGACCTGATCGATGAGGCCGACCGACGTCCGGAGCAATCGTGATGATGACACCCGAGCGGTTGGACGAGTTGATCGAGCGGTTTGGCGAGTGCCGGGTCGTGGTGATCGGAGACTTTTTCCTGGACAAGTACCTGGACACCGAGCCGTCGCTGGTCGAGCACAGCGTCGAGACCGGGCAGGCGGCTCACCAGGTGACCGGCATCCGGACCAGTGCGGGAGTGGCCGGCACGGTGGTCAACAACCTGGCCGCGCTGGGGGCGGGGCGGCTGGAGGCAATCGGAGCGGTGGGAACTGACGGCGAGGCGTGGGAGTTGCGGCGGTGCCTCGAGCAGTTGGGCTGCCGGTCCGAGCACCTTCATGCGTTCGAGAGCCTGATGACGCCGACGTACCTGAAACCGAGAGACCGGACCGATTCGAGCCTGGCCGGTGAGCACGAGCGGTACGACACGAAGAACCGGCGGGAGATGTCCGAGGAGGTGAGCCGGGGCGTGATCGGGTCGCTGGAGACGGTGTTGGCCGAGGGTGATGTGGATGCGGTGATCGTGGCCGACCAGGTCGAGGCGGAGGGTCGAGGGGTGGTGACGGAACTGGTTCGCGAGGCGTTGTCTCGGCTGGCGGGCGAGCACCCCGACGTGATCTTCTGGGTCGACAGCCGGATTCGAGTCGACCGGTTTCCGGGATTGACGATCAAGCCAAACCAGTTCGAGGCGGTGGGGCGGGAGTTCCCGTTGCCGGGTGAGCGGGTGGAGCTTGAGGAGGTGCGGGCCGCTTTGGATCATCTGCGTGAGTCGACCGGAGCGGCGGTGGTGGTGACGTTGGGCGAGCGGGGGATGCTGGTGAGTGACCCGGAGCCGGAGCATGTGCCGGGGGTGGAGTTGAGCGGTGAGTTGGACACGACCGGGGCGGGAGACAGCGCGACGGCGGGGTGCGTGCTGGGATGGGCCAGCGGCGGGACGTTGGCCGAGGCGGCGCTGGTGGGGAACCTGGTGGCGTCAATTACGGTCGAGCAGTTGGCGCAGACGGGGACGGCGAGTCGGGAGCAACTGCGTGATCGGTTGGGGGCATGGTTGGGGCAGCGGTAGAACGGAAAACACCCCGGAAGGACCGTGGTCCCGCCGGGGTGTTCAACAGTGCCCGATGTCGCTCTCGGTAATGACCCTCGGACCTAGTAAATGGACTCGTCGCCACCCGATTGACCGTCCTTGGGCATCTCGGCAATCAACGTGTCGCTGGTCAACAGCAGCGTGGAGACGCTGGCCGCGTTCTGCAGCGCGGTGCGGGTGACCTTGGTCGGGTCGATGATGCCCGACTTGACCAGGTCTTCGAACTCACCGGTCGCGGCGTTGTAGCCCTTGTTGCCATCGAGTTCACGGACCTTCTCACAGATCACGCTGCCATCGGCACCGGCGTTGTCGGCGATCTGGATCAGTGGTGCCTTGCAGGCCCGCAGGATGATGTTGTAGCCGGTCTCCTGGTCGTGGCTGAGCCCCTTGGGGTTCGAGCACGCCGAGGAGGCACGCAGCAGGGCGACGCCACCACCGGGGAGGACGCCCTCCTCGACAGCCGCCCGGGTCGCGTACAGGGCGTCTTCCACCCTCGCCTTCTTTTCCTTCATCTCGGTCTCGGTCGCGGCTCCCACGTTGACCTGGGCGACACCGCCACTGAGCTTGGCAACCCGCTCTTCGAGCTTCTCGCGATCGTAGTCGCTGGTGGAGTTCTCGAGCTCACGGCGGATCTGGTTGATCCGGGCCTTAATGTCCTTCGAGTCGCCGCCACCCTCGATCACCGTCGTGTTGTCCTTGTCAACGATGAGCTTCTTGGTGGTGCCGAGGTCAGACAACTGGACGTTCTCGAGCTGGATGCCCAAATCTTCGAAGATGGCCGTGCCACCGGTCATGATGGCCAGGTCCTGAAGGATCGCCTTGCGGCGGTCGCCGTAGCCCGGACTCTTGACTCCGACGCACTTGAAGGTGCCGCGGAGCTTGTTGATGACCAGCGTGGCCAGTGCTTCGCCCTCGATGTCTTCGGCGACGATCAACAGCGGCTTGCCGGCGTTGACGACCTTCTCGAGCACCGGGACCAAGTCCTTGACGTTGGTCACCTTCTTCTCGTGGATCAGCACGTAGGCGTCTTCGTAGACGGCTTCCATCGACTGCGGATCGGTGACGAAGTAGGGCGAGAGGTATCCGCGGTCGAACTGCATGCCTTCCAGTTGCTCGCAGTCGGTCGTCAGGCTCTTGCCTTCCTCGACGGTGATCACGCCGTCCTTGCCGACCTTATCCATGGCGTCGGCCAGGATCTGGCCGATCTGCGAGTCGCCGTTGGCGGCGACGGTGCCGACCTGGGCGACGGCCTTGGACGTGCTGCAGTCGGTGGCCATGCCATGGAGCTCGGTGACGATGTCCTCGACGGCCTGTTCCATGCCCCGCTTCATCTCGACCGGGCTGATTCCTGCGACGACGGCCTTGAGGCCCTCGTTGTAGATCGCCTCGGCCATGATCGTCGCGGTGGTGGTGCCGTCGCCGGCGACGTCGGACGTCTTGCTGGCCACTTCCTTGACCATCCGGGCGCCCATGTCCTCGAACTTGTCACTCAGCTCGATCTCGCGAGCTACGGTCACGCCGTCCTTGGTTACCGTTGGTGATCCGAAGCTCTTCTCCAGAATCACGTTGCGACCGCGAGGTCCCAAGGTCATGCGGACGGCACGGGCCAACTTGCTGATGCCGCGTCGCATCGCTTCCTGGGCTTCCTGGTCGAAGGCAAGCATCTTTGCCATGGCTGTATCACTCCTCTGAGAAGCTGTCTCTGACTGTGTTTTGGTTTAAAGGGACAGGTCGACGGGCCGGCAGCCTAGAAGGTCGCCAAGATGTCGCTCTCGCGGAGCAACAGCAGTTCCTCGTCACCGATCTGGATTTCGTCGCCGGCGTAGGAACTGAAGATCACCTTGTCGCCGTCCTGGACGGTCAACGCAACCTTCTCGCCGTCGGACTTGACGTACCCGTCGCCTACAGCGACGACCTCACCACGCTGCGGCTTGTCCTGGGCCGAATCGGGAAGCACGATGCCGCCCGAGGTTGTCTCTTCGGCCGACTCGCGTCGGACCACCACCCGGTCACCCAGGGGAACAATGTTGATGCCCTGTTTCTTGGCCATCAGCCGCCTCCTCTTCAGTCGCTATCGCGCTGTCTATCGTGTGGCTCGCTTGCGACGACCGCCACTACGGCTACGTCGTCACGTCCCGGATACGATCCGGAACACCTGCGATATTGCGAACTCCGTGCCCAAACAGTCAGGAAACTCTAAGTCGTTTTCGTGTCATCGCTTGAGTCCCTTCGTCGGAATCAGCTCGTATGCCAAAACCCGCCTCCATGAGCCGGATCGACCATTGTGGCTGTCATTTTGGCAGGAGTCAACTCACCCGACCTCCGTCTCGGTCACCTTGGAATTGTCGTTATCGAGGTTGGTGAGCCTCAATTGTCCGCAGGCGGCGTCAATATCGGCCCCCTTCCTCTTTCTCACGGTGGTGGCCACGCCGGCCTCTTCGAGAATCGTCGCGAAGCGTTGGGTTTGAGGTTCACCCGGGCAGGTCCACCGCAACACGTCGACGTTGTTCATCGGGATCAGGTTGACATGGGCGTTCCGGTTGGCCAGCAGCGCGGCCAGTTGCCTGGCGTGCCGGGGTTGGTCGTTGGTTTCGGCCAGCAGCACGTATTCGTAGGTCACTCGCCGACCGGTCCGTTCGAAGAACCCGTCAGCCGCCTCGAGAATCGCGTCGATCCCGATCTGTTGGTTGACCGGGACGAGTCGGTTGCGGAGTTCGTCGTTGGGGGCGTGCAGCGAAACGGCCAAGTTGTAGGGCCGGCCGACCTCGGCCAGTTGCCGGATCCCGCTTGGCAGACCGACGGTCGAGATGGTGACACGTCGGGGGCTGAGCCCCAGTCCATCTTTGGCGTGGACTTCTTCGAGCGCTTCCAGCAGTTCCGACAGGTTGGCCAGGGGCTCCCCGATGCCCATCACGACGATGTTGGTCAGGCGTTCGCCGGGTTCGAGTCGGCGGGTGAGCCGCAGGATCTGCTCGAGGATCTCGGCTCGCGCGAGGTTGCGGTCGAGTCCGAGCAGTCCGCTGGCACAGAAGACGCATCCCATGGCACAGCCGACCTGCGTACTGATACAGGCGGTCCGCCGTCGGGCTTCTCGCATCAGCACGCACTCGACCTGCTTGCCGTCGACCAGTTCCACCAGCAGTTTTTCGGTCCGGTCTCCGGCGACCTGTTGCCGGATGACCTGCCCGGTGAACAGGTCGAAATCACCGCCGAGTTGTTCTCGGAGCTCGGCCGGCAGGTCGGTCATGTCGGCGATCGACTCGGCACCGCGTGCGTAGATCCACTGCCTGAGCTGTTGGGCGCGGTAGGACGGATGGTCACGTCGCGTGAGCCAATCGGTGATGCGATCGGCGGAGAGTCCGCACAGGGACTCGCGTCCCGGGAGGATCGGGAGAGGGGCGTCGGTGAGCGGATCGGGGGTAGTCATTGCGGAGAAGTGTACGACGGGAGTGGATTGTCCACTGTCGCGGACTCCCCTCGACGAATCAACGCTCGGAGTCGGCAACCAGTGACAGACGCAGGGTGTCGAACTCGATCGCCGTGATCTTCAACCGCGGTTCGTTCGCCGGACCGACCCTCGCCACCTTCGGCTGGTCGTTGCCGAATACCAGCCTGACACGTGGGGTATCGGGGTATTCGAGAGTCAGAGTGGTCTCGGGCGGCTTGGGGGCAAGGACCAGCGGGTTGCCGAATTCGGCGACACGGGCGAACGTGGCCAGGACCTGCTGATCCTTGTTCGTGAGCTTGGGCCGGGCGAACGTGTTTCGCCCGTTGAGCGAGAGTCCCATCCGGGCCTCGTCCAGCTGCCATCCTCTGCCGGCCACCACGACGACGTCGTCGGCTCCGAATTGCCGCCGCGGCATCACCTTCAGTGACCCGACCAGTTGCCGGTTGACGGTGGCGGGGACCTTCTTGGGATCGAGCCGAGCCACGCATCTCAGCAGCACCGGCACGGGCAGGTCCCGGCAGACCTTCGGATCGGCCAGGCGTTTGGCGATCTTGTCGAGGTCGCCGGTGCGGTAGTAGAGCGAGAGCAGGTGGACCAGGCTGCGGGTGCGTTCGAGGTTGGTGTCGAGGTTGGTCAGGATGGCGTCTTCGGCACGGGTTGTCCGGCCGGTGTCGGCGAGCACGCGGGCGCAGATCAGGTTGGCCTCCCAGCAGGTCGGCGACTTGTCGAGTGCCTTCAGGGCGGTCAGCGGTGCGTCCGGCTGGCCGAGGTGGGCCTGGATCATCGCCTGGTTGGCCATGCCCGCTGCCAGGAGCTCGTCGTTGCGGAAGTGGCCGGTGGCGATCCTGGTCATCCGGTCGTAGGTCTTCAGTGCGGCGAAGAGCTGCCCGAGCTGTTGCTGGGTGCGGGCGACGTAATACCAGTACGGTGGGTAGTGTGTCATGAACCGCTCCATCCGCTTGAGCACGCGGAGGCGTTGCCTGAGATGAGGCAACCTGAGTGCGACCTTGAGTCGATCGAGGTCGGTGCCGCGGATCAGCCACGAATCGGGGATCTGTTTCTTGCGGGCCATTTGCCAGAGCGTGTCGAGGAAGGTCGACGACTTGCTGACGACCGTCTGCATCCGGATCTTCTCGACCTTCCAGAGATCATTCTCCTTCTGGTCCTCCATCGCCCGGTAGTCCCACCAGCTGTTGGCTCCGGTGCGGACGGCTCCGACGAGCTGCGCGGTGGCGACTTCCGAGCCGAACAGCAACGCGTTGGCGAACAGCCGCCGGTGGAATTCGCGGCGGTGACGCACCTCGAACGCCACGCGTTCCTTCTCGGCGATCTGCACCAGGTGGATCTCGTCGAGTACGGCGGTGTAGAGCTGGATCACCTCGCGGTCGGCGATCCCGCTGAGGTTGAGATTGTTGAGGATCTGCGTCTGTTCCTCGAGCATCACCTGCTTGGTCGGTTGCTTGCGGATGCGGTGGAATGACGCTCGGCAGTAGTTCAGCGCCACGGCGGTGGCCTGGCGATCCCGCTCGATCTCGGCCTGTTTCTCGGCCTTGGTCTTGGCGGCCGGATTTTTCTCGGACGGGGAAGTGTCCGGGTTGGGGGCCGGGTCGGCTGAACGAGCCGTCGTCGGGACATGGATCAGGAACGCGACCAGCAGGCCCGTGATGATCGTGGTGCGGCGGGGCTGCAAATGGGGCAGAGACATCGCGGTAGACCTTCGGCACGAGGGTTAGTCCATAGAAAGTCTACCGCGTGGCACCAGCCGCGATGGCGGCGCCGACGTGAGCGGTGGAGGGGAAACCGCGAGTCGTGGCCGGTTGGGTAAGATGGCCAAACCCGGACGTCATTGCGACCGTTACAGTTGCTCAGGCTGCACGCCGGCGGGTCCAGTCCGCACGGCTCTGGCAGGCGGCCTCCAGCCGTCGGATCACCCGTTGGCGGGCGGCGGCGTCGAGGCCGGGGGCGATCGGCAGCGAGATCACCTCGGCGGCGGCCGTTTCGGCGTACGGCAGGCTTCCGATCGAATAGCCCAGCGATTCGAAGCAGGGCTGCAGGTGCAGCGGCGTCGGGTAGTAGACGGCGCAGCCGATGCCGTCTTCGCGGAGCGATCCGAGAATACGGTCTCGCTGGTCGGCGGGGACGCGGATCGTGTACTGGTTGAACACGTGCCGGCAGGAGTCGGTGGTCCGGGGCCGAGTGACCCAGTCGTCGAGCCCGGCGTCGTCGAGCAACTGACCGTAGTGGGTTGCTGATTCGATTCGTTGTGCGGTCCAGGTCTCGAGCCGTGTGAGCTTGACCCTGAGGATGACGGCCTGGAGAGCATCGAGTCGACTGTTGAAGCCGACAGCGACGTGGCGGTATCCACCGGTATCACCATGGACGCGGAGTTGAGCGATGTGGGTGGCGAGATCACTGTCGTCCAGGGTGATGACACCACCGTCGCCGGCTCCGCCGAGGTTCTTGGTGGGGAAGAAGCTGAAGCAGCCCATCCTGCCGAGGACTCCAGCCTTGCGTCCCTGGTATTCGGCGCCGATCGCCTGGCAGGCATCTTCGATCAACGGGAGGTTGTTCAGGACCGCCAGCCTCCACAACGGCTTCATGTCGGCGGTCTGCCCGAACAGGTGGACAGGGATGATGGCCCGAGTCTTCTCGGTGATTGCTGCCGCGGTTGCTTCGGGACAGATATTGAACCCGTCGGCTTCGATATCAACGAAAACCGGCGTGGCGCCCACCCGATGGATGGCTCCGGCGGTGGCGAAGAACGTGAACGGGCTGGTGATCACCTCGTCGCCGGGTCCGATGTCCAGGGCCATCAACGAGAGCACCAGGGCGTCGGTGCCGGAGGCACAGGAGACGGCGTGGCGGGAATCACAGAAGGAGGCGATTTCGGCCTCGAGGGCTGCGACTTCCTCACCGAGAATGAACTGGCCGCTGTCAAGCACCCGCGTGACGGCCTCGAGCAGGTCGTCGGCGATCGGCTTGTGCTGGGCCGAGAGATCGATGAAGGGAACGGGTGCGGTGGCCGCGGTTTCTGGCGAATCCATTCGCTTGATTCCGGGTGGGAGAAGCGGGGTCCTTTGCGAGGGGCGGTAATGTAGGACCAGCCTGTGGGGGGGTCAAGATGAGCCGTTCTTCGTCTTGCCCGTCTTCTTTGTCTTCTGCTTCTTTCTCTGGTTCGCCCGCTCACGAGCGTCAGCCAAGACACCCTCGGGGTCGTCCAGGAAGGCATCCCGACACCCGCTGCAGCAGACCCAATAGGTCTTGCCCTTGTAGCTGACCTTCGAGGTGCCCTTGCCTTCGGTGACGATGCACAGTGGCCCGGTGTTGGCTGTGGCGAGCCGGGTTCCGGCCCGCGTGTAGCCGATGCCGGCCACCCGGGTGTAGAACTTGCTGTTCTCGCGACGCCGTTGGTGCAGCAACAGGGTCCGCTTGTCGTTGAGCGTACGGATGGTCAGCCGGTGCACCAGCCCCTTTTTGTCGGGCTTCGACTCGAACACCAGCGACCCCCGGGTTCCGGGCCGGCCGGTGTAGGTTCGTTTCGTCTTGTCGGCCATCGTGGCCTGCAGGGTGAACAGTCCGGTTCTGGTGTCGAACCCGAACAGCCCGTCGACGATCAGCTTGCTGCCGGACGACTTGTAGCGAATGGCGACCGCGGCGGTGCCCTTGGCGGGCTTGTCCCCGGGAGCCGGTTTGCCGTTGGCGAACTGCCAGGTCCAGTTGGACTTTTCGCTCCAGGCTCCCGCGGCGGAGCCGCGGCGGGGTTGGCCGACGCCGCGCCAGCCGCCGATCAGGGGGTTGAACCGCTTGAGAGCTTCCTTGGCAGTCCGGGGCAGGGCCGTCCTGGCCGCCTTGTCGTTCTGGGACCACCCCGACGGGGGGGTGAGCGTGGCGAGCAGTCCGAGGGTGACCGACAGGATGACCGAAGGATGCGGACGCGGCATGACGACGACTCTCCGGGGCGAAGCGGTCCTGTCTCTCAGGATACCACGCTGCGGGGGTTGCGTGAACGCGAGCTGTCGAGCGGGTCACTTGCTGCGAGTCAACGTCTCGAAGCGGGCCAGCAGGTCGCGGGTGATCGGGCCGGGTGTGCCGTCACCGATGGTCCGTCCGTCGAGACTGACCACGGCGATCACCTCGGCGGCCGTCCCCGTCAGGAAGCACTCGTCGGCGGTGTAGATGTCGTGCTGCACCAGTGACGTCTCGTGGACCTCGTGTCCGGCGTCCCGGGCCAGGCCGATCACCGTGTTGCGGGTGATGCCCTCGAGGATCCCGGCCTCGGTGGGCGGGGTCCGGATCAGGCCGTCCTTGATGATGAAGACGTTGTCCCCGGTGCACTCGGCCACCTCACCCTTGTGGTTGAGCATCAAGGCCTCGACGCAGCCCGCATCGGTGCCCTCGATCTTGGCCAGGATGTTGTTGAGGTAGTTGAGCGACTTGATTCGGGGGTTGAGTGCCCCCGGATGGTTTCGGATCGTGCTGGCGGTGACCAGTTCCATCCCGTTCTCGTAGATCTCGGGCGGATACAGCGTGATCGTGTCGGCGATGATGATCACGATCGGGTGCGAGGTCTTGCGGATGTCCAGTCCCAGCGTGCCCGATCCACGGGTGACGACCAGCCGGACGTAGCCATCGTCGATCTCGTTGGCCCGCACGGTCTCGTTGACCGCGGAGACCATCTGCTGGTTGGAGATGGGAATCTCGAGCCGGATGGACCGGGCGCTTTCGTAGAGCCGATCGACGTGATCGGCTAGCAGGAAGACGTTGCCGCCGTAGACGCGGATGCCCTCGAAGACACCGTCGCCGTAGAGCAGGCCGTGGTCGAAAACGCTGACGGTGGCCTGGTCGGCGGGGACCAGCGTTCCGTCGATGTAGACGCTCTTGGCCATGTGTCCGGACGGGCGTAGGGGAATGAGGGAAACAGGCCGAGCACGACAGCACCCGGGGCGGTCCCTTGTCAGGGTGAGTCACGAGGACTCGGCCACCCGTCCTAGGCGGCCTGGTTCACCGTTTCGACCCGGCCTTCGGAGAGACGGACGATGCGGTGAGCCTGGCAGGCGATCCGTTCATCGTGGGTGACCATGATGATAGTCAGCTGCTGAACCTCGTTCAAGCTGGCCAAAACCGCCATGATTTCCTGTCCGGTGGCCGAGTCCAGGTTGCCGGTGGGTTCGTCGGCCAGCAGCACCCGCGGTTGTCCGATCAACGCCCGGGCGATTGCAGCCCGTTGCATTTCACCTCCCGAGAGTTCGCTGGGGCGGTGCTTGATTCGGTGCCCCAGCCCGACCTTCTCGATGATCTCGTTCGCCTGGTCGTGTATCGCCTTGCGCCGGCGCCACCAGTGGAACGTCGAATAGCGGATGGCCAGCGGGGCGACGACGTTTTCGAGCAGAGTTAGTTCCGGCAGCAGGTGGTAGGACTGGAAGATGAACCCGAAGTTCCGGTTCCTGAGTTCGTCCCGCTGTGTTTCAGTCAGATTGTCGATCCGTCGCCCGTCGCAGTGCACCTCCCCGACGCTGGGAGCATCCAGCAGCCCCAGCACGTGCAGCAGGGTGCTTTTGCCCGATCCGGACTGGCCGCTGACCGACAGGAATTCTCCG
>Ga0310120_10001716_pt1 | contig 16411 bp, 14 predicted proteins | sample CB27_AW_983_MG_FD_203506 | JGI IMG/M metagenome (GOLD analysis project Ga0310120, IMG submission 203506) | Marine microbial communities from Western Arctic Ocean, Canada - CB27_AW_983 | ecosystem: Environmental > Aquatic > Marine > Oceanic | place: Canada: Western Arctic Ocean | collected...
TGGCTCGGTGGCGTCTACCAGCAGCATCACGACCTCTGCCCGATCTATCGCCTTGAGTGCCCGTAACACGCTGTATTTCTCCACTCCAGGGACTATTTTGCCCCTGCGGCGGATTCCGGCCGTATCTATCAGGGTAATGTCGGTTCCATGATAAGTCAGGACGGTGTCGATTGCATCCCGTGTTGTGCCCGCTTGCGGGGACACAATCACTCGCTCCTGCCCGAGCAGTTTGTTCAGCAGACTGCTTTTACCTACGTTTGGTCGACCAACGATAGCGATGGTGATGCTCTCATCGGACACAGCGGGCCGTGCGGGTGTCAGCTGCGCTACAATAGCGTCGAGCAAATCCCCGCTGCCAGTCCCGTGCAGTGCGGTGATGGGAAATGGTTCACCTAAGCCTAGCTCGAAAAACTGCTGCGCATCGGTGCGTCGGACGGCATTGTCGCACTTGTTGACTGCCAGCAGCAAGGCTGGGCGCTTTTGGCTGGACATCTTTTTTTGGCCGCGGCGCAGCATGTCGACGACCTTTGCGTCTGTAGCGGTCACTCCTGTGGTTACATCGGTCATGAAGACAACTACGTCCGCCTCGCTAATGGCCAGCTGCGATTGCGACCGGATTTCATTGATGAACGCCGCGGAATCGCTAGCAAGTGGCTGGGTATCTGTTCTACGCTCGCTGGCCTCTATGCCACCGGTATCCACTAGATCGAAAGAGACGCCATTCCATTGCACTTCTGCCACCAGCCGGTCGCGTGTCGTGCCAGGCACTTTATCGACAACCGCCAACCGTTCGCCCGCTAGGCGGTTAAACAGGGTCGATTTACCTACATTGGGTCGTCCGACCAGAGCTACGAGGGCTTTGCGCATCGGGCGAAAATCAGGGCGATGTGGTAGTTGTGGTAGGTGTGGTAGTGGCGCTGGCTGCTGCCGGCATGGATGTGGTAGCGGGTGCCGTGGAAGCCTCGTCGGGACTCGCAGCAACCGGTGGCGAGATGGTTTCGGTTGCCGTTGGCGTGGGGGTGTTGGTCGGCCGGAAGACATCTACGTGGATGATTGCCGGCAGCACCTGGTCGGTTTTGACTACGTCCGGTCCGGTGATGACTACGGACGGTTCTATCTCGTGGATGCCTGTCTTCAGATGGAGCAAATCTAGAATGACTTTCACGTTCTCGGCGGTCATACTGTCGAGAACCGGAAGTGGGCCTGACATTATCACGTCTACGGAGTCGGGCGAGAGGTGTGACACCAGTCCGGCCCCTAGGCCGGTCACGGTCAAGTCCTGGCGGATACGGCGACTGCTCTCCACCGCCTCGATGCTTACCAACACCAACACCGATTGCTCGCTTGCAGCAGTGACCCCTTTCTCCAGCGCCATGGTCAAGCGAGCATCAATATCCTGGAAGGACTCGCTCACATCGAGCGGCTCGGTTTCCACGAACCCTGGTAACGAGGCCAGATGTGCTGGGTCATCAGAGAACACGGTGATTGTTGGAGGAGAGGTCATGATATTGGTAATGCGATAGCCCTCCGCGGGTTTCCCCACCAGAATTGCGCGCACGGCGACGTCACGATAACCGCCAAGCTGTCGCACTGTAACCTTAACCGTGGCGCTTTCTGGTTGCAGTGTCAGCCCGTTGATGACCTGGTCACGGTCGTTCATAGGCGAGAGCGCGAAAGTTCGGTCGATGTTTTCCTTTTCTCCTCGCAGGTCGAGAGCGAGGTTAATTTCACTCACTTGCTCCACCAGCCGCTGCGGGCCGGTGACGGTGACGCTGTTCGTAGAAAGCACCGGCGATCCGGACGCGTATCCCACTGCTGGCTCGCCTCGTATACTCAAAACCACCGGAACAGAATTGACGACGATTCGTTCTAGCTCGACCGAAATTTCACTCGGTTCTACAGCCAACACCTCCGCGTCGGCTGCCAGCGTCCGCGCCAGCAACGGCACTGAGTGACGCCCGTCCGAGAGATCGCTCAGGTCCGCAAGTACCGTTAATTGATTGCTACTCAGGGTTGCCCATACCTGCGCCGGCGCTCTGATGGTGACGGTGGCTTCTACGGCCGCGGGGCTGAGAAGCATCATGTCGGCAGGAAGATCGATCAATGTTACCGCGATCGGGCGTGGAAATACGCGCTCTTCGATCGGATTTTCTTCATTAGCCGCGGTCATCCACACAATCACGGCTAACACTAGCGCTAGTCCGAAGAGACTTAGATTCTGAAAAAACCTACGCAGTGCGTCAGTAAAAGTGCTAGCCACCGAAACTTTTCTTTTTGATGCGGAGAGCACGTCGCAGCCATCCGCCACTGCGGATACCGCGCGGCTGATAAAAGGCTGCTAGTATGTTTCCCAGTCGTTTGGGTGTCAGACGACGGATTATGCGTCCGTTGTACGCCACCGAGATTCCGCCGGTTTCCTCCGAAATAACTACCGCGACGGCATCACTTGACTCGGTAACGCCGATGGCGGCTCTGTGGCGTAGCCCGTGACGTCGCTCGGCTATGCGAGCATCGGTGGAGAGTGGCAGCACGCAGGCGGCTGCCACCAGATGGTCTCCGCGCAGCACAACTGCGCCGTCGTGCAGCGGGGTGTCTTTGTGGAAAAGCTGCACAATTAATTCGGCGGATGGTCTAGCATCTAGTAACACGCCGGTGTCAACGTATTCTTGCAGGCCCACTTCACGCTCGATAACAATTAATCCACCGTGGCGGCTTTGTGTCAGTCGGTCGCTGGCGGTGACGATGCAATTGATCACTTCCTGGACCTGTTCCTGGTGGCCGCGAAAGGTGAGCCAGGTTCCGGCGCGGCCCAGGCTGTTCAGAGCGCGCCGGATTTCAGGCTGGAAGATCACCGGTATAGCCAGCAGCAGTGCTGGCAGAGTGGCGCGCAGTAGCCATGAAACTGCTCGCAGCTGGAAAAGGCCGGACATGACAACTACTAACATCACCAGCACAATTATGCCGCGCAGTAGGTTGACTGCCTGGGTACCGCGCACAATTATCAGCAGCACATAAAACATGAGTGCCACCACTAGAATGTCCAACGCGCTCATCCAATTGAGCTGCTCCAGCACGCGGGAAAAATTGCGCGTTAGTGTGTCCACTGGTGTTGCGTTCCTATAATATGCTTCATTGACCCAGCAGCTGCGCCAGAATGGCTTTTTGCGCGTGCAGGCGATTATGTGCCTGTGGGAAGATGACCGAGTGCGGTCCGTCCGCAACTGCGTCGGTTATTTCCTCACCGCGACGGGCGGGTAGGTCGTGCATGACCAACACATCCGGCCGCGCTCGAGCTAGCAATGTCCGGTTCACCTGATAAGGTCGGAATGCCCGCCGGCGCTGTTGCAATTCATCTTCTTGTCCCATACTCGTCCACACGTCAGTGTAAATAATATCCGCTTGTGCCACCGCTTTGTCCGGATCGTGCATCTGCTGGAAATCGGATCCGGATTCGGCTGCCAGTTCTCTGCCGCGTTCTGCCACGCCTGCGTCCAGTTCGTATCCGTCAGGGGAAGCAATGCTGAAATGCATCCCTAGGCGCGTGCAGATTAACAGCAATGAGGTTGCAACGTTGTTGCCATCGCCGACGAACGCCATTTTCAGCCCTTGAAGTTCGGGTCTCAGTTCCATAATAGTGAAGATATCGGAGAACGCCTGACAGGGATGATTGTAATCGGACAGACCATTGATTACCGGTACGGATGCGTGCTCGGCCAGCTCCAGCACATGCTTGTGGGTGAATACGCGCGCCATTATGCCGTCCACATATCCGGAGAGCACGCGTGCCACGTCTGCCACCGATTCGCGCTTGCCTAGCCCGACTTCCTGTGGAGAGAGATAGAGAGAACTGCCGCCAAGATGGCGCATTGCCATGTGGAAGGAAACGCGCGTGCGCAGGCTGGGCTTCTGGAAAATCATGCCCAGCGTTTTGCCTCTCAGCAATGGCAGGTTGTCACCTGCCATGTACGCTCGTTTCAGCTCGGCAGCCAGCTCGAGCAGCGTCTCCAGTTCCGCGCGGGATAAGTCGTCAATGGCAAGGAAATTGGACATCTGATCCTTGTGCTCCGTTTGGTGTCTCTAAGTTTGTCCTCCAATTTTACCTTGCCGTGCTCGGCTGGCAAGCGCAGACGGCCCGCCGACGGGTGGCGAGCCTAGGGAGAGAGGTGCGTTCGCTAACGCTGTGGGGGCGCTAGCGAAATTAGGAGGACTACTGTCCCTTCTGACCGAATGGGTTCGCGTCACGGTTATCTGGTGGACGCATAATATCAGAGGTATTCACCCCAATGACTTCATGGCCTTGGCGAAAACCGACCGGCTGTTGCAATCGTTGAATCTTCCGCACCCGTGGATGAGACCTGCTCCGCTTGCCGTTTTTGCAGCAACAAAATATCTATTTGCACTAGTTACCATTATAAAGCGGAATCGCGCATACTTTGATGATTACATTCTGTGCCTTACCTGGTGTTTCCTCTTCATCGCCCAAACGTAATCCAGAATGATATTTTTCCTGCCCAGTCATCCTGGTTGTCATAGAAAGCGGTATTTACCGTGGTCTAAAAATTTCGTGGAAGCTGTTTACTGCAGCGGCCATCCTCATCAAAGGCACGTAGTGCGCATGGGAAGTACTTCCAGGACATTATTATGATTGTTGCCGTACGTTGTCTCTCCGTCTCTTGTTACCTATATTACAGGACTTCTATGAATAACCTTTTAGTAAATACTCCAAATCTTCTGCTAGCTCATGAGGCTGAATCTCGTATGGTCGATGAGCCATAACTAGGTCACCATGTAAGTCGACCACGTATGTCAAGGTAGTGTGGTTGACGAGATAACCAGCTGCCGAACCTACATCTACCTTCTGGAAATATGCGTTATAGTCTTGGGCCAGATGCTCCAGTTCTTCAATTGACCCGCTCAAACCGATGAATTCTGGGTTAAACATGGAGAGATGCTTAGCGAGGCGTTCCGGCGTATCCCTTTCCGGGTCGACGGTAATCATAATGAAGCGTACATGCTCGGCTTTCTCACCCAAAAGATCATGCACCTTGGCCCATGTTCCCAAAGTAGCGGGACAAGCGTCCGGGCAATTGGTAAAACCAAAAAAAAGCAAAACAATCTTGCCTCGGAAATCTCTCAAAGCGACATTCTGGTAGTTCTGATCAACAAGACTGAAGTCGGGAGCCGTAACTGGATCCTGGAAACTCATACCGTGAAAAACATACGGTTTAGGAGCCAATAGAGTGCATCCTACCAGAAGAATGGAAGCTAACATGACTGTCCCAGACAGACACGTGACTGGGAGACATAAAATGTGCTTCGACTCACGCAGCCACTTCATTAGTAGCCTCTGAGACTAATACATGTATCATGAAAATAGCCAGGTTAGACGCGGCGCGCATTAGTTGTGCATCCCCACATATCTAAAGATTCATCGAAAAAACACTAGGTTACGGTCAGCAGCATTGTGTTATCAATGTTGGGACACCAACACATCTACCAGAATCTGTCCCGATTGCTCAAACTGTAATGCTAGTGGGAAATAGTCCCCTTCACTCAATTCTGACTGCAAATCAATCAACATGAGATGATATCCACCAGGAGCGAACTCCACATGCCCCTCCGCCGGTACTTCTACCCCGTTCAGCACTGGACTCATAAGCATTAAATCCCCTTCCATTTTCACCTGATGGATTTCCACCGCTGCAGCAAATTCAGTTGTAGCCCCAAGAAAACGCTCTGCATGCGCCCCATGATTTTGCAGGCTGAGATAGACTGCCGAGTTTGAACTCCTGAAAGCGGGTCGTGCCCAAACATTCCGAATGCGCAATTCACCATGGGAGATTGTCACTCCGTCTTCGATACCATCACCGCCCATGTTATGGTCTTGTCCAGACCCCTGGTTGATTTGGTTGGAGTCTGCACCTGCATCTATCTGGGGAGCTTTACATCCAGCAATTGTTGCTGTGCCTCCGAACGACACTATGATAAGGGGGAGAAATACTTTCCGCAGCATCCCTTACATGTTCACCATGTAGGCCGACTCTTGTCTTGCTCGTGATTTCATATAACCGTGTTTCATTGCACTATGGTGCAACGGTAAATTGCGTTTCCATTCCAGCTTCCCGATGACCGGATAAATCACACATCAAAGTATAAGTGCCCGGACTCAATGTCACTGCCAAGGACTGTGTATCCTGGGGGAGTATCAACTCGATAGTGTCGTCCAGGCCTTCAACAACAAAATTGTGTTCTAAGTTACCCGTGTTTGTAACCACAAATGTAACTTCACCTGCCTTAACTTCATCACGCTGCGGTTCAATTGCCCACTCCGATTCGGTGATTTCAATTGGGGAAGGAGATTGTACACAAGCAGTCACTAGTATCGCCAGAATTGGCAGGATTGCTATACCGTAGTTACGAGCGAACTTCAATGACTCAAACTTATCATCCCTCCTATCCGGTGTCATTATATGTTTGTACCGGATGATTGATTACTATTGGTGGATTAGATTCAATGTAATTTATCAGTTCCTCTACTGCTGGCAGATCTGTCGCTACTGGGTTATTGTCCACCCTCTGCGTTCGCCCGCCCGAGGTGGCGAGCGTGTAGACATGATCGTCAGCCAATGGAGTCCCATTAACGATAGGATCCATAAGGCGGTTGCCATGTGTGCCTTCCTTGTGTAAGTTTGCCTTAATGCCACTGCATCGATTCATGTCGCCACCTAGCCGCAACATTGGATCAGGGTTGAACACATTGTCTAGATTATCCTCGATAATATTCCGCACATCCAGGCCAGTAAGTTGTGCCGTGTATAAAGGTGAGGGCGTGGGTTTCATCACATTGTAGACATCTTCCACAGTAACTAACCCAGGCAATAGCGTTGCGCCGAAACGCCATCCTCCTACGCAGCTTAGGTCAGTGCCAGCAATTTCACGATAAGCGCTGGTGACAAAAGCATCTGTAGTGCCCCCAAAAAGAGAGTGACGATAGAGGGTCGATTGTGTCTCCCCGATCACTCTCTCCAAATCGTTTTGATATGGCAGATATAGATTGTCGATCAACTCGTTGATCTGGTTATCTGGTTCGACTCGTTCGGACAAAACCGGTAGCAACTTGTGTTGATATCCCACCATCCTGCCGTCACTCACTTCTATGTCGAGTACTCCCAGGAACTTCCCATGTGATCCGGCCTGTACTATTAGTGTTTCTCCTACCTGCAGTGGTGTCCACAGGATCCCGTGGGTGTGCCCGCCTACAATAACGTCTACTCCTTCCAATCGTTCTGCCATGGCCAGATCTTGGGGCAGTCCCATGTGCGACAGCAAAACAACCAACTGCGCTCCCTCTTCCTCTTGTACTCGGTTCACCTCGGCCTGCAGCTCGACGTCACGATAACCCATGCGCCAACCGGGATTTAGAGCCGGATCCTCTGTGGTGAGCAGGCTAAATGGATAGGCTTCTCCCACAATGGCAACACGCAGTCCATCGATGTCTCTTATCAGGCTGGATTGCAGCACACGGTCTTCAAACTCAGTGTCTACGAGATTTTGCGCCAGCACAGCAAAATTGGCCTCAGCTATACGGTCAAGCAGCGCCTTCTTTCCAAGATTGAGCTCCCAGTGCATAGTCATGGCATCATAGCCAATGGCATTCATAATGTCTACGCAAGCTCGTCCTTCGGTCAACATGGCAATTGCTGAGCCATACCATGCATCGCCACTGTCTAGAAGAATGGTTCGCTCGGGGTACCTGGCCCGTTCGTTTCTTATCAACGCTGCCACATGCGCTAAACCACCCACCTTACCGTGTTTATTAGCTAACTCAAGAAAATCAATGTGGGAACTTAGATAGGATTCTGCGCTACCGACCTCGATTCTGTTGTTGCGCAAGAACTCTCTGCCTAATGGTTCTCTGTGGTAAATGGGACGTACCTGACCATGTATGTCGCCGGTCCACAATATACGCAAGGACACTTTGTCTATCCGTCCGGCAGCGATGTCATTCTTGGTTGGTTGTGTCTGGTGGCTAATCTTCTTGTTCGTCCGAGCGCGGGTGCTCAGACCGCATGCGCTGAATACAGCGGCAGCAGCACCTTGGATAAATCCACGGCGGGTAATGGGTTTGAGTATGTCCATGTCATCCGCTCCACCCGCACAAACTCTATATGGCTGCCCACTTACGTGAAATCTCATTCGATTGTACTAGTAGATACCAAATTACAATCATGGCGAGTAGAGCGATTGTTGCCCCCCCCCATCCGATAATGTCAGGTAGGAATATGGGTTGACCTAGTCTTTGCATAAGACCACTGTTCTGGAGCAATATGTTGAATAAAGAGGATGATAGTGTGTAACAAATCAGCGTCAACCACAGTGTCAAGTGTCCCTCACCTGCGCGCCAGACAGCACCAGCTCCACACCCTCCAGCAATTGTCATACCAACACCAAAAATCACTCCTCCGGAGAGAGCACCCACCCAATAGGTTGCACGGACAAACTCATCTACCCTCTCAAGTAGCGTGTATTTGACGATTGAAAATCCAGCTAGACTGATTAACAATGCGATTAACATTGCCTTCGTGTGACTGGCATCGCCAGTGAGAAACGGTTCCCGAAACGCGCGCACAAAACAGAGCCTAGACCTTTGACAGACTATGCCTAGAAGTATCCCGAACACAAGAATGACACCGCGATCAGGTGTTCTTGAAAATAGATAAGCGAGTACGCTAGCTGCTAGAAATAGGCTCGCTCCCAGCCCCCACATACGCTGACGCCTCGGACTAGCTAATCCACGTCTCTTGCGGATAGGTTTTGGCGACCCATCCTCTGCAGATGCTCTCCCAATTTGCCACAGCAGAAAGCGCGTACCAATAAAGGCGCCAATCACAAGACCCAACCCCATAGCCAAACCGTGGAGGCCCAATGCACTGGTGCCATTGAAGAATCCACCAATGTTGCATCCGCGCACCAACACCGCACCAGCTCCGAGCATGGTTCCGCCAATAGCACCTTTGACGAGGTCGCGCAGCGGAGCGGCGCGCAGCCCAAATTGCCCGGCCAACATAGCACTTAACATAGCCCCACCCAGGAGACCAAAATTTATCACTGATCCGGAGCGCACAAGTGGGGACAGGGGCTCGGATACAATCAGGCCCACTTTGGAGAGTATCCAATCCCCCCAATTGAGGGCACCGTCTAGAGTGCTCCAAGGTTGATGATATATGAAAAGTAACACATTCAGCAGACCTATCAGGAGTCCGCCCATCCAAACAGGCCACTGCCGTCCGAATGCCAACTCAAAATCATTCCGCAGTTTGTGTTGTACAGTCATACCAAGTCTGCCGATTTGTCTGTTATTAGGAGTCTGCAAAGCTACGAACATACTCAGTAAGTGATTGAAGTTGATCTCCGTTCAATAGCAATTCCCATGGAGGCATCTCCATACCCTGACCGACAGATATTGTCTCCCTGATCTCGTCCTCGCTCATGTCCTGAAGGATGGTCAAATTCAACCCGGACTGAGTATTAAGACTACCTACTGAAGGCCCATCACCCAACCCTGTGAGACCGTGGCATTTGGCACAGTTGTCTATATACAGAGTCTCCGCATCCATGCTCTCCGCAAGTTCCGCCACGGAAATATCAGGTATGCCAGCCAGTTCGTCAATCTCTGTGACTTCACCGACAGGGTCAACGCTAGAGGAGTCTACGGCCACTATGACTTCTTCATCTACTCGCTGGGGAATGCCTTGACAACCACTCAAGACAGGAATTGTCCACATAAGCATGGCAGCCAAAAACATGCAGTAAGAGTAACGAGTCGATTCACATTTGTTCATCTACCTATCTACAGGGAACCACGGATTCAGGCACTAGTGAATGTAATAACCTCGTTGGCTACCACAGTTTCTTTCTTGTGATTTGTAACTACAACTTGTATTGGCGCCTCCCGCACAGCACGTACCTTAAAAGCCAGTAGAGGGTTGTCCGAGCTCGCGGCGTTCATGTGGAATGTGCTAATAATCTCGTCTCCATAAAACACTTCGACCTTACGCACAAAAACCGCTGGCTGAGCGCGCACGAAGCGTTCATAGCGATTCGTAGCGGTCTGAACTAGCTGTAAGCCAGTGGAAGAAGGATGTTTGATTTTCGCCTTGACCTCAATCACCTCATTTTCACTGATCTCGCGGGGAAGCCTAAGTTTCACACTGAATTCTTCGGCCATATGTCTTCTCCTATTTCAACAACCACCCAGGCTAACTTTCACATCCTCTCTAGCCACCCACTTGCCATGTCGGGTGCACTCTGCTATCACTACTACCTCAGTGTCACCCCCATCCATCCTCATCTGATTCGCTATATAGGCAATTCCATTTGCAGGTGAGAACTCATACAAACCTTTTCCCACGATCGGGTCATTGAAGCTTACTATCTGAATGGATTTTACATAGTGATCAGTTTCCATTGGGTGGTTATTGAGTGATATCACCATAGGCACATTAGCTCCATCCTCTGCGATAATGGGCAGGCGGATATTGATTATGTGCTCGTACTCCAGTTTCGTGGGATCATTAGCATTCTCTACAAAATTAAAATGCCCACGCTCTTCTGCATGGCTGGGACGGAATGTGAAGCCTGCAGTAAGTCCTGCAACTCCCAGAGCAGCCATTCTCAGAACGTCTCGACGTGTTATGCGAGCTGAACCTGAACACACCATAATCATTCTCCCTTCCTAAACATCAACAACGTAACGTGATTTGCTAGATTGCGGTATCTATACAGATCCCTCTCCTAGAACCCTGGAAAATTCGTCGCTGTATTCTAATGACAATATTGATCAACTGGGAAGTTCCCCACACTTTCCATCCATGTCAGTGGATGGCAGATTCTGTGCATTTGTCACATTAGCAACTGTCAGTATCTGCTCACCACAGAAATAAGGTGCCCACAGGACACCATTAGTGCCAAAGCCGACGACGATGTCGTCTACCCACTCAATAGTTCCGCTTGTCTCCACATATTCCAAAAGTGTTACTGTGTCTCCACCACGATTAGTGACCAAGAACCAGTGACCATCAGGCGTCCAATGACCATTGTGTGTAGACTTCCCTCCAGTGTCAATCTTATCAATAATCTTGTTTTGCTCGCTGTCCAATATTGATACATGGGAATCCGCGCCATCGTTAGTTACCACTGCCAGTGCGGCAGTGGGGTGGAAATAAGTCGAGTTTGTATCCGTTCCGGAATCTAGGGTTTCAACCAACTCTAGTGTATTTACGTCAATTATCCCAAGCTTACCTATTTTCTTTAGGCCAACGTAGGCGTATTTGTCATCCGGCCGGAACGCAATGTTGAAAGGACCCGCCCCTTCAGGCAATTCAATCTCCTTCAATACCTCTAGTTTCTCCACATCTATGGCGATGATCACATTTGCCTTGTCGCAACTGTAAAGAACAACGCTGCCGTCATTGCTCATCTTGCCCGAGCGGCATCTTCCCTCCCCTAAGGACTTAACGATCTCCCGAGTCCTCACGTCTAGTACTTCTACTGAACCTAGAAGACCGTTGTCTGGGTCATAGCCTTGGTGGCCAATGAAAGCGTAGTTACCATCATGGCTAAATGTAATGTCACGAGAGCGTTGCCCACTAGTCTCGATTGAAGCTACTAACTCGAGTGTGGCCGTATTATGCAAGTGTACGTGTCCACCTTTTTTGTCAAGATCGCCATTAATAAGCAGCGTCTGAGTTGGACTGAACGCCCCGTGGAAAGGGTCGTTTATCCCGGTCTGTCCGTAGGTGATCTTGTCTGTCCAAGTATCAATCCACCCATAGGCATCATGATCGCCTTTACCCTCAGACTGAAAGTTTATGAATATGTGGCGCATGCCAGGTGCCACCCAGGGATGATGTGGCTGCACGTAAGCCACCTTTATGAAGTGTAGGCCATAATCATCAGCGTCAGGGTCGATAACAGCAATCTGGCCTTCGTCCTGAACAGGGATATAGAACTTCCCGCGTGACATGTGAGCAAGGAGATCAGCTTGGTTAGGCCAAGTCCAGCTATCAGTGTAGAAAACGGGCGGCGAACCTGCGAAATCAGTGATTGGAGTCGCAGCGTCTGGTCTCGCTGTTACTTCAACCTCAACGATCTTTTCTACTTCTACTACCTTCTCGACCACCTTCTCCACAATTACTTCTTTCTCTACTTCAACTATCTGCGGCTGGCAGGCAGTAAGCAATATGCCAACAACAGCCAGAAGCGCTATCACACTGTACAGTCTCTTCTCTTTCTTCATCGTCTCCTCCAATTATATGTGGTAACGGTTAGTTACCCTAGAGTTACTACGATTGCCGAAGTCCGACAATCGTATGCAGGACAATTCTTTTGCCACGAATATTTAGCGGAAATTTCAGGTTTCTCCTGTCCATCTGGTTTTTAACATGTGCGGACTTGGGCATATCTTGCCATGTGCAACATATGTACCAGCATAGCATCTCTGAGACACCAATCTAAGGAACAACCAGACGGATGGTAAACCGGAAGATATTCTCTTGATATTAGGGTACTTATTCTCATAGTTTCGCACTTATGCTTATGCTGTCTTTAATAAATAAAGACCACACGGTTTTGAAAAGCGGGCGTAATAACTGCGTGGAAGGCTGCCCGCTCTTCCCCGTCTGGCCTTTGAAGGCAGCTCGATGGCTGCCATTAGCTTGGCCTGTTTAATTTAGAACGAGGGGCGGATCAGCGTTGTCCCTCCGTACACATGCAGACTTGATTCATCACTGTGTTTTCACCTGTAGATTACTTATGTTATGTCAATACTTTCGACATTGCTTGTCAGTGTAAGTGTATATATTGACCATCTATATTATATAGTGTTGGCAGCGATTGTCAACTCGCCTTTTCTACGCGCTTTCGGGGAGGTAAGCGTACTGTTGTGGGCAGGACAGGACTCGAACCTGCGACCTCTTCTGTGTAAGAGAAGCGCTCTAACCATCTGAGCTACCCGCCCGAACGCGGCTGGAAGTTTACCACACCTGTGTTGCGTGTCGGGTACGCATCGCTCTTGGGTTTTCCTGGGTGTGGCATGGTGCATGCACTGGAGGGGATAAATGCGTGCCCTTGACAACCAGCAAATCAGTAGTAATATTCAGCTTCTGAAATTCAGCAGCTGAATATTGAGATAGATGAAATAATATGGATACTTCTCTCGCACCCGAAAACTTACATGAGCTCCGCATTCTGGAACAGATTGAACAAGACCCGGAAGCTACACAATTGGATCTGGCTGGCCGCCTAGGGGTGGCGGTGGGCACGGTCAACTGGTACGTGAAGCGTCTGGTGACAAAGGGTCACATCAAAGTCACTCGCCTGCAGCGCAGGCGGCTGCGCTATCTAATTACCCCGGATGGCATCGCAGAGAAAACGCGCTTGGCGATGGAGTATGTGCAGGTGAGCATGGGCATGTATCGCGCAACCCGGCAACAGGCGTGCGAGTTGCTAGCAAAGGCGCGCGAGGCCGGTTTTCAGCGCGTCACGGTTTCTGGGCAAGGTGATCTGGTGGATGTATTAAGACTTACGTGTCTTGAGCAGTCGGTTCCGGTGGTACCGCTGGGTGCTGACGGTGAGCTGCCGGTGCTGCGCGTGACTGGATCGGCGGTGATGCTGGAAATGCCGGAGGCATAATATGTGCAAGCAATGGTACGCGCTGCACACAAAGCCTCACAAAGAGCGTCAGGTCGCCTCGTTGCTGCGCTCACGTAACGTGGAGATATTCCTACCGCTGCTGCATGTCAACCCGGTGAACCCGCGCTCTGCTTGTGAGCGACCCTATTTCCCCAACTACCTTTTCGCGCATTTGGATCTGGATGTGACTGGCCTAAGCGCGGTGCAATGGACGCCAGGGTTGCTGCGTATGGTGCAATTCGGGGGTGTGCTCGGTACTGTGCCCGGGACGCTCATAGCACAGCTGAAGCGGCGGCTGAACGAAATCTGCGCCGCGGGCGGCCTTGCGCTGCAGAGTTTGCGTGCCGGCGACCGGGTTCGGGTGACCGATGGGCCTCTTCAAGGATACGAGGGCATGTTTGACGCGCGCGTGTCCGGCGCTGACCGTGTGCGCGTGCTGCTCGAGATGATCGGTGACGTCCAGCAGCGCCGCCGCCGCGCAGCCCGCGCCGTGCCTGTCGAACTGGACGTGAGCAATATCGCCAAAATGCGCGCCTAACGACGGCGCAGGACCCGTGCCCCATTTGCTGGAATAGAGCCACGGGTACTCGGACTGGAAAAGCCGGTGGGTGTTGTCCGGCCAAATATCGCACCACTGTATGAGATTCCCAGAGAAATGGGCATGTCGAAAGGGCGGAGCGTGGGTTATTAACACGCTGGGATTGAGCGAAGCGCATGGTAAGAAATTGATGAGATCCTGTTACCCAGTCTGGCGTCGAGTGTTTTTGTACTCATTACTTAGATAAGGTCTTTTGACCACTTCTGTCGCAAGCGTTCAGCGAAGAATCATAGATTGTTATATGATCAGTTTCCCGTCGTGTTGGTACTAGATATCCGATTGTTGCAGAGTGTTAAATGGCGTTCCAGATAATCTCTTTGAATTCATAAGCGACTGGCAATTTGTTGTACAATAACCGTGTCCAGCGTCCTGCAACTCTAAAGTGGATGATGTGAACATAATCATAAACAATAGTGCTTTGTCTGATGATTCGGTTGCTGGATAAATCTTCAATCTTGGGAGCATTGGATCGATGAAAATATGTATCTGTACTACACCTATCCGAAATGATCCTACGGATTTTCCCCCGCTAGGTAGTTTGGCGATTATTCAGTCGCTTCGCAAAATCGGTCATGACGCTCAGTTTTATAACATTGATTACTGGCGTCCAGAACAAGAATCGATTAGTGCATATTTCTATGATAATCAGTTCGATGTTGTAGGTATTAGTGCGGTAGTCTCGACTGCATACGGCTATACCAAGCACCTTGCGGATCTCATTCGCTCAGTGTCACCTGATACAGTGATTGTGGTCGGAGGCAATCTTGCGGCCAGTGCCGAGGTCTTGCTGCGTAAGTGTAAGTCCGATTTTTGTGTGGTTGGAGATGGCGAAGTGATTTTTCAGGACTTGATCTTGGCGCTGTCGGACAAATCTTGGACTCGTGAGATCGTAAAAGCGATACCGGGACTAAGCTTCCTCGACGAGAATGGACAATTCCACTTTACAGGCTACGGTAAACCTTTGCCTGGAGACGCAATCGAATGGCCAGATTATTCTATCCTAGAAGCCGACGGTTCTCTTCCTCATTACATCCATGGAGCTCCCTCCTGGATCGTTGAATATGGATTGGAAGTTCCTGCAGCCCTAGATGGCAAGAAAACAGCCACAATAATCACGACGAAGGGATGCGTCGCCCGCTGTACGTTCTGCCACCGTTGGGAAAAAGGATATCGTATGCGGCCTATAGATCAGGTGATAGAGCATATCCGGTTTCTCCAGGATAAGTACGATGTGGGATTTCTTAATATTGCAGATGAGAATTTTGGATCTAACCGTACGCTTACTAGGGAGCTGGTCACTCACTTAGGGCAAATGGGCATCATTTGGAGGGCCGGCGGTGTTCGTGCCCGTACAGTTGATCTGGAAACCCTACGGTTCTGGAAGGCAAATGGCGGCCGAGCAGTTTACTATGGGATTGAGTCTGGGAGCCAAACGATGTTGGACGTGATGGAGAAGAATACCGCTGTAGATACTAATGTTGACGCGCTGAAGTGGACCCATCAGGCTGGCTTGTTTACCATCTCACAATTTGTGATTGCAATGCCAGGTGAAACCGACCGGACCATCAACGAAACTATAGATTTTCTCAAGAAGTGCATGCCTTATCTTAAGGTATTTAGAGGGTTACCAGGAAGCAGTGTGAGCGTTAACTATGCTCAGTCACTCCCAGGTACGCCGCTATATGAATATGCTAGAGAGCATGGCTTCCTCGGAAACACCCTTGATGATGAGGAGCGCTACCTCATAACAATCAGCGACATCGATGCCTACAGTTTTGATCATTTCATCAACTACACCGGACAACCAATGTTGAAAGTGCTTGTTTGGGTACACCGGATTGCCGGCGAATTGAACGCACACTACATCGAGCGTGTGTTGGGCATCAAGATTTCCACTTCAATAGTACTAATCTCCCTGTTGCTGATGCCCATTCGGCATCTCGTGGGTAAGATCTGGCCTAGCCTTAGAACTGTTATTAAGACGCCACTCGATCGCGTGATAGACAAGCATTTTGATGTTAATGTCGCGGACCGTTCTGGGTATTTTAACCTTAGAGGCCCCGGTGCCCTCAGTGTGTTTTTCTTTCTTGGAGATCGCCGTTGGTCTTACGCTCTTCTAGC
>Ga0310120_10001717_pt1 | contig 16409 bp, 16 predicted proteins | sample CB27_AW_983_MG_FD_203506 | JGI IMG/M metagenome (GOLD analysis project Ga0310120, IMG submission 203506) | Marine microbial communities from Western Arctic Ocean, Canada - CB27_AW_983 | ecosystem: Environmental > Aquatic > Marine > Oceanic | place: Canada: Western Arctic Ocean | collected...
CCGGTGAGATCAAGGGGGACAAAGGTCCGCCCCCGACCGCCTTGTATCTTTCTGATTCAGGCGCGTCAGGATTCAAATCCAGGAACGGGCTGAAGTTATGACAGATGTAACCCAACGCCTCGTCTTTCTCTGTGAGCAAAATATTATTGTCCTTTGACCCGCCAAACTCGACCAGCCCAAGATTCGGGCGCTCCCATTTGACTCCATCCTTGCTGATGGCAAGACAATAGACCTGCTCATGCAATGAGGTTACACCGCGATCATAATCTCCACCGCGATAATACATTTTGTACAAGTCACCATCCTGAAAAACCGTCACGTAGTTTAGACCGTTCCCCTCCCAGGGGCGATCGCTTACAAGAACGACTTCGCGAGGCACAGGGTGATGAAGGATTTGACGCGCTTCTCCCTCAAGCACCTGAACCAGATACCGGTCGACAAAAAGCTCTCGCCGGTCTGCGATATCAACTGCGGTGGAATCTTTCGCCTCCCCCGAAGCCAATGGAGTGCCAAGGGCGATGAAAAACAAACAACAAATAAAAAGTGACCTTGTCATTTTAGTGCTTTGAATCGGTGATAATGCTGCTCTTTTTAGTGCAAGAATGCAATCCCTAACATTCGATCATCTAACGGATCCCGTTTTCACCATGTTGCTGGTTGACGGAGTCTTGGTATCGACCAAAGGCTTCCTTGTCCCTTCGGGCGCTCTCAGAGAAAAACACCAGTGCGAGGCTCTGCCTTGTTCGTTTGCTGGAGTTCCTATCGGCCCAATGAATCATTCTTGAGTGATGTGCAACCATGTCGCCAGGCTTCATCAATGCAGCATAGGCATCAACACGATCATCATCTCCAAAGTCAAGGATGGCCTGGGAAAAACCAAGAATTTGACAGCAACCATGCGGGCGAATACCACCAAGATGACTACCTCGGGCATATCGCAGGCAGCCGTTCTCTTCATCTGCGCTGTCAATGGCAAACCAAAAGGTTACCGCTTCATCAGGCTTAAGACAGAAGTAGAATCCGTCCTGATGTGGAGGGGTCGGCTTACCTGATAGTTTAGGTTTGTTGAACCATTCAACACCGTTAAGAACCACTCTCTGCCGAAGCATCTGTTCGGCAAGTTCCAGCCATCTTGTTTGGAGTGCGAACTGCGAAAACCATTCATCATGTTGATCCATCCGCTGAAGTTGCTTGAGGCTTTCCGGTTGATTATCGTCCTCATAAAATGCCTCTGTGGAGTTCAGCTCAGGCACAATTTCTCGCTTGTAACGCTCAATTTGCCTCTGGGCCATACCGAGTTCTTCCTGTGATAGACAGGATTCCACATGGACAAAGCCATCACGGTCAAAGGATTCTTCAACAACTCTGCTAGATACCGATGATAACACCATAAATCTATGTTTCTTGTTTTGTTCTTAAAACGAAACTTGCAACTGTGCCAACAAGGGTTCCTCCAACAAATGCTGCCGGCATAATCCAAAGAAAACTGATGCCCTTGTGCCCTGTTATTTCCTCCCAGAATGCAATCAGCACCGCAATGGTTATTGACGTTAACACTCCGCACCAAGCTCCACGAGCATTACTGAATCTGACAAAAATGGCCAGGAAAAAAAGGACAAAGAGTGGAGAGACGAACAAATTGACCACCTTGTTGGCCACCTCAAAGAGGTTTCCCTGCACCTGATCCACAAACAAACTCAATGTAACAACCACCACGCCGATAAGCGCAGAAACCCAACGGGCAATGATTATCTTGGATTTCTCCTCAAGTTCACTGGAACGTAAGCGGGAAATAAAGTCACTGGTGATGACCGATGAAGCAGAGTTCATTCCGGATGACAGACTAGACATGGCGGCGGCCAACAAACCGGCAATGACCAGACCGGTTATCCCAACCGGAAGTCCCTTTGAAATGAATCTGGGAAAAAGTTGATCCGAATTGTTGGTCAATGATTGATCGTCTCCGAACATACCCGGATTCGCAGTAAAATAAGCGATCAAGGCAAGGCCAACCAGGGCCATCAGCAACATCGCCAAGAAATCTGCGATTAAATTGATAACCAGAACCTTCCGCGCCGCCTTGGCGTCTCGTGTCGCAAAATATCTTTGAATGACAATCTGGTCTGACCCCGCAGTGCAGGTGTGCCAACAAAAAACAGCCAAGAATACACTCACAAGAGTCATGCGGGCTTCCGGGTCGTAACCCCAATTCGGTTTTTCCCAATGCGCCAACCAGCCCTCGGGCCATAATTCCCGGACACCGCCCAATTCATTTGCTACAAGAACAACGGTCAAAATCCCACTTCCAAAAAGAATTCCCGACTGGACCACATCTGTAAACACCACGGCACGAAGGCCGCCAAGACTGGTGTAAATGATGGTGACCAAGCCCATCAGGATGCAAATTGGAGCAGTCCAGTTTCCCCCCAATCCAAGTACGGGAATCAGGACCTTGTCGGTGGTTGCATGAATAATAACGGCCATCCAAAAAAACCTGATCAAGATGAAAAGAAATGACCCAAGCAGGCGAATGCTGAGGCCCAGTCGTTGCTCTAAAATCTCATAGGCTGAGGTGACTCGAAGCTTCATGAAATAAGGGATCATAAACGAACCCACCACAAAGATGACGAACGGGAATGCAAGTGCACCGGTAATGAACATCGGGCCGTAACGGATCATTTCACCGGTGTAGCTCAAGTAGGAAATTGTGCTCAGCAGCGAGGCAAACAGTGATAGTCCCACCATGAGGGGTTTCATTTGCCGCCCCCCCAAAAGGTAATCCTCGGTGTTATTGATTTTCCTGGAATAATAAAGCCCAACAGCAACCATCCCAATCGCGTACAGGACAATGACTCCCCAATCAATGGAACTAATCGCCGCCAAGCTTGGGTGACAGGTCGTCATGAGCATGGTGTCTAGGTCAGACGGGAAAAACCGGAATGTTTCACTCCGCCCGGTATTCTCTCAAGCACATCGCCGTTTTCAACAGCCTGCGCAATTTCAGGCAGAACCTTGCCTGAAGCTTTCAGAAAACGGTCTACATGCTCCTCACGGTGAGCCAATGAAGCATAGAAACCCGAACCAGCGAGGATTCCCTGTTCCAACATTCTTACGGTAAACAGGGTTTGCAGGGCGCTAGCCTGAGGATCCTCAAAAGACAGGACCGTAATTGCTGGGTGTCCAGAGAAACGAATATTAAGGCCGAGCCGCTTGACCAAATCACCAAGCCCCGTCCTAAAGAGTTCAGAAATTGCGGTAAGATGCCCAGGTACATCGACTGATTTCAGTTTGGTAAGGGTCGCCAAAGCCGCCGCCGGCCCCACACCCTCAGTCCAATAGGAGCTGGAGATAAACGAAGATTGCGCAGCTTCCATGAACTTGCCTTTACCAATCACTGCAGCAATGGGATGCCCGTTCCCCAAGGCCTTGCCAAATACTGCAATGTCAGGCTGCAGGCCATACTTGAGGTGTGCCCCGCCATGGTGAAGCCTCCATCCAGCCGTGATCTCATCCACGACCAAAACAGCCTGCGTTTGATTGCATAATTTCCTGACTCCCTCCAGAAATCCCGGTGCCGGCTCATCGTGACGCGTGGGTTCCATCACAACGGCTGCCAATTGATCCGGATGTTGAAGGATAATTGCCTCCAATTCATCAAGGTGATTATACCGGAACGGCAGAGCGGTCCCGCTCAATCCATCCGGTACTCCATTGGGTTCCAGCCCTGGAAGCAAATGCCCCTGCAACTGTCCACCTGAATCTGTAGAAGAAAGGTTTGCCGCCAAATACCAATCATGCCACCCATGATACCCACAAAACGCAACAATGTTTCGCCTTGTTTTGGCTCGCGCGATGCGCACCGCAATCGCCATCGCTTCACCGCCCGTCCTCGAGTACCTAACTTGCTCAGCCCAAGGGTGAATCTCTAGCAACGCTTCCGCCAACTCGACCTCTTCCGGATTGTTCAGGGAACTCATGGAGCCAGCTTTAATCCGCCTTATCACCGCGGAAGAAACATCCGGATCGTTATACCCGAGCAAGCAGGTGCCGATGCCCATAATCGACATGTCCAATAAACGGTTCCCGTCGAGATCAATGATCTCACACCCCTGCGCCTCACGGTAGTAGGCCGGCCAATTTTCGGGAGCAAACATTTCCGGCCGTTTGCTGAGAAGCTGTGTACCTCCTGGTATCAATCTCTTCGCCTTTTCATAAAGAGACTGTGAGGCTGAGATCATGCTTGGAGAAGACAAACAAATCTGTTTGAGTTTGGCGACTCATAAAAGGAAACATTATTTTGTCTCAATCGCATACTCAACTGGCCGGGGTATTCCCCGTTTTTCAAACACCTTTTCACCAGGGCGAAAGCATTGATTTTGACACCCTCAAAAAAGAAGTCGACTGGCTTTTTAAGCGAGGAGCCAACGGGATTGTCATGGCTATGGTTTCGGAAACGCTTCGGCTCTCCAGCGAGGAGCGGGATGATTTGGCAACTCAAGTCTGCAGCATGGCACAGGGACTTGGACCTGTTGTGATTAGTGTCGGCGCCGAGAGTCGGCATACCGCCATCCGGCATGCCAGACATGCAGAAGGCTGTGGGGCTACTGCGGTAATGGCAATCCCACCCGTTTCCATTGCCTTGGGGCAGGATGAGTTGGTTCGCTATTATACGTCGATTCTCGAGTCAGTTGCAGTTCCTGTGATCATTCAGGATGCCAGCGGTTACGTCGGCCGGCCTATGCCGGTGGAATTGCAGGCAAAAATACTCGAGGATTTTGGATCGGACCGGGTTCTGTTCAAACCGGAGGCGGTTCCCATCGGACAGAACCTTTCAGCGTTACGGGATGCAACCGTTGGCCAAGCGCAAATCTTTGAGGGGTCCGGGGGGATTTCACTGGTGGACAGCTATCGCAGGGGGATTGTGGGAACGATGCCGGGCGCTGAAATCATCGACGCTCAGATAGCCTTGTGGGAGGCCTTGGCCAAAGGGGATTCATCTAGAATCTATCGGCTGTCCTTTCCAATTTCATCGCTGGTCGCACTTCAAACAGGACTGGACGGATTTCTTGCTGTTGAAAAATACCTATTAGTCAAACAGGGGATTTTCAGGAATACGATCATTCGTTCGCCGGTTGGATTTCATCTTGATGAGGAAACGAAAAGCGAAGTTGACAGGCTCTTTGAAATCCTGTCTGAAGCGGTCGTTGAAACCCAGTCATGATTATCGACGCCCATAGCCACGCCTGGAGGTATCCGGATCATTTTCAGGAGGATTTCAGGAGGCAGGCAATCCGAGCCCGGGCAGGGCAGGAGGTGGATCTCACGGTGAAGTATAACGAGTACCGGGAAGCTTCACCGGAAGAAGTGAGGACGATTGTTTTTGGTGGAAAGGCCAGGCTGAGCGGTCTTTGGGTCGAGGATCAGTACGTGGCGGATTACGTGGCAGCAAATCCGGATTCATTGATCGGCTTTCTCTCAGTGGATCCAACCCAAAGGGGCTGGAAGGAAGAATTGCGCTTGGGCCATCAGGAACTGGGCTTGAAGGGTGTTAAACTACTCCCCATGTACGCCGGTTTCATGCCGGACGATACTATACTTGATCCGCTTTGGAGTTATGCCAGTGAGCATAACCTGCCTGTACTGTTGCACACCGGCACAACCTTTGTTTCCCAGGCTCCGTTGGCATGCACCCTTCCGCGTCATCTCGATCCAGTTGCCATTCGCTACCCTCAGGTAACAATCATCCTGGCCCATCTTGCACACCCCTATGAAGCCGAATGCGTGGCCGTGATCCGCAAACATCCGAATGTCTATGCAGACGTGAGCGCACTCCACTACCGGCCGTTCCAACTGTACAACAGCCTGATGCTCGTTCAGGAGTACGGGGTTTGGGACAAGGTACTTTTTGGCACCGATTATCCCTTTACCACAGTTAATGAATCGATTGCCGGATTGCGCAACCTCAATCACATGCTCGATGGCACGGCATTACCAAGACTGGACGAGAGCGAAATTGAAAAAATGATTTCAAGGAAGACCCTTTCCATTCTGGGCCTGGAGTAGAGAGATGAATTCAACGGACACAACCATTGGAGTGGCAGGACTCGGATTACTGGGACGCGGAATCGCCGCATGCTGCCTGGCGCACGGGTTTCGTGTTGTGGGCTATACCCAACCGGATCAACCTCATGAAAAGGCCATTACCTACATTGATCATGCCATCTCGGACCTTATTGAACGGGCGGGATTTGATCCCGGGCTTTCACAAACCTGGCAATCCAAGTTCGAGCCGGTTGAGTCCCTTGATTCCTTTGCGCCGTGCAACTTTGTCATTGAATCCGTCATTGAAGATCCGACATCCAAGCAGGAGGTCTTTGACCAAATTGAAGAATTCATCGGGCCCGAGGTTCCGGTAGGCAGTAACACCTCCGCCATTCCAATCACGCAGTTACAGCAAAACAGAAAACATCCCGATCGATTTGTGGGCATGCATTGGGCGGAGCCGGCTCACGCAACCCGCTTTCTTGAGTTGATCCGGGGCGAGCACACTTCCGAACAAACCTTTGAAAAGGCGGCAGCCTTGGCCAAGCGCTTGGGCAAGGAGCCGTCACTTGTTCAAAAGGACGTGCCCGGATTTATTGTCAATCGCATTGGCTATGCCATGTACCGCGAGGCCGCCCACATGGTGGGCCAGGGTGTGGCGGATGTGGAAACCATTGATCGTTCCTGTCGCAATGCCTTTGGTCTTTGGGCAGCAATGTGCGGACCGTTTCGCTGGATGGACATTACCGGTGGCCCCGAACTTTACGCAAAGTCCATTGAACGCGTTCTGCCCACCCTATGCAGTGAAAATGAGCGATTGCCCGAATTACTGGAACGCCTAAAAAAGGAAAAGGCAGGCGGTCAGCCCACTGGGTCAGGCTTTTACGAATACAGCCCAGACTCACTGGATTGGCAGGAGCGTTACCACGAGTTTGCCTGGCGTGCGAAGGCGCTTCTGGATGAATTTTATCCCTTGGAAAATCAGCAAGAAACACACTGACTCGCCGATTGACTATGCATGATATTCTGGTCATTGGGGCCGGCTCAATTGGTGAACGCCACATTTGTTGTTTCCTGAAAACGGGTCGGGCAAGGGTCTCAGTTTGTGAAATTGATCGAGCTTTGCTCGGCAGGGTGGAAAACGATTATGACTTGAGTCAGGCCTGTGAGGACCTTGGTGATGCACTTTCATCGAACCCGAGAGCCGTGGTGATAGCGACTCCCGCGCATCTGCATATTCCGATGGCAATCCGAGCTGCCGAAGCCGGCTGCCACTTACTGATTGAAAAACCGCTATCGACGGACATTTCGGGGGTTGAAGACCTAAAAAGAAGGGTGCTTGAACAGCGGTTGGTTGCCCAAGTCGGCTACACTTTTAGGCATCATCCATTGGTCGCCAAAGTGAAAGATCAGATCGACCAAGGGCGCTGGGGACTCCCCCTGCAATTGACCATTGTGTCCGGCCAGCATTTTCCCACCTATCGGCCCGCTTACCGCGATATATATTATGCTCGGCATGAAACAGGAGGAGGAGCGATTCAAGACGCTCTCACACACTTCTTGGACACAGCTCAGTGGTGGTTGGGCTCAATTGATCGATTAACCGGTGACATGGAACATCTTTCTCTGAAGGGGGTGGAGGTCGAGGATACAGTCAACGTCCTGGCTCGCCATAGCAATATCATGGCATCGTACAACTTCAATCAACATCAATACCCAAACGAATCCATTTTCACATTGGTTTGCGAGAGAGGGACCCTCCGACTGGAACTTTGCGCCAACCGCCTGCGCATCATGGATCGGCCCGATGGTGACTGGGAGGATGAGATCAGCAACGCTTTTCAAAGGGATGATATCTTTGTCAGTCAGGCCAATTCCTTCCTCGACGCTATCGAGGGTCAACCCTCCATTTCCTGTACCATTGACGAGGCAAAGCATACGCTCAACTGCCAGATGGCCCTTTTGGAAGAAGCCAAGCAGGCCTCCCAATGGCAGAATGTCAACAAATCTGAATGCTTGATTTATGAACGAAAAAACAGTTGAAAAACTTTTTGATCTCAAGGGGAAAACCTGCCTGATTACCGGCGCCAGTGGTTATCTGGGAGGCGCCCTGGCGCGAGCCCTGGCGGAGGCGGGTGGCAGGGTTGTGGTAACCAGTCGTGAATTGGATCGTGCCGTGGAGGTGGCTGGACAACTACCCGATCCAAACAATGTGAATCACCTTGGGACAGTTCTTGATCACATGGATGTCGACGGGCTGCCTGAGCGTTTTCAGACAATATGTGAACAAGCAGGCTGCATTGATGTCCTCGTTAATAACGGCCATGAACATTGTCCAAACGATTGGACCGACATTAGTGGAGAACAATTTACGCGGATGCTTGCCAATGCCACTGGTTATTTTCTTCTCTCACGCCTTGTTCATCAGCAGGCCGTGAATTCTGGACAGCCAGCCAGTATCATCATGCTCGGCTCCATGTATGGGCAGGTCTCTTCTTATCCTGATGCGTACAGGGATTTGGCCCCGGCCACATCAGTTGCTTACCATACTCTCAAGGGAGGCGTACTTCAGTTAACCCGTCATTTGGCTGCCTATTGGGCAGAAAATTTCGTAAGGGTGAACAGCCTGTCCCCCGGTCCATTTCCCGCAGGATCAGCCAACCAAGACATGGTGGAACGCCTTAAGGGATATTCGCCCATGCGTCGAATGGGACATCCTACCGAATTGAAGGGTGCTGTGGTTTTTTTGGCGAGCGAAGCCAGTAGCTACATGACAGGACAAAATCTGGTCATTGATGGTGGTTGGACTATTATCTAACCTTTCCCAGCCAAAGGTATTTTATCCCTTGTGACGGCCCCTTGTCTTCAAATTGGATTGTCCTGGAACTGAAATCCTAGCTTCGAAAAGTCGTCGCGCATTGTTTCAAGCCCCTTTTTGACGATGCAAATATCGGCGTTGTACAATACCATTCCTGCGCCACGCTGGAGGAGTTCTTTTGCAGAATTTGCATCTGCGGCAGTACACGCCCAATGCTTGCCCGTGTTGGCTGCTGCCTGGGCTATCTTGTTCAATGACTTTTCTATCGAGGGATGATCAAACTGGCCGGGAATCCCGCTCAGCACACTAAAATCCGCCGGCCCGAACATGATGGCATCTACCCCCTCAACAGTGGCAATCGCTTCCGCATGTTCAACAGCCTTTGGGTCCTCCAGTTGAATGACAACAAATGTCTCCTCATTGGCATCCCTGACATATTCATCCATGGGAATGCCGGTGTAGAATGCATCAGCCCCGGCGCCATCAAAACCACGCTCGCCAAGCGGTGCAAACTTGGTCCATCGAACAACCTCCTCCGCCTCGGAGGCATCCGAACAACGCGGATACATGATTCCTTGAGCTCCCATTTCCAGGAGCCTTCCCATCCTCATGAATTCGCCCTTGGCTGCCCGTGCGAGGATGTCGGCTGATCCAACACGTGTTGCCCGGATAAGATTCCCGGCTGTTTCAAGACTGTAACCGTGATGCTCTAAATCCATCCAGATTCCATCAAATCCCATGACACTGACCATCTCGAAAATCGATGCGTCCGTCAGGTGAAGTTGGGTCAGTAGCGTTGGCTTTCCAGCCTTGAGTTTTTTCTTAATGACGCTTAATCTCATCTTTGAGTGTAATTGTTTGTCAATAATAGAGGGAAGAACCTTGCGTTTAATCTAGGGCTTCTTCAAGGAATCTCTATTCTGACTCGCGTTGACCACGGACAACGGGTTTAATTGCTCTCAACACAACAATCGCAGCCGTGGTGCTGGTGGGGTGTGGGCCGTCAAAAGCAGATCAGGCGCTGGTTAATGCTGCCGGTAGAGGTAACATCGAAGCCGTCAAACAGCACTTGGCGGCTGGCACGGATGTGGAGGCGAAGGGGGCGGCACCCATTCCTTCGCTCAATTCTATTGGCTCGTCAGCCATGGCGCAAACGATACCACTTCCCCTGGGACAAAGACGGTCTCATGTGAAAACAGCTGGCATGAACGTGGTATCTGTTTGACGAACAGATTAGGCTGTGTCGATTCGGGCTCCTGTAGTAGATTCTCACCAGAACAGATTATTCGGGAACATGGATCAGAAAACAAACTTCCCACAGCCCAACCCCTACTCGGTGGTCCATGACGCCCCCAAACCGGCGTCGATCAAGGTCTTCGGCATTCTTCATGTCGTGTTCGGCGCGATTGGGCTTATCTGCGGTGGGTTCGGTTTTTTAGCACTAGTGGTAATGCAATCCTCCAACGAAATGGGTGATGTAATTCAGACCGCAATGAGTACACATTATTCCGAAGGCTACATGACATTTATAATGTTTGCAGCTGTGATCGGCCTGTTATTAAACATCTTTCTGCTGACCTGCGGCATGGGCCTGCTCAAGGAAAGAAACTGGGGGCGTACCTGGTCATTGGGTTATGCCGTACTGGGGATTATACACGCCGCCGGCGGCGCAATCGGGGCAGTTATCTTTGCGCAAGCTGGACCAGCTGCAATGGGAGCCGGTTTTGGCGCAATCATCGGTACAGCAATCGGTGTGATCTACCCGATCTGCATCTTGATTTTCCTAACTCGACCAAACGTAGTTGAAGCATTAAAGGAGTAGGCAATCACCGCGGCCGCTTGCAAACATTCCGAAACCGCCGGCCTCCTCCGCAAACACGGCGGCAAGACGGGTGAAGAATTGAAAGCTGAAGGCAAGTAGATTCTGGAATTACAAAGAATTACGGTAAAGCAAGCACTTCTGAGTCTTTATCTGTCCACCATATAAACTGAAAGCATTAATGAAATAACCAAAACAGGCTAAAGTGGAGGAAACGGTTTAATTAGGACGGAGATTCGACTCCCCCCGCCTCCACCATTTTTGCTAGGAAACAAAACATTAGTCTTGCTTCCGAACAGTTAACTCTGATAGAGGCGCACTGGCAACAGTGACCAATACACCCAAATCCAGTCTCGGTCTTTTATCACACCTCAGCGCGATGATGTTCGTCCTCTTCTTCGTCTGGGGGGCGTGGTTCGCCGGCCTGGGGCGCTTCATGCTTGAAGCCGGTATGGCTGATTCCCTCGGCAACGCCTACGCCTGCACCCCCATCGCCGCCATCATCACGCCGTTCTTCATCGGTGTCTTTGCCGACCGATTCATAAACGCCGAAAAACTCCAGGGCCTTCTGCTGCTGCTCTCGGGTGTCTTCATCGCCATCGCCCCCAGTTATGCCAACCCCGACGACGCCACTATCTTCGTCAATCTGCTCCTCGCTCACGCGCTCTGTTTCATGCCGACTCTGAGCCTCTCCAACACCATCTGCCTGAAACACCTCGCTGACTCCGAAACTGAGTACCCCAGGGTTCGAATCTTCGCGACACTCGGCTGGATCGTCGCAGGTTTATCTGTCAGTTACATTTTCAATTTTGACACGTCCGCCAATCAGTGCTACGTGGCTGCGGGTGCCGCATTTGCTGTCGGCATCTACTCATTTTTTCTGCCCAAGACACCCCCTCCGGCAAAAGGTGAAAAGGTGAACTTTGGCGAACTAATCGGCGCCAGCACGCTGCCCTATTTTAGGAATTTCGCCTTCGCCGTATTCATGTTCGCATCCCTGCTTGCTTGCATCGCCTTCATGCCGTACTGGGCCAATCTTGCGGGTTATCTCGGAAAAGCCGGAATGGAGAAAACCACAGCCTTCCTCACATGGGGGCAAGTCGCCGAACTCCCTGTCCTGTTTTTTGTGCTCCCCTTCTTCCTTAAAAACGTCGGCATCAAATGGACCATCGCCATCGGCGTCGGTTGCTGGATCCTCCGCTATTATCTTTTCTCAGCCACCGCCGGCCAACTTGCCGGTGGAGCTGTACTCGATGATGTTTTCGCGCTGCTGCTTATTGCGGTCCTGTTGCACGGCTTTTCCTACGATTTTGTTTTTATCTCCGGTTACCTCTACGTGGACAAGCACGTTGATAAAAAAATACGAGCCCAAGCTCAGGGCCTCTTGACTGTCTTCACTCAAGGTATCGCCTTCTACATTAGCTCCAGGCTTTTCGCCGGGTACTACTTTAATGAAATCGTGGGAGAAAGCGGTGGGTTTAGCGAATGGAAACAATTCTGGTTGCTGCCTGTGGGTTACCTCTTCGTGATTTTCGTACTGTTCATCGTACTGTTCCGCGATAAAAAACCAGACGAAGCCATGCCGTAAGGGGACAAAGCCCGAGGCCGCATGATGAACATCAAGACAATCCTCGTGACCGGCGCAAGCGGCAAACTCGGGCGCTCACTAATCCCTGCCCTCCTCGGGGCCGGTTACTCGGTACGCGCCACACAATTCAAGACGCCCGTTAGAATTCCCGGCGTCAAGACCACAAAAGGCTCGATGACCGACCCGGCATTCATCCGTCGCGCGCTCCGAGGGGTCGATGCTGTCTGCCACCTCGCCACTTGCAAAGAGGACGCCAACAACTTCATGGATGTCAGCGTCAAGGGAACCTTCACGCTGCTTGATGAGGCACGCAGACACAAACGCATCAAGCAACTCATCCTCGCTTCAGGCGATGCCGCGCTGGGCATCTTTTTTCATTCCCAACCCCAACCCCTCGACGAGAACGCCCCGCTTGCCGCCTACCCCGGTTACTACGCTTTCTCCAAGGTCATGGAAGAAACGATGTTTGCCCAATACCACATCCAGTACGGCCTGCCGACCACCACCCTGCGCATGTCCTGGGTACAGGACGAAGACGATCTCTTGGCTTATATGTCACTCCGCCCGCCCCATTTTGGCGGCCCTCGTTGGCGTGGCCTGGCGACGACCCGGGTGCAAAAAAACTTCTTCGCACGCAGGCAAAACGCCGTCGGCTGCCTGCTTCACCCGGGCGGCAAGCCCTTCGTGCGCCACATTGTCTCCGTTGCCGACGTCGCCGATGCCTTCCTGCTGGCGCTCGGAAACCGCAACGCAGTAGGTCAAACGTTCAATATCGCCGGGCCTGCACCATTCTCATACGATGTCCTGTCAAAACACATCGCGAGCCAACTCGACCTGCCCGTCGTAAATTTCATATGCCGCAACGCACACGATTTCGAGATCGACATCACCAAAGCGCGAACCGTGCTCGGATATCAACCTCAACTTGACGCCCTCCAGATCGCTGACCGAGCCGTCGCTTGGCGCAACGGAGGCGGAAAACGAACCAAAACCACATACGGCGGCTAACAGGGAAATCATGGGAGACACGAAAATGAACACGATCAACTGCTCTGTCATCGGGCTTGGCTGGTTTGGCGAAAAACACTGCGAGGTCCTGCACAACTTGCCCCAAGCCCAACTTCATGCGGTCTGCACGCGCCGTCCGGATCGGTTGAAGGAAATCGCAAACCGATTCGCCACTCCTGCCTCATACACCGACTACCACGACATGCTCGCCAATCCCGAGATCGAGGTTGTCAGCATCGTCACCATGTGGGATCAGCACGTCGAACCCACCATCGCGGCGCTCGAGGCAGGCAAACATGTCTTTCTCGAAAAACCCATGGCTTCGTCCGTCGCCGACTGCGATCGTATCATCGAAGCCGCCACCAACGCCCTAGGCAAATTTATGGTCGGCCACATCTGCCGATTCAACCCGCGCTACGCCGCCGCCAAGGAGGAGATCGACGCCGGCAACATCGGTGAAATCGTCTCCATCTACGCACGGCGCAATCTGCCTGCTTGGGTGACCGAAGATGTGCTCGAAAAGATCGGCCCCATCATCGGCGACGCCGTCCACGACACCGACCTCATGCTCTGGTACACCGGCGCCAAAATCAAAACGGCCTACGGCCAAACCCACCGGGTACGCGACAAAAAATTTCCGGACATCGGCTGGACCATGTACCGCTTCGACAACGGCGCCATTGGAGTCTGCGAAGTCGTCTGGGCCCTACCCAGCAAAAGTCCCTTCCAGATCGACGAACGGATGCAGATCGTCGGCACGACTGGATCCATCCAAATCCACGACACCGCCCCCAACCTGCTGGTCGTTGACCAGGAATCGGCAAGACACCCGGACACCACTTACTGGCCCGAACTGCACGGCCAGCGTGTCGGCGCCCTGCGATCTGAGTGGGAATATTTCCTCAATTGCATCGCCACCGACACCGAACCCTCTGTCGTGTCGCCCACCGACTCACGCGCCGCCGTCGCCGCATGCCTCGCCGCCGAGCAATCAGCCGAGACCGGCCAAGTGATCGAACTCTAAACCCGAACCGCAACATGCAGTACCACCACACCGGCGTCGTCAGCGACCAAAAGAAACCCAACGAATTCTACGTCGAGGCCACCAAGGTCTGGGTGACGAATCCGGACGACCACCCCTACCGGATTGAGTTCCTGCGCTTCGAGCCCGACACCCCCGTCAAGCCACCGGTCAGAGACCACTGCCACACCGCCTACGAAGTTGACAACCTCGATGACGCCATCGCAGGCAAGAACGTTGTACTCGGACCGTTCGCTGCCCTCAACGGCTTGCGCGTCGTGTTCATCGAGGAAGACGGCGCTGTCATCGAGTACATGCACTTCAGCGAGGGAAGGACGAGAATCAATTGACAACCAGCATCAGCGGAAAAACAATCGTAATCACCGGCGGAACATCCGGCATTGGCGAAGCCTGCACGCGACACTTCGCAAAGTCTGGCGCCAAGGTCATCACTTCGTCGATCCAACAGCACGAAGGCCAAACGCTCCAGCAGGAACTGCTTGACGCCGGCCATGATGTAACATTCGTCGACTGTGACGTGACCGACGACACCGCTGTCGCCACGCTCGTACAAACCGCGCTCCAAAAGCACAGCCGCATTGACGCCGCACTCGCCAACGCCGGCGTCTGGCGCCAGGGCAAAGCCACCGACGCCACACGCGACGACCTCGACCTACTCATGAGCGTCAACGTCATGGGCCCCGTCTACCTCGCCAAACACCTCGCCCCCGTCTACAAAAAACAAGGTGGCGGCGTGCTTGGCATCACCACCTCCGTCGCCGCACACATCGGCTTTCCCTCACACGTACTTTACTGCGCCTCTAAAGCCGCCGCAGAATCGCTTGTACGCTGCCTGGCCACGGATCACGCCGGCGTGATGCGCGTCGTCGGCCTCTGCCCCGGCACGATCGACACTCCCATGCTAGCCGCGACCTGCGCCGGGTGGGACAAAACCAAAGAAGAAATTTACGCCGACGTTCGCCAACGCATCCCCGTACGCCGCTTGGGTGAACCCATCGACATTGCGCACGCCGCCGCCTTCCTGCTCTCCGACGACGCCGGCTACATCAACGGCACCAGCATCGTACTTGACGGCGGAACCATGGCGCTCCCCCCCTGGTAAACCGCACGACAACGCGAGGGGTTTCATACCGTGTGCATTGGCGGTTTACATTTTTTTAACGGATGTTTTTTGGTGATGTGAGGCAGACTATTAAATTGCTGGATTAATAGCTGCCACCTGGCTTGATTCCGCAATCACCGCACCAAAGTGTTTCATTTCAATTCTTCACCCGTCTTGCCGCCGTGTTTGCGGAGGAGCTCAGTGATTTCGGTTTCCTCGAAATTGATAGCCTCATCTAGCGGTGTTTCGCCATCCTTATCCTTCGCATTCACATCTGCACCTTTGGCTATCAGTAGTTCAGCAATTTCCTTCTGACCACTCCAAGCCGCCGAATGCAAAGGCGTATCGCCATCATTGACACTTAGCCCTTCAATTTGGATTTTCTGGCGGCGTGCTAATCCCCGCCCGCGAGGCATGTAGGCGGGGGTGGGTCTGCGCTCTGCTACCCCCGGTCAGTTGGGGGGGTCTGCCTCGAGGTGTAGGCCAAGTTTGTAGTTTTGCTCACCCCAACATCGTTCTAGGCAGCCGTGCTGTTGTTGAGTCGGGTTGAGGGAGCGGCACAGGTTCGTTGTGCTACTTTGTGTGCTACTTTCGTCTGCACAAGCGGGGGTGGGCAAAACGATTTTTTCTAGGAAAGAGAGGGATTATGAAACAAGAAGATACCCCAAAATGAAGTTTTGAATCCGCCGCGTCTACCAATTCCGCCACACTGGCAATTTCTAGGAATCGCTCCGAAAAGCGGGCAGAACCATAACGATACCAGTAAGATACGCAAGCCCAATATCCGCCGTGTTGAGTGCAACTAGGTGCAGCACGATGCAACCAGTTCCGCACAAGCGGGGGACGTTTGGTGAGGTTTTAATATTGTGAAAACTATAAAGAGTAACATCTCCTATCTTATGACAGTAAATATTTTCACTTTTTTACATAAAACGTGTTGACGGGTGTACATTCATGCGCAAGAAGACACGGCGGCAAGACCAAGAAGGA
>Ga0310120_10001724_pt1 | contig 16372 bp, 14 predicted proteins | sample CB27_AW_983_MG_FD_203506 | JGI IMG/M metagenome (GOLD analysis project Ga0310120, IMG submission 203506) | Marine microbial communities from Western Arctic Ocean, Canada - CB27_AW_983 | ecosystem: Environmental > Aquatic > Marine > Oceanic | place: Canada: Western Arctic Ocean | collected...
TCGCGACAGCAATCCACGACATCCACAGCCACCCCCACCACAGCAGGGATCTTCGCAGCCGCAGCCGGGGTCGCCACAGCAAGGGTCGCCACAGCAAGGGTCACCACAGCAGGGATCTTCGCAGCCGCAGCCGGGATCGCAACAGCCGCATCCACGCGACATAAGTCGGGCTAACAGCCCACAACGTTGACGTCCACAGCCACTTCCGCAACATCCATCACCACAACATCCATCACCACAACATCCATCACCACAACATCCATCACCACAACATCCATCACCACAACATCCATCACCACAACATCCGTTTCCGCAGCCACCGTTGCCACAGCAACCGTTGCCACAACATCCTTTTTTACAACAACCGCTGCCGCATCCATCGCTGCAACAGCCGTCCTCACAGCCACAGCCCGGGTCACAACAATCCGAGCAACAACTGCAGGTGCTGATCATGTTTTCAAGCAGTCCATCAGCGTGACTGCTCTGGGCACACATACCCGTGCTTAGCACAAGCAAAGCTACAAACACGTTCCATCTCATCGACCAACGTCTCCTTTTGCGTCGGAACTGACGGTCACCGACCCGCAGCTTGTCGAGTCCTAGCCCACGAATTGAAACCGAACAATCGGCTCCCTACGACAACATCAAGTTACGCGAAGCACTCGGCCGTCTGGTCAAAGTGCCGGTCGTTTTGCTTGAGGCCGGTCGTTTTGTTTGAGCGTGGTGGGGTAGGACCAGGTCAAGGCGGGAGGGTTGGACCCCCAGTCCACTCGGATTCTACGACTAGCTGAAACCAAGCCACTCTTTGGCTCGGAAATTCCATTCCTCAACTGGACGTGGCTTCCAGTCCCCCTGGTTGGGACTAGAAATCTCGCAAGTGTTATTTCCGGTATCGGCCCCAACGATCGAATGCCTTGAGTGTTCAGAAACAATTTTCCATAAGTGGCGTAGTACAACTATTGTGCCGGAATTGCCACATTCGGGGGCTGGTCAAACTTTGCCGGTTGGTCCGGTCGAGGACAAGCGCCCCAATGGAATCTTCGCTATAGACTGGTCGGAATCGTCGTGAGCCGCCAAATAGCCCAAAAGTTGAGCGAAAAAACGCAGTCGATTGCCTCCAATTCCCGGGATGGCCGGCCGTTGGTTGTGGATTAGCCACTGCGACTTTGGTACTATTTGTAACTTCGGGTCGAAATTTCACAGTTAAGTAGGGTCATGAATAGCTTGATGCCAACGGCGTTGCGAATGGTTAAATCGTGTTTTCACTCCATCGTCGCTCATCCAAGGAGCGTGCGGGAGATCAGTTGGCTGTCCGCTGGTTCGCTCGATGAGTCAAGTGGGTTGGCAGAACTTCCTGGCGGCGGATCCAGCCGACCTATCGGACGACTGTTCAAGTGCGTCGCCTGTCTACTATTCACCGCGTCCTTCTCGGTGGCCGAGGATCCGCTCGATTGGCCTTTCTGGCGCGGTCCCGAATATAACGGCGTCTCGCGTGAAACGGGCCTGATTGGCGATTGGGATCCGGACGGTGGCCCAAGTAGCCATGTCCTCTGGCAGCGAGATGATCTGGGAAGCCGCGGCACCCCGATCGTGATGAACGGCCGCCTCTACAGTCTCCAGCGGGCCGATGCGGGCACTCCGACTGAAGGTGAACGGGTGGTGTGCGTCGATGCGGCTAGTGGCCAAAACATTTGGGAAAGACGGTTCAATGTCTATCTTTCCGACGTTCCCGACACCCGCGTGGGTTGGTCTTCTTGCCTGGGCGACCCGGAAACCGGTTACGTCTATGCACTGGGCGTTTGTGGAGTGTTTCAGTGCCTCGACGGCGTTACGGGGGAAGTGATTTGGGCGTTGCCGTTACATGAGCGTTTTGGGTTGCTGAGCACCTACGGCGGCCGCACGAATTTTCCGGTGATTTGCGATGATCTGGTGATCATCAGTGCCATCGTCATCGGTTGGGGAGAGATGGCCAAGCCGGCCCATCAGTTCGTGGGTTTCAACAAGCGGACAGGAGAGGTGGTTTGGTTCAAGGGCACGACCCCGTTGCCGTATGACACGACGTACAGCAGCCCAACGGTCACGGTTTTGGACGGCCAGAAGGCACTGGTGTTTGGCTCCGGTGACGGCGCGGTTTGGGCCGTGCAGCCGAGAACTGGCAACCCAATTTGGAACTTTCGTTTATCGCGAAGAGGACTCAACGTTTCCCCATTGGTCGTCGACGATCTTGTCGTCGTTAGCCATTCTGAAGAAAACATCGACACCACTGAAATGGGATCGGTGGTCGTGATCGACCCGTCGGGACAAACGGGCGACATTACCGACAGCGGGGAGCTTTGGAGAGAGTATGAGATGATGGCGGGCAAGAGCTCACCGATCGCCGTTGACGGTCAGCTGTTCATTATCGACGATCGGGCGAAGCTATACTCGATGGAATTGGAAACCGGTGAACCGATCGGGGACCGTATTTCACTCGGTACGGTGATGCGATCAAGTCCGCTCTTTGCCGACGGTAAGATTTACACCATTACACAGAACGGTCGGTGGTACATACTTGAAGCCGATCCGGTCCAAGGCGCCTCGGTCCTCAGCGAAGGACGGCTGATCGGCGGTGACGAAAGCCATGCGTCACCAATCTGCTCGCACGGAAAAATCTACATCCAAACGACTGGCCGGTTGTACTGTTTGGGGGATTTAGATCAATCGTCGTCGGCCGATGACCGCCCTGAGGCGCCCTTCGAAGAGGATGTTGAAACGGATCGGGAGCCAGTTTACCTACAGGTGGTTCCCGCGGAGGTCTTGCTTTCGCCGGGCGACATCCAGGTGTTTACGGCCACAACATTTAATTCTCGGGGCCAGCGGTTAGACGAGGTATCCGCCCGTTTTCGTCTAGAGGGATCAGGCACGATCGACAGCGCTGGACGCTTTACGGCCGCGACCGCCGGACACTCCGCGACCAAGGTTTTCGCCGAATTCGACGGATTGGTTGGTTCAGCCAGGATCCGCACCGTGGCCCCACTCCCCTGGAAATTCGATTTTGAGGATATCGCCCTAAATCCCGCGACCCAGCTTGGCGAGCCGCCCGTAACGTGGGTGGGCGCCCGGTACCGGCACGTGGTGCGTCGTGAACCGGACGGTAACCAAACTATGGTCAAGATTACGACCATCCCCAAGGGAGCCAGGAGCCGCTGCTGGTTCGGACACCCGGAAACCTCTAACTACACCATCCAAGCCGACGTACGTGGTTCACTCAAGAACAACAAGATGCCTGATATCGGATTGATCGCCCAGGGCTACACGCTCGACCTGCAGGGGGCCAACCAGGCGTTGCAGATTCGCAGCTGGGTACCGCAGCGCAGGATGGCCTCGACGAACGATTTTCCCTGGCAAGCCGACTGTTGGTACACCATGAAATTCCGGGCCGAGGTGATCGGTGGACAAGCCTCGCTGCGCGGCAAGGTTTGGCCCCGCGACGAGGACGAACCGGAGAATTGGAGTGTCGAGGCGACGGATTCTTCCCCCAACCTCTCGGGCAGCCCCGGTTTGTTCGGCAATGCCAAGAATGCTGAGATTTTTCTAGACAACATTCGCGTGACGGAGAACTGAGACCCAACTGCTATGAAGTCCAACGATAACCGACCGGCATCGACCGATCCGACTGTGAAATCAATCAGCCTCACCAAACAATGGCGTGCCGCTCTGGCCGCACTCTTCGGGTTTGTCCTGGGGACATCCGCGGTCGCGATCTTCGATCGAGTGGCTCGTACGGCAATCGCGACTCCAGACAACGAGTCGGCCACCGCTGTTTCGAATCGATCGGCGGATGACGAGCCGGCGACTGAACAAGTTGCCACATCGCCACAAGTTGCCACATCTCGGCAAGTTGCCGCATCTCCAACGGCGGCCACGGAAGTGGTGGCCCTCAAACTGGGGATTGGCCGCAATGGGGTGGTTCCTCCCAGCGCAACAATGTGCCGGTTGGCCACAACATTCCCACCAATTGGAACGTCGGTGGCTTCGATCGGAAGACACGTCAATGGTTGTCCGAGGAGTCCGAAAACATACGTTGGGTCGCGCCGGTCGGCAGCCAAACCTATGGAAACGCGGTGGTCGCCGATGGGCGTGTCTATATTGGTACCAACAACGGTTCCGGTCATCTGTCGCGGTATCCGTCGGACGTCGATCTGGGTTGCCTGATTTGCTTTAGCGTCCAAGACGGTTCATTCTTGTGGCAACACTCCAGCGAAAAACTCTCCACGGGTCGCGTGCACGATTGGCCATTGCAAGGGATCTGCTGCGCGCCCCTTGTGGAAGGGGATCGACTTTGGTTTGTCACCAGCCGCGGTGAGGTCGTTTGTCTCGATACGCAGGGTTTTCGCGATGGCGAGGACGACGGACCGGATAAGGCTGGGTTGGGGACGGTTTTCAAGGAATCACCCAGTCTTGCCCAGTCGCTGGAACGAGGGAGACTGGCACCGGCACTCAGGGCACTGCTGATCCAGTCCGGTGTACCGTTGGAAAACCGTGTGCGCGTGAAGAAAATTGAGGACGACAAGACCTGGGAGTTGGAGTTCCGCAAAGGCCGCGAAAAGTTGACTTATACGGTTCAACGAGACGATGATCGGCTCACTGTTCGATCTGGAAAAAATGACGAAGACGGCGAAAACGTGGTCGAGACACCCGTTTCCCTGACCGACGGTTTGGATGCGGGAACGGTTTCCCCGGCCATGAAAGCGCTGCTCGCTGAACGGGGCATGCCGATCTCCGACGATGTCCAAGTCCAGTCGCTAGGAGCGCGTAAGTGGCAGCTCACGGCCACTGTGAAGGGCGTCTCGCGGGATATCGAGCTGGCCACGCGGGGACCCAATTTGGTGGCACGCAAACGGATTACCGTGGATGACTTGGATGAGGCTGACGTCATCTGGAGCTACGACATGATGGCCAAGTTGACCGTCTCCCAGCACAACATGTGCAGCTGCAGTGTCACGTCATTCGGGGATGTCCTCTTTGTCAATTCTTCCAATGGAGTGGACGAATCGCACGATAACATACCCAGTCCCGAGGCACCCAGTTTCTTCGCGATGAATAAACACACTGGCGAGGTTTATTGGAGCGACAATTCGCCGGGAGGGAATATTCTTCATGGTCAGTGGTCGTCACCGACCATCGCGGAGGACATTCAGGGCCAACCACAGGTAATCTTTGGCGGCGGTGACGGTTGGGTTTACAGCTTTGCGGCGGATGCGGGGCAAGGAGGTGAGCCCGACCTACTTTGGAAATTCGACGCCAATCCGAAGACATCGGAATGGATTCTTGGCGGACGCGGGACTCGAAACAACATCATTGCCACGCCCGTCGTCTACGAGGATCGAGTCTACGTGGCCGTCGGACAGGACCCGGAACATGGCGAGGGGGTCGGTCACTTGTGGTGCATTGATCCCACGAAACGGGGCGATGTGAGTCCCGAATTGGCCGTGCATGTCGACGACCGTTCGACGTCAATCGCCCCTCAACGGCACCAGGCCGTGGTCGAAGAGGATGGGGAGATCGCTATCGACAATCCGAATTCCGCCGCGATCTGGCACTACGATCAATTTGACCAGAACGGCGATGGTGAATTTCAATTTGAGGAATCCATGCATCGAAGTTGTGGAACCGTCGCGATCAAGGATGATCTCCTCTATATCGCCGACTTCAGTGGATTGTTTCATTGCCTGCACGCGCTTACTGGCGAGGTCTACTGGACGTACGACATGCTGGCCGCTGCCTGGGGCTCGCCATTGATTGTCGACGGCAAGGTCTATATCGGCGATGAAGACGGTGATGTGTCGGTCTTTAACCTCAGCGCCAATCCTCGAGAGGCGATGAAGGAAGTTGAAGAAGAAAAAAGGGATGGCAAGATTGAAAAGAAGCTTGTGCCGATTAATGCGCGGCAAAACAAACGGGGCAAATGGGAAGTGGTGAATATGTTGAATTCCATCTACAGCACGCCCATCATTTCGGACAATGTCCTGTACATTTCCAATAAGACACACCTGTTTTCCATTGGCCCCGATTCGTCGCAATAGCGTTCCCCTTCCCAACAGGAAAACCTCATGGCCAAACGACTCTTGGATGTGGGCAATTGTGACGCAGACTTTTCCGCCGTCTGTCAGCTTGTAGCGTCGAACTTTGATGTAACGGTGACGCGTGCGCACCGGTCGCAGGACGCCATCGAAGCCCTGCGTTCTCAAGACTATGACCTGGTTACCGTGAATCGACTCATGGATCGCGATGGCAGCGAGGGTTTGAAGATCATCCAACAGATGAAGTCGGATCCAGCTTTATCGGCTACTTGTGTGATGATGATCACTAACTTTGAAGACCATCAAGCGATGGCTGTCGATGCGGGGGCGGAGCCGGGTTTCGGAAAATCGCAACTGGGGACTTCGGAAACCATCAAGCGGCTGCGAGCATTTCTGGGCTGAGAACTGAATGTGGGGAGTTGCGCTACTCTTCCACAACCTCTTTGACTCGCTGGACGAAATGAGGCGATTTGCCCGACTTGCTGAGCTGCTCCGACTTCTTTTCGGCCTGTTTACGTTCGTTGAACTCGTACATGGCGACACGTTTCAGCGATTGATTGAATACACCCCAAAAGAGTTTCATCCGGACTTCGGCGGCGGCTTTCTTGCGGGACTTGCGCTTAGCTGGGGCTTTTTTCTTCGTCGTCTTGCCTTCCGCGGCCTCCGCGGCCTCGGCTTCCGCCCGTAGTTCCTTACGATTAACGACTTTGCGTGCCATGTAAACGTGCCAGCTGGTTGATGGAAGGGGTGCGTCCCATTTCACCGTGAAATGGGGAGAGCCGCCCAATATACCGAAACTCCCAATAGGCCACCACCTGTACTTGGTTCTGATGAGCGTCTTGACGGCGAATTTTCTGGCGAGAACTTATGATTGTAGGGGCTCGAATTTGTGAGTTCCGTACGTGACGGACCCGGGTAGGTCCTCATCGGACCTAGCCCGGATTATTCACCAACACTAGCACGACGCGCAAGTTTTGAAGTCGCGCTAGGTTAGATTTCCTCGGAAAATGGTAACCCGACGCGTGAGCGAGGGACGCACTGAATACGTGTAAATCCTTGGCTTACGCGACGGGTTATGAAAAAGCGCAACTTCAAAACGCGCAAGCGAGGAGAGGGGCCGATGCCCCGCGAACGAATCGCAGCGCGCCGGGACTGCCATACGAGTCCGAAACTGGAGCCGCGCTGGCAATTCCATCCGCGCTCTCCTCGCTTGCGCGACGGGCTAGTGTTGCTGTTGGCGCTGTGTGAAATAGGTAAGATGGTCGTAACTCGTTACTGAAACCTCGGTTACGTCGCAATTGATCGAGTTCATGAATAATCCGGGCTACCGTTCGCCCGAATCGTGATCGCAGGGAAAGCCGATTCAGACTTGCGGCCAGACGATTACATCTCTCTCCTGGGCGATTCCGAGAATCTTCGCGGCTGGCTTGTCTCAAGCGGAAGTTTTCGCGACTTCACCCGGAGAAAACGTGTGAGAATCGTGTGAGACATCCAGGGTAATCTGGCCTGCTGATGGAATTACGCGTTTGCCTACCCGGCGGTCTGTCGATAGCATGGCAGGAATTGAAGATGTCTCCAAAATGTGGAGCTGTGAAGTGTCTGACCCGTCGCCAAAGTCGAAGTTACTGGCCTGCCCACACTGTGGTTCCAGTCTAAAGATCCGGCCGGAAGACCGAGGTACCCGCCGAGCCTGCGCAAGCTGTGGCAAAGGTGTGGCGGTGCCACATCTTCCGTCGAAGGGCGAAACGAAGGAGCAGGCCTCGCCTGTCGAGAAGCGAGTGGGTGGGAAGTACCCAGACGTTCCGGTCGTCTGTCGGCTTTGCGGAACCCGCATCTACGCGTTTCCCTCCCAGATCGGCAAGTCGATCGTTTGCCCGGACTGCACCACCGCGAATGTGGTCCAAACCCCTGTTGCCAAGGCAGAGCGATGGCATTCGGCCACGATCAACGACGGTGACGACCTCAAGTTGAGAGAAGACCTTGACCAGCCCGATCCGTCGTCGTCGCGCTCCTTCTATATGCTCTGTTTACGTTGCGGGGCGCAAATCACGGCGATGGTCAAACAGGTGGGTCAGCAGATCACTTGCTCCGACTGTGGGCTGGTCATGAAGATCCCCCAGCCTCCCAAGGCGAAACCGAAATCTCAGATAGAGCTGGCGGCAGCCGATGTCTCGGTCCGCTCCGCCGAGCAGGTCGACTTGTTTAAAAAGAATGCTGAGACTCTGTTGGCCAGGGCGGAGAACGAATGGTTGGAGAAGGAGCAGGCCCAGTCTCGTGAGCCATCGTATGGCGCCATTGAACCGCCCAAACGTCCCTTCGACGACGGTGTGTTCTCATTTCCATTTCGATTGGAAATTCTGCCCCTTACCTTGACCATGGCCGTATTGGCCTGTGCATTTACCGTGTTGGCCCACGGTGCGTACACGGCCGAGGGATGGGAGATGTTCCTCGGACTGCTCATGATGGCGGGGGCAGGTATCTTCTGGGTTGTTTTCGTGATGCTGGCCTCGGCCAGTTGTCTCAACATACTTGAAGAGACGTCTCGCTGTGTTGACCACACCATGGCCATGCCGCCGTTCGAGATGATCGGTTGGTTTTGGAGTGGGCTGTACTTGGTCAGCAGCGCGGTGGTTTGCTTGTTCCCTGGGTTTTTGTTGAATTTTGTGATCCCTGGTGCCTCGGTGGGATTGGCATTGCCCGCTTTATTTATCGGGTATCCCTTCTTTCTTTTGTCGATGCTCGAAGCCAACTCACCGGGTGTTCCCTATTCGGCGGAGATACACCGCAGTCTCGTAGTGGCCAGGCCGGCATGGATCAAATTCTACTTGCGAGCCGCGCTGCTGGTGCTCGTCATCTGTGTGCCGTTCGGTTTGATCTGGTTTTTTAACGCGGCTCCGATCACGCTGCTGGTGCTTGCCTGCACGGCCAGCACCTGTGCGATCATCTATGCTCGTTTGCTGGGCCGGCTGACTTGGGTGATTGGCAACGAATTGAATGTCGAGGATGAGGACGAAGAGTCGGACCTCGATTCTGGAGTCAAGGATTCACGGGAGGCCGATCCGGTCCAACCGAGTGTGACCTCGGACCTTCTGGGGTGAATCACCCGAGCTAAGTCGGTGTTAAGAGGCCTTGATCATTCTTAATAGCTCCTAACCGACTGGTGTGGCTCCCGGCGGCGGAGTCCCCCCGCCTTTCTGGACGTAAGTGGTACGCCGTTGGGAATATTCCTCGGCGGAAGGAAGGTTTGGCTCGACCGAAGCTTGTGGCAACGGATCGTCGGCGGATTGGCTTTCGTGAAACAGCGTTTCCAGAAACTTCCGGCACCAACCGCAACCCGTGCCGGCGCCATGGCAGTCGCTCAACTGCGCCGCGCGCCGCGGTCGCTCAATGCGAATGTAATTCTCCACTTTGCGGCGGGTAACGTGAAAACAGAGGCAGAGTTCGTCATCAGGTTTCACAATCCAGCCCCTTCGGTGGCTGTGGCCAGTCGCCAAGCGATGCGGCAGGCCGTTTCGAAACGGCGGAGATCGAGCGACTCGCTAACCATGTGTGGATTCGATTGGCCGCATCCCAGTGTAACGGTCGGAATTCCATGGGCAAACATCCAGTTGGCATCGACGCCTCCCAGGGCGATGGCCAATTCAGGCTCTCCGCCATCGCTACGAATCGCCGACTCGGCCGCCTGCACACAGGGTTCATGCCGATCCATGCAGAATGAGTCATAGTCCAACGTTCCCTCGAATTCGACGCGACCTGATCGACCGCGTTGGTTCTTGACACGTTTTACCGCACGCCGAAAGGCCGCCTGGATCTCCCGTACAATCCTTTTCCGAAAAGTTCCATTGTGACTGCGCGCTTCCGCCTTGACGTAAACATGGTCGGTCACCACGTTGGTGGCTTGGCCACCACGGATGATTCCCACGTTGCTTGTGCCGTACTGTCCCTCTTTGCGGATCTGGCCGTGCCATCCGGTATCATGTAGCTCGGTGATCGCGGCACTGGAAATCGCGATGGCGCTGACACCTTCTTCGGGTTTATTTCCGGCATGGCTGGCGATGCCGCGAATGTTAATTTCCATGCGATAGCCACCCGTCGCGCCGATGGTCAGTTTATGGGGTGAGCCGCCGTCCCAATTGAACGCCAGGCTGGGTTTGCCAAGCATTCCTCGTCGCACGTGCCGCGCACCTTGCAAACCGATCTCTTCTTGGACCGTCCACAAAAATGTCAGCGGCGGATGGTCCACTTCGAGCCGAATTAGTTCTCGAGCCACGAAGAGGACAACCGCCACTCCAGCGCGATCATCGGCTCCCAAACCGGTGCGTGGATCTGACGAGCGGACAATGTTCCCGCGCCGGACCGGTCGGCTGCCGACACAGATCGGCACGGTATCCATGTGGGCCATCAGCATCCGTCGAGGACCAAGCCGCCTGGTCGCGTGCGAAGCGGTCGCGAGCTTGAGCGCCATATTGCCCATTTCACCTTGGATGGGCGTGCGGCGGTGAGCGCTGTCGATGGTCCAGGCGGAGGGGGGGACTCCTACCCGCCTCAACTCCGCCTGGATGAACTCCGCGACGGCTGTTTCTTGGCCACTCGTTCCCGGGATCGCCATGAGCTTCATGACCAGCGATCGGGCATCACGAAAGTTGGGCAACGGCTCAGTAGACTTAAGGGCCATCGGCATCCCTTTCAAGAGACTCGGCGGGGAAAAATCGGACGGACCGGCCATGGTAACGATTCGACGCGCCCGCGGCCACGACTCAACGTGGCTGGAGCGCTTCATTCTTCGGTCTTTGCCCCCGATCGGTCGAACGGCCGTTGCAATCCGGGAAAAATCCAGTGTAGAACAGGACTTGGGGGGTGAAACGATGTGCCGTTGTTCAACCACCAAGAACTCTTTCGCCACTGAAAGCCACTTGCTGCCCGCGCCGAACCGATCTGCTTTATGAACCATCTTCTTGATTCCACGACGTCGCCGTTGTCGGTTTGGCTAGCGGATGCCGACTTACCGAAATATCGAGAAGGGCAGGTATGGCAATGGCTGTTTGAAAACCGCGCCGCCACATTCGAGGAGATGACCAATCTACCGCGTGGGCTGCGTGAGCGTTTGGCAGCGGAGTTCCAGCTGTGGACGACAGGGATAATTCGCCACGATCAGGCTGAGGATGGCACCGAGAAACTTTTGCTGGAGTTGTCAGACGGTGGCCGGATCGAGTGTGTTCTGCTCCGCGATGGCATCCGCCGCACGATCTGCATCAGTAGCCAGATCGGCTGTGCGATGGGCTGTGTGTTTTGTGCCAGTGGATTGGATGGTGTCGAGCGCAATCTGACGACCGGTGAAATCGTCGAGCAGATGTTGTTGCTGCAGCAACTCCTCCCTGCCGAAGAGCGGCTGAGCCATATTGTCGTGATGGGAATGGGAGAGCCGTTGGCCAATGTGGATCGGTTACTACCAGCCTTGGAATTGGCCGCGTCCGCGGATGGATTGGGCATCAGCGCCCGTCGAATCACTATCTCGACGGTTGGCCTGCCAGCGGCCATGGATCGACTCACAACCGAGTGTGCCCGATACCATCTGGCCGTTTCTCTGCATGCACCCAATGACGAGCTCCGAGACCAATTGGTTCCGGTCAATCACAACATTGGTTTGGACAAGATTCTCACGGCGGCGGATCGCTATTTCGAGGAGTCGGGGCGCCGTCTCACTTTCGAGTATGTCCTGTTGGCCGGGATCAATGACCAGCTGCAACACGGTCGTCAATTAGCGGCCAAGCTCCAGGGGCGATGTGCGTTGGTGAACTTGATCCCCTACAATCCGGTGGCTGGTTTGCCCTACAAAACCCCAGCGGCCGTGGATGTGCGGCGCTTTCGCGAACAGCTGGAGGCCGTGGGTCTCACCGTCAAAGTCCGGCTGCGTAAGGGAAGCAAAATCGATGCTGCCTGTGGCCAGCTACGAAGGTCGACGCCGCAGGTGATTGCTTTGACCGCGAAGTCGAGCCAACGTCCTGGTTCGGGCTAGTTGCTCTTTGATCGCGGAACCCATTAACGGTTACCACGGTGGGAACCCGCACCGTGCAGCGCGATACCTATCATTTTCCGCCTGACACTACTTTTTTCACGAAACTGTGCGGTTCTCGCGGGGTTGAATTCCTCGGCTCGTTGCGGCGAGGGACTCAAGCGTCCGCATCCCCCGTGGACATGACTTCCACGTTGTCACCGGCCAGGTCAGCATGGCTCATCGATTCGCTTGTGGTTAGACTGGCTCTGGTAACGATACGTGTAACGGGAAGATCTGGCAGGTGATTAGCGACACAACGGCTGAAAAATATACGCAGCTGGACCCAGACGTGCGGCTGATGCTTAGGGTGCGCGACGACAATGCGGCCGCCTTTGAAAAACTGGTCGCGCAGTACCAGAATCGGCTGGTGACCGTATTGCACCACCTCGTCGGTAGCCGAGACCAGGCCGACGATTTGGCCCAGGAGGTATTCATGCGCGTTTTTCGCGCCCGGAAGCGGTATCAGCCTGGCTCGCGATTTTCGACTTGGCTTTTTACCATCGCCAATAACGTGGCCAGCAACGCTCGCCGCGGCTTGGCACGTAGAAAGGAAATCCAGTTGAGACCGGCTGACACCCAAGTCAGCTCGGCATTGAGTCTTGAGGAATTGGCCAAAGAAGCCAGTGGGCTGATGCCCTCCAGGCAGTTGGACAAGCTTGAGTTATCCGACGTTGTACAGTTGGCCATGCAATCGCTCAATGAGCGGCAACGGATGGCCGTGCTGCTGTGCAAGTTCGAGGGGATGAGTTACGTTGAGATTGCGGAGTCCATGGAGATGTCGCCGCCAGCGATCAAGTCGCTGTTGTCACGGGCGCGTGTCAACCTAAAAACGGTCCTCGAACCCTATCTCAGCGATGGGCGGCGACCGGCCGACATCGGATGATCTGCCTGCGAGGAGATTCTGATTGACTGCGATATGAATGAACACGAACCAACTCCGACATCCGATGAGGTGATCGACGCCGAACTCACCGCCTATCTCGACGGTGAGGTCGATGATGCCGAAAGGGCGGCGATCGAAACGCGATTGTCAAACGACGCGGCATATCGCGAACGATTGCAAGGGCATCAAGCCAGCTTGGATTTGCTCGACGAACTCACGGGCTGCGAAACCGACGAGTCGTTCACTCGCGGCACGGTGGCCATGGCCGCGGCGCATCTAGAGAGACCCGCGACTGCGAGGCACGGCATCCCAGGATGGATGGTTCACCGTCCATGGTTGATTTGGGCGACGGCGATTGCCGCGTCGCTGCTCTGCGGTTACGCCGGGTTGGCCATTCCCACCCGCATTGCTCATCGCCACGCCGAGAAAGAGTTTGCCCTGATCAAGAACTACCAGCTGTACTACGACGTCGACAGTGTCGAATTCTTGAAGCTATTAGATGACCCGAATCTATTCGGCGAGGAACCGGATGGACTTCTCTGATTGGCGAAACAAGCGACGGTGTTTCCTGCTTGGCCTAGTCGGCTTTGTGTTGACCATTGCATGGCTCACTTCGGCAGCCTCCGATACGACCTCTTCGACGAACAGATCAACTTCGGCTATCCACGACCAAGAGCAGTTACGGAGATATCGTGATCGATTTCAGAATTTGACCCCTGAACATCAGGATCGACTGCGGGAGATTCATGTCGCCGTATCCGAGAGTGCCGACTCGGAGCGGCTGCAGTTGGTCATGCTGCGTTATACCCGTTGGCTCAAGTCGCTCACTAGTGCGGAGCGATATGAGTTGTCGGAAATGGAGCCGACTGAGCGGGCGGAGGAGATCAAACGACGACTCAGGCGTGAGCAGGCGGAACAGGTTGCGCAACTGGCCGATGAGCCTGGTAACACAAATCGCGTGGCTCCCGAAGATCTCAAGTCCATCATGCGTTGGTTTCGATCGATCTATTGGTCCAATCACCGCGAAGAGATTCTTGACCTTCTGCCTCCGCACGTGGCGGCGCAGATACGCGAAAATTCGGAAGGTAGGTGGCGACAGCCGACGCTGTTTCAACCGCACATCGCTCGTCATCTGAACAACCGAACTTTGCCTCCACCGACCAAGCAAGAATTGGCAAAGTTATACAATCAGCTGTCCGACGAAACAGTCAGTCGGCTGCGATCCGCCCCGGACAATCGCGCGCGGGGTAAGTTGGTTCGAGAATGGGTGCAGACGGCGATGCGTGAGTCGATGCCGCCAGCCCCACTCAACAACGACGAACTTCATGCTTTTTTCCAGGAGCTAGATGAGGCCGAGAAGAACCGCTTGCTCCAACTTCCGATGGACCGGATGCGTCGTGAGCTGATGCGGCTATTTCACGAACAGCGACGCCGAACGGATCGACGCGGTCCAGGATTCCCGCCAAACGGTGAGCGTCCACGGCGTTTTGACGGGCCATCAGGCCGGCGGCCGGTTCAACGCCCACCTCCACCGCCGGATCGTTAGTGCCGCGCTTCGAGTAAAGCCGGCAGGGTCGTGGTGATGTAGTATGCCTTGGGCGTCGCCAACTCAAGTATTGCGGTGTCGATTCGGGTGTGAGCGGTCCGCGCGCTGACGAAGCTTTCCCAGACGCTTGGCGGCGGTTTATAGTGAACGACGCGAACATTGTCTTCGCTCAAATCCGCCAACTCAATGACGCGCGAAATGGCGTCCTCGATGAAACCGATCTCATCGACAAGTCCATTTTTCTTCGCCTGTTCGGCCGTGAAAATCTCGCCGGTTGCCAACGCATCCAGAAGTTCCGGCTTATCTTGGAAGCGGGGTCGCCCGTCTCGTACGATTCCTTTGAATCGCTCGAACGACTCATCCACGTATTTCTGCAAGACCTCCCGATCTTCGTCGCTGGCCTTCCGCGTCATGCTCAACAGTTGCTTGCGAGGATGGCTGACGATCGAATCATCCGCAATGTTGTATCGTTCCAACAATCCGCTGAGGTCGTAGTGTGGAATGATGACGCCGATGGACCCAGTGGTCGTCGTCGGTTCCGCGAAAATGGAATTGGGCTGGTCCTCCACCGCCATCGATATGTAATAACCGCCACTGGCACACATACTACCCATGCTGACGACCAACGGAATGTTCCTATCGTTCTTGAGTTCACGCAGGTGGTGATAAAGGTAGTCGGAACCGGAGACCGTCCCTCCGGGCGAGTCGACACGGACGACGACCCCTTGGACATCGTCGTCGTCCATCACACGGTCGATTTGCTGTTTGACGATTCCATCTCCCTCAGTAATCACGCCGGTCAGTTCGATGATAGCAATCTTGTTTTCGGCCTCCTTGGAGAGAGAGTGGTATTTTTCTTGAATGCCTTCAGTGGTATTGAAGTAATCCTCGAACGCCGCGGCCATGCCCAGGATGATGGGAATGCAGATCATCAGCCCGACCCATCCCAGCCAGGAAATAAGTCGCTGCCATCCACCCCCATACTGCTGCTGGATGATCACCTGGGGGACCACGGGTGCGGCCGAGGGAGCGGTCCGCGCGTGCTGAGCCGGCGAAGAGGCTGCTGGAATCGTTGTTTGGGGCGATGGCTCGCCAAGCGGATTATGTGGGGAATCCATGGGCTGATTGTCTCGCTCGAGATGTCAAAAAATCGAATTTGGACGGAAAAAACGGACGAAATTGCGTGGTTTTGGTCCTCTGCGTACAGGGCTACGTTCATTCTAGTGTAGCACTTTCCCCAGGCAACACGCGATCGGACCGGACATTTGCGATCTTCGGGTCGGACTGATCGTGCTGGTGTTGCCAGAAAAACCCGACACCAGCTAAGCTGTGCCCTGAGCAGGGTAGGAATCACGGACCGCATATTTAGCGAGGTATTAAGGTGTTTGTCGCCGCGTCGACGGATTGTTTTTCGGAATTGTCACTGGTCGACGCCATCGAGCGGCTCAGCGACCTCGAGTATTCTGCCACGGAAATCTCCATCCATGAAGATGGTAACCAGATAAAACCGACCGAGGTCGTCGCGGATGTCGAGAAAGCGATTGGTGTATGCCGCGACACGCATCGGTTGGATATCTCCGGCTACGATGTCCAAATCTCGGCCACTGGAGACGAACACTACAGGCAGTTCAACGCCATCTGCAGGTTGGCGAAGGCCACCAAAGTGGTCTCGGTCACGGTCCCGTCCGCGGAGTTGGGAACGCCGTTCAATGAGGAAGTTGAGCACCTGCGGTCGCTGGTCGACATCGCCACGCGCGAGGGCGTGTTGGTTAGCATTGCATCGCAAATCGGTCGCCTGTCGGAGGACCCGGACACGGTCGTCGTGT
>Ga0310120_10001725_pt1 | contig 16360 bp, 14 predicted proteins | sample CB27_AW_983_MG_FD_203506 | JGI IMG/M metagenome (GOLD analysis project Ga0310120, IMG submission 203506) | Marine microbial communities from Western Arctic Ocean, Canada - CB27_AW_983 | ecosystem: Environmental > Aquatic > Marine > Oceanic | place: Canada: Western Arctic Ocean | collected...
CGAGCAGTTTGCGGATTCGAGTGAGCCTCATCCGGACTTCGCGAGGAGTGTTGCCATCCATGGCCGGCAAGTGATCGATGGCTTCAATGCCCAAGGCAATCAGTTGGTCTTCCGCCGATTGCCGAGCTTGATTCCGGCCAGCGTCCAGTTGCTCGACAAGCTCGGCGACCTGTTTGCCAATGTCGTCCGCGGCGAGGGCGTTGCAGACCCAGGCAATGCACGCGGAGGCAACCAGGCATTTGATCACCGCCCGATGACCAAGGAAGCGAGTCGGCTGTCTCGGATGGGTAGTCATGCCTTCATTTTAGGCCAGTTGTAACGATTGGACGACCTCCCATGGGTTGAATTCCGCTCGGATCGGTTTTTTTAAACTAGCCTTGTGAAGACGTCAAAAAACACGACAGATATCCAACCTAGCGAGAATTCGATGCTCTCTCAGAAGTTGCCGCCGTTAGTGGTTGCTCTCGTCGCTGTCGGGTTGATCCAGTGACCCGCTAACGTGAGCGCCCAACCGCAGACCATACGACTGGACCTACGCGGCAAAACGATTGAAGGGATGCCTGTTCAATGGGACCAGAGCCGTGTCTTTCTACTGGAGCGAGACGGTTATCTTCACGAGTTTAGGCCTCAGGAAGCCGAGAACTACAGCCGAGTCGACGTTCGGTTCAGCAGTTATTCACAGGCTGAGGTTCGCAATCGGTTGTTGATTGAATTCGGACCCGGCTACGACGTCACGGGGACAGGCAGTTATTTGGTAGTGCATCCAGTTGGACAAGGTGGTCTTTGGGCTCAGCGATTTGAAGACCTCTATCGATCGATGGTCCACTATTTTTCGACGCGGGGAATTGATATTCAGACTCCCACGTTTCCGTTGATCGCCGTGGTGTTTCCTAGGCAAGCTGACTTTGTGCGGCATATGTCGGGAATGGGCATCCGTGTCGGACAGGGTTTTCTCGGATTCTACGAGAACTATTCCAACCGCATTTACCTATACGACATCAAAGATTACAAAGGCCAATCCGATTAGCGGATGAACGCGGAGACGGTGGTCCATGAGGCAGCACACCAGACGGCGTTCAACACCGGCATCCACAGTCGCTATTCACCGCCATCACGCTGGATTGCCGAGGGGATTGGTACACTATTCGAGGCTCCAGGCGTTTACGACTCGCGCCGATATCGCCAATCGGCCCCTCGGCTGAATCGGAGCCAGTTGGAGAACTTTCGCGTTGCGTTCGCCGACGGAATTCCGAAAGGCTCGATCCAGGCACTGGTTTCTGGAGATCGGCTGTTCCGTGCGAGCCCTAGAGCCTTTTACGCCTTGAGCTGGGCGCTGACCTACATGTACGCCGAGCAGGAACCCCGCCGACTCTCTGAATTCCTCAAGGTCACGGCGGGTCGCCGGGCGTTCATGGATTATTCTGAAGCCCAAAACGTACAGGATTTCATCCGCGTCTTTGGACCAGACTTCCAAATGTTGCGCTCGCGGATCCATCGCACCATGATGGCACTCTGACACGATCAGCGACGATCCGCCGCGTCTACTCGCCGTTCTTGCCTGCACGGTTGCGTTGAGAGACCGACTCCAGAAGTCCGGGCAGCGCTGGCAACCCATTGTCGTTCTCTGGGTCCGTGGCGCTCACGCGGGACGTACCCATCCTGACGCGCCTGGGTCGATCGTTGGCGGTGGACACAGCGACGCGGGGTGGCTCGTCATTGAAATACCCTCCACTTGCCGCCGGTGTTGGATCGACAACGACCCAAGGCTGGGCGATAAAGCCGAGGTCCGTGGTCGCTAGGGCCGTGTTCCGGTTGGCCGTGCGTGGGGCCGTGGTTGGTGTCGGTCGGGGTTTCGGCGAGAGTTCGTTCGCATCCGCCGACGGGCGAAACTCTCCGATATCTCGATTCCACGCGTAGTACTGGGTGACACGTTGATACGAGTGGGCTGGGTGCATCAGCAAATCAGCTCCGTTCCATCGCATGCCGCGACTGTTTTTCACGATCACGCCAGATTGTTGGCCCGCACCCAAGATCAGCTGGTCCAGATTCGCTGGCGCTCCTTGCAGGAAGCCTCCACCCGCCGGCGCGTCCCCGGGAAGGCCTGACAGCACAATGTCGTAGTTCGGGAACGAGTAGTAGACCGCGCCACCGTAGGTGATGCGGGGGCCTCGTCGGCGCCCGTTTCGACTCGATGGGGAAGAGTTGGATCGGCGATTGAGACCATCTGGTCTCTGCCCGCAGGTGGCTCGAGGTGCCACCGCCAGCGTGCTGGCCACCAGCAAAAACGATGCAAGCAAAGTGCTGGCCCAACGATTCCGATCGCCACAAAGATGTTGGCTCATCGAGATACCCTCCGGTCGCGTGGTCATGGTGACTCGTTCGTCGAATGGGTCCGTTCAACTGGATGATATTGTATCACCCCCGCCCGCCCCCGGCCACGGCAACGACCTAGCGGAATTTGGTAGCCAACGACCGCCGTCGAACACCAAATCTGGTCATTTTGCGACCTATTGAGCGACTCTGCTCTGGTGAATTCATGTTCTAACAGTCCCTTTTCTAACAGATACCGTCGTTCCTTTCACCGCTCGGAGCGGCGTAGCCCGACTGAAACGGCAGTTCGCAGCCTGTTTTGGATGGTTGATTCCAAGCGAAGCAAACGAGGCGGCAAACAGTATGCTGTCGCCCATTTTCGTCACAAAACTGACCATCGCACCCGCAAAACGGTTCGTCCAGAGAACCGCGAACCGAAAACCGCGAACCGAGAACCGAAAACCGAGAACCGAGAACCGAAAAAAAACAGTTCTACCTTAGAAGCAATTTCGCCACTTCCACGGAAAAATACGTCAGGATCCCATCAGCGCCGGCTCGTTTAAAGGCCAGGAGACTTTCCAGTGCCGATTGTTCCAGATCGATCCAACCGTTTTGGCCAGCGGCATGAAGCATGGCATACTCGCCACTGACTTGATACACGTAGGTTGGGAGTCCGAACGTCTGCTTGGCTCGGTAGACGATCTCCAGGTACGGCATGCCTGGCTTGACCATGATCATGTCGGCACCTTCGTCGACGTCCAGTGCAATCTCGCGCATGGCTTCGTCGCCGTTGGCTGGATCCATCTGGTACGTCTTCTTATCACCTTGACCGAGGCTACTTGATGAACCAACGGCATCACGAAAGGGTCCGTAAAAGGCGGATGCGTATTTGGCCGAGTAGGCCATGATTTGGACGTGGCCAAATCCATGCTCGTCCAAGCCTTGACGTACGGCGCTGATGCGCCCGTCCATCATGTCGGACGGGGCAACGCAATCGCATCCCGCGGCAGCTTGCACCACGGCCTGACGCACTAGTGCTTCCAGGGTCACATCGTTGGCGACATAGTCATCGACCAGCAAACCATCATGGCCGTGGTCGGTATACGGATCCAACGCCACATCGCAGATCACACCGATCCGGTCACCATGTGCTTTTTTAACAGCGCGAACGGCGCGGCAGACTAGATTGTTTTCGTTCCACGCTTGCTCGCCTTCCGCAGTCTTGAGGGCCGGATCGGTAGCCGGGAAGATGGCGATGGCGGGAATGCCCAGTTCACAGGCTTCGCCAACGGAGTCCACCAACAGATCGGGTGAGAGCCGATGAACGCCAGGCATGGATGGCACGGGCGTTTTTCTTTGGTCACCTTCATGTACAAAGACGGGCCAGATCAGATCGTTGGAGGAGAGTTCGTTTTCGCGGACCAGTCGCCTGGACCAATCGTGGCGGCGGTTGCGTCGCATGCGGGTCGTCGGGAATCGACCGAGAAAATCACCAGGTTCGCTCATGGATGGTGCTTTCCGTTAAGGGTGTCAGGTGTCTTCGGACACGCGGTCTTTGGATACTTATCATCCTAGGCACCCGATTGTCCGATCACAACCTCCACATTGGCTGGGTCGGCGTATCCTCCGACCATCTTGGCACGGTATAAAGAGGCACGATTGCAAACGATCCGTGGTGACGAGCCAAGAGCGTGCCTTTGTGACTCAGCCGAAAATTGATATTGGTTCCTTTCGATTTCTTCCCAGTTCCGTGATCGTGGCGGGTAAGCCGCCACTGGTCGAGTGGGCAGGTCCGTTGCAGTTCGCGCTATGGTGTCAGCGAGCCAGTCCCTGGTGGATTGGCGACCTGCTCAATTCGGGGGATGCTCATTTCGGGGAAGACTTTTCGCAAGTCTGCAATGGCCATGTATCGGCCGAAATGCTCCAGCGCTACGAGTCGGTAGCCCGCCGCGTGCCACCGGAGAATCGTCGGGACTCGCTCTCCTGGTCGGCCCACGCCGCCGTTGCCCGGCTGCCGCACGAGCAACAACGCGTGATGCTAGACAAGGCGGAAAAATACGGTTGGTCCAGTGAAGTATTACGAGGCAAGGTACGCGAGTCGCTGGCCGGGGTTGGATAGCCTGCGAGCCGCTGCCGATACTGGTGCGGCACGCGAGGTAAAGCGACGCGTTATCGCCCAGCTAGTCGCCGCCCACGGAGTTAGCCGGGCCAATGTATCATCTCAATCATCATGCCGTTTTCGGCACCGAATCGCCGCGAGGGCGACTCCCAGTGCGATCAGCATGGATGATGGTTCCGGCACGCTGGCAACGGATGTGGCGTTGACCCAGTTGAACAGAACCCCGTTTAGCTGATCAGCTCCCACGACTGCTCCTGTCTCCGGGCGCTGGTTGATCCAGTCCGGTGTCAGATCGGCTTCGTTGACATTCCAATGAAACAACACCAGGTTCAGGTCATCCGCCCCGACGGTGCCGTCGAAGTTGTAGTCGCCAACGAGACCGTCCGTCAGGCTCGATTCCAGAATCAGATAGAGCGCGCGATCGGAGTGGTACACGATTTCTCCAGAGACGCTAATTCCTGCTGTGGTGAGGCGTTGCTGGAAACGCCAGCTCGCGCGTGAAAACGTGTTAAGCGTTAAGGGCGAAGCGTTATTGTTAAGTTATTTGAGTTGGGTTTTCTGCGTTGGTTGGAATGGACTTGAGATAATGTCGCACAATCGATTGGGAATTCATTTACGATGTGGGTAAACTTAGAACTTAACACGTCGTGCCATCACTGCCGCCTACAAAAGGCTGCCCTGAACCCTGAAAGGTTACCCTGAAAGGTTACTGCCGAACCGTTTTTTTTTGTTGGATCGATTGCGCGCGGCACGCTCATTCGGCAAACGATTGTTGTCGACGCGTAATTCTCTTTCGTAGGTTTTCCTGCCCGACATAGAGCTCTTGCTTGGGCTGCACGGCATTCAGTTGCAAAGAGAGTTTGCGGACCGCGTGGTAGCGTTCTCCGTGGTAGGGGTGCATACGCAGAAAACTTGGCATCGGTGACTGGCTCCATGCGTCCCGTTGATGCATACGACGGAACAAAAGGGCGAACTCAAGCGGGTCATAACCGAGCTCAATCACCCATTTGGCAGCGTCCAGATCCGCCTCGGCCTCCTCCTCCGGTCGGAACGGACGAGCAAACTGCTTGAACAGCAATCGGCCAGTTTTCGCAAGATCGTCAAGTCCCAGATCTGTTGATGAGAACGTGTTGTCGGCAAGCTTGATGTTGCGCAGGATTCGAAGTTGATGGCCTCGATCAATGTGCGACATTTCATGTGCGAGGACTCCGATAAGAGCGGCCTCGCTCTGAGCGAATTCGATCAACCCGGTTGAGCAAACGATGAATCCACCTGGAAACGCTCGCGCGTCCGTCGTCGGCAACTGGGCGACGTAGACATTGATGGAAGGATATCGGTCGGAATTTCGCATCAGAGGATGAATCTCGGTGGCCAACGATTTCAGATAAGATGCGTCATTCCCTCGCTGAGCAACCTTGATATTTCGCCGGCGTAAGGAATCGAGGAAGCTGTCTAAATCGGCTCTGCCGACCCGTAGCTCTTCCTCCTTCGTCACAGTCACCGCGTCGCGTATTTCTCGCTCGGATTCTGTTTCAGCGAAAAAGTCCGCGAAGAGATCGTCGGCAATCGAAGCTAGACCGTCGCCGGTGTTGTCTTGACCAGGGGGTTCCGCGGCTACACCCTGTGCGACGCAGCCTAGAAGAATGCAAAACGATCCGACAGTGACGTAGCGAAACATCAGCTCATGGCTCAACGGGGTTCCATTCGTCACATCGTCGGCGGGTCTGGTCCAACCGACCTAAGCTCAGTCATTATAAAGCCTCAACGGGCCACGTCACCCGCCAACTGGCGGCGACTGGCCACCATCACCGATCTCATGACCGCGTACCCAACGAATAAGGACAGGCCAAATCCCAGGTCACCGGCCAAAGTGTAGCGGAAAAAGGGGAGGCCCTGCGCGTAACAATGCAACAAGCCAGCCCAACTCTTGTCGTAGATCCCCATCACCATCCACGAGGCAAAGTTGGTGACCAGAAAAAAAAGCACGGAAGAAATGATACCGCACCCCAATAGCCCCCCCGCTGACAACAGGTTGCTTGACCAACGCCCGTCCTGGAAGCGAAACAACCTACGCATCAAACCTCGCGCCGCCACCGGCAACGCCAACATGGTGTAAACCGTTAACATTAGCGGCAAGTGATAGTATCCCAGCACCGTGTCGCTGACCATCATGATCGTTAGCGGTACGGCGAGCGCCACCGTTCGCGATGCGAAGAAATAGCCAGCGAACAGTGCTAACGCCGCGACCGGCGCAAAGTTTGGCACGTCACGAAAGTAAAGACGCACGGAGATGCCGCAAGCGACCAAACCGAAAAAGGCCAACGCCTCGCTGTATCCCTTTGGCTGACTCACTCGATGCTCCATCCGTAATGGGCCGTCTCGCCATCCACGACCCGCCACTTAACGCCTACTGATCGACGCGCACTACTCGACACGCTTCCCACCAGCGATCCGACTTCATTCCACGGATACTCTTCATTCTACGGATACTCTTCAAATCGCCACAAGACACTCGCGCCTGCATCCAGCGAAAACACGCCAAAACTCCGGTCGGCCAGTTTACCATCGACGCGGAAGATCCAGTTCTTACCGCTGGCACTCGAGTTCCGCACATCGTCAATTCGCAGCAGTATGGCTGTCGGTCCGCGACCTCGAGTTTCCAGCTCAATCCCGTGCGGATGCTTCTCGGCGTAGTCGAGCGAGTCGCCCGCGGTCATACCTTCCTTCCAGGGGATGGTGCGATAACGCTTTTCGGCGCCGTCACCAAAGTCGATCGTCAGCTCCACCGTTGGCTTCGATTCGACCCGCGGATCATCCGCGTATAGGATTCTGTCAGAGGCAGTTCCAAGAGTGATCGCCACCGTCAGAGGGATGATCGTCAGCAGAGGCAGTGAGATTCTTTTGGGCGGCATGTAGGACTCCAACGTTGGTTTTGAGCCCAATATAGCAGACGGGCTCGATATGCAGACAGCGAGTAATTGGTTAGATTATCTGGGCCGTCCGGCGGACTCGTTCCGACGGTACGACTCAACATTCGTTGTAACGCAAGAACAAGACTTCGCGAAGGCATCAATTCGAACTAGTTTTGAGTTGACTGACTCCGTTTGGTGAATGAGGTTCCCTCCATGCCCGCCAAGACGTTGACCCTGTCGTTTCCTGAGCCAGATCTCGCGTTGCTGACGTTTAACAATCCGGACAAGGGAGCCAACGTCTTATCCAGATCGGTGATGGAAGAACTGTCTAGCCATTTGGACAGTTTGGCAGGACGATCTGATCTGGCTGGGTTGGTGTTTGTTTCCGGCAAACCAGGTCAATTCATCGCTGGGGCGGATCTTCGCGAATTCGTGCAATCGATCCATGCCGACAAAACCGAAGTCGTCCAAATGATCAGACGGGGACAATTACTCTTTCAACGGCTCTCAAAGTGTCCCTTTGTCACGGTTTCCGCCATTGACGGAATCTGTGTAGGGGGCGGCGCGGAATTGTCGTCGTGGTGCGACCGCCGGGTCGTGGCCGACTCGCCCAAGACTTCATTCGGATTTCCTGAAGTCCAACTGGGACTGTTTCCCGGTTGGGGCGGTACGGTTCGTGCGCCACGAATTGTCGGGTTGAGTAACGCGGTGGAGATGATTACCAGCGGCCAACCGATCACCGCGCAAGAGGCGTATTCCATGGGATGGGCCTCGGATCTGGTGCCCTCGGAGAATCTCTTGGCGGCAGCCATTTCGTTGGTGCGGGCGGAGCAAACCAGCGGACGGTATCTGCAAGACCGAGAGCGTTGGCGCGGGCCGATCGAGATCAGCGCCACGGAGTTGGGCTTCCTCGGCGCGACCGCCTCGGCAGTGATCCAGCAACAAACGAAAGGGCATTATCCGGCTCCGAATTCGGCGTTGGAGATCATGCTCGGCAACGCGGGTGTGGATGAGGACACCGGCTTGCGGATGGAAGCCGACGGGATGGCGGAGCTGTTCGGTTCCCCGATCAATGCTGCACTGCTCAATATCTTCTTTCTCACCGATCGCAACAAGAAAGATACCGGCATCGAAGGTCAGGACGTTGTGCCTGAGAGAATTGGCTCCCTGGCGGTGTTGGGGGCCGGCATTATGGGAAGCGGTATTGCGGCGGCCAGCGTCAAACGCGAGATTGCGGTCACGCTCAACGACGCGCGCCCCGAGGCATTGACCAAAGGGGTCCAGTCGATCCTGGATGAGGTCTCCTACAACCGGGCCACCAAGGGTAAAGACATCGAAAGAACCTTGCAGTACGCGCCCCAAATCAATGCCACCACCCTCTACGCGGAAATCGCCACCTGCGACCTGATCATCGAAGCGATCATCGAAAATGAAGATGTGAAGAAACAGGTTTACTCAAGATTGGAGCCACAACTTTCTGACTCCACCATACTGGCCACGAACACCTCAACCATCCCGATCACAACTTTGGCCTCGGAGCTCAAACACCCCGAACGGTTTTGCGGTATCCATTTCTTTAATCCTGTGCGCAAGATGAAGTTAGTTGAGGTGATTCGCGGTAAGCAGACCAGCGACCAGACGGTGGCGACGGCGGTGGGCTACGCGAAGCGATTGGGCAAGTCTCCGATCGTGGTCAATGATGGTCCGGGATTCCTGGTCAACCGACTGTTGTTTCCGTACCTGAACGAGGCTCTGCACCTGGTGGCGGAGGGGGTGCCGATTGCCAGTGTGGAAAAGGTGGCCAAGCAGTTCGGCATGCCCATGGGCCCGATCACCTTATATGACGTGGTCGGATTGGACACGGCCATTTACGCGGGTAAGGTCTTGGCCGATGCCTGGCCTGATCGCATTTCCGGCTCTCCGATCCTGCCTGCACTGGTTGACGCCGGACGGCTGGGTCAAAAATCGGGTCGCGGTTTTTTCTCTTACGAAAACAAGAAGAACCGTGCACGGCCGGATCCAGACTTGGAGCCGATCCTTGCTCCCTTGATCGACTCATCAGGGGACCGCGTGCCGGACAAGCAGATTGCCAACCGCATGTTCCTGCCGATGTTATTGGAGGCAACACGCGTGCTGGAAGAGCAGATCGTCCGCGATCCCCGCGATGTGGATCTGGGACTGATCTTTGGCATCGGTTTCCCGCCGTTCAAAGGGGGGCTGTTATTTTGGGCCGATTCCTTGGGTGCCGACAAGATCGTTGAGATGCTTAAACCATTGGAGTCCTTGGGGCCACGCACCGCTCCGACGCGGATGCTGTTGGACATGGCGGCCGGTGGCGGGAAGTTTTATGGCGCGTGATTTGAATTGGAGAAGAGACTGGTTTAGGAAACAGGTGGTCCGTTTTTCGATCGCTCCGCTTCTCTTTCTGGACGAAAGAGGAAACCAAGGAATTAGCTGTTATTTACAAGTCTTAAGGGCTGACACCGAGGCAACCAGATGAAAAATGCCGTGATCGTTGACGCTGTCCGAACCCCCGTTGGTCGAGCTCACAAAGACCTCGGGTACTTCCGAGATATTCGTAGCGACGACCTCGCCGTGGCCTGTGTCGAGGCGCTTATCGAGAGAACGGGAATCGATCCCGCAAGCGTGGAAGACGTCTTGATGGGCAACACCCAGCAGACGATGGAGCAGGGGTTGAACGTGGGTCGTACGATCGGGCTCATGGCCGGTCTGGCAGTTGAAGCAGGTGGCGCGACGATCAACCGGCTGTGTGGTAGCAGTCTGCAGGCCGTGAACCAGGCGGCTCATGCAGTTATGGCTGGCTTTGAGGACGTGCAGGTCGTCGGCGGGCTGGAACATATGATGCATCTGCCAATGGATCACGGGTTGGACCTGAACCCCAAGTTGTTTCACCGGACTTCCAAGGGCGCGCTGATGATGGGAGTGACGGCCGAGTTCTTGGCACAGACGCAGGGGATCTCGCGTGAAAACCAGGACCAATTCGCTTTACGGAGCCACCAACTTGCGGACCAATCTCACCAGGACGGCAAGTTCGAGAACGAAATCGTGCCGGTCTTTGGACGTGACGAAGAGGGTAACCGCCAGCTGATCACGCGTGACCAATGCATACGCTCCGATTCGTCGTTGGAGGCTTTGGCTGCATTGAACCCTGCGTTCATGCCCAAATTCGGGACCGTGACCGCCGGGAATAGCTCGCCGCTGAATGACGGCGCGAGTGCCTTATTATTGATGTCCGCGGAGTCCGCGGAGTCGATGGGGCTCAAACCGTTGGTGCGTGTACGGGCCACGGCGATCGCGGGTGTGGATCCGTCGGTCATGGGTACCGGACCGGTTCCGGCAACGCAAAAAGCGCTAAAACGTGCCGGGTTGACGCTGTCGGACATCGACATCGTTGAGCTCAATGAGGCCTTTGCAGCGCAGGCATTGGCCTGCATTCGCATGCTGGAGTTGGATGAGCAGAAAGTCAACACTCGGGGCGGGTCGATTGCCATTGGGCATCCGTTGGGGGCCAGTGGCGCAAGGATCGCCACGACGCTGATTCACGCCATGGTTGACAACGATCTCAGTCTCGGTCTGGCCACGATGTGCATCGGCGCGGGACAGGGAATCGCGACGATCTTTGAGCGAGCGTAAACGAACATGCCGTCTACTTCACATCACCAGTCGATCGCCGCCTATTTTTTGCACCAGGTGCGAAACAGGCCCGAGCGGCCCGCTATCCATGTCAAACGAGATGGGCAATATCGTTCCACGAGTTGGGGAGTTTTGGCCCGCGACGTGGCGTTGTTCGCTGGCGTCTTCAGCAAGTTGGGAGTTGGCCGTGGAGATCGCGTGTTACAGCTGTCTGAGAATCGTTACGAATGGATCGTGACCGATCTCGCCTTGCAGTTCTGCCGTGCGATTCATGTCCCCGTGCATGCTCCGCTGAGCCCTCCGCAGGTCGAGTACCAGTTGCGGCACAGCGGTGCGTCGGTGGCGATCGCTTCGGATGCCGCCCAGGCCGGGAAGTTGGCCTTGAGCGACGCGGACTTGTTGGCCGGCACGTGCGTGCTCACTTACGATGCCAGCGACATCTTGGTCGGTGGTGCCTGTCCGCAAACGAAAACGATGGCCCAGTACGCCGAGACGCTGGAGCCGACTGCGATTCCCGATCTGTTGACGGATGAATTGGACGATATCATGCCGGAGGCCGTGGCGACGATCATCTACACATCCGGGACGACTGGTGAACCCAAGGGGGTCATGCTCTCCAATGAGAATCTACGGTCCAACGCCTCCATGACCGCGCAAGTTTTTGGCGAAATGCCAAACGATTTACGGCTTAGTTTCTTGCCGTTGAGTCACATATTTGCACGTACCTGTGATCTCTATACCTGGGTCGTGACGGGATCCGAGTTGGCCTTGGCCGAGAGCCGTGACACGGTCGTGGCCAACGCTCAAGAGTTGCAACCCACATTGCTCAACGGAGTGCCCTACTTTTTTGACCGTCTCCAGCGCCATTTGGAGTCGCGGGGCCAGGGCGAAGTGGCTGGAAGCCTGCAGCGGATGCTAGGCGGAAAGATGCGGGCATGCTGTAGCGGCGGAGCCGCCCTGCACAACCACACATTCGATTTTTTCGTCGCCCAGAAGGTACCGCTATTGCAAGGATATGGACTCACTGAAACCTCACCGGTGGTTTCGTTCGCGCCACTGGATTGCGTCCGACGTGGAACCGCTGGATGCGCTTTACCCGGCGTTGAGATCCGACTGGCCACCGATGACGAGATTCTGATCCGGGGACCCAATGTGATGCTTGGGTTTTGGCGGGACGAGAGTGCCACCAACGATGTGATTCTGGACGGCTGGTTTCATTCCGGAGACTTGGGTCGGATCGACTCGGACGGGTTTCTGACGATCACCGGCCGCAAGAAGGAGCTGATCGTCACGGCGACTGGTAAGAACGTCGCGCCGGTTCTGATTGAGTCTCTGATCTGCCGTGATCCGATCGTCGAACAGGCGATGGTGATTGGGGATGACCGCAAGTTCCTCACGGCACTAATCGTCGTTAATCTCGAGACGCTCACTCAAGAGTTGGACGATTCCAATCAGTTTGACGACTCCAGCGACACATTTGATCTGGGGCATCCGGCTGTCATGGCCCTGGTGGCGCGGCGGATTAACGACCAACTCACGAGTCTGGCGCCCTACGAACAGGTGGGGCGCTTCACTCTGCTCGAAGAACCGTTTACTATCGAGGCGGGGCATCTCACGCCTAAGATGAGCCTTCGACGTGGAGTGATCGCGCGTGATTTTGAAGAACTGATCAATGCGATGTATGAGTGATCGCCGGCCAGTGTCAAAAGCGCTTTACACTTTTGCGAAAACTGCCCCTTTTGCAAAAACTGCCCGGCGACCGGGCAGCGGACTGTCTTGTGCAACGAAAAAAATCGGCCGCTGGCCCATAGAATCTCTAAGGGCTATGTAAATGGAGCTTTCCGTAAATAGGGCGCGGCTTCCGCAGGCGTTTAGTTCGGTGGTCAAGATGTTCGGAGACGATAATATAGTCTGGCCCGGATTTCCCACACACTTCGTGGCCAGCGGTGCTGAGTCCTTGGCTGGCAAGAAAGGCGAGCCATTTGACCGGAAGCGTATTGTCCATACGGTGAGGATCGAATGGGGAAACCTGACGCTGCCAGGAAAAACCTGACGCTGCCAGAGATGGACTTGGCCACTGCGTAAAAGAATGCGTTTGAGAAATGCAGGCCAGGGCCTGATTCGATGGATTCGTCGGATCGAAACCGCTACCGTCATCCAGCAGAGAGAAAGAAACAATGCACAAGTCCGCCCAAGACGTCGACCAACTTGATGCGCAAGACGATATGGCCAACGAAGCCTCTTTTGCCGAAACGGCCCTAAAACTGGGCGGCAAGAGCGAAGATGAGGCGCGTCGCACGGGAGCCATCGACAAAGCGGACGACCAGGTCGAAGGGCTGTTTGCTCCTCAGTACCAGACGGTGAATAGCCCAGCTCACCGGGCTGTGTGGGAGCGTGGAGTTCCGGCGCAACTGTTCGCCGGCAAGCCGATTGAGACACCGACCGCCATCCGCAATGTGATGGATGAGTCGTTGGAGATCGTACGTCGGCATCGCCAGTCGGGCAGTCTGATGACGAAGGACCGAAAGATTTCCGATTCAGTATTGGATGAACTTGGGGGCGCCGGTTATTGGGGCCTATTGGTCGATTCAGAATACGGTGGAAGCGGGACGCCGTTTCGTAGCTTTGCCCCGTTCCTGACCGAGATGGCGATGCAGGATCCAACGATCGCCGGACTGGCTTCAGTTCATGGCTGCATTGGCGCGGTGGACCCTGTGCGCACGTTTGGGAATGCCGAGCAGAAGCAGCGGTTTCTACCGGACTTGGCGAGCGGCAAGAGATTGAGCGCTTTCGCGCTGACAGAGCCAGCCGCTGGTTCCGATCTGACCGCATTGCGTACCCGAGCCGTATTGGAGGGAGAACATTATGTTGTCAATGGCGAGAAGCTGTTCATTACCAACGTGGTCCCCGGTCGCACCATCGGTTTGGTCTGCTTGATTGAAGACAAGCCGGCGGTGCTGATCTGTGACCTGCCTGCTGAAGAGAACGACAATTTCCAACTGCGGAAGTACGGTCTTTGGGCCCTGAAACACACGTACAACCAAGGAATTATCTTCAAGGATTTTCGCGTCCCTGCCGAGAATCTGCTGCAAACCACCCAGGGGAACGGATTGACCGTCGCCTATCATGGTTTGAACCTGGGCCGAATTTCGCTATGCGCGAACGCCGCTGGCACCATGCGGCTGATGATGGCCAGTATGATTCCTTGGGCCGAATTCCGTGTTACTTACGGCGAGAAGATTGCCCAGCGTGAATTGGTGCGGCGCCGGCTGGGACGATTAGCGGGTCTGATAATTGCATGTGATGCCCTCGTGGACTGGTGCAGTACCCTAATCGACGAAGGTTACCGGGGCGAAATGGAATGCATCGTCGCGAAAATCTTTGGCAGCGAGGCGCAGAAGGAAGCCGCCATTGAACTGTGCATGAAGACACACGGAGGCCGTTCCTTCCTGCACGGCCATATGTTCGGCGACCACGTGCACGAATATCTGGCCCCGTGTATCTACGAAGGGGAAGGAGAGATGTTGGGCATGGCCTTCTTCAAGTCGCTGGTCAAACACCACGGCAAGATGTTCTTCGAACCCGTGGGCCTGGCGCTGCAGAAGGCTGGTATCAAACAGCCGAACATGCTCAATCCGGCGCACCTTTGGGCTCTGCGCGGCGCGTTGGTTCCGTATGCTCGCTGGATGGTGGGAGCCACGCTAATGCCCAATCCCAAGCCATCGCTTCCGCCGATGCCCAACGGACTCCGAGAGCACGCCGAATGGGCCTGCGACCAACTCCAGCGATCGCGACTGGAAATCAGCGGCGCGATGAGGAAACACCAGCTGAAATTGGCGGATCGACAATGCCGGATGGCGGAGCTTTCTGGACGAGTGCAGTCGCTGGTTGTATCGTTGTCGACCAGCCTATACGCGGCCCGGCAGGACAACGAGGTGGTCCGAACGGCTGCCGAGGTTGTCTGTGGCGATCTGCAGCGAGCCTATCTTGGTCAGCGGGCGACCGACCGAGACCTGCGCAAGGTCACTCGACTTGGAGAAACTATCGTCGACGGTGGTTATTCATCCATCTCCAGTGCCGAATCGATGGAGATTCTCATGCCGTACGATCGCAGTTGATTCCGCCAGGCCGAGGTCGTTGGTTCGAACCATCGGGGCAGCGCCATTTCAGTCGCCGCTACGGTCGCTGTTACCGTCGCTGTTACAGTCGCGGCTAGCGTCGTTTAACCCCGGTGCAGAGGAGATGGCTGAAAGGCGCATCTTCTTGATTCGTCCAACCTAATGGTGCGATTACTTCGGAGAGCGGTCCATTCATTGCAAGTCCTTTCAGCCATCTCCGTCGCGCCGGGTGCGGTATCGCAGCGGTGTGTGGTCTCCCAGCGGTGTGTGGTCTCCCAGCGGTGTGTGGTCTCCCAGCGGTGTGTGGTCTCCCAGCCGGGTGTGGTCTCCCAGCCGGGTGTGGTCTCCCAGCCGGGTGCGGTCTCCCAGCCGGGTGCTGGGCTGACGAAAACCTCATACCTCGTAGAGTCTTATCGTAGCGCGATAGCATTGAAAAATGAGAACTGCAAAATGCAAAATCATTCCTGGAAAATTTGCATTTTCCAATTCTCATTTTGCATTTTCCAATTCCCCTGCAGCGCAACAAACACGAAGCACACCATTTGCTCTAAATAGTCCATATTCCGACCTTTTTATCAGCCCAGCCGTGTGTGGTCTCCCAGCCGTGTGTGGTCTCCCAGCGGTGTGTGGTCTCCAGCGGTGTGTGGTCTCCAGCGGTGTGTGGTCTCCAGCGGTGTGTGGTCTCCCAGCCGTGTACGTTCCCACCGTTGTTAGAACCGGCTTGTCAACCAACGCAATCGACACGTGGCCTCAGACGCAACCGCTGAAGAATAACGGTTGCAATCGGGATAGAGAATCAAAGGAACTCTTCAACACCGCTCGTTGTTTGGAATCCCAAACAACCCCTAATACGGCACCTGGATGGCTTCATCGATACTGGGAAGATCGATACTGGGAAGATCGATACTGGGAAGATCGGTACTAGGAAGCAGGCGAAGTGGTTTTTCGAGGTCCGCCAAAGGCAGTCCTTCTTCATACACTTCGGTTGGTCGGGTGTTGGCGTTGCCATCGTCGACCGTGGGATGCGTACCTATCGGTTGGTTTGTCACCGTTCGGTCCGCTTCGGACGCGAGAGCCGTAGCCAATTCGATCGACTCGGTTTCGTCGACGGGCGAACCATCGGCCTCGGCTAGCTGATGGAAGTTGGCGGCATTGCAGGTGACAGGCGACGGACAGACGCCCCGTGAGACATCGCATGACGGCTGGACGACATAATCGATTAGACGACCCACGGGACGACTGCGGCG
>Ga0310120_10001729_pt1 | contig 16323 bp, 17 predicted proteins | sample CB27_AW_983_MG_FD_203506 | JGI IMG/M metagenome (GOLD analysis project Ga0310120, IMG submission 203506) | Marine microbial communities from Western Arctic Ocean, Canada - CB27_AW_983 | ecosystem: Environmental > Aquatic > Marine > Oceanic | place: Canada: Western Arctic Ocean | collected...
TCATGATGAAAATCAATTTCTATATCACCATTAGAAAATTTTCTAACTCTAATTACTTCACCAAATATACTACTAGTCAAAATTAATTTCCTTGATTAAAAACATCATAATTATAAAAAATAAAATCCAGTATCTATATCTTATTAATAAAAATAATTAAAAGATAAAAATTAGTTAACGAGTGTTCGTTAACAATTGATTTAACGATTAGATAGGCTTTTTGATTTAATAAATACCCAGATTTTTTTGGTCATTTCACTAGGAGCGATTGGTTTCTTTCCAAATACTTGTTCTACAGTCTCTTGACGACCTGCAAAATTAATGGCGTATCCTCCAAATGCTGGTTTCTTTGCTTTTGATTTAGTTGCAGCCTTCTTTTTAGGTGCAACTTTCTTTTTTGTTGTAGCCCTCTTTTTTGTTGTAGCTCTCTTTTTTGTTGTAGCTCTCTTTTTTGTTGTAGCTTTCTTTTTTGTTGCCAATTTCTTGTAGTTTTATTTTAGATAAAGTATAAGAACTTACACTTTGATGTAATTTAGTACAAGATAATTTTTGAGCCTCTTAGTTGATTTTAATTTCAAATTAGGCGAATTTGAGATTTTTGCAAAACCTTTTCCTCCAACAAAAGAGATAGAATCATTTCCTCCAATCAAAAAAGGAGATAAAGTAACAATTAATTCATTAAAAAGATCATTTTTAATAAATTCCCAATTTACAGTTCCACCACCTTCAACTAAAATAGTTTTAATTTTTTTGGTAGAAAGTTTTTTCATTAATAATTTTAAATTAACAGAATTTTCTCCTGCAATAATTATTTCAATAGGTAATTTTTTTAATTTTAATAAATTTATTTTGCTAATTTGTTTTGAAACAGCTATTATAGTTGGAATCTCATTACTTGTTTTAATAATTCTGGAATTAATTGGTATTGTACCTTTAGAATCTAAAATTATTCTTATCGGATTTTTTCCTTTAGTATAACGTACAGTCAATAAAGGATCATCTTGTAGAAGAGTATTTTTTCCTATTAGAATTGCATCAACTTTTGATCGTAATTTATGTAATCTAATATGATCTTCTTTAGAAGACAATTTAGAATCACCTGCTCTTGTAGAAATTTTTCCATCTATTGATATTGCTGCACTTAAAATTACATATGGATTAGATTTTGCCATGTACAATTTTTCCCCCAATCATTACTGCTTTAATTGCTGATTCTGATGCTCTATGCACAATAGATGCATATGGATTATGCATTGGTTCTAAATCTAATGCATGTTTATCTAGAAATATGCAATCAGCAATTTTTTTTGTTTGAATAAGTCCAATATCTTTTTTTAATATTTTTCCACCATTTACTGTAGCCATTTTAAGAATATTTTTTGGATCAATTCTTTTTTTCTTAATTCCCATTGTAACCTTCCAAAGAAAATCCATTTCACGAAATATATCAGGAGAATTTATCATTACATTATCAGTACCTAATGCTAATAGACATCCAGCATTTTGCATTTTTTCAATATCAGGAATACCTTCAGCCAAAGATGAATTTGCTCTAGGACAAATTACTATACCTCCAGTTTTCTTAGCTGTTACCTGAAGATCACTTTTTGAAGCATGAGTCATGTGGATTAAAAAATCAGGGTTTAACGATAATGCTCGAAGTGTTTCAGATTTACCAGTAATTTGCTTAGATTTACGGACGCTTTCTTGAGTTTCAGAAGAATGAATTGCTCGAATTTTTTTTGTTTTGGAATACGAAGTCAATACAGATGCACTATGTTCATTTGCACCACTAATACCAATTCCATCACATGTTTCAACTAAAGAAGGAAGATCTCGAATTTTTTCTTTAGAAAAGGGGGTATTTTTTCTAATTTCAGAAGAATTTTGATGAAAATCAAGTCGTCCTAAGATAATTGAGCGAATTGGAATATTAGTAGATATTTTTTTAAGTAAAAGGGCACCATCTAAACCACCTTCTCTAAAATCAACAAATGTAGTAATGCCTTTACGAATCATTGAGTGGCAAGTATTTTTCATAAAAGTGGATAGGTTTTCTTCTGAAGTGTTTTCTAGTATTTTGGATTTAATTCCAAACATTGGATGAATTTTTTGATTGACCGTACTGTTTAATGCGATATCTTTCCCAATTGAATCAGCAATATGTGTATGACAGTTAATGAATCCTGGAATTAATAACAAACCCTCACAATCAATTATATCTTTTTTTAAATTAGATTTAATATTAGAATGAATTTTTTGAAACTTTCCATTTTTAATTTGAATATCTACATTGGGAACAAAATCTAATTCTTCTCCCAATAAAGCACTAATATTTTTTAATAACATTATAATTCATAAACATCAGGTTTTGGTTTTCCTGAATCTCTAATCTCACGTATAGTATCAAGAGATTTTGTGGCTAATTTTACTGCATCTCTACTCGTTTGTGCATTTCCAATTCCACAATTCAATGTAATTTTATCATTATTTTTAATCATATCAATAAAATTTTGGATCGAATTTTTTGCATCATTACTTGCAACTATCATATAATTATCACCACCAATGAAAAAGGTGAGAGAATTTTTTTCAATAAAATATTTTGCAATTTTTGAATAAAGCTCAAAAATTTTTAATGAAATTTCATATGGAGAGTTATCTTTTCTTTTTGATTTTAAATCATCAATATCTAAATGCATAATTGAAACATTAAATTCTAATGTACTATCAATAAATCCAAAAATATTATGTTCTTGATTTAAAATTATATTATTTTGTTTACCATCATATGCTTTTAGATTAGCTTCAAATGGTGTGTTTCCAAAACCGATTGAAATAGTTAAAGTGACTTTAAATAATTCTTTGAGTGATTTTTGAATTTCTATATGATCATCCAAAGTAAGACCATTTGAAACTACAAAAAATTCATCAGATTTATTTAAAAATACTAAACAATTTTTTGCAGAAAATAATTGTTGTACTTGTTTGTAAAGTGATGCTTGAAGCATCTGTAATTCATGTTCTCTATCACTACCTAATGTCAAAGTCCAAGGCCCATATTCAGTAATTTTTAAGATACTGAGTTGAATCAATTTTGAATTTTTTCCAATTCTTTAGAAATTTTAACAAGTGCCTCAACAGCCCTCTCTGCAACAGGTCTTATTCTAGCATAAGCATGTCTTTCTTGCATTCCAGGACCAGATATTCCTAAAGAGACAGGTTTTTGATATTTTAAGGATAAATTAGTAAGAGATTGGGCAGTTGCATGAGATATCACTTCATCATGTTTGGTTTGCCCTTTAATTATAGCACCCAAAGTAGCAACTCCATCAATATTTTGATTTTGTAGTAATCTGTCTACAACTATAGGCATATCATAGGCTCCAGGAACCACGCATATATCAGAAATTGTTAATTGCATAGAATTAGCCTTTTCTTTTGCAACCTCCAACATACGGGATGTTATCTCTTCATTGAATTCTGAAACTACAATAGCTATATTCAAAATTAATTCACCTTAGCATATTCCAAAAGTTCTTTTCCATCAATTAATGGAATTCCATTTTGTTTTCCAAATTTCTCTGCCTTGTCAACGGATAATGCAGAATAAGTTTCAGCATCCATCATTTCACAGATAGCTGTTACAGGAGTTAAACCTGCAATTTGAGTTAAGTAAACAGACATTTCAGTATGTCCTTGACGTGATGCTAATAATCCTTTTGATGCAATCAATAAAGGTACATGTCCAGGAGTTTTAAATGAAGATACAAATTTTTTCTGTTTATTTTCAACTTTAAAGATATTTGCCATTTCCATAATCGTTAATGCTCTATCTTTATCAGTAATTCCAGTATATGTTTGATAGTGATTTACAGATAATGAAAATGTTGGATAATCACCATATGGAGCCAAACCCATTATCATTTCTTTATTTGAAATTGATGAACTAGAAAGAAGTTCATGCATGTATTGTAATTCAAGAGATTTTGCAAAATTATTTTCTAGTGCAATACAAAGTAATCCACCTGCATTCTGACGCATTCGTGCAACATGTTCAGGAGTGATAAATTCGGCAGCTACAACCATATCAATTTCGTTTTCACGTCCTGCTGAATCAAATAATAATACAAACTCACCACGTTTAAGAGATTCAAGTCCAGTTTCAAGTGACATATACAAAAATTATTTCAATCTAGGTATATAGTTTACTAAAAAATTGGTAATTACCACTATAATAGTAGATAATTAGCCTTGTTTTAAAATATACTTACCAAGAATGTCAGTTTCAATATTAACCTTATCTCCTACTTTCTTAGTATGAAAATTTGTAATTTCAATGGTATGAGGAATTAATGAAACAGATGCCAATGTTTTTTTTATGTCAACAACAGTTAAACTAATTCCATCAATTGCAATTGATCCTTTCTTTACAACATATTTTGCTAAATTTTTAGGAACTTCAAAATAAACTTGAACTTCTTTAGGTTTTTTTAGAATTTTTTTTATTACTCCTACTCCATCTACATGACCTAAAACAAAATGACCCTCTAATCTATCACCTGCCTTTAAACTTCGTTCAATATTTACTACTCCACCAACTTTTAGATTACCAAGATCAGTTTTTTTTGTAGTCTCTTCAATCATTTCAAAAATACATTTAGATTTAGATAATTTAGTTGCAGTAAGACATACACCGTTAAGTGCAACACTTTGTCCAATTTTTAATCCCTTTACTTGTTTACCCAAATCAATAGTCATTTCAATTGCACTTCGGTTTTTAGTAATTTTGGAAATTTTATTTACTGTTCCAATTCCTTTAACAATACCTGTAAACATCAAAAACAGATACAAAGTCTTTGTATAAATTGATTTAGATAATTATTAGAAATAAAATTATTTTGAATCTGAGTTTTGAAATTCATCATCACAAAATTGATGGAAAACAGAACATTTGTTTTCTTCAGCATCAGATTTGATTTTTGCCATATCTTTATTCAGTACTCCTTGTGCAGCTAAAAATGCCTCATCAGTCATGTTTAATTTTTCAAATAATTTTGATTTAGCTGGTGGTATTTCTCTTAGGCTAGAATCTATTCGTTGAGCTAAATCATAATAATTAATTGCATCTTGATAATTTCCAAAATGGCTAAGTGAAATAGCCTTATTCATTAATGCAGTTACATCATTGGGATCAATTACAAGTGTGGTATCATAATATTGAATTGCATCTTTATGACGATCTAATTCATTAAGAGATATCCCCATAGTGTTTAGAGCCCAAGTATCTTTAGGATCAATTAATAGAAGTTTTTCACATAGTTTTAAAACATCATCATATTTCTTCAAATTTTCAAGAGCAAAAATTTTGTTTTTTAACGCATATGTATCAGATGGTTTTATTTCAAGAACTTTATCACAGTAAACAAGTGTTTCTTCATAATTTTTTAGATATATGAGCGATAATGAAATATTTTGTAAGGCAAGCATGTCAGATGGATCCTTTTTGAGTAAATCTTTACAGTAGTTGTATAACTGATCATAATTTTCACCATTAAACATTCGAGTGATTACATTTGTTGGATCAAGAAGGTCAATCATTTTATTATTTTACAATATCAAGAAGTGCTTTTGCTTGTTTGTAATGTACTTCATCTATCATTTTTCCATCAACTGTTGTAGCACCTTTACCTTTTTTTGTTGATTCTAGATATACCGTACAAACTTTTTCTGCCCATAAAATTTCAGTTTTATTAGGATGAAATGATTTGTGGACCATGGAAATTTGATCTGGATGTATTACACTTTTACCAGCATATCCTAAACTTTTTCCAAAATTACAATCCGTTTGTAATCCCTTCAAATCATTTAGATCTTGCCAGATACCATCAATAGCAGATATTCCTGCTGCTGCTGCGTCAACAGGAATTTTATATCTAGAATATTTTCCACCTGGAGAATCTTTTGTATATTCAACACCAAGATCATTTAGTAAATCAAAAATTCCAAATACAATAGCAGTAACACGTTTTCCAAAAGATGCAATCAAGTAGGAATTAACAACACCCTCAGCTGATTCAATGGATGGAATGATTTGAATTGGTTTTAATTTTTTAGATTTTTCTAAACCAGAAAGAATTTTTTGGATTTTTTTTAATTCTGAAATATTATTTACTTTAGGAATAACTATTCCATCAATTCCTTTTTGAATAATTTCTTTTAGATCTGACGAGATTTTTCCTGATAAAGGGGAATTAGTTCGAACAAAAATCGAGGAAGAGTATTCTGAACGAGATTTTAATGCATTTTTAATTAATTTTCTTGCACTAGTTTTTTCATTATCTGGAACAGAATCCTCTAAATCAAAACAAACAATATCAGCTTGAATCTTCTTTGCCTTTTCAAGAAATCTGGGATTATTTCCGGGTACAAAAATAAGGCTACGGAAGAGCTGAGTCATTAAATGACTATGCGCCTTCAGGCTTCAATAAGATTTTGCCAAAGAACTTACCAGATACCATTTTTGTGTGAGCCTCTGCTGCTTGCTCAAATGTATAAACTGAGTCAACTGCAGCTTTAATTTTGCCTTGACCCATCCAGTATAGACCTTGGTCAAGTTCAGCTTTTGTTCCTTGTGTTGAACCTAGAACGTTAATTCCTTTGAAGAATATGTGTCTAAGATCTATTTGTGCATCATAACCTGTTGTTGCACCACATGAAACTAGAGTTGCACCGTATTTGAGTAATTGTAGTTGCTTGTTAAAGTGAGTTTGACCAATATGATCAAATGATAAATCAATTCCTGGTGCTTCACCTTTTGTTTTTGCAATTTCTTTAGTGATTTTGAAGACTTGTTTACTCCAGTCATCTTGTCTATGATCAACTGCATAATCAGCACCTAATGCTTTACATTTTTCTAATTTATCAGGACTAGCAGTTGCAATAACATCACAGTTGTATAATTTAGCAATTTGAATTGCAAAACTTCCAACACCAGAACCACCACCCATAACAAGTACGGTTTGACCTGGAGTGATTTTTGCTCTTCCAACTAACATGTGCCATGAAGTTAGTAATGTCATTGATGCAGCTGCTGCTTCATCATATGATACACCTTCTGGAATATGTGAAACATTAACTTCTGGTAGGTGAACTTCTTCACTATATGCGCCCCATAGTGGACCAGTTTGGAAGCCCCAAACTTGTCTTTTGATACAATCAAATTCTCTTCCGGAAGTACAAGCACTACAAACTCTGCATGCTAAATTAGAATGAGAAACAACTTTGTCCCCAACTTTGAAACCTTGAACATCTTCACCGACTGCAATAACATCTCCTGCTACATCGGAACCTGAAATATGTGGTAGAGGAATTGCAATTGGAACACCTCTCATTCCCCAAATATCATTATAGTTTAGAGCAGATGCCTTATTTGTAAAAACTACCTCATCTGGTTTTGGTTTTGGTGAATCAATATCTTCAACCTTGAGGATTTTTGCATAATCGTCATCAGGTGCATATTCACGGTATACAACTGCTTTCATAATTTCGAACCAATTTACCCCTAATTATATTTTATCTGTATTATACACGATTTATCTTAAAATCACGTTTTGGTTGTTGTGTAGATAAGAGAATTTGCTTTAATTGATCGTCATTAATTTGTCCTGGCATTTTCCCTTGTGAAGCCATTCCGATCAAATATTGTTCTACAAGATCAGATAATTCAGGTTTTACCATTTTGATATTGTTTAATCTCATTCGGGCTTCAGGAGTAAGAATTTGTTTCAGAATTTGTTCTTTTTGTGCTGCTTGTTCATGGTTGGGATTATGATCTTGTGGTAGATCATTTGGTTCAGGAAAACTCATTTTTATCTAACGGTAAATTTTTAATTCAGGCTTTTCTAAAATTAACTCATTAAGAATTTCTGTTGCAAGTCTATCTAGTTTTTGCATTCCATTTTTAGAAACAACTCTACCTTTCTTTTCAACTTTTTGTAAATATCCAAGTTTTTCTAATCCTTGAATTGCAGTACGAATAATTGCACCACTTGCATCTTTATGATGAGCAGCACCATATCCAGATGGTCTACCACCACCATAATCTTTCTTTAATTCATTAACACCAATTGGACCGTTAAAGTAAATTTTTCTCATTATTGATGCACATCTAGTATGCCACCATTCACTATCTTGTGGGGGTTTATCTGCATGTGCTCCAGTTTTGACAAATGGAGTCCAAGAAGGAGCAGGAATATCTTCATTTTTTAGAATATTTGCTAATTTATCAATTAGGACATCTGCTGGTACATCATAGACTTTTGCCATAAAGTGCAGAAATCGATAATCGTCTTATAAATCATTGAGACCAGCAACAAAAATTCTTTTAGATATTTAGGCATGCATTCAATTTTGAAAAAAGATCGCACAGGAAAAATTTTTTACATAGTTATACCATAATATGCCCAATGCAAAAAAATTGGCGTCAATTTGGAGAAGGTGGAAAAAATAGGTGGCGCAATCAAATAGAAAAGGATTCAGAAGATGAAAAATAGTTTAATTCAAATTCTATTACTAAATTTGTAAAATTCCTTCTTTAATTAAAAATTGAATTCCTTGTACAAATAAAGAATCATCAATGAAGCCACCAGTCTGTATTAAAATACAATTACAAATTATTTGGATATAATTTTACGATAAGTGTGACCACATAAATTGCAAGAAATTCGGATCGACTTGACTGATGCACGACCTAAACGAATTCTTGAATTAATTCCAGGAGCAATAAATGATTTACATTTTTTGCAAAAAACTATTCGAAGATGATAAGGCATTCGAATTTTATATTTAGTACTTATTCTGCGAGCAATTGAAGCTTGACGTTGAGATAACTCTGGGTCTGTTCTTGCATTAGTGATTGCATTATCAATAAGAATTTGCATTCGCTCCATTGCAATTTTGTAAACTATGGGTTTCACAATAATTTTTAAAAATACAGCTAAAAATTAGTTCTGATCATTATAAATAAAATGCAGTCAGCGGGATTCGAACCCGCGTCACAGGGTTGGAAACCCCGAATACTAACCAGGCTATACTATGACTGCGATAAAAAGAAAAAGAAATTTCCTACATAAAAATGGTTTTTTCGTATTCATATAGGATTCTAGATGCAACAACATGGCCTTCAAATGATTCATCTCCAACAGAGTATAGATCAGTAATTTTATTTTGAATGGAGTCAGAAAAATGTCCCTTTTGAAATCCTCCAAGTACAATACAAGAGTTATCTGAAATTTGTGCTGCGATTTTTTCATATGAACTTAATTGACCTTCAGTAGAAAAACCAATAATTTTAGATGGATTAATTTCAGATATTAGTTCTAAAAATGTTTGATCTTTAAGCTCAAGTAATAATTCATTGTTTGATATAATTTTTTTTTCTTGATATAATTTTTCAATCACACCTTCAAACCTATGATAAGATTTTGGAAGATGAACATTTTTCCCAAAATGTATTACTTTATCATCAATAGTATGTACAAAGAGATTTAATCTATTTTGAAGATATAATGGAATTGTTGTAGCTTCAAGTATTGAAAAATGAACTAGATCAGGACGTCCACGTTTAATTTCATTTTTTATTCCTTTCATAGCTGCAAAATGCCAAGAATTATCCAATAAAATTTCCGAAGGATATTTTCCTAATTTTCTAGCATGTGAAATAACTGATGGATGGTCTTCTAATTCAAAAGGAATTAGTTCTAATGCAGATTCAGAAATAATTAAAGAAATCATTTTAATTTAACATTTGGATTTGAGTTTTAAATTCATTCCATCCAGATTTAAAATTTTGATCAGTAGTAACAATTCCAGCATTGCAATTGTACTGATTTAATCTTTCAATTATATGCTCACTTGTACCCAAACTGGAGCCTCCACCCACAGTTATTGTTTGATCACCAATATTTTGATCTTTGACAACACAAGTATCTATTTCCTGATCAATATACCTATACCAAGTTAAAAATTTAATTTCTGACTCATTTTGACCATAAAAATTAAATAATTTTTCTATAAAATCTTGTTGAGAAATATAATCACCATTAACAAAATTAGAAGTACTCCAACTTATTTCAAAAAATCCAATTTTTTTATTTGGTATAATTTCAAATATTTGATTTAATTCAATTATAGCTTCTTCAGGAGTTTTATTAATTTCATTTAAGTTATCCGTTGGAGTATAGGAGAATGCAACAAAATCTCCAAGTGCCAAATCAGTTACAATATGTTTTAGATTTTTATTAATTACTTGATGTAATGCAAATGAATTACCAATTTGAATGTCAGGATGTTTTTGTTTTATTCTATCATATAGATTAGAAAATAATTCCTGATAAACTGGAATCCATTTTTCATTATATCGAAATTGTGATTCTGTTTCACCAGCAATAATTACAGAGTCAACTATATGATATCTTGAAAGAATTGTATCCAAAACTGTTACCAATTCATCTTCATTAATTCCATTAAGTGTAGGTTTTCCAATCCATTTAGGAAATGGTCCCAAAGTATCTCCATTAATTATGGAAAAATAAAGAGTAACTTTGAGATCATTTTTTTCATTTAATCCCATTATAACATCAGATTGAGACCAATCAAATTTTCCTTCTGCTGGTTCTATTATATTCCAATAAAGGTAAACATTACTTCTACCAATTCCAGTTGAAGATGCATCTGTAAAAATTGCATCGAGTTGTTGTAATGATACGGATGAATAAGGAGAATTAATCACTAATCCAATGTTTTCATTATTTTTTTGAGTTGTATTTTCTGAAGATGGTGAAATAAACAGTAAAGATGCTATAATTATTACTAAAACAGGAATAATGATACCTAAAATTCGCTTATCCATGAGAATTAGAAAATAAAAGAAAGTAAAAAAGTTGTGATTCTATTATTTATCCAGAAGTACAACCACTGTATCCACATTCGATGCAAATACTACAACCCTCTACAAATACAAGATTATTTTTACATGTTGGGCAAAGACGATCCTCCATAATTTCTTCGTGTTTTTGAGGCTCAATCTTAATTTCTTCATTATGAATTTTTAATGCAAGTGATGCACCAACCTGTTTTTTGATGTAATCGTTTGTAATATTTTCACGGATGTAAGAATTCATGTATTCAGTTGGTGTTACTTCAAATGTTTTTTGTGCATTTTCACTTGTCATGTGAAGAACTTGTTTATGTCTAGAACCATCACGATAAACAGTCATACCTTTCAATCCAAGTTCATGTGCTAACAAGTATGAAGATTTGACATCTTCAACAGTTACATCATATGGCATGTTGATTGTTTTTGCAATTGCGTTTCCAATCCAATCTTGCCATACACTTTGTGCCATTAAATGATCAGCCCAGTGAATATCCATCGCAGTTACAAAGACATCCTGCATCCATTGTGGAATTTCTTCAATTCCTTTTAATGAACCATAATTGTCTGCAATCTTTTCAAGAATTTCATCATTGTAAATACCTTCATCTCTAAGAGCTTCTTCAAGAATTTTATTTGTGTAAAAGAATCTTCCAACAGTTACTCTCTTTTCAAATACTAAAGCAAATGCAGGTTCCATCCCATTTGAACAATCTGCAATCATAGAAAGTGTACCAGTTGGTGCTACAGTAGTAGTTAGTACATTTCGAATTCCATGCTTTTTGATTTTTTCAATTAATGGATCCCATTCAAATGAATGAGAGGATTTCGATTTCTCATAATATCCAGATACTGGAATTTTACCTTCAGGATATTCTGTCTTTGAACAAAGTGGGAATTCACCACGAGAATTAGAAAGTGCTACACTTTCTTCCATTGAATAATATGTTAATGCTTCAGATAGTTTTGATTGCAGTTCATATCCTTCTTTGGAATTGTATGGAATTTTGAGTTTGTATAATAGATCAGCTACTCCCATAACTCCAAGTCCAATTCTTCGGGATTCTTTTGAGGCTACATTGATTTCTGGAACTGGATAATTATTTACATCAATGATATTATCCAAAAATCTTGTTGTTTTTCTAATAATTTCTTCATATCCTTGCCAATCAAATTCATATGAACCGTCTGCTTGTTTTTGCGCATAGTTAACCAAGTTAATGGATCCTAAATTGCATGATTCGTATGGGTAAAGACTTTGTTCACCACATGGGTTTGTAGCTCGTAATGGAGCTTGTCTTGCTTTAGCAAATACATTGTACTTGTTAATTTGATCAAAGAAGATCAAACCAGGTTCTGCACTTTTCCATGCAGACAATGCAATTAAATCAATTAATTGATGTGCATTAATTTCTTTAACTGGTTTTCTGTCACGTGGACTACGTAGAACATAATTTCCATCTTCAGTATTTACAAGTGCATTCCAAAAATCTTCCCAAATACCAACACTAACGTTAAAATTTTCTAAAATACCAGGTTCTGTTTTGTTTGTAATGAATTTTTCAACATCAGGATGCCATACTTCAATAATTCCCATGTTTGCACCACGTCTTTTTCCACCTTGTTTAACAACTTCAGTGACAGTATTGATGATGTTCATAAAAGAGACTGGACCAGATGCAACGCCAGATGTAGATGCTACAATGTCACCTTCTTCACGAAGATCAGAATAATTAATTCCAACTCCACCACCAGACTTGAAAATTAATGCAGCATCAGAAGTAGATTTCATAATCTCTTCCATACCATCATTCATTCCAAGAACAAAACATGCTGAGAGTTGTCCTAATCTTCCACCAGCATTCATCATTGTGGGGGAATTTGGCAAAAAGTTTTGTGCAGTCATCATTTTAAAGTACTCAGTAATTTTATCAGAATAGACTTCAAGTTTTTTGGCTGCCAATAATGTTAAAAGACCTTTAAAACTTACTTTCATTTGACCTTTGTTTGCGAGTGTTACATAGTGATTGATTAGAGATCTAAAATGCCACTTGTTGAAGAAATAATCTCCAACTTTGAATTTATAATCAAAAGCATCTAATTTTTCAAGATATGATTTAGCTTCATCAATATCCTGTGTAGTATTTGCAGATTTATCAAAGACTTGAGAATCATATAACATATCTCCAATTCCAACTAGAATTGCAACTCGCTCAAACATTTGAGTTGGAGTTTCAATTATCTCACTTTTTGAATTTCTAAATAGATATCTTGAGGCTAAAACTCTCAAACAATTAAGATCAAACTTCTTAGAAACTGGATCAAGAGCTTTTAGATTCAAAACTCTCATTTTCTCATCTCTTAGTTTTCGTCTTTCGTGTCTGTAGACTATGTAAGATTTAGCAATATCACTATTACCACTATCAATTAAAGTTGATTCTACAATATCTTGAATATCTTCTACTGTAGGTGCTTTATCACTAGTAAATCCTTGTTCAACAAGTTTGTCAAGCACTTCTCCTGCTAGTTTATCTGCAACACCACGGTCGGCTTTAGAGGTAGCTGCTAATGCCTGAAATATAGCATTTGAAATTTTATCTAAATCGAAAGTCGTGACTGTACCATTACGTTTACGGATCTCATTGATCGTATTTTCTATTTGCGAATTATCCAAAATAATGTCTCCACGGTAGTAAGAATAGTAGTCTCTATAAACTTTCAATGAAAAGTATTTTTAATTTTAGTGAAATATATTTGATGGAACATATTTGACAATGCTACCATGAGTATTGGAGTGCATTAGATTAAGAAATATTCAATACGAGTATCGTACTAATCAATATACCAAAACAAATATGTTAATAATTATGAAAGCATAATGTGTATTCTGATCACGATGATCGCATTGAATTATAATCTACTAGATAGAATTTAAAAAACTATACGATATACGGAGATTTACATTTTGGACATTTGTCCTCAAATGGTTGATCTTTAAATCCACATTCACCGCAGATGGAAGTTTGTCTAACAAGTTTAAATGATGGTACTAATTCGGTAGTCTTTTCAATGGATTTTTTAATTTCATCAACTTTAAGATCCTTATCAATATCCAATGTAATGAGTAATCCACCATTAAGTAATTTTAAAAGTTTATTAGATTCAGAGATAACTTCAGTCTTGTTAGTGTAATCATGAATTTCTGAAGAATTGATTACAGTGCCCTGAGAATAGAAGTCACTTTCCATGGAATTAAGACTAGAGTTTTTACCATATTTTTCACCATCTAATCTTGCAAAACGAGTTGATCCCTCTGTATCAGTCATACAAATAGTCACATTATCGCCTAATTCTTTGCCTTTTTTAGCTCCAACATCAACTGCAGTTTGAATTACTTTATGAAGAATAGCACGACCATCTTTGTTATCCTTGAATCCTAATATGTTAAAGACAGATTCCCTAAGACCCACTAAATTGATAACTAGTGAAACAGAGCTTCTTTGCATATATTGAGTATTTTTAGCCAATATCGGATTTAATCCTCTTCTAGTTAAATCTGAAATTTCTTTCTTTCTTAATGCCATTGAATCTAATGCTGGCTTCATCAATAATGCTAATCTTGCTCTAAAGTAAGTTTCATCCTTGTTTGATTCAAATGCCAATCTTGGAAGATTTATTGAAACAGATTGTAAAGTAATTGCAAGTGGAGTAGTAGATTTTGTAGATCCATTTGTAACACCGTTACTAGATATTTGACCTTTAGCGATCATTACTTTTCCACCTAGTAATAATATTTCAGATATTGATTGTGAAACATCAGTTATCTTTCCTTTTTCATTATCAATTATCAAACCAATTTTTGGTATTGGTGTTATAGTTAGATAATTTTTGTAAGCATTGATGATAGAATTAATTATTTTTGTATCAGTTCCTAATTGTAATCTAATTGAGATGTTTGTACTAATTTTATTATATTTAGAAGTAGTAGAAGCAGTTGCAAATGCATTAGTTAATTTTTGTTCAAGTTCTGAAAGAGACTTTGAATGTTTAGTAAATAATGTAACTAATCCATCTAAAACAATTTCTTGTGAAGCTTCTTTTGAAAGAAGTGAAAAAATTATAGATAAAGAACTTGTGATTTCATCAAGTTGTTTTGATGGAGTAATTCTTGATACATCAAGATATTTGCCACCAAGATCAATTCCATCATCAATTAATTCTTTAACATTAACAAATATGGTATCAGGAATCATAGACCAAACTCCAGGATTTGAAATATGTAAGTCTCCAGATAAATGAGAATCAGCTACATCTTTTGGTAAAATATTGGTTAATAGATGTTCAGCAAATATTCTTTGTCCTGCATTAAACAAAATACCTTCAGCACCATTATCAACATCATCTAGATTAGAAACCATTTCCTGAACATCATAAACAGGCATACCTAATCGTGCAAGTTTATTTCGATATTCTTCATGACCATGCTCTAAAAGAACCGAATTTACCATATCTCTAATAACTGCGCCTGTAAGATAGGTAGTTTGATACTTGTAAATTCTATTTTCAACTTCTTCAGTAATTTTTTGTGCTAATTCTAGTGGTAAACTACCCTCACGAACCAATGATTGAATTATTTTATGAGAATTGAATTCTTCAATGGATTCACCGGATGTTCTAACATACATTTTACCACTTTCAATAATTGATCTTTCTTCAATTTGTCTGGCTAAACTTAAAACAAGTTTTCCAAGATTAGTAATAGTATAACGTCTTTCAGATTTATTAAGTGCAACAAGTGATTGTCTAAGTAATTTTCTTAAGTGATATGCAAATTTACCACTTTCTTTTTTGGATTTAAATCCTGCTAGTGATTTAAGTTCAGAATAAGTTAATGGTCCTTTTGAATTTAAAATTCGAAGAATATCAATTCTATTAGGACTAGCCATAACAGAGAAGATCATTCTAACACGTTTTGATGTAGATTGTAGAATTCCACCACGTTTTGGATCAGAATCGTCGTCGATATCAGAATCTAAATCAGCATTTAGATCATTGTTATCATCAGAATCTAAATCAGTATTCAATTCTAATTCTTCTTCATTCATTGTCATGACTAGATCTAAGTTATGGAGTAAATAAGACTTATGACTGTAATAATTTTTCAAAATAAAATAAAAAATTTAAATAAAATAAAAAATTTAAAAAAAATAAAAAATATTAAAAAATTTTAATAAAAAAGATCATGTTATGATCATTTTTTTCCAACATCAAGTGAAAATTCAGATGTCGAAAGTTTTTGTCCACAAGATGGACATTTACCATTAGTAGGATTCAAAACATCCTTTAATGATTTTAGCATTTTCATATCCTTGATCTTTTCTCCACAT
>Ga0310120_10001736_pt1 | contig 16303 bp, 11 predicted proteins | sample CB27_AW_983_MG_FD_203506 | JGI IMG/M metagenome (GOLD analysis project Ga0310120, IMG submission 203506) | Marine microbial communities from Western Arctic Ocean, Canada - CB27_AW_983 | ecosystem: Environmental > Aquatic > Marine > Oceanic | place: Canada: Western Arctic Ocean | collected...
CCCCCACTGTTCCTCTCTTCTGGGGAAGTTGTCCGGATTTGCTTGAAAGGTGGCTCCCAACCCTGTTTCCTAACTGACTTTCCATCTTCGGAGAAATCTGCCCGGGAAGCGGACATATGGCTCCGGCCAGTGGATGGTCGCGAATTGTTTCGGGATGTTAGCGTCTCGAGATGGCGTTGTTTCGGTGGTTGTTCGCTTTTGTTGTGAGCAACATCGATGACGATGAGTGTGTGAGTTGCAGCAGTCTTCGATTCTGGATGCTGGGAACAGTATTCGAGCATCGTTTCGAATGGATGCACGAAGTTCGATCTGAGCGTCGAACCGGTTGCGATGTGTGAACGATTTGCGGGTGTAGCTTAGTGGTAAAGCACCAGCCTTCCAAGCTGGCTATGTGGGTTCGATTCCCATCACCCGCTCCAGGAATCAGAGCGACACCTGGGTGTCGAAGAAAAGCCCTGGGTGTCGGAGCAAAGAATAGACGAGCTGCTGTAGCTCAGTGGTAGAGCACGTCCTTGGTAAGGACGAGGTCACGGGTTCAAGTCCCGTCAGCAGCTCCAGACAAACAGGCCCATGCACTGGTGTGGGATGAAATTACAAGTTCGCCAATCCCGTGTCGCGAGTGCGGCAGGGAGCGGCAGTGGATGAGACCCGGGACAGCGACCGTCAAGAGCGGTCGGAACCACGGGCGGGGAGATTTCCAAGATGGCGAAGGAAGCCTTCGTACGCGATAAGCCTCACGCAAACGTGGGGACCATCGGTCACGTTGACCACGGCAAGACGACTCTGACCGCTGCGATCACCTCGGTGCTTGCAATACAAGGTGGTACAGAGGTAAAGGCGTTCGATCAGATCGATAATGCGCCTGAAGAGCGGGAGCGTGGTATCACCATCGCAACCGCCCATGTGGAGTACCAGACGGAAAACCGTCACTACGCCCATGTGGATTGCCCGGGACACGCTGACTATGTCAAGAACATGATCACAGGTGCGGCCCAGATGGACGGAGCGATTCTCGTCGTCTCCGCCGCAGACGGTCCGATGCCCCAGACTCGTGAGCACATCCTGCTCGCTCGTCAAGTTGGCGTGCCGAAGATCGTTGTTTTCATGAACAAGGCCGACATGGTCGACGACGAGGAGCTCATCGAGTTGGTCGAGATGGAAATCCGGGAACTACTCAGTTACTACGAGTTCCCCGGAGACGATATCCCGATCATCAAGGGCAGTGCCCTCAAGGCTCTCGAAGATCCTACTTCGGATGCTGCAGGTGCGATCACCGAGTTGATGGCGGCAGTTGACGATTACATCGAGGTCCCTGTGCGTGACATTGCCAAGGACTTCCTGATGCCGGTGGAAGATGTTTTCTCCATCGAGGGTCGTGGCACCGTGGTGACCGGTCGAATCGAGACTGGAGTCCTCAAGGTCGGTGACGAGGTCGAAATTGTTGGCTGCAAGGACACCATCAGTACCATCTGTACCGGAGTCGAGATGTTCCAGAAGACTCTCGATGAGGGACAGGCGGGCGACAATGTCGGTGCTCTTCTGCGTGGCACGAAAAAGGAAGACGTCACCCGTGGTCAGGTGCTTGCAAAACCTGGCAGCATCACTCCACACACCACGTTCGAGGCAGAGGTCTACATCCTCTCCAAGGACGAGGGTGGACGTCACTCACCTTTCTTCAGCAAATACCGCCCTCAGTTCTACTTCCGGACCACGGATGTGACCGGAAATACCGAGGTCATCGGAGCCGACATGTGCATGCCAGGTGATAATGCCAAGATCAAGGTCGAGTTGATCACCCCGATTGCGATGCACGAGCAGTTGCGCTTCGCGATTCGCGAAGGCGGCAAGACCGTCGGCGCCGGTGTGGTGAGCAAGATCCTGAGTTAGTCCCTCAGGGGAGATCAGTTCGAGATGGGACGCCGTACCTCCTCAGGTAATCCAGAGGTCGTTTGGCGTCCCTGTTCCGGTTTCATCCGGGGCGCAAGATTCGGGTGACCAGAGTTGTTGAGAGCCGTGTCGTCAGGAGGGCAGTAGCTCCAATTGGTAGAGCAGCGGATTCCAAATCCGCGGGTTGGGGGTTCGAGTCCCTCCTGCCCTGCCAGCTTCCGGTTGCTTGTTCCGAGCTTCCAGTTGCAGGTCGCTTCTGGTGTTTCGGGGTTTTTCAGGTCAGGCACTGACATCAATTGTCAGGTGAACAGAAGGGGACGTCGATGAGTTTTCGTCTCTACAAGGAGGGACAGGGTCGTTGGGCTCGTGGATCTCTAGCCGCGCTCCTGTTAGGAGTGGGTCTGTTCGCCTCGGTTTCCATCTCCCAGTGGTTCGAAGGCAATGCCTGGGGCACGGAGGTGCTGTTCACGATTCCGTTCGTGAACATGGCGATCCAGACCCAGTATTTGCTCTCGGTACTGGTGCTATTGCCGTTCTTGCTGGCAGGTTTCTGGTACTACAACCAGGCCCGGGTCAGTGATTTCCTGATCGAGACCGAGTCTGAACTGATGAACAAGGTGACCTGGCCGACCGGACCCGAGACCGTCAAGAACTCGATCGTCGTGGTCGTGACCTGCATCGTGATCCTGTGCTGGATCGCGTTCTCAGATTTCGTGTACGCCTGGGTGCAGGAGTTTGTGTACTGATGATGGATCCATTTCTCTACACCCTTTCTGGCGACGCTTCCGATCAGACCTCCTTCGCCCATGGAGGAGAGGGCGGGCCCGATGATCCGGTGACAACCGATCTCGAGCAACAACCACAAGGAGGCGATGAGCAGGGCGAAGAAGCACAGGCTACGGATGAAGAAGAAGCAGTGATCGAAGAGGCTTCAGTGGAGGAAGATGACTCCGCAGAGACTCCCGGCGAGGAGCCGGCGGCAGCCGAAGAGGTTGAGGAGGTTCCCGCCGAGGCTGAACCAGATCCGAAGCCGGCGAAGAGTCCTGCATCAAAAATTCGCAAGGATCCGGCTGATGAGAAGCCTTTTGAATGGTATGTCATCAAGGTCGCCAACGGCCGCGAGGACACCCTTTCGCGCAAGGTTGAAAAAACACTGGCGTTGCGAGGGCTCGATGGCCATGTGAGGAACATCGTGGTTCCGAAGCAGAAGGTCACCGAGATCAAAGAGGGAAAGAAGAAGATTCGGGAGATCAAACTGTATCAGGGCTACTTCTTCATGGAGTGCCAACTGGTCGAGGATATCTGGTACCTGTTGAGAGATATCCAGGGAGTGGGATCCTTCGTCGGTGGAGTCGGCAACATGCCGATGCCGATGACCCCGGAAGAAGTACGAAAACTACGCGACATGATCGAGCAGCGCGAAAGCGAAGCGCCGCCCGAGTTGAAGATCGACGTCAAGAAGAATGACACGGTGAAGGTGAAGGAAGGTCCATTCGAGAATTTCGAGGGGGTCGTCGAGGAAGTTCATCCCAAGACGGGCAAACTGCGCGTGACGGTGACCATCTTCGGCAGGGAGACCCCGGTGGATCTGGAATACTGGCAGGTAGAACAGACTTGATCCCGATCAGTATCGGGGTCCATGCGGGAGGACGCATCGGCTCGGTTCGAATGTGATCCGTAGACCGCAGGAAGTAGGCAGGTTATGGCAAAAAAAGCCAAGGAATTGACAGGTGTGATCAAACTGCAGGTACCGGGAGGTCAAGCCACTCCGGCGCCTCCGGTCGGCCCAGCACTCGGTCAACACGGCGTCAACATCGGCGAGTTCGTACAACGCTTCAACGCCGAAACGGCGAGCCAGCAGGGTGTCGTCATTCCGGTAGAGATCAGCGTTTATGCGGACCGGTCCTTCGATTTCATTCTCAAATCTCCTCCCGCCTCGGTTCTCATCCTGAAGGCGATGGGGTCCGACAAGGCGGCCAATAACCCAGGCCACGAGATCGCCGGAACCATCACCTCTGCGCAGGTGAAGGAGATCGCCGAGGTGAAGAAGAACGATCTGAACGCAGGGTCCATCGAGGCTGCGATGCGGATCATCGAGGGGACTGCTCGAAGCATGGGTGTGAAGGTGGAGGACTGATGTCGAGATCCAGCAAACGACATGGAGCGAATCGCTCCAGGATTACAGAGAGTTCACCAATATCTGTGCCGGAAGCGGTCAAGATTCTCGGAGGCTTTCAGGCTGCCAAGTTTGACGAGACCATTGAGATTGCCATCAGGCTCGGTATCGATCCCCGTCAGGGAAATCAGAATGTCAGAGGTGCATTTTCTCTTCCTCATGGCATCGGCAAGGAAGTGCGAGTGATTGCCTTCGCCGAGGGCCCTGCAGCCGATGAAGCCAAGGCTGCGGGAGCGATCGAGGTGGGTGCTGGCGATCTTGCGGAGAAGGTCGAGGGAGGCTGGTTCGACTTCGATGTCGCCATCGCCCATCCGTCGATGATGCGGTTCGTCGGAAAACTGGGAAAGGTGCTCGGCCCACAGGGGAAGATGCCAACCCCGAAGAGCGGAACCGTAACTGCAGATGTGGCCAAGGCGGTTTCAGAATTTGTAGCAGGCAAGATCGAGTTCAGGAACGATGCTTCTGGAATCATCCACGCACCTGTGGGACGTCGCAGTTTCGATGAAGCGAAGCTCACAGAAAACATAGAGGCCTTCATCGGCCATGTCGAGAAACTGAAGCCCACCACTACCAAGGGCACGTACATGAAAAAAGTACACATCAAATCAACGATGTCCCCCTCTGTTTCCGTTCTTTGCGGGCAGTAGGGCGAGAGAGCAAGAAAGGAGGGCCACATGGCCCGTAGGCTAAAAGTCATGATGGCTGACCAGTTGCGTCAGCGTCTTGACGATGCCGGAGATTTGCTCCTTGTCGACTTCTCGGGATTGAACTCCGAGGAGGATTTTGTTGCCCGCAAGGAACTCCGTGCTGACGGCCTTGCGATCGGTGTTGTCAAGAACTCCATCCTCCGCCGGGTGCTGGAAGAGAAGGGAACTGAATTTCCCGCAGAGACATATGCAGGTCCCGTGGCCCTGGTGCTCGGGGATGCCGATGCCATCACTGCGAGCAAGTCGATCGCAGGGTGGCGAGCGAGGAACGGCAAGGTCATGGCGCTCAAGGGCGGCATGCTGGATGGCGAGGTCCTCGGACCCGCCGCAGCCGAACAACTTGTGAAGATGCTAAGTTTCCAGGAAACTCGTGCAGCGGTCGTATCTGCGATTGCCGGACCACTGACGAGCCTGGTCGCTATTACCCAGAATTTGCTCACCGGAATTTCCGGTGTGGTACAGGCGATCGCAGACAAGAAAAATAAAGAAGGAGAGTAGCTGCCATGTCGGATGAAGCTGCCACCGAGACCGAAAAGGCTCCACCGAGTGAAAAGGTGGGTTCCATCATGGAGAGCATCAAAGTTCTCAATGTGATGGAACTCGTCGAATTGAAGGATGTCCTTGAAGACGAGTTCGGAGTTTCCGCTGTTGCTGCCATGCCGATGGGAATGCCCGCCGCTGGTGCCGATGGAGGAGGAGGTGCCGAGGAAGCCGCAGAACAGACCGAGTTTGACGTGATCCTCACCAGCATTGGTGACAAGAAGATCCCCGTCATCAAGGCTGTTCGTAGCATCACCGGCCTGGGACTCAAAGAGGCCAAGGAGATGGTCGAGAGTGCTCCGAAGGCGATCAAGGAAGGTGCTTCCAAGGAGGACGCTGAGAAGGTCAAGAAGGAACTCGAAGACGCCGGGGCCTCGGTCGAACTCAAGTAGGCTCGTGACCGTGTCGACCAGATCGATCAATTCTCTGCAAGCGCTGAAGTGCCCAGAGATGAGCGGTTTGGTGAGTGTGTGAATATTGACGAGTGCGGGGGAGCGCCCATGCGGGGAGCGCGCCTCCGGGACTCCGGGAATCAGTGGTATGCCGAGGGTGGAGCCCTTGTCTGGAAGATTCCCAATCCTGTCCCGGACAGCCGTCAACGGGCTGTCGCCGAATCGGCCCTCGCTCGAGGAGAGATCCTCGATACGAAGGTAAGCTGGTGCCCTGGAGGTCGTCGACGCAGTCGATGATGGCTTCAGCGGGTAAGGCACTGGAGAGGGACGGACGGATTCCTGTTCATCTGGACCGGAATCATGTTCTGAAACAAGAGAGGTTCAGCATGGAGACAAAGGTCTTCGGCGGCGGTATTCGTACGGTACCAATTCCGAACCTGATGGAACTGCAGCAAAAAGCTTATACGCAGTTCCTCCAGGCAGATGTTCACTGGACGGATCGGGATAATATCGGTCTGGAATCGATTCTGCGTGAGATTTTTCCGATCGAGAGTTACGACCAGACGATCTCTTTGTCCTACCTTGGCTACGACCTGGGTCGGCCGCGGTACACCATCGATGAATGTCGCCAGCTGAAATTGACATACGGCACACCTTTCAAGATCCGGCTGCGGATGGAGAAGGAAGGGGAGTCGGTAGAGGAGGAAGTGTTCCTCGGCGAATTGCCGAGCATGATCGGTGGCGGGGAGTTCATCGTGAATGGCTCCGAGCGTGTCATCGTGAGTCAGTTGCACCGTTCGCCGGGCGTTGACTTCAGTGAAGAACTTCATACCGGTGATGTCAGGCTTCACTCGTGCCGGATAATTCCGGAGCGTGGCTCATGGGTCGAGTTCAATGTCACCAAGAAGGGTGCACTGACGGTTCGCATCGACCAGAGCGGCAAGTTCCCGGCCACCATGCTGCTTCGAGCGATGAATGAGGACTTCGGTAGTTCCACTGCCATCCTCGAACTGTTCTATCCGATGCAGACCGTCAAGGTTGGAAGTCTGAAGAGCATCGACAACCTGCTAGGCGAAGAAGTAGAAGGCGTTCGCAGTGGGCGAGTCAGCGGAGAAGACATCTTCGATGCAGAGACTGGCGAGATCCTGCTTCCAACGGGTGATGTGTTCACCGAGACCTTCCTGAAATCCTTCTTCTCGGAAGAGATGTCGGCGAAGCGAAGCGGCAAGAATTCGTTCAAGGTGCTACCTGAGAAATACGACGATCTGATCCTCAAGACGCTCAAGGAAGACAACTCCATCGACCACGAAGATGCGCTGATCAAGATTTACCAGCGCTTGCGTCCTGGCAACCCGCCACAGGCTGCGAAGGCCAGGGAACTCTTCTTTGACAAGTTCTACAACCCGAACAAGTATCGCCTTGGACGGGTCGGTAGATTCCGTATCAATCGCAAGTTCGGACTGGCGATTCCGGAATCAGAGCAGACCATCCAGGCAGAGGACATCCTCGAGTCGATCTCGTATATCTTCAAGTTGCGAGATCGTAAGGGGAAACTGGACGATATTGACCATCTCGGAAACCGCCGTGTTCGCACCATCGAGGAACTCGCCGGCGAGGAGATGAGGAAGGGATTCCTCAAGCTCAAGCGGACCGTCCAGGAGCGTATGAGCATGATGGAGCCGGAGAACCTGACTCCTCGCTCGGTGATCAATTCCAAGACGATTTCCTCTTCTGTCGAGTTTTTCTTCGGTAGAGGCGAACTCTCCCAGGTCGTCGACCAGACCAACCCGTTGTCGCAATTGACTCACGAGAGGCGATTGAGTGCATTGGGTCCCGGTGGACTGAACAGGAAGAGGGCCGGCTTCGAGGTGCGAGATGTTCACATCTCACACTATGGAAGAATCTGTCCCATCGAGACCCCGGAAGGAACGAACATCGGACTGATTTCGAGCCTCGGTGTCTTCGCGACCATCGATGAATATGGCTTCCTGATTACTCCGTACTTCCAGGTAAAAAATGGCAAGGCGAAGATCGATGCAGCCTCTGTCAGGTTCTTGCGTGCGGATGAGGAAGAAAACCTGTACCTGACACCCGCAGATACGCCCGTGGATGAGACGGGTCAACTTCTCGGGGATCTGGTGCTGGCCCGCTACAACGGCGAATTCATCATGGTGGAACCATCCAAGATCCAGTTGATGGATGTTTCGTCCAAGCAACTGATCGGGGTGTCAGCAGCGCTGATCCCGTTCCTGGAGCACGACGACGCCAACCGGGCCTTGATGGGCTCGAACATGATGAGGCAAGCAGTACCACTGCTCAGAACTGAACCTCCGCTGATCGGAACCGGCATGGAGGACCATGTATCGAAGTACTCGGGGATGGTCGTCAGGGCGAATGCCTCAGGTACCGTGACTTCGGTCGATGCAAGTCACATCGAAGTCGATGGTGAACATTACCAGCTCAGAAAGTACCGAGGACTCAACGAGCGCACGTGCCAGAATCAGCGGCCCTGTGTGAAACTCGGCGAGGTGGTCAAGGAAGGCGAAGTGATCGCAGATGGTGCCGCGACTCAGAACGGCATCCTGTCCCTGGGAAGAAACATCCTGGTCGCCTTCATGTCATGGGATGGATACAACTTCGAGGATGCCATCATCGTCAGCGAGCAGTTGGTTCGTGATGATGTATACACCTCGATACACATCGATGAGTTCGAGATCGAAGTCCGCGAGACCAAGCTCGGACGTGAGGAATTCACCCGAGATATTCCCAATGTCTCGGAGCGTGTGCTCGACAAGCTCGATGAAGAAGGAATTGTCATGACAGGTACCCGGGTCTGCCAGGGAGACATCCTGGTTGGCAAGGTGGTTCCTAAATCCAAGAGCGAACTTTCACCGGAAGAAAAGTTGCTGCACGCGATCTTTGGTCGTGCAGGCGAAGATGTGAAGAACGAATCACTCACCGTTACTTCCGGTATCGAGGGCGTCGTCATCGACTCGAAGAAGTTCTCCAGACGCAGTGACCTTGCCCCCGAGGAGCGCCGAGAGATCAAGGCCAAGGTGGAAGAGCTAGAGAGCTGGGCGCACGAAGAGATCATGATGGAGATCGATGCGCTGCTTGCTGAATTCAAGACGATTCTCGGCGCCACGCCGAGGAACCCCGCCACGGGGCGTGTCTTCAAGGCGGATGAGTTGTACGCAACGCGCAGTGTTCACTCGGTAAAGATCGCGCTCAACCCTGATCAACTGCTCGGTTCTTCAGAGAAGAAGAATCGTCAGGTGAAAGCGGCACTGTTCAAGCATCTCCAGCGGATGGAAGAGGTCGAGGATATTCGCAATCGCGAGGTCAATCGGCTCACCCGCGGAGATGAACTCCAACCTGGAGTGATCGAGATGGTCAAGGTCTATGTCGCGACCAAGCGAAACCTTTCGGTCGGGGACAAGATGGCGGGTCGTCACGGCAACAAGGGCGTGATCTCTCGCATCCTGCCGAGGCAGGACCTGCCATTCCTCGAGGACGGAACGCCGGTCGAGGTGATTCTCAACCCGCTTGGTGTGCCCTCTCGGATGAACCTCGGACAGATTCTCGAGACCCAGCTCGGCTGGGCCGCAGAGAAATTAGGATACCGTGCGGTGACCCCCGTCTTTGATGGGGCGAAGGAAGAAGAGATTATTGAGGAGATGGAGAAGGCAGGAATTCCCGCCGATGGGAAATCGATTCTTTACGATGGTCGCACTGGAGATCGTTTCGAGCAGAAGGTCACTGTTGGCCGCATGTATCTGCTCAAGTTGCACCATCTCGTCGATGACAAGATTCATGCTCGTGCCACCGGACCGTACTCCCTGATCACCCAGCAGCCGCTCGGTGGTAAGGCGAGGTTCGGCGGCCAGCGCTTTGGAGAAATGGAAGTCTGGGCCCTCGAGGCCTATGGTGCCGCCCACATCCTTCAGGAATTGCTCACGGCAAAGTCTGATGATGTCGATGGGCGGGCCAAGATCTATGAGTCGATGGTCAAGGGTGAGAACAGTCTGCAGGCCGGAACTCCGGTCTCCTTCGATGTTCTGACCAACGAGATCAAGGGCCTGGGGTTGAACCTCGAACTGGAAAAGAAGCAATAAAATGGTCGAGCCTGTATATGACAAGGTGAACGACTACGGAGCGGTCAACATCCGCATCGCTTCACCGACAGACATCCTCTCCTGGTCACAGGGCGAGGTTCGGAAACCTGAGACCATCAATTACCGGACCTACCGTCCGGAAAAAGACGGTCTGTTCTGCGAACGCATCTTCGGGCCCGAAAGGGACTGGGAGTGCGCTTGCGGCAAGTACAAGGGTATCAAGCACAAGGGGATCATCTGTGACCGTTGCGGTGTGAAGGTGGCTCACTCTCGCGTACGCCGCGAACGAATGGGACATGTCAATCTCGCAGCCCCTGTGGTTCATATCTGGTTCTTCAAGGCGATGCCGTCGAGATTGGGCAACCTACTCGACATGAAAACGACTCACCTGGAGCGGGTGATCTATTACCAGGACTATGTCGTGATCGACCCTGGTGATACTCCGCTCAAGGAGAAGACACTGCTGAGTGAAGAGGAATACCGCTTCGCTCGCGAGAAGTATGGCGACGAGTTCGAGGCCGACATGGGTGCGGAAGCGATCCGTACAATGATCACTCGTCTCGAGTTGAACTCTCTCTTTGATGAACTCAAGGACGAGTACGAGAATACCCGTTCGAAGCAAAAGAGAGTGGCTCTGATCAGGCGCCTCAAGATCGTCAAAACCATCCTCAATTCCGGCAACAAACCGGAGTGGATGGTCCTCGAGGCTGTGCCAGTGATTCCACCAGATCTTCGTCCGCTGGTACTCCTCGAGAGTGGTAACTTTGCCACCAGTGATCTCAACGACCTCTACCGTCGATTGATCAACCGAAATAACCGGCTCAAGAAGCTGCTCGATCTGAATGCTCCTGAGGTGATCATCCGGAACGAAAAGCGAATGCTGCAGCACTCGGTGGATGCACTTTTTGACAACAACCGATGCCGTAGGCCAGTTCTCGGATCGAACAACAGACCCCTCAAATCCCTGACCGATATGATCAAGGGAAAGCAGGGGCGGTTCAGAGAGAACCTGCTTGGAAAGCGCGTGGACTACTCTGCCAGATCAGTCATCGCAGTGGGTCCCGAACTCAAATTGCATCAGTGCGGTCTGCCCAAGAAGATCGCTCTGGAACTGTTTCAGCCCTTCATCATCCGTCGCCTCAAGGAACTTGGATACGCAGATACCATCAAGAGTGCCAAGAAGATGCTGGAACGAAAAGACGATGAGGTCTGGGATATCCTCGAGGAGGTGACTCAGGGGCACCCGGTGCTGCTGAACCGTGCGCCGACCCTTCACCGCATGGGAATCCAGGCTTTTGAGCCGGTTCTCATCGAAGGCAATGCGATTCTCGTGCACCCACTCGTCTGCGAGGGGTTCAATGCTGACTTCGACGGCGACCAGATGGCTGTTCACCTGCCACTCTCGATAGAGGCTCAACTGGAAGCGCAAAACCTGATGTTGTCGACAAACAACATCTTCTCGCCTGCACACGGGAATCCGATCATCGCTCCGTCTCAGGACATCGTCATGGGGTGTTACTACCTGACCATCGCCAAGCAAGAGATGAAGGGTCACGAGATCATCTTCTCCAGCGCCACTGAGGTCCATACTGCCCTCGGTGCCAACAAGGTGCATGGTCACGCATCCATCAAGGTGAGGTTGCCTGCTGACAAGGTGGTCCATTGCCCTCACGGAAAGGTGCAGCAGCCCGACGAGCATGGCTTCTATGTCACCAGTCCTGGCCGCATCATCTTCAACGATCTGCTCGGGCATCCCGACATGCCGTTCTACAACTTCGCCTTCGCCAAGAAGGATCTGAAAGCGGTCATTGCAGATTGCTTCAGGATCCTGGGACGTCGCGTCACGCTTCAGTTCCTCGACGAGATGAAGGATCTAGGATTCAAGGCAGCCACTCGTTCTGGTCTCTCATTCAGTTCCGATGACCTGCGTATGCCCGAGGATAAGTTTGCTTACATCGAGGCCACGCAAATTCAGGTCGAAGCGATCCAGAAGAGACACCAGGATGGTGTGATCACCAACGATGAGCGCCGAAGCCAGATCATCGACCGGTGGACAAATACCACCAACGCAGTCGGCGATATGTTGATGAAAAAACTCGAAGAGGACACCAGGCCCGGTGATTCATATGTCAACCCGATTCATGTGATGGTCGAATCCGGTGCGCGGGGTAGTGTCACCCAGATCAGGCAGCTCGCGGGCATGCGTGGATTGATGGCAAAACCATCGGGTGAAATCATCGAGACTCCCATCAAGGCATCGTTCCGTGAAGGCCTGCGAGTGCTGGAGTACTTCTCCTCGACTCACGGAGCGCGAAAGGGTCTCGCCGATACCGCGCTGAAAACTGCGGACTCCGGCTACCTGACAAGGAAACTCGCGGATGTCGCTCAAAATGTGGTGATCACCGGAGCAGACTGTGGAACCAAGAACGGTCTTGCCAAGAAGGCGATGAAGCGAGGCGATAAGGAAGCGATTCCACTGGCTGCGAGAATTCGTGGTCGTACAGCTGTTGCAGAGATCAAGGATCCGATCTCAGGAGAAGTCGTCATCGAGGCCAATGGACTGATCACTTTCGAGATTGCCAACCGAATTCAGGACCTGGGTCACGACAAGATTCTCGTGAGAAGTCCCCTGACATGTAACGCAACACTCGGATCCTGCGCCAAGTGTTACGGAATGGATCTCTCTACCGGCAAGGAGGTCGAACAGGGCCTGGCGGTAGGGATTGTCGCGGCGCAATCGATCGGGGAACCGGGAACTCAGTTGACGATGCGGACCTTCCACATCGGAGGGGTCGCATCCAAGGCAGTGCAGGAAGCGACCATCAAAGCTGCTCGAGCTGGCGTGGTCCAACTGCGTGAAACAACCCATGTCACCAGCAAGTCCGGTGATGAAATAGTCCTCAGTCGCAGGGCGACGATGGCCATCGTCAACAAGGATGGCAAGGAACTCGGCACCCATGAAATGCAACTGGGCGCAGTGCTTCATGTTCGGGACGGAGCTGCGGTCAAGAAAGGCACGGTACTGTACGACTGGGACCCGCACTCCCAGTCGATTCTCGCCGATGTTGAGGGAGTCGTGGACTACGAGGACATCGTCGAAGGCGCTACTCTCAAGGTCGAGAAGGATCCTGTATCCAACCTGGATCGTAGAGTCATTCTCGAGCACAAGGGTGAGTTGCACCCTCAGATCGTCATCCGGAGCGGCAAGAAGGGACAGATTCTGGCTGCCTACCCCGTTCCCGAGCGCGCCTTCATCCAGGTATCCGATGGCGAAAAGGTCCAGCCGGGAGATCTGCTGGCGAAGTCACCGAGAGAGATCACGGGTACCCAGGACATCACCGGTGGATTGCCGAGGGTGACGGAAATCTTCGAGGTTCGAAAGCCGAAGAATCCAGCAGTGATCGCAGAAGTCGATGGTGTCATCGAGATGGGGGAGAAGAAGCGAGGCAAGGCGATCATCAATGTGGTCACGCCGGATGGCGAGATCTATGAGCATGTGATCCCGCCTGGAAAGCACTTCCGCGTCACCAAGGGCGACAATGTGATTCATGGGCAGCCCCTCACAGACGGAGACAAGGTGCCCAAGGATATCCTCAGGATCGAAGGCTCTGCCGAGGTGCAGAGGTACCTGATCGAAGAGGTCCAGGGCGTGTACCTGTCCCAGAATGTGATCATCAATGACAAGCACATCGAGACGATCGTGGCTCAGATGATGCGAAATGTATCTGTCGTGGAACCCGGGGATAGCGAGTTGCTACCCGATACAGTTGTCGACCGCCATAAATTCAAAAAGATCTGCTCTGACCTGGTGGAGGAGGGCAAGATGCCTCCAAGCGCCGAGCCGATGCTTCAGGGAATTACCAAGGCTGCTGTGAACTCGGACAGCTTCATCTCTGCGGCGAGTTTCCAGGAAACCACCAAGGTCCTGACCGAAGCGGCACTCAGCGGCAAGAAGGACAACCTGGTTGGCCTCAAGGAAAATGTGATCATGGGTCACATGATTCCAGCGGGTACTGGATACCGCAGGTACTTCGACAAGGGAGTTCGCAAACTGGCGGAGCCGCCAACGATTGTGAAGGAAACGCGCGAACGCGTTCTCATCGGCGAGGAAAAGTCGCCGAAGAAGGCAGTGAGCGATCCGCTGAGAGATTTCTTGATGGGTGGAGCAGTGTCAGATCCGGCATCCGGGGAGTCTGATGTTGACCTGATCGGAGAGAGCGGTGTGGCTGACGAGGTCGAAGCCGGAACCAGCCCCCCCGGCGAGGTCGCGGTCGAGGGCACAGTCGAGGGTGAGGGCACAGTCGAGGGTGAGGGCACAGTCGAGGGTGAGGTCGCAGTCGAGGGTGAGGGCACAGTCGCGGGTGAGGGCACAGTCGCGGGTGAGGGCACAGGCGCGGGTGAGGGCACAGTCGAGGTCGAGGTCGCGGATCTGGTGGAAGATGTCCCATCCGACGTCCCGCCAGCCGATGCTGCCTCGGAGCCCGGCATCGTGCCGGATCCGGGTGAGGTGACTGAAGAAATCTCCGAGATACCCGCCGAAGAAGCACCAAAATCGGGAGATGAAGAAGTCGAGTAGGGTTAGAATGCCGGGCCGTACTCAGGGGTAGCCCTGGGCACAAACGGGTTCATTGGAGAACGAGAAGGTATGCCGACGATCAACCAGTTGGTCCGCAAGGGCCGCAAGAAGCGACTGAACAAGAGCAAGTCCCCGGTGCTGCAGTCCTGTCCTCAGCGTCGAGGTGTTTGCTTACAGGTAAAAACCCAGACCCCGAAGAAGCCGAACTCTGCGCTGAGAAAGGTCGCTCGTGTGCGCCTTTCGAATGGCAAGGAGATCACCGCCTACATCGGAGGAGAGGGTCATAACCTGCAGGAGCACTCGATCGTACTGGTCAGGGGTGGGCGAGTCAGGGATCTACCCGGTGTTCGGTATCACATAGTTCGGGGAACACTCGATTGCTCAGGTGTCGATGATCGTAAGCAAGGCCGTTCCAAATACGGCAAGAAACAGAAGTAAAGCAGGAGCCTCCTTTGGCAAAGAAAAAGAGCAAGGTCGCGAAGCAGAAGTTCCGCTCAACTCAGCGGTTCCAGAAACCTGATCCCCGCTTCAACAGCATGGTGGTGACCAAGTTCATCAATCGATTGATGTGGGACGGCAAGAAGGCTGTCGCGAGCACGATCTTCTACCAGGCGATGGACATCCTCGCCCGGAAGGTCACTGACAGTGAGCCTCTCGATACGTTCCTGGCGGCGCTTCAGAATGTGATGCCCCAGGTGGAAGTGCGTTCTCGCAGGGTCGGTGGAGCCACTTATCAGGTCCCGATCGAGGTGAGCCGTCGTCGCGCCCAGGCGCTTGCGATCCGCACCATCATCGATACCTGTCGAGGTCGAAGTGGCAAGCCGATGGCAGACCGCATTGCAGACGAGCTGGCCCAGGCTTTCCGCAGAGAAGGAGCGTCGGTCACCTGGCGCGAAAACACCCACAAGATGGCCGAGGCTAACAAGCTGTTTGCTCACTACGCCTGGTAAGAAACCGCAGGAGTGGCCCACTCCAGGGGAATTGAACCCCTGGCGCCGCTTCTGGAGTATCTACCGCATGAAATGACGACTGAAGTCACCCTCGCGCCTCGACAGAAGGCGCGAGGGTGATTTTTTCATCCATCAAGGATCGCCACCTTCACTTGAGAGAAACTGTCGATTGACGGAGAATCTGCAGCAGCCACCACCTCGTCAGCCTCAGACAGCAGGATCGGGACAATGAAGCAGTCGACAAGAAATATCGGAATCATCGCTCATATCGATGCGGGCAAGACAACCGTGTCCGAGCGGTTTCTCTACTACTCCGGTAAAGAGTACAGGATGGGTGAGGTCCACGATGGCAGCGCTCACATGGATTGGCTCGTCGAGGAGCAAGAGCGCGGCATCACGATCACCAGTGCAGCGACCACCTTCGATTGGGCAGACTGCGTCGTGAATCTGATCGACACTCCCGGTCATGTTGATTTCACCGCTGAAGTGGAACGATCTCTTCGCGTTCTCGATGGTGCGATAGGTGTCTTCTGCGGAGTAGCAGGGGTGCAGGCGCAGTCGGAAACTGTCTGGCGTCAGGCCAATCATTACAAGGTTCCTCGCATCGCTTTCATCAATAAACTCGATCGCGTCGGGGCGGACTTCTTCCGCGTTGTCGACAATATTGCAGAAGGCCTCAATTGCAGGGTACTGCCGGTCAACATCCCGGTGGGATCCGAGTCCGAGTTCCGCGCCGTGATCGACCTGGTCACGATGCGTCAGTACTCATTCGACGAGGAAAGCCTCGGCGCGAAGGTGGTGGATTCCGAGATTGAAGCGGAGCTGGTCGAGACAGCCGAACTGTATCGCCTGGAGTTACTCGAACAGGTCGCAGACCACGATGAGTCAGTGATGGAAAAGTTCATCGAGGGTGAGGAGGTCGATGTTGAGCTGCTGCGGGGTGCGATTCGAGCAGGCACC
>Ga0310120_10001737_pt1 | contig 16298 bp, 12 predicted proteins | sample CB27_AW_983_MG_FD_203506 | JGI IMG/M metagenome (GOLD analysis project Ga0310120, IMG submission 203506) | Marine microbial communities from Western Arctic Ocean, Canada - CB27_AW_983 | ecosystem: Environmental > Aquatic > Marine > Oceanic | place: Canada: Western Arctic Ocean | collected...
GCCCCGATCAGGAAGAAGACCGAAGGAAAGGTCGAAAAGAGAAAGCGCAGTCCCAACATCTCGTCGGGGCCGTTGGCGCTGCCGAACTCCGCGTTGTAACCGAACACGCTCAGACCGTACATCGCGATGCCGGCGCCAACAGTCGCAGTGGCTTTTTGGGCGAAGGACCAGGCAGCGAAGAAGAGGCCCGCTCGGTTCTCGCCGCTCTCGAGTTCATCGAGATCGATGACGTCCGCTTTCATCGAGTTTGGCAGCGTCTGTGAGAAACCGCCTGCGGAGAAGCCAGTCAAGATCGTAATCGGTAGCATCCACCAGAAGTCCCCGGGGCCCAACAAGAGATAGAAGGGGTGGGCGAACGCGAGAAGAAAGAACGAGGTGATGTAGGCGCGATGCTTCCCGATCCGTCCCGAGAGCCAGACCCAGAACGGTACAGCACACAAGCTCGTGAGATAGAAAAAGCACAGCATGTAGATCGTCTGATCCTCGGAGCCGAGTACATCCGCGACGAAGAACGCGTAGAGCGGCGTCGTGATGTTGAGACCGATCGAACCGATCATGAACGCCATCACGAGTTGTAGAAACGGTTTGTTGCCGACCATGAGCTTGAGTCCTGCCCTGATCGGAATTTGAGACTGGATTTTGATCTTGGGCTCGGGTGCGCGCCAGACGGTGATCGCCACGCAGACGGGCATCAACACCAGCATGGTCGTTCCGACCGTGGTCAAGACGAAGTCAGTCCCGCCGAGCCCGAAAAACAACAGTCCGGCCGCTGGAATGGCCTGCGCCGAGAAGCTCCCGACGACGTGGAACATCGCGCGAGCACCGGTCACACGCGACCGCTCGTGATAGTCGGCGCTCAGTTCAGCCCCCCATGCGTAATAGGGGATGATGATCATGGTTGTGCCGATCGAGAGCACCATCCCCCACAGGAGGAGATGCCCACCGCCCGCACCTTCCGGCGGCATGAAGAGCTGATAGACGGCGAGCATCAGGATTGGGGTAGACGCTGCGACCCACGGACGTCGGCGACCGAAACGAGAGCGCGTCCGATCGCTGATCACGCCCATGAGCGGATCGGTGACGACATCGAACAAGCGCTGGACGATCAGAATCGTGCCCACCCATGCGAGGGGCACGCCGAGATCGGCCGAGTAGAAGCGAGGGATGAAGACGATCACTGGGAACAGCGACATCGCGACCGGCAGGTCCGCCAGGGAGTAGGAAATCAGCGTAGCTTTCGAGAGTTTCGACACGTCGCGCCTCAGGATCTGGGATGTAGCGGGTTGGACGGATTCAGCGTTGTTCTCCGAGACCACGACCAGCTACGGCCCGCCTTTGATCAGCAACGTCTGGCCCGTCATCCAACTCGACGCCCTGGACGCGAGATAGACGACGGCCGGCGCGATGTCCTCGGGCGTTCCCACACGTCCGAGCGGGATCTGGAAGCGCTTGCCGAGTTTCGGAATGTCCTCTTCGGTGAGGTTGAGGAACTCCAGCAAGACCTCGGTCGGGATCGGGCCGGGCGACACCCCGTTGACGCGGATGCCGAGCGACGCCATCTCGACGGCCAACGTTTGCGTGAGATTGTTCACGCCACTCTTCGCCACTGCGTAGGGGCCATTGAATGGTGCCGCGCCGCCGGCGGCCGCCGAGGAGATATTGATGATCGTGCCACCACCATTGTCTTTCATGATGCGCGCTGCCGCTTGCGCACCCGTCCAGACCGCCTTGAGATTGAGATCCATCTGGAAGTCCCACTGGCGTTCGGGCATATCGAGAAGAGTTCGTGGCGTCCGGTCGTCGGCGCCGCCCGCATTGCTCACCCAACAATCCAGTCGCCCCATCTCTTCGAACGCACGCTCTGCGAGGATCTGGACCTGGGCCGTGTCCATGACGTCCGTCGCTAATGCAAATGCACGGCGACCGAGCTTGCGCACACGCTCGGCGACTGCATCGACTTCGTGTTGCCTGCGTGCCGCGAGCACGATATCGGCGCCGGCGTCGGCGAGACCGATCGCGAGTCCCTCGCCGATGCCGCGCCCGCCTCCTGTGACGACGGCAACCTGTCCGTCGAGTCGAAACTGATCCACGATGCTCATGCGTCCTCCGCTTTAGTACCAGCGCTCGGGTCGATCTCGAGGGGCCTACCGGTCTCCGAAAGATATCGCGACAGATCGAGAAAGCCTGCTTGCCTTGGCTTCGAAAGAACACGGGAATGCAGATCAGGATGGACCGGCTATGCGTGCTCGACACTCCGCCAAGGCAGCGGCTTTCCTCAACCATCCGGATCCAGGTCGAGAAACACCCGCGATTCTGAGGGTTTTTGGGTCTCGGGCTGACCGGTTGGTGAGGTTATCGTTGGACGCCGCCGCCCCGTTCGGAGAATCGTCCATGCGAATCGTCATCGGAATCATTGGCAGCATGCTCGGCCTGATCGTCGTTTTGCTCCTGGTGCTGTTGGTGAGTGCTGGTCTTTCACTGGATCATGAATTCGAGCACACGAGTCGTACGGAGGCGTTACCCCTCCTGGTGCTGGGTGTCTCCGATGGACTCGTTCGGATTCCCGCGCGTGGCATGATGTTTCGCGCTCGCGTGGCGGGCCTCGAGCAGGATGGTCCGGCCGTGATCATGCTTCACGGTTTTCCTGAGACTTCGATGATGTGGGAGCCACTGATCGAGGAGGCTGTCGCGGCCGGCTTCCAGGTCGTGGCATTTGATCAGCGCGGGTACAGTCCGGGCGCGCGTCCGGACGGAGTCGAGCCCTACGAACTGAGCGAGGTCGTGGCAGATCTGTTCGCCGTGGCCAGCGCTGTTGGCATGGAGCGTTTTCATCTGGTTGCCCATGATTGGGGATCGATCGCGGGCTGGCTTGCGACGAAGGAGAATCCCGATCGGATTCTCTCCTATGCGTCCCTGTCGATTCCCCATCCAAGTACGATTGGCGCTGCGAATGCGGCGGACAGCATCCCTTCCTATATTCGCTTCTTCCAGAGACCGGGACTTGCCGAGAGGCTGCTCTTCGCCCTGGACTCGCGACTCCTGCGCGGGATGTATTCAGAAATGCCGCCGGATCTCTTGACGGAATACCTGGCTGTTTTCTCAGAAACCGTGCAGGTCGTGCAGGTGGTGATGACTCACCTCGTCGCGCAAGCGAACTCGCTTGGCGAAATCCACGATTCCGCCGAATGATCCTCTCAGATCCAGGGGTCAATTGGCGCGATCATCACCCACATATCGCCCATTCTCGAACCGGGCGAAGAAGTACTCGAGCATCGGATGATTGATGGGGGCGTCGCTGTCATCGGGTTCCAGGTTTTGCTCCGCTACGTAGGTCGAGTGCTCCGCCCCATCGACTAGTACGTGGTACCAGGGCTTGTCCTTCGGAGGACGCGATCTTGCAACGGTTTCGTACCACTCCTCGGTCGACTGAAAATCGGGATCAACGTCGACGATGACGCCGCGATACTGAAAGAGTCGGTGATGAACTAGATCGCCAATTCCGAATTGTGCTCTGCTGATGTTGGTTACGGTTCCCATATTCTCTTCCCTACCGCTTCACTCCGCCACTCGAATGATCGTGGTGCCGACGGTCCCGCCGGCGAGGAGTTCGACGAAGGCTTCTCCCGCAGTTTCGAGGCCATGGAATTCGGTCATGCGTGGGACGAGCTGTCCACTCTTGATCCATGCCAGTAGTTCGGTCCGCGCCTCTTCGTAGCGCTGTGCAAAATCGAAGACCAGGAAGCCTTCCATCTTGACTCGATTATTGACGAGCAATCCCGGTATGCCACGAGGACTGCCAGCGGGATTCGACGTGTCGTATTGACTGACGGCACCGCAACAGACGATCCGTCCATGAGCGTTCATGCGAAAGAGGGCACTGCCCAGGATGTCGCCGCCCGTATTGTCGAAATAGACATCGATCCGATCGGGCGTAGCGGCCTTGAAGGCGGCGCGGAAATCGGAGTCCTTGTAATTGACGGCGACGTCGAAGCCCAGTTCCTTGGTGAGGATCTGGCATTTCTCGTCCGAGCCCGCGACGCCGACGACTCGACATCCTTTCAACTTGGCGATCTGGCCGACCATGTGACCGACGGAACCCGCCGCGGCAGAGACGACGACGGTTTCTCCTTCTTTGGCGCCTCCCACGTCGAGCAATCCAAAATATGCCGTCAGCCCGTTCGTTCCAAGTGTGCCCAGGTGAAGGGCAGGGTCCGCAGCTTCGTCGATCCGGCTGAGATGGCGACCCGACAGGACCGAGTAGTCCTGCCAATCCGTCCGACCGACAACCAGGTCTCCGACCGAAAAGTCTGGCGTGTTGCTGATCTCGACGCGGGCGACCCCCGTGCCGGTCATGACGGTATCCGTCTGCGCGGCGCCCGCGTAGCTCGCACTTCCCTGAAGGCCGGCGCGTTGTCCCGCGCCAATGGTCAGCGCGACTGTTCGTGAGAGAACCTCGCCCTCACCCGGTTCGGGGACGCTGGTGGTTCGGACCGCGAAGTCTGAAACCTTCAATGCGCCGCTGGGAAGGGAAGCGATCATGACCTGTCTGTTTTCGCTCATCGAAGTGTCCTCTGACCTGTTGACTTTTTTCGAGATGGACCCTTGCACGGAGATCCTGTCGTGTTGGAGAGCGACGCCGGACTCCGAAATCCATGCTGCCTGGAACCCATTTCGTTGTTCCTGAACGTAGGTCATTTCGCCCCGAGGACCCCGGAATCAGCGCCCTTCGGAGAGCCAGCCCAACCGGAAAGGCCGAGACTTCCGGAATTCCCATGCCGAGTGGGAATCCGGCACTCGCTACGAGTTCGCTTGGGACTGCCTCTACCCCCGCTCGATCCCGTATCGCGAACTGTAAACCATGAAACGTTTCGCGAGATCGTCATAGGTCCAACCGAAGTCGGCCGGGTCATAGACGTGACGTCCCTCCGAATGACGTCCGCGCTGCTCCATCCAGGCTTCCATCCGACGGATGTGCAGAGCGCTGGGACTCTCGCCGTAGTTTGCATAGATAGAGCGGACCGCTGCGATCGGGTCCTTCATCAGGTCCTCGAAACGAAGGTGCTGACACCAGCCCTCTTTTGCGTCGTCGTCGTAGGCCATTCCGGACTCGATCGCATATTGGGATTTCGTGAGCCACTCTTCTGCGGTGGCAACATGATCGCGGCGATTCGTGAACATTCGTTGAAGTGCGTTCGTCAGGCTCGCAAGAGACGTGATGACTTTGCCAGGGTCGCGGTGTGTCCAGATGATCCGTGAATCAGGATACGTTTCGAGCAGCGTTTCGAGATACCACAGATGATTCGGCGTCTTGAGTACCCAACGCTCCGTGGGCTGCGCCGATTGCAGGACCTGGAGTGCGAGTTTGTGCTGGACGTAGGCCGGCGACATGTCACAGCCCTGCAGCCAATTCCCGTAGCTGGGAACATGGGCCTGCGTTTCGACGCCTAGCGTTCGGATGTCGTACATGAAGAGCGCCACACACTCCTGTGCGATCGTCGCTCCAAAGGGATGCATCGCGCCGATGGCGGGATTCAACTTGAGAAGCTGCGCCAGCTCCTTGGCGGACTCCGCAATTCGCGGATCCTCGGCAGCCGTGGCGAGCGTGGCGGGCGGAATCAGTCTCGATCCTTCCCAATGCATCAAGGATCGGGCGTTTGGATCGAGTCCAAGCAAGATGGAGAGCAAGCTCGTTCCCGTCCGCGGCAGACCCACGATCACCCATGGTTCCTTGATCTCCTGTTCGCGCACTTCGGGATGTTCGCTTGCCCAGGTCGCCAGTTCGATTCGGTTGCGCAGCGACTGGACCAGCATGCTCTTGACTGCCAATCGGCCGAATAGATTGAGATCGGCCTCTTCGCGTACGGCCCGCAGGTAGCGATCGAGGGGTTCGCGAAAACTGTCGCCACCGAGATTCTTGCTCCCCGCGAGCGACTGGGCGGCACGAATGACAGCGTCACTCGTCAGCTTCGGTCCGTCGATCCCGATGGACTCGACACGCGCGCCGAGCCAGTTCAGTGCGCGCAGCCAGGGTGATTTGAGTTCCGCTTCGCGGAAGGAGTAGGAGGGCGTCGTCATGGGCTCAGTCTAGAAGAAACTGACCGGTCGACATCCTCTACTGCAGCGACGCGAGCCAGCCCTCGAAGTCCAGACGCCGAACCGCAGCCGTCGAGCGCTCGAGCATGACGCGCATGACCTCGTCGCTATCGGTGAACGAACCGAGTCCGAGCGAGACCACGGCTGTCATCAAGGTCTGGAAAGAGAAAGCCCGATATTGCTCCCAGGCATCTTCGAAGGCGACGGGCGCACCGAGATCCGAGATGACCTCGACGTAGTGCTGAACCAGGTCACGCTCGCAGGCCGCGAGTTCAGGCACGGTCATCGAGTTCACCAGGAAGTACTGAACGTCGCGCAGGCCGGCGCCAAAATGTGCGCCCTGGAAGTCGAGCATGCCGATGCCGTCGGGGGTCTCGAAGAAGTTGCCCCAGTGGCTGTCGCCATGAACCAGCGTGAGAGGCCCGCGATACCACGCGCTCTCCATGACATCCCAGTTCGAGAGTGCCCGCCGAAAAAGTTCAAGCAACTCGACATCGAAGAGATCGCCCGCACGCTCGTGACACGGCTTGGCGGCCAGCCGATTGACGGCGAGCATGATCGGGCGGAGTGAGGGGGAGCGGAAAGGATGGAGCGCGCGCGGCAGCGCCTGCTCGCGTTCGGCCTCACCGAGGTTCGCGAAGCCCGCGTGCAATCGCGCCAGAGCGCCGAGGCAGCGACGGGCTCCATCTTGCGTGGCTCCTTCAAGGAGTTCGCGATTGACGTGAAGAACGATGCCCGGTCGCTCGGCCAGGTTCTCCATGACCAGCAGAAAACGACTGCGCTGTTCGCGGACAGCGTGGATACGAGGCGTTTCGATCGGCATCCGAGACGAGAGATTGCGACAGACCGCGCATTCGATCTTCCAGAATCCGATCAGGTTCGCGAAGACGCGGATCGAAAGATCCGCCGAGGGTTGCTTGACGAAGACGGATCGCGGTAGCCGATCCGCTTGCCGATCATCCGCCCAGGACAGACGAAGTGCAGAATTCTGGCAGTTGCTGCTCGGAGCGAACTGATCCGTGAGTTCGAGCAGATCAGGCCACGAGGAATCCAGCCCACCGGCCAATTCCCCGGCGGTGAGCAGAGCCCGAAGGCCGCTGTGGTCGTCGAGGAGCTGACTCAGCGAAAGGGGAAGCGAACGGTGGATGAGGTCGCAGGCGGCGTCTGTGGCAATCAACGAGGCCACGAGAACCAATTCACGACCGATCGTCCAGCGATCTGCCAAGGACATTCGAACCGGTCGCCTTTCTGATCCCGTACGCACCCTGCCTAGCGATCGTCAAATCGCCGCCGACCCGTGTTGATTCGCCGCTGCGAGCGAGGAGCCTGGAGCCCGCATTTGAGGTTAGAGTCTCGTCTACACTTTCGCGACCAAATAGAGGCCAACTCTTCGAGGTAGGAAATCCAGCCATGGCATATGAAGCCCTTCCTTTTCCGCACAAAGGCACCATCGACGCCGATGGTCATATCCTCGAGCCGGCGAACCTCTGGGAGCAATACCTCGAGGAACGTTACCGATCGCGCGCACTTCGAATCCGCACGGATGACGAAGGGTTCGAGTACCTGGAGGTCGACGGCCAGCCGGCCGAACGCACGCGCCGCGGATCGCTGGGCATGTTGGGAGCGATGGGCGAAGACGCGAGCCAGATGAGTGCGGACCGCAAATACATGGACAACATTCCGTTTGGCGGGGGAGACGCCGGCGAACGACTGAAGCTCGCGGATCAGGAAAATCTAGAGAAGGTCCTTCTCTATCCGACGCTCGGGCTCTTGTGGGAAGCCGAGACCAGTGATCCCGAGATCACGCTCGCCTATCAACGCGCCTACAATCGTTGGATCGCGGATTTTTGTCGGGATTCCGCGGACCGTCTCATCCCGATAGCCCATCTTTCATTGCTCGACCCGGATGGGGCGGCAACCGAATTGGAGCGCGCAGTTCGCGACGGGTGTCGCGGAGCGTTCATCGCCCCGTTTAGTCATTCCCGAAATGCGCCTGGCCATCCGGATCACGACCGACTCTACGAGACCGCGTCCCGCCTCGACGTGCCGATCGCCATTCATCCGACGATCGAACCGAAGTGGGCGGTCCCGATTCGCTTCCAGCGTCTGGGCGTCGCAAGCGAGTTCTTCTACAACACCATGCTTCGTCAGGGCGCACAGCAATCCCTTCTCTCGTTCTTCGCATTGGGAACCCTCGAGCGATTTCCAGAGCTCAAGCTGGGTGTCCTCGAATCCGGATCCGGCTGGGTGGGTGCGTTCCTCGATCGCATGGACGCGCTATTCGAGACGACACTGGGACGGACCACGCCTCTCGAGCGACCGCCATCGGAGTATTTCCGTCGGCAGTGCTTCGTCTCGGGCGATCCGGACGAGACGGCGGCCCCACACATCATCGACCACGTCGGTGCAGAATGCTTCATGTGGGCGACCGACTACCCACATCCCGACCATCCGTCGACGTGGGTGCCCGCACTCGAACGACTCGTCGAATCACTTTCGCCAAGCACGCGCGCCGCGGTACTCGGCGAAAACGTAAAGCGAATCTATGGCCTTTCGTGAGAATGTCGTCGGCTGAGCCTTGAGCTTACGGCGACGGCTCAGATCTGAGCGCGGCCTTCCCAGTACGGATCGCGGAGTTTGCGTTTGTAGAGTTTGCCGTTGGGGTCTCGGGGGAGAGTGTCGGCATAGTCGATGCTTCGTGGGGTTTTCATCTTCGCGAGTCGGCCACCACACCAAGCCATAATTTCCGCGGTGAGGTCGTCGCCACCGGTCACTCCATCGATCGGCTCGATGACGGCCTTGATCTCTTCGCCCCAATCGTCGTTCGGAATCCCGAAGACGGCGACGTCCGCAACCTTCGGATGTTGGATCAGCTCGGCTTCGATCTCGGCGGGATAGATGTTGGCGCCTCCGGAAATGATCATGTCGAGCTTGCGGTCTCGCAGGAAGAGATAGCCGTCGTCGTTGAGTTCGCCGACATCTCCGACCGTAAAGTAGTTGCCGATGCGGTTGTCCTTTGTCTTCTTCTTGGCATCTTTGTATTCGAACTCCGCATTGCCGAGCAGCATGTAAACGGTGCCGACTTCGTTCGCACCGAGTTCGTTCTCATCCTCGTCGTAGATCTTGATATCGGAGTTGACCCAGGGCTTTCCGACCGTGCCGGGATAATTCCTCCACTCCTGCGGAGTCACCAGGGTTCCGCCGCCTTCCGTTGCGGCGTAATACTCGTAGATCACGTCGCCCCACCACTCGAGCATTCTCCATTTGGTTTCGATCGGGCAGGGGGCGGCGGCGTGGATCATGGCTCTGAGAGAAGACATGTCGTAGCGGTCTCGCACACTCTCATCGAGCTTCAGCAAGCGATGGAACTGCGTCGGGACCATATGGCTATGCGTCACCTTGTATTTCTCGATCAGCATCAGCATCTCTTCGGGAATCCATTTGTCCTGCAGGACGACCGCATGGCCCACGTGGAGGGCATTCGAGCTGAAGACCAGCACCGCGGTGTGGTAGAGGGGCGAGCCGCAGATGTGGACGTTGTCGTCTTCGGGGGCGATGCCAAACATGCCGAGAAAACCGCTCATCAATGTGGCCATGATGTCGGGAGATATTTCTGGCAGCGCGCGTCGCACGCCCTTCGGCTTGCCGGTGGTTCCGGAGGTGTAGTTCATCACCTGACCGGCGGAGCGATCCTCGGGCAGTTCGGCGGACTGACCCTCCTTCAGCGCGTCGATGGACGAAAAGCCTTCGACCTTGCCGAGGGAGAAGGATTTTTCACTCGGAAAGTTCGCTTCCTTTCGGGCGGTCCTGCACTCGTCGGCAAAGCAAGCCGAGCCGACGAAAATCTTGGCACCACTATCTTTTACGATATACGCGATTTCGGGGGCGGTGAGGTGGTTGTTGATCGGCGTCATGTACATGCCGATCTGTGTCACGGCCAGATAGAGTTGGAACATCTCGGCGCAGTTCTCGAGTACCACCGCGATGCAGTCGCCCCGTTCGAGTCCCTGTGCCCTGAGACCGTGGGCGATTCGATTGGCCTCGCCGAATAGTTCACCACGCGTCCACTCGCGCCCGCTCGGGTCGACGAGGGCCAATTTCTCAGGATCGGCCTGCGCAAAATTCCAAAATCCCATCTCTGCCATTTGGGGGGGTCTCCGTCTTCGGGAACGTGTATAGGGTTCTCTGTAACGTTACAGGGGACAGCACGAGTTGTATCCAAACTAGAAAATTTATTCTAGAAAGTTTATTCTTACGGGATGGACTTCTCATCCCCCATCCAGGCGATCCTGACCCTCCGATGCCACACCGAAGATCTGGCTGCCCAGTTCGTGATACGCGAGGCGCCATCGAATGAGTGATCCTGAAAAGAACGCCGACGCCGGCGCTTTCCTGGACAGCCTGCGTGAAGGGGTCGGAATCACGAGCGCCATTCGGATCACTCCCGATGATGTCAATCAGCCCATGATCCGACACTGGTGTGATGCGATGACGGATCACAACCCGGTGTACACCCAGCCCGAGATCGCAGCCAAGAGCGTCCACGGCGGCATCGTTGCGCCGCCTTCCATGCTCGATTCATGGTTCATGATCGGACTCGCACCTCGTCCGGAACAATTGTCTGACGAGGGCAAGGCTGTCGGGATGCTCCCGATCATCACAAAACTCGATACGGCGGGCTTTACTTCTGTCGTCGCGACGAACTCTACGCACGAGTACGATCGCTACCTGAAACTCGGCGACCGATTGCAGTTCCACCAATCGATTACCAACGTATCGGCCGAAAAAAAGACCGCGCTCGGCGTCGGACACTTCTTCACGACCCGGACCGAGTTCATGGATCAAGACGGCGAGAGTGTTGGCCGGATGGACTTCACCATTTTGAAGTTCAAACCCGGCACCGGCAGCATTCCGATGACCGCGGACGCGGGCGCAGCGTTCGCGCCGAAACAGCGTCCTCGGCCTGAGATCAGCCGGGACACCCGGTTCTTCTGGGACGGCATAGACCTGGGCGAATTGCGGATCCAGAAATGCGACGACTGCGATTCGCTCTATCACCCACCGATGGTGCGCTGTCCCAAGTGTGGCGCCTACGACCTGGGCTACGTGGTCTCGAAAGGGCGCGGCAAGGTCTACAGCTTCGTCGAAGTTCATCATCCGCAATTTCCCATCTTCGACTACCCCTTGCTTGCGGTCCTCGTCGAACTGGACGAAGGAACCCGAATTCTCAGTAATCTCTTAGGCGTCAGCGCGGACGAGGTCGAAATCGGGATGCCCGTCGAGCTCGCGATTCGGGCTACGGATCCGGAATTGAACCTCCCGCTCTTCATTCGCGCACGACCGGCACGCCGTGAGACCACACTGCTCTTCGAAGACGTGAGTGCTGGCGCCATCCTGGCGCCATGCCCTGTTTCCATCACGCCGACGCTCATCGTGGGTGGCGCGGTCGCGAGTCGAGACTTCCAGGACGTCCATCATGACGTCGAACTCGCCAAGAAGCGCGGCTCGCCGAATATCTTCATGAACATCATGACCAGTGGCGGGCTGACCAGTCGCTATGTCAGCGATTGGGCCGGGCCCGACGCGCTTCTTCGCAACATGAAGATTCGGCTCGGCGCTCCCAATTACCCAGGCGACACGATGACTTTTTCTGGGCTGGTGAATTCCGCCGAACTTCGCGAAGGCAAAGGCATCATCGAGGTTGGCATCCGCGGATCGAATCGGTTCGGTGATCACGTGAGTGGTACCCTCGAACTCGAATTGCCTCGGCGCCAGGAGAATTAGATCATGACCATGTCGTTCGCGGGGAAAACCGCTGTCGTCGGGATCGGCGCCACAGAGTTTTCCAAGGACTCGGGGCGTAGCACTCTTCGTCTCGCCATCGAGTGTTGCGACGCGGCCATTCGCGATGCGGGTCTCAGTCCGGACCAGATCGACGGAATGGTCTCGTTCACGGTCGACGTCAACGACGAGATCGATGTCGCACGCAACCTGGGCATCAAGGAACTGCGCCACTTCAGCCGCATTCATCACAGCGGGGGCGCCGCTTGCGGCACCATCCATCAAGCCGCGATGGCCGTACACAGTGGCGCGTGCAACTACGCTCTGGTCTATCGCGCTTTCAATGAACGCTCCGAAACCCGCTTCGGCGCGGGGGTCACGGGTGGCTCCGGTGGCGCTTCGCCGGTGATGGTCGAGTTTGGTTGGAGTCTGCCGTTCGGCATGCTCACGCCCGCTTCCTGGGTCGCGATGTTCGCGACCCGTTATATGCATCAATACGGGGTCACGAGCGAAGACTTTGGACGCATCTCGGTTGCCGACCGGAAGCACGCCGCGACGAACCCAAAGGCCTTCTTCTACCAGCGGCCGATCACGCTCGAAGAACATCAAGCGAGTCGTTGGGTCGTGAAGCCCCTTCATCTGCTCGATTGTTGTCAGGAAAGCGATGGGGGCAGGCGCTGGTCGTGACGACCCTCGAACGCGCGCGCGATCTTCCGAACAAACCCGTGGTGATCGCCGCAGCAGCCCAGGGCAGTGGCGAAGATCAGCACATGATGACGAGCTACTACCGAGACGAGATTACCGGCATTCCGGAAATGGGCATCTGCGCCCGGCAGCTCTGGTCCGATACAGGGCTAGGTCCGGACGATATCCAGACCGCAATCCTCTACGACCACTTCACTCCCCTGGCGTTACCCCAGCTCGAAGAGTTCGGATTCTGCAAGCCGGGCGAAGCCAAAGACTTCATCAAGGACGGCAACATCGAACTCGGCGGACGGCTCCCCATCAACCCCAATGGCGGGCAACTGGGTGAGGCCTACATCCATGGAATGAACGGGATCGCCGAAGGCGTGCGTCAAGTTCGAGGCAGCGCTGTCAATCAAGTACCCGACGTGCAGAACGTTCTGGTCACCGCGGGCACCGCGGTTCCCACCAGCGCGCTGATCCTTTCGCAGCCGGATTGACGAGTCGAAGGGACGATCAGGTTCGGCTCGCTCGACGGTATCTTTTGGAGATGTCATGACGACCAGTTCGAACGGAAGTGACAGTGACCTGCGCTTCATCATCATCGGGGCGGGGATGGCGGGCGTTCTTAGCGCCATCAAGTTGCAAGAAGCGGGATTCGAGAACTTCGCAATCTATGAGAAGAGCGATCGGCTCGGTGGAACCTGGCAAGTCAATGAGTATCCGGGTCTGTCCTGCGACGTGCCCTCCCATCTATATAGCTATTCGTTCGCGCCCAATCCCGATTGGAGTCGGCGCTTCTCGCCGGGAAAAGAGATTCAGTCCTATTTCGAGGATGTCGCTCGCCGCCATGGAGTCGATAAGCTGATTCAATATGGCATGGAGATCACGCGCTGCGAATTCAGCGGCGGGCGCTGGACGATCGAGACCGCCGACGGATCGACCGACGAAGCGGACTTCGTGATCGCGGCGACGGGCGTCCTCCATCATCCGGCCTATCCAGACATCGAGGGCCTCGGCGATTTCCAGGGCGCGCTCTTCCACAGCGCTCGCTGGGACCACGAAGTTTCGCTCGCGGGCAAGCGCGTCGGAATCATCGGGACCGGTTCGACGGCGATCCAGATGGTGACGGCGCTGGTCGGGGAAGTGTCCGAGCTTTCGCTCTTCCAGCGGACCGCCCAATGGGTCATGACCCAGGAAAACCCGGTTTACAGCGCCGAGGAGCAGGCTGCCTTCCGGGAGCACCCGGAAACCATGAGCGAATTGAGAGCGGAAATTGCACGGTTGTTCACGGAGACGTTCGCCAATGCCGTGGTCGATGCAAAATCTCCTCAGCTCGCTGCACTCCATGACATGTGCGTGGCGAATCTCAACAACAGCGTGACCGATCCGGAACTGCGAGAGAAACTTCGTCCCGACTACCGCGCGGGCTGCAAGCGTCTGGTCATTTCTCAAGGCTTCTACGACGCTATCCAACGACCCAACGCGAAGCTCGTCACCGAGGGGATCGAAGCGGTCGAGGCATCGGGAGTCCGCACGCGGGACGGAAAGTTGCACGAGCTGGACGTGCTGATTCTCGCCACGGGCTTTCGGGTCGATCGCTTCATGCGGCCGATGAATGTCGTCGGCCGGGGCGGTGTCGCGCTCGAAGAAGTCTGGAAAGAGGGCCCCTACGCGTACATGGCAATCTCGATTCCGGAGTTTCCAAACCTCTTCATGTTGAACGGCCCCAATGGACCCGTTGGAAATTTCTCTCTGATCGATGTCGCGGAGATGCAGTTCTCCTACATCATGCAGCTGGTCGAGCAGGTTCGCTCCGGAGCCTGTCGTTACGTGAGCGCCTCGCATGAGGCGATGAACCAGTTCGACGCCGAACGCAAGGAAGCGGCCAAGAAGACGATCTGGCAGAGCGGTTGCAATAGCTGGTACCTCGACGCTCAAGGGGTGCCCGCCGTGTGGCCGTGGACGTTCGACCGTCTCACGGAAGAACTGGCCGCGCCGTGCCTCGGCGACTACGAGTTGAACTAGCGTGCGCGGATTGAAATCGCTGCGCGTCCTCGATTTCTCGAGTGAGATCGCCGGTCCTTATTGCAGCAAGCTCTTCGCCGATGCGGGCGCGGACGTGATCAAGGTCGAGACGCCCGAGGGCGATCGTCTGCGCAGATGGTCGGCGACCGGGGCCGATCTCGGAGACCAGGACGGAGCCCTCTTCCGCTACCTGAACGCCTCGAAGCGGAGTGTCGTCGGCACGCTCGAAGATGTCGGTACAAAGACTGATGGTGCATCGAGTGGTGAAGACGAGATCGAAACCCTGATCGCAAGCGCGGACCTGCTGATCGAAGACTTCCGCGTCTCGGCCTACGATCGCGCGGCTCTACTCGGAAGACATCCCAGTCTCGTGATTCTCTCGATCACGCCTTTCGGCCTGACCGGTCCCATGGCCGAAAACGCGGCCACCGAGTTTACGATCCAGGCCGAATGCGGTTCGATCGGCGGGCGCGGACGTCCCGAAAGCGAGCCCTATCAGGCCGGTGGTCGCATCGTTGCGTGGGCCGGGGGTTGCTTCGGTGCAGTCGCCGCACTGGCGGCAATCCGTCGTTCACAGGCGACCGGTCATGGCGAACACATCGACTTTTCCTTGCAGGCTGCAGCTGCTCAGGCCACGAATACCTATATCGATTTGATGTGGGGCATTCTCGGGCGGCCGCCGGCCACCGGTGCGTTCCAATCTTTCGAGACACCGTCGGTCGAACCGACGCGCGATGGTTTCGTGGGGTTCAACGCCTATACGGCACAGCAGATGTCGGACTTTCTACTCTTGATCGAACGTCCTGAGTTGCGTGCGTCCGGCGAGTTCGATCAATTCGTCCAGCGCCTCACCCGCATCACGGAATGGGAAGAGATTCTGCACGCGCACACCCGAGAGCACACGACCGATGAGCTGATCGCGGCGGCGCGACTGTTGCGGATTCCGGTCTCGCCCGTTTGTAACGGTCAGACGGTGCTCGAGGTCGATCAGCTGAAGGAGCGCGGCGCATTCATCGAAGATCCCTCCGGCGGTTTCAAGCGCCCGATTCCCCCCTATCGAATCGATGGCCAGAAGCTGGCCAGCCCACGGGCGGCGCCCCGTCTGGGTGAGCACACGGGTCGGGTCGAAGCACGTTCACGACTCGAACCGAAACAGGCGGGTGTTCCGGGTCTGCCACTTGCCGGAATGCGCATCATCGACACGACGAGCTGGTGGGCAGGGCCGATGGCAACACACATGCTGGCGTTATTGGGCGCGGACGTGATCCATATCGAATCTATACAGAAGATCGACGGCGTCCGATCGCTCGGTGGCGCATTCGAAGCTCTCCATGACGAGTGGTGGGAATGCAGCTTCATTTTCTTGTCGACGAATTCGAACAAGCGGGGCATGACGATCAACCTGTCGGATCCAAAAGGCGTGGCCATCCTCGATTCACTGATCGCGGGCGCCGACGCGCTGGTCGAGAATTTCAGCCCACGCGTGATGGATGGTTTTGGTGTGACGTGGGAGAAAGTGCAGGCGTTGAATCCGCGCTGTCATTATGTTCGGATGCCGGCGTTTGGACTCGATGGGCCTTGGCGAGAAAACGTCGGTTTCGCAGCCACCATGGAACAGATGTCCGGCATGGCCTGGCTGACCGGCCACTACTCCGACCAGCCGAGAATTCAACGCGGCCCCTGTGATCCGCTGGCCGGAATGCACGCGGCGT
>Ga0310120_10001739_pt1 | contig 16287 bp, 14 predicted proteins | sample CB27_AW_983_MG_FD_203506 | JGI IMG/M metagenome (GOLD analysis project Ga0310120, IMG submission 203506) | Marine microbial communities from Western Arctic Ocean, Canada - CB27_AW_983 | ecosystem: Environmental > Aquatic > Marine > Oceanic | place: Canada: Western Arctic Ocean | collected...
TGCGGTTTCGGAAAAGATCAGTCACGTCTCAACTGGAGGCGGTGCATCCCTTGAATTTCTCGGTGGCCGGGAACTGCCGGGTGTCGCCGCCCTCCCTGATTGCTAATATTCAGGAGCATCACACTATGCGCAAGCCGCTCATCGCTGCTAACTGGAAAATGCATAAGACGGTTGCTGACGCGACCGAATTCTTGACAGCCTTTCTACAAAAGGCGGCAAGCATCGATCATGTCGACATCATACTGGCCCCCCCTCACACTGCGTTACAAACAGTCGCTGACGCGTGCCGCAACACCAATATTGCTACCGCCGCGCAAAACGTCCACTGGGAAACCCATGGCGCGTACACTGGTGAAATCAGCACGGAAATGGCACGCGAGGCTGGTGCGAACCATGTCATCATCGGACACTCAGAACGCCGCCAATATTTCGGCGAAGATGATTGCACCGTAAATCGAAAAATCAGAGCCAGTCTTAATGCTGGACTTACCCCAATCGTCTGTATTGGCGAAACAATGAACCAACGCGAACGCGGTGAAACGCACACAGTGCTCGAACAACAACTCGACGGTGCCCTAAAGGGGCTGTCCACCGAAGAGATACAGACAATAATAGTGGCCTACGAACCCGTATGGGCCATCGGCACCGGCCGAACCGCTACACCGGTGCAGGCACAAGAAGCCCATAGTCATATTCGGGGGCACCTCGGTAGAATTGGCGGTGAAGAGGCTTCAAACCTTTGCCGGCTGATCTACGGTGGCAGTGTCAAGCCGGACAACTCGGCCGACTTAGCGGCCAAACAAGACGTTGACGGAGCCTTGGTCGGCGGCGCAAGCCTCACTCCGGAACATTTACTGGCAATAGTTCTGAACAGTTGCGAGAACACCAATAAGTAGAGATAGGTATAATCGGGGATATGTTAAGTCTACTGCTCTCTGGTCTGTACGTCGCCGTTTGTCTTCTGTTGCTGCTCGTCGTTCTACTACAGCAGGGCAAGGGAGGCGATATGGCCGCTGCATTTGGTGGAAGCGGTAGCCAGGCTGCATTCGGCGCTCGGGCTGGTGCTAGCGTCCTGACTCGGGGTACGACAGTTCTTGGTGCCCTGTTTATGGTCGGAGCATTGGCACTCGCCATCATGGGGCAGCGTGGCCCTGGCTCGGTGGTATCTGGCGTCGAATCCCCTCCGGAAGCGATATCCGAAAGCGGTGTATCGACAGACGAAGGTAGTAACACGACAGACGAGACCCCGGAATAGCTGGTTACAACGAATTACAACTGGATGACGCGTCCCGGCAAAGCGGAAGTGGCGGAACTGGCAGACGCACCAGCTTGAGGGGCTGGCGAGCCATTGGCTCATGGGGGTTCAAATCCCCCCTTCCGCACCATACCTTCGATGGGTCGTAGCGGTATGCGTTGGCGCGGCATACGCAGCGACTTAACTAACAGACACGAACAACTCAGACGAAAGACATCGTCCCGTGGACGACCTCGCCTCGCTCGCAGTTGACATAGCACCGACCGCATAGGGAGAATTGCCCACAGCTCGGAGCGTGTGCCCATCGTGGGTATCGCGGATCGAGACAACTCGGACAGGAACGAGGTGATGGACATGCGCTGGTCGACCCTGCTCACGACGGTCTTCGTGCTCTTCAGCTCAGCCGCCTACAGCCAGACGGCAACGGAGTTGAAATATGACGCCGTGGCACCGTTGCGGCTCCCGCCCGATCTCTATCTCGGCGAGGCGGCTGGGGTAGCAGTCAACTCGCACGGCCACATCTTCGTTTACAGCCGAACCGGGTCGGAAGCCACGCTCATCGGTCCGCGTGCCGCGTCACTCTACGAGTTCGCGCCTGACGGTACGTTCGTTCGGGAAATTGGTGGGAACCTCTACCTTAAGGCGTGGGCTCACGCGGTCCGGATCGACTCGGAGGACAACATCTGGCTCATCGACAACGGCTCCAGCATGGCGGCGAAACTCAGTCCGAGCGGACAGGTCCTCCAGGTGTTTGGCCGTCGCCCCGAATCGACCCATGCTCGCTATCCTAGGTGTCAGGGGCCGCATTGCCCGCCGCACTCCCTACGCCCTCCGTACTACGAGACCGCGGACACCCCGCCGCCGGCTGCGCGCGATGGTCTCTTCGATGAAGTCACCGACGTGGCGTTCGATCCCGACGGCAACGTCTACTTCAGTGACGGGTACAACAACGCCAGAGTCGCCAAGTACGACACCGACGGCAACTGGATCACGTCCTGGGGAGAGCGAGGGAGCGAACCGGGACAGTTTCGCGTTCCGCATGGCATCGCCGCCGACAACCAAGGGCGAATCTACGTCGCGGATCGATCCAACAACCGCATCCAGGTGTTCGAGTCAGACGGCACCTTCGTACAGCAGATCACACTCGCAGACCTGAGGCGTCAGGTGCCGCTCCCAGCCGACTATGAGCCGAACATCCCAAGCTTCGGCCAGCTACCTGACGGCAGCTACAACTCGCTCTGGCCGAACTCGATCTGCATCACGTCTGGCCCCAACCCGGTCATGTTCACCCAGGACATGTTTCCGGGCCGCATCTACAAGATGTCACTCGATGGCACGGTCCTCGGCTACCTGGGAAGGGACGGACAGGCAATCGGTCAGTTCGCCTGGATCCACGGCCTAGCCTGCCCCTCCGCGAACGAGCTCTTTGTCGCCGAGCTGCTGACGTGGCGTGTGCAGAAGGTCACGATCCGAGACTGAAACCGGCGTCCGTGCCGTAACCACACAGCCTGCCCCTTCGTGGCGAACAGAAAGCTAACGAACTCTGCAGCACAGGCCGTGCCTTTTTCCATATCCATATCTAGGTCAGCGAATACGCCAAATCCGTTTAGCGTGTCCGAAACCTGTCAACCGCTCCAATCAACAATAAGGTCTCGTTATTGTTTCGTGGCGACAAACCATAGCTGACGGAGTGATAATAGAACCGTCATGACATGCTTCCAGGGACGAGTTCGGCAATTAATCCTGTTACCAGTATTAGTCTTTACCGTCGGCTCGGTTTCAGTAGATGGACGTGCATCCGGTCAAGACGGAAACAGCCAAGAGTCTCTCGGGCCACCGGCCGTCTATGAGGAGCTGAGAGACGCAATGCCCGTGTCCGCCGGACACATCCGGAACAAACAATTCATAGTCGACCGTTTCACCTTTGACCTGAAGGATGGCGAACTTTATGTCTTGCCAACGTTCGAACTGCACGCGACTACCATTGCGGTTTACTTGGGAAAAGGGCGCGTACGAGCATTTCCGCCAGACGGCGTCGAGCTGCAACAGCTCCGAAAACTGATTGATGAAGATTTTCTAGATGAAGAGTTCGATCGGTTCGTCTTCTGGTTAACTGGAGATCTATCTGAACAGTTCCTCACACTCGCCGATGGTCAGCAAGGTCAAGAATCAAAGAACGCGGCCAATCTTCTCAAAGAAAGAAGAGAACGACTCGTAGAAGACCAGCTCATTAACCCAGACGCACGAGTGGTCGCAGATCTATGGCATGCGAATATTACACCATCGTTAGCAAGCCAGAAGTCTCCCTACTTTTTTGCAGATATTGATGGCAGGAACCACGATTGGTTCTCGATAGAAGTAGAACCTCGTAGCCGAGAAGAAGTGACCGTCTGGCGTTTTGACCGCCGAAGAAAAATCAGCAACATTTGGATGTCATTTCATGCACTTCACAATTTTAAGACTGACAAACAGGTCACACACTTTCCGCGTGACCCAAACGTTGATGGTCCCCTGATACCAATCGCGACCGAAACTACCAAAAGTGAGAATGATGACAACTGGAGTGCGGCTGATTATGGGCTGCTACCCCGTGTCGCGGTGCCCAAACATGAACCGTGGAGTCCACGTGTAACTGTTTCGCGTACCGATGTGGACATCGCAATCCAAGGAAATGGCGAGGTGCAGGCGAGCATCGCTTTGTCGATTGAACCACTCGAGCCGATCTCATCGGTTCGGTTATTGGTATCGCAATTCGTCGAGGTCACAGACGTTCGCTGGCAATCAGACATACCGATGAACGTCAACAATGTGCAACAGACTCATCTCCTTTCGACCAAGACGGACGCAGAACGACCTGCTGATGAACCCCCGCCTATCACCGGGGACCCGCTACACTACATTCAAGAAAAACACGACCGCTTTCTTGACGACGATCTATACGAACCATGGCTCACGATATTTCTTCCGGAATCGGTACCGCAGAACCAGCAGTTCACACTCAGAGTCGCGTACAAGGGGAAACTCATTCAGAAACTTCCGGTCAGCCAGGCATTCGTGCTGAAGGATTCCATTACCTGGATCCCACGTCATCCTGACAACCGGAAACGACGCCTTGACCTAACCTTTCGCATACCCGAACGCCTCCGCATTGCCAGTGGCGGCTCACTGGCAAATGAACGCGTCGACAATGGCACACGAATAATGCGCTGGATCTTGCCAACCCCAGTACGAGGCACGATGGCATTTCAACTGGGCCGATTTGAAGTAGACGAGGTAACGGCCGATGGATTGCCACCGATCGCGGTCTATGCTGACCGCAATCACCTTGGATTCGCTCCAGGAAACAGGGCAAAGACCATCACAGACCTTGTCAATTCAATACACACGTTTGAAGATTATTTTGGACCTTACCCGTTTGAATCACTATTAGTCACCGAAACTGCAGAATATGGCGGCCAAGCCTTTCCTGGCCTCGTGCTATTAACCTTTCAGGCCTTTGGAGAGCTCCATACTGGAGAATCAGAACTTTTCCGTGCGCATGAAGTAGCCCATCAGTGGTGGGGGGCAAGCATCGATTGGGAAGGCTACCGCGACCAATGGCTTTCTGAGGGCTTTGCACACTACGCAGGAGCACTGTATGCACTGGTCGGACTTAATGACGCGGAGCAGTTTCAGCAAATGCTTGATGCCTGGCGATACGACGTGGTCGGCGAAGTCAACGTTGGACAAGGTTTCGGTCTGATTAGAGGCTTGCAACGCTATGGATTGCGCCCAGAGGTCATACGGAAAAGTGACGGAAATAAGTCAGGCCCGGTTGTCGTTGGCTCTCGCCTGATAACAACAGATACACCATTCGACTACCGGTTACTCGTATACGAAAAAGGAGCCTTTATTCTCCACATGCTACGGATGCTGCTTCTTGATCTCGAAACAGAAAGCGATGAGAGGTTTCGAGAAATGATGCGGGATTTTGCAAGCGCACACCAGGGAGGCGTCGCAAATACAGCAGCGTTTGAGTCAGCAGTTACAAGGGCGTTCGGTGAACCCATGGACTGGTTCTTCGACCAATGGGTCTACGGTGTAGATGTCCCGACATACGACCATGATCTGGCTGTGACACAGATTCGAGACAGTAGCGAACCCTACCTTCTTCATGGAACCATTCGCCAGGACAACGTGCCCCTGGGATTTCGTGCGGCGGTCCCTATACGACTTGAGTTCGAAAACCACAAACCGTTACTCACACGCATCTGGATCGACAAGTCGGAAGTCGATGTTGAAATTAAGCTTCCTGCTACTCCAGTGAACATTGACTTTAATTATCAACACGGCGTCCTCGCCAATGTGCGGTAGCGTGTTCTATCGCCTTTCGGGTAAAATCTGACCAGGGGTGGTCTTTGCTCCAGCGGCTCTTGATTTAAAGATGCCGGACTGAGAGTCAAGTCGTTCCCAACCAACATGCGTGATGTTCAACAAATAACCGATTACATTGACAAGCATCGGCAGCGACGTCAGAGTAACAAAGTTCTCCACGGTCATCCATCACCGAGCTTCTGGCTGGATCGGGATGTGTCAGTGCCGACCGTCATGGAAACACGACGACGAGCCTGCGAAACGGTAAATAAACGTATCAATCTGTACGTCGGGACACCTTACTGTCTGCCAACGGAACCAGATCGGTGCGGATTCTGCCTATTCCCGAGTGAAATTTATCAAGATCGTCATCAGCTCGAAACCTATCTCGACTACCTCCGGCGTGAAGGTGAGATGTTTAGACCCCATCTTGAAGGGGCTGAGCTGGCGAGCGTCTATTTCGGTGGTGGCACGTCGAACCTATATAAGGCGGACCAGTATAAGACCCTGATGAAATTAGTCAGTGGCTTGTTCAACGTCCCACCAAACATCGAGGTAACCCTAGAAGGCATTCCGCAAACTTTTAGTTACGACAAACTTGCCGCAATGAAAGAATGTGGCATTAATCGCATCAGTATGGGAGTGCAACAACTGGACGACGATCTCATCAAGGCAAGTGGGCGAAAACAGACCTCTGAACAGGTTTTTCGCACGCTTGACACCTGTCGGAAACTCGACCTTCCGGTCAGTGTTGACCTCATCTTCGGCTGGCCTGGTCAGACCATTGATCATGTGGTTCGAGACTTAGAAACATTTGTCGCGAGTGGGATTAATCATATTACCCACTATGAGTTAAACGTCGCTGGTCGAACAGATTTCTCTCGTAATCGGCGCTCAGAATTACCGTCAATGGAACAAAATCTTGAGATGTACAGAATTGGTAAAGAATATCTCGAATCCGTAGGGTTCAAACAGGTTACCCCTTACGATTTTGAGCGCAACGGTCCACTTCCAAGCACCTACTTGTACGAAGAACTCTTCCGTAAGCCGTTTCAGGAAGACGAGGGACAAGTTGTCGGGTACGACGCGTGGGGGTGGGGGTTCGCGGGCATCTCGTTCTTTTTTGGCACCCCGGATTCGCCGGGTTGGGCGTATATGAACCACGTACACGTTGACGATTACTTTCGAGATGTTGATGCGGGACGGTTTCCCATCATGCGCGGACTTCACTACTCGGAAACCGATCTTCGTTTACACCTACTGTTTCAAGAACTACAAGGATTGGCAGTCGATAGAAAACGGTACAGATCAATGTTTGACCGGGATGTCCAAGACGAGTACTCGACAATCTGGCAAGTACTTGCGGACAAAGAGTGGGTAACGCTCGACGATCGGTTCGTAAACATTATTGGCGATGGCGTGTTCTATCTACCGTTGATCCAGAACCTACTCGCACACGGACGCTCAGAAGCGATGCGAAAAGAACGAATGTCTCGAACCGTTCACGTTTCGCACGAGGAGAAGCTCGAAAACGCGAACGACCCGCGTCAGAAACAATTATCAGACGTTGCTGTACGTGCAAGCTGATCGGAAACACCTACAAAAGAATCCTTCAAGAATCGTCTTGCAAAGAAACTGCAGATGCGATGGCAAGCGTGCGCTTCGCTGACGCAATCACCGGACGCTCGATCAGTTTTCCATCAACAAGTAACACACCGCCAGCATTTCGCTCGTAAGCATCAACTATTTTTTTTGCCCAGGCGACATCGTCAGAGCTTGGCGAATAGGCTTCATTGATGATCGAGACCTGAGATGGGTGAATCGCTGCCTTCCCCATGAACCCAAGTGCTTTAGTTCGCAGACACTCGTCGGCTAATTCACCACGATTTTGAATGTCCATGAATGGTGAATCGATCGAACTCACGCCGGCTACTGCAGCCGATAGCACCACACGAGACCGTGCAAAAAGAACGGCATCCCATTCAACAGCACACCCGACGTCGGCTGCATAATCAATTGCACCGAAAAATAACGCTGTAACTTCTGGAACTGCTGTCACTATCGAATCGACCTTGGCTAATCCACGCGCCGTCTCTGCCATCACAATAAGTGGCACATGTGGTATCGACGTAGCAAGAGTGGACGACACCGAACGAATTTCATCAGCCCCTTCACACTTGGGCAACATAAGCGCATCTGGACGAATCCCTGATTGCTCGATCACTTGAAGGTCACGTTGACCTAAATCCGTCTTCGGATCATTGATCCGTAAACTCACCTCGGCACGTGTGGGTTGTCGATCCAAGAAAAGTGCTACCGCTGACTCTCTCGCTTCGTCCTTCGCACTAAAAGACACACCATCCTCAAGGTCGATACAAACCGCATCTACTCCAGTAGTAAGTGCTTTTGGATACCTATCCGGTCTAACAGCCGGAACAAAAAGCAGACTACGTCGAACGCGGAACGTCATGGCGCGGGTTGTGGAGAAGACGGAACAAGTGTCCCGGTTAGCCTACGGACCGACGACATGTCAGACATGCCGCGGAGACAATGGAGCGCTTTGACTGCCTCTTCTTGACCAACGACTCGCCTAGCACACCCCAAGAATTTATCGTCAAGTTCAGAAGACGAAGCTGGATGTTCCGGATAACCCTTCGCACCCGTAGTAAATCGCTCAAATACGTGACCGTCTTTCAACCGAACCTTTACCCGCGCTTGCGTTAAAGGAGGCGCATCGCGTCCAAGTTTCGGGTCCACCTGCATCGTCACACGAGGCACCAGACGCTGAACTTCAGACTGCCGCATTTGATCAGGCTCAAAGGTATCAATATCGACACGGCCAAATGTCAACGCCGCCGCCGCACAGTATTGCAAACTGAACTTGCCCTCGAGTCCAGTGGTCGGTTGGTCGTAGATCAATACGGTCGGTGTCACCGGGTCAACGTCCACCTCAACAACATCGATTGCTTCCACAGACAGATTCTCTCTAGTCTTAAGGTGGAGCAATGTATCGATCGTCGGATGCGTAGCAGCACACGACGGATACAATTTCACCGTAATGCCATTCTCTATAATCTCCCACCTCAAACCGAGCTCATCCAGATAATGAGACAATTCTTTATTCGTGCTCTGCATCGCAACAAGAAATCCCTGCGGACCATCAAGGGCACGCATCGATGCCGTAAACGATTCTTTTGCCAATAATGCCGCAAGCACTCCATTTCTGGCAGCTAGTCCTCCCTGCAATGGCTTCACCATCGTCCCAAAATTTTCCTTGATACCGGACGCCTCGGAAACCGCTATGGCTAAGGCTCTTGCCGTCTGATCGGAGTTGAGTCCTAAGATACGAGCCGCGGTCGCGGTGGCACCTATAGTGCCCATGGTCGAAGTGCAGTGCCAACCAGATTCGTAATGACCTGGATTCATCGTGGCGCCGAGTACAGCTTCAATCTCAAATCCCACAACATACGCATCGAGAAATGCCAAACCCGACACATCAACTATTTCTCCGACAGCTAAACCTGCGGCAACAAGCGGGGCGCTTGGATGAGCAAGCGTGGTCCAACACATGTCGTCAAAGTCAAGTGCATGCGCTGCAGTCCCGTTAGTAAGGGCTGCGTACGACGGACCTGTTAGGTAATTTGTACCAAGAATACGACAGGGACCTGTTGCACCATCCGTTCTGGCAACTCGCTGCGTTATCTTTGCCGCCGGCTCGACTGCGCCGGCGAGTATCACACCAATAGTGTCCTGGACGGCCGCACGGGCAACCGCGCGGGCCTCATCTGAAATGTCACTTGTCGCCGTAAATGCAGCTATTCGTGAAATGGCCGTCAAGGTTCGTTCCCGTAGAAAAGTGCGATATCCCGCAGCCTACGCTCGATCTGTTCATTGGGCATCCATCGTCCGTTGAGGCTGACTCCCGCACGAGCACGCATATTCCCAATATCTTCCAAAGGATTCGCAGTTAAAAGTAAAAACTCAGTCCGTCGTCCAACAGCTACGACGCCAAATTCATCCGTTGCATCAAAATACTCTGCCGGCCGGCGTGTGGCAATTTCAAGCACCTCATAAGGAGTCATGCCAATCTCGACATATAACACCATTTCATGATGCATGGCGAAACCGGGTACATTAAAGATCCGTGGAGAATCTGTCCCCAGCGCGATATTAGCCCCACCATCAAACAACGCCTTGAGAATACGTCGCCAAATCGCCATCGACAACCGTCGCTGGTTCACCAACGCAGCCCGCCATGGCAACACAAAGGGCCACAACCGCACATGGGGATAATTCATTCAGTAAAACAAACCTGAACTCTCTTATGCTCAATCCTTTATCTCCGGTCGCGCGGAAGCATAGTCCGGAACATGACCACGCTTGTAGACCATAAATGTCCTCTTGAACGTGATCACCACCGTGCCATTCTGGTTAAACCCTCGGCTTTTTACGGTGACGATACCAACATTCTGGCGTGATTTTGATTCTCGTGTCTCCAGCACTTCACTTTCCGAATAAATTGTATCGCCGTGAAAGACCGGAGCCGGAAGGCGAACCTCATCCCAGCCAAGATTTGCCATCACATTAACGGACAGGTCTATCGTAGATTGTCCTGTCACAAGTGCCAACGTGAAGGTTGAATCGACCAGTGGCTTACCGAAATCCGTCTTGGCAGCGTACGCGTAATCAAAATGGATCTTATTAACGTTTTGAGACAGTAGGGTTAACCACACATTATCAGTAGCCAACACTGTCCGCCCGAGAGGGTGCTGGTAGATGTCGCCGACGGTAAAATCCTCGAATACTCGACCGGTCCATCCCTCTTTTACAGACATATCTTCCTTTCACATGCCGGCTGACAATGGATGCCAATCCGGTCCGTTTCCAAAATGATGATTGTAGAACAGGGTGCGATTCGCCCCACTACCAAGCCTTCACACAACGCCAGAAGAGCGCCAAGTCTTGACGACTTCACGGCTATATCCAAGTTCATCCAAAATCTGGTCAGTATGTTCACCTAATTCAGGAACTGCGTCGAACCGTGACTCAACACCATCGATCGTCGCTGGGGGCAAAGTGCCTTTAAGCGGTCCGACGCTGGACGCGAACTCCCGCCAGCGATCTCGCGCAACCAACTGTGGATGGTCTGCAAACTGAGCGACGGAATTCATTCGCCCATTTGCAATCTTCGCCCGCTCCAAACGAGCATCGATCTCATCAACGCTTAATTTCGAAAAAATCGCTCCTATCGTCTTCTCCAATGTCCCTCTGTTTTCGACTCGTTTCGTGTTGTCATCAAACCGAGCATCTTCTGCGAGCTCAGGCTGCGTCAAAACAATCTCGCAGAAACGACGCCACTCACGTTCGTTCTGTAGTCCCAAGAAAACTATTTCTCCATCAGCCGCGGCAAAAGGCCCGTACGGCGCGATCGCTGCATGACGAGACCCGCTACGTTTAGGCTGCGAACCGCCGTACATCGTGTAGTAGAGTGGAAATCCCATCCATTCGCCTAACGCCTCAAGCATAGACACCTCAACCGATGCTCCCTCACCCGTTCGCTCCCGCCGGAACAACGCGGTCAATACGCCGGAGTAGGCGTACATGCCGGCAGCAATGTCCGCAACTGAAATAGACGATTTCACAGGCTCATCTTCCGTGCCGGTTATCGAAACCAAACCTGCCTCAGCTTGAACTAACAAGTCATATGCCTTCTTGTCACGATACGGACCCGTTGAACCATATCCAGAAATACTGCACACAACCAACGACGGATGACTCGCGCGGAGCGTTTCTTTTCCAAGTTGCAGTCGTTCCGCTGCACCAGGCGCCAGGTTTTGTACAAATACGTCCGCCTGTCCGACAAGTCGACCCACTACTTCCTGTGCCTCCTTGCGTTTCAAATTCAGTGTGAGGGATTCCTTCGACCGATTAAGCCAAACAAAGTGACTCGAGAGCCCTTTAACCGTTGCATCGTAACCCCGTGCAAAATCACCACCATCCGGACGTTCGATCTTTATAACGCGCGCACCAAGGTCAGCAAGTTGCCGAGTCGCAAACGGCGCAGCAACCGCCTGTTCAAGAGTTACGACCGTCATTCCGTCAAGGGGATACGCCATCAGAATGAACGGGGTAGTCCTAGCACATGCTCAGCAATGTAAGACAGAATCAGATTCGTCGAAATGGGGGCAACCTGATAGAGCCGAGTCTCCCTAAACTTTCGCTCTATGTCGTAGTCTTCCGCGAACCCAAAGCCTCCGAATGTTTGCACAGCAACATTCGCGGATTCCCAAGACGCATCGGCTGCAAGCAATTTTGCCATGTTCGCCTCAGCGCCACATGGCTTCCCGGTGTCAAACAGCTCGGCAGCGCGAACGCGCATAAGGTCGGCTGCCTCAACGTTAACGTGAGCACGAGCTATCGGGAACTGGATACCCTGATTCTTACCAATCGGCCGATCAAAGACGACTCTTTCGTTGGCGTAACCAACTGCGCGTTCAAGAAACCATCGTCCATCACCGACACACTCTGCGGCAATCAAAATGCGCTCGGCATTGAGTCCATCGATTAAGTAACGAAAGCCCTTTCCCTCCTCACCGATGCGGTTACCAGCAGGAATTTCCAGATTATCGAAAAACACTTCGGTCGTCGCATGATTCATCATCGTTCGTAACGGACGGATCGTTAGACCATTACCAACGGCCGTTTTAAGGTCAACCAAAAAAACGGAAAGACCTTCTGTCTTCTTGGTTATCTGCTCTAATGGTGTCGTACGCGCAATCAGCAGCATTAGATCGGAGTGCTCGGCACGAGAAATCCACACTTTTTGTCCGTTCACAACATAACGATCGCCTTTCCGCACAGCCATCGTTTTAAGTTTCGTCGTATCGGTGCCTGTCGTGGGTTCGGTAACGGCAAACGCCTGCAGCCTCAATTCACCAGACGCAATCTGAGGAAGGTACTTACGCTTCTGTTCGTCTGAACCATGACGAAGCAACGTCCCCATGATGTACATCTGGGCATGGCAGGCCGCGGCATTACCTCCGGAACGATTTACCTCTTCCAAAATAATCGAAGCTTCAATAATCCCAAGCCCAGAGCCACCGAAGTCTTCCGGAATCAATGCTGACAAATAGCCGGCATCACTAAGAGTTTTAACAAACTCCTCTGGATAGCTATATTCACGATCAAGATCGCGCCAGTAACTGTCAGGAAAGCGCTGGCACAGTTCTTTAACTGCGCTACGTAAATCTTCATGTAACTCAATATCGGATACGCTCACAATACTCCTTTACGTCGAGTGTATTGTCTCGCCGGCAGCCTATTGTCCGCAACTGAGGAACCAAATCATTCGCTCGTGAAGTAATAGCTACAAGAAACCTATAATTCACGAATGCCTCCTATATTGGGTTCGCAGCGATTCCTTGAATATCACAAACTGTCCGGCACTCGCGTCGGCCTCGTCTCGAATCTAGCGTCGGTCGACACCGAGTTCCGACACTCTGCTGAGCTAGTTACTGGCGCCCCTAATATGGACTTGGTCGCCCTGTTCGGACCGCAACACGGCTTTCATGCAGACGTGCAAGACAATATGGTCGAAACCGCTCACAGTCATCATTCGCGATTCGGCGTGCCAGTCTACTCTCTTTACAGTGATCGCCGTGAACCAACATCAGAGATGTTGGATGGGATTGACGTTCTGGTCATTGATCTTCAAGATGTCGGAACCAGGGTGTACACATACATATATACGATGGCCAATTGCCTTCGTGCCGCCGCCAGGCAAGGGATTCGTGTCGTGGTCTGTGACCGACCCAACCCCATCGGTGGAACGGCTGTAGAAGGTCCCGTGCTCGACCTCGATCTTCGCTCGTTCGTCGGCCAGTTTCCAATTCCACTCCGACACGGCATGACGATTGCGGAATTAGCACTGCTCTTCAATGACCACTACCAGATCGGAGCTGAATTGGAAGTAGTCACCATGTCTGGCTGGACTCGAGAAAAGTACTTGGATGAAACCGGCATGTCCTGGGTTATCCCATCACCGAATCTCCCAACTCTTGACAGCGCGATTGTTTATCCTGGAACCGTATTACTCGAAGGAACAAATCTATCTGAAGGTCGAGGAACAACTCGTCCATTTGAACTCTTTGGAGCACCAGGACTCGATCCCGACAACCTCGCGTCCGAACTCAACAATCACAAATTATCTGGCGTTCACTTCAGGCCCATGACATTTAAGCCCACGTTTCAGAAATATGCAGGTAGTACATGTGGAGGTTGCCAAATACACGTAACTGACCGCTCTTGTTTTAAACCCGTCACCTGCGGAGTCGCAATCATACTTGCATGTCGGCAAGCCGATCCGCTGCATTTTGAATGGCGTCAGCCACCTTATGAGTACGAAGAAGTACAAATGCCGTTCGATATTCTTGCTGGCACAAAACAACTTCGATACGCCATCGAAAATGACTACACCTTAGGAGACATCGAAGACAGATGGGAGACTGAACTCGATGCCTTTCTCAAAATAAGACAACATTTTCTCTTATATTGATCGATCGAAACCGTATCTTGATTAGCTGCAACCCGTACGTTCCAGTGATACGATCGTCCAGTTTCAGTAGGCCGAAATACTTTCATGAGCCAACAAGAACAGTTACATTCTGACCATACGGTGCTGATTACGGCTGCACCAACCCTTGTACTCTCAGCATTTTTTGATCCACGATCCCTTAGTTACTGGTGGAATGCAACGCATTCAGTGACCACCCCACGACCACTAGGAATCTACGCTGTTGAATGGACCTCAACACCATTCCAAGACGAAATCCTTGGAGCTCTTGGCGGCGCGTTTTATGGCACTGTGATGGAGTTCCGACAAGGGCATCACTTTTTTGTGGCAAACGCATATTGGCTGCCACCCGAAAGTGGTCCAATTGGCCCAATGATGCTCGAAGTTACCTGTCAGGTCGATGGTGCAGCCACCAAGCTGCGTGTTCGCCAAAGCGGAACCGACGACGGTCCAAGGTGGAAGCAGTACTACAGTGTGATTGACTCCGGTTGGAAAGAATCCCTTGATGCTCTGAAACACTATCTTGAACAAGGCGGCGAGCCGTGTCTCCCACCGCAAGGGATTGCTCCTAGTAAGACAAACATATAGGGCTCAGCCCTACCGGAGATGACTCAACTATGTCCTCCAAACACATCATCATCGTCGGGGGAGGAGTCATCGGTACGAGCATCGCCTACCATCTTTGCCGAAGTAAATACAAAGTCAGAGTGACGGTTATAGAGCGAGATCCCAGCTATCGTCGTGCCTCTTCGTTTTTGGCCATGGGGGGCATTCGCCAACAATTTAGTTCGATCCAAAATATTTCTCTCGCTCAGCACAGCATCCGTTTTTATCAGACACTTAACGAGCTGACGTGTCATCGTGACCTGAAACAGCCGGTGAATTTTCTTCAGCGTGGCTATCTCTTTCTTGTGAACGAAGCGACGTCTGAAAAATTCCAAGAGCGCTACCAAACGCAGTGCCGTCTTGGGGCTCGCGTTGAAAGACTCGATAGAGATGCCATCCGTAAATTGGTTCCCGACCTAGTACTCGACGACATTCTTTTTGCCGTCTTCGGTCCTGAAGATGGCTACGCCAACCCAAGGGCTATCCTGTCGACATTGAGGGCCCTCGCTGAGGGTGCCGGCGCGCAATTCCTCACAGCAAATGTCACAGCGCTGGAAATTGCCGGAGGCAACATAAACGGCGTAATTCTTGACGATGGCAGAACACTTGAGACGTCTGCCCTTGTCTGCGCCGCCGGACCGTACGCTGCTGGCTTAATGGCACTCGCCGACATTGACCTTCCTGTAACGCCGGTCCGTCAACAGCTATTTCGCTGTGACCTGCCGAGGCGCTGGCCGCACAGATTTCCCATGATTGTTGACCCAACCGGCGTACATTGGAGACACGACGACCAGACACATTCGGATGTCGCTGACCAGATTGTCGTCGCTCGCACAAACCTTACTGAGCCACCGGGTGAAAATTTTGAGTGCGATATGGAACGATGGGAAACAGACTTCCGTCCACCGCTTATCGCGCGGCTCCCCGACCTCAAAACCGCGACTCTAACAGATGGATGGGCTGGACTATATGAAATGACTCCGGACCACAACCCACTGCTCGGAGAACATCCGGAACTTAGCGGATTGTTCCTGGCTAATGGATTTAGTGGCCATGGCCTAATGATGGCTCCTGCCGTAGGTAGCGTAATAGCCGAGCTTCTAACCACCGGAACTTCAGCGAGTATTGACATAAGCGCGTTTGACCCTGGACGTTTCTCACGTGATGAATTGTTTTGGGATGACGCCATGGTCTAGCCTCAACAACAGACATGCAAATTGAAAACTGGTTCGTGCACGCCAAGCAGGACGCCGACAGACAGGATAATCTTGAGCTTCAATCGCTTCTCGAAATGTTACGAGTTGCAACATCACTATTGCACGACGCTGACTGGTGCACCCAGGTGGAATTACAACCTAGCGATCCTGAGCGACACGTGGCTACGAACGAAACCGAGCAAACATGATTCAGGTTCCAGACACTCCGATCAGCACAATCGTACGAGATTTATATCGCGGGAAATATTCTGCGAGCGAGCTAGTCGAACTATGTCTTTCGGCTA
>Ga0310120_10001741_pt1 | contig 16267 bp, 13 predicted proteins | sample CB27_AW_983_MG_FD_203506 | JGI IMG/M metagenome (GOLD analysis project Ga0310120, IMG submission 203506) | Marine microbial communities from Western Arctic Ocean, Canada - CB27_AW_983 | ecosystem: Environmental > Aquatic > Marine > Oceanic | place: Canada: Western Arctic Ocean | collected...
ATATGCAAGTTAGAAATGCTGAATTAATTGATGTAGTTAATCCATCTGAACTTGTTTCAAATGTAATTTCAACACATCTTGTTCCAGATATTATGGGAAATCTTAGAGCATATGCAAGACAAAGTTTTAGATGCACTGCATGTGGAAAATCATATCGTCGAATGCCTCTTATTCAAACATGTGTGTGTGGTCATAAACTAATTGCTACAATTACAAGGGGTTCAGTTGAAAAATATCTCAAACTTGCAAAAAGACTAGTTGAAAAATATGATGTTGGTGAATATCAACGGGGAAGAATTCATGCTTTATCTGATGAAATAGAATTAGTTTTTGGTAAAAGTCAGGGAGATCAATCTCTCCTTACAGATTATGCTTAAAATTATTTTGAATTTTAAGAAGTAAAATATGATTTCAAATTTTAATTATAATTAGTTTTTATTATTGGTTCTGAATCTTCATCATCTTTAGTTTGATGTGTTTCTAAATCCAATATAGAAAATTTTTCAGTATCCAATCCTTCAAAAGGAAGATTGAAATTATAAAAGAGATTGTTATGTATAATTCTCTATTTATTCTTCAAACTTAAAATCAGTTTGCGAATAATTGAAACTTACATCATTTCTTATTCTTTTAATTTTTTTAGTGTTTAATGGAGGTCTTGTTAATTTATCACCTAAACTTGAAATATTTGTATTCTCTGGAGCATCCAATTCTTTTGAAATTCTCTGACTCTTGTAACCTTTTGATTTAACAAGTGTTTCATTATTTAATCCAACTTCTAACATTTCATTTAATTTTTTTCCTCCAATTTCAATTTCTTTCATTATTTCTTCATTAGACATTTTTGTCATATTAACACAAATGTCCTGTCTTTCAGTTATGGATTCCAAATAACGATCCTCATTAGTAATGAAACCATTTGCTTTTGCATAATCATACATAACGGTATATGGCAAAGGTAAAAGAAAACCAATGCTTGGATAAAGACCAGCTTTGAAACATTGATCAAAAGTTTCTTTTATTGTTTCTTTAGTCTCAATAGGATATCCAAAAACAACACTTGTTTGACATATAATATCGGCTTTTTTGAAAGTGTATACAGTGGTATAAAATGCATCTACATCGATATGTTTATTCATCATTTTCATAATTTCTTTATTACCAGATTCTAATGCAAAACCAACTGAATAACAACCACTTTGTCTCATTTTCTTTGCAACTCTTAGTGCATCATCATCAGATAAATTGGCTCTAGAAAATAAATCAACCCGAACAGAAGCCATCCATTTGAATTTTAATCCACTTTTAATTACTGCATTACAAAATTTTTCAACCTGAATTGCAGAAGCAAAACTAAGATCATCCCAAAAATGAATGTAATTAACACCATATTTTTTCATCATGAATTTGATTTCGTCAATAATGAATTTTGGTTTCCTATTTCTATAAGGATCATTCCAAAATACATAATGACAAAATGAACATTTGAATGCACATCCTCGTGCAGTCACAACAGGTATTGAGCGAATTTTTTCAGGATTATCATCTTTATCAGGCATAGTTTCAGCTTTTTGAATATAACGTTCAACATCAAACCACTGCCAATCAATTTGAGGTAAATTATCAATAGGTGATGCAGATCTAGCATTGGTAGTGATTATTTTTTTCTGTTCATCTCTAAATGAAATACCTTCGACAGTTTTAAGATCTTTTTCTAAACGAACTGCTTCAACTGCCTCATATGCTGAAATTTCACCTTCACCAGTAACAACAATATCTCCTTTGGTGTTATTTAGAAATACTTCAGGAATTGAACCAGCAACGGAATTACCTGCTATAAAACAAGAATTAGGTTGATGACGTTTTGTCATATTAACAAACCACTTGAACCATTTGTAATGTGTCACTATTGTTCCAGCTAAAACAAAATCAAAATTATTATTTTTTATGTAATTTTCGACATATTCATCATCATATTCATTGATATCAATATCTAACAAAGTTAAATTGTATCCATTCTTATGAAAATAAGTCATAACAGAACCTAATCCAACTGGAAGGAATTTGGTGTATCCTCCAGGTCTTAAGCATACATTAACAAAAAGTAATTTTAGATCTTTTTTCTCTGCTGGCATATTACGATTTAAGTGGAAATTAGGTATATAAAAGCAATAGTAATAAATCTTAATTTTTATAAATAATTTCTAATGGAAATTCATATGGAGCCGAAACTATTTTTTTGGATAGATTCACTTATGGTTCATTATTTCTTAGCAAAATCTATTCAAGAAAAAATCAATTGCAAGATATATTCATGTTTTGAAATTACTGATAAGCCTAAAAAATACTTTGAAAAACAAAATTTAGTTAATTTTGAAAAATTTTGGTTCTTTTTTGATCATATAAAGAAAAGTAATGAAAAACCAGACATGGAATATCTAAAAAATTTTGAAACTAAATATAAAATTGATTTATGGCTACTAGCATTTAATGATAGATTTTTCTATAAATATAATGAATATTATACTTTTTCAACTCAGGAAAAATTAAAAATTTTAGAACAGGAATGTAAATTTTTTGAGAAAATTATCGATGATGTTAAACCAGATTTTCTCATAAGTTTTTCAACACATCAACAGCAAAATGATTTATTTTATCGAATTTGTAAAGTGAAAAAAATAAAAATTCTTCTATTTACTCCAACACATGTCGGTAATGCATGGGCAATAACTGACGATTATGATAAATTTGAACCATTTGATACAACTTATTTTGAAACTAAAAATTTAGAAAAAATTGAAGATTATAAACAATATCTAGAAGACAAAGAAAAATACAGAACTCCAAACATAATTAAAAGTAAATATCAACAATCAAAAGTAGATTATTTAAAAGCTGCATTAAATTATTTATTTTCTGAAAATTCTAATGTTAAAACACATTTTACGTATTATGGAAGAAATAAACTGAAAGTTATTCAAAAAATGATTAGTTATGAATTAAAAAGAAAATTAAGAAAAAACTTTATGGATAAAAATTTAGAAAAAGAAATTAATTTTAATGAACCATTTATTTATTTTCCATTACATCAGGAAATTGAAAGAAATCTCTTACTTGGTGCACCATTTCATTTAAATCAAGTTGAAATGATAAGACAGATTGCACAATCATTACCAATAGGCTATAAATTACTTGTTAAAGATCATACAGTAATGCAAAGCAGAGGTTGGAGAAAAATTTCACAGATGAAAGAAATAATGGAGATGGCAAATGTGAAACTTGTTCATCCAGAAATGAATTCGTATGATATTTTTCCAAAATGTTCACTTGTAATAACAATTGGAGGTACTGCAAGTATAGAGGCAGCATTTTTCAATAAACCATCAATATCGTTTAGAGAAGTAGGTCATATCAAACTCCCAAGTATCAATGTAGTAAAAAATCCACATGAATTGCCAAATGCAATTAAAACATCACTAAACGAAGTAGTAAATCCTGATGATGTATCAAAATTTTTAACAATCATACACCATAATTCAATTAATTTTGATTTCTTTGGATTAATGACAGATTTTATGAAAGAATTTAATTTCGGAGGATTTTTAGCAGATACAGAATTACCAGAAAAAGAAATGAAAATATTTTTTGAAAATAATAAAGATAAATTTGATTTTCTTGCATTAGAACATATTAAACGAATTCATAAAATCAGTTAGACCTGGTGAAAAATTTCATGAAACATTATTCAATTTAGATGAGTTAAGAAATACCGTTGAATCAGACATGGTTTACGAATCCAGTATCCAGAAAATTATCTATAGCAGTCATCATTATTTTAAAAAATATATTCCTTAAATAAATCTCTCACAAATTATTATAAATAATTACTTAACTAATGGAGTAATTAATGAGAATATTTCTTTTGCAATTATTTCATTTCCGGTATCTACTACATGAACATCATCATAAAAAATAGGTCTTGAAACATTATCAAAAATATTTCGGAAATCAGCAGTTTTTGTACAATGTTTATCTAAAATAGGCAAATACAAACTCATTTCATCTAAAATTGAAATGCTATCACGTTCACCTGCATTAGTTGGTGCAAATGTTGATTCATCAGATGATAAAATTTTTGTTCCAGTACCAACCATGGGTTGAATTATTATAACAGTTGAAATATCATCAGAATTATTTTCTTTACAGATATCAATCCATCTTTCTTTCCATATTGAAGAAATTTCTTTAATTAAAATTTTATTCTCGTTTTGATAAATAACTTCTTTACTAATTATACTTCGATTAAGATCTATGAAAAAATCATTTACAACAAATGGTGTCCTATAAAATTGAGCACCTTTTTCAAATGCACCGTATCTTTTAATATTTTCAATTATATTTAATTCAGAAGTAGTTTTAGAAATTATTGCTTTTTCTAAATATTTTCCACGTGCATCATTTGCACCATCGTAAATTATAATTAAATCAGGTTCATAGTTTTTAATAGAATTTCTAATAAAATACGATTCATCTAAAGAAGTAGCTCGTGGTTTTCCTGCATTAATAACTTCAATTTTTTTAGTAGTAGATTCATCAAAAATGGTTTGAAGATATCCAGGTATGGTAGTAACATCAGAAGTTGAACCGTGACCAAAGGCAGTTGAACCACCTACCACAAATATTCTATAGGTATCAGATTGTTTTTGAACATCAATTTCAGAGCCTCTAAATCCATATTCATTAATGTTAATTGTTTGAAAGTGCTGGTTTGGTTTTACCATCAGTATATTCGGTTCTTCATATTGAAGATAATTACTATCCTGACAAATTTGTTTTTGTAAAGAAAAATCTACATCAAAAAATGCATCTTTGTTGTAAAAATCACAAATTGGATTGATATGCTCATATACACGAATAGTAATTTCAATTGATCCTAATATTATTAAAAATAATATTATTCCAAAAGTAAATTGTTTTTTGTAAGAAATTTGGACAGACATATTACATCATTTTAGATATCTTTTTTTGAAATTAAATAATTCCCCATTACTATGTAATCCATATCAGTTTTTTCAAGCATAGCATATGCTTGTTCAGGAGTATTAACAATTGGTTCTCCCATGACATTCATTGATGTGTTAATTATTACGGGAACTCCTGTAATTTTATAAAATTCATTGATTAAACCATAATACAATTCATTACTTTCTTTTGAAACTGTTTGGAGTCGTCCTGTCCCATCTACATGGGTTACTGCAGGAATCTCTTTTGGTTTTTTGACAGGTGCTACCATCAACATGTATGGACTTGGAATGTCCATCTTAAAGTATTCTGATGCAAATTCTTCCATAATTGATGGTGCAAATGGTCTAAAGGATTCACGATGTTTGATTTTGGCATTAAGAATATCTTTCATATCTGCACGCCTAGGGTCTGCCAGAATGCTTCGATTCCCAAGTGCACGTGGACCCCATTCCATCTTTCCCTGATACCAACCAACTACATTTCCATCAACAATTAGTTGTGCAGTTTTTTGTAGTAATGTGGTATCATCAAAGGATTTGTATGAAATATTTTTGGAATCTAAAAATGATTTAATCTCTTCATTACTATATGAAGGACCAACGTACACATTTTCTTGAATTAATCGTGTATTATCAGATATATCTTTGGGATTTTTATGATAAACATAATACAAATATTGAGCTGCTCCTACTGCACTACCTGCATCCCCTGGAGATGGTGGGATGTGAACATTCTCAAATGGACCTTCAGATAGTATCTTGTAATTAGCCACTCCGTTTAGTGCAACACCTCCACCAATGCATAGATTTTTCATTTTTGTTTTGGTGTGAATGTGATTTACCATTTTCAAAATTACATCTTCTAATACTTTTTGTGCACTAGCTCCAATATCAAAATGAATTTGCAGAGTTTTTTCATCTTTTGTTTTTGGTTGTATGCCAAATAGTTTTGAGAATTTTTTACTAGTCATTACTTTGTCATATGTAAATGCAAAGTATTCCATGTTAAGGTGAATACTTCCATCATCTTTTACATCTATCAACTTCTCCATTATCAAATCATAATACTTTGGTTTACCATAAGATGACAATCCCATCAGCTTATATTCCCCTTCGTTAACTTTGAATCCTAGAAAATATGTAAATGCTGAATAAAATAATCCTAATGAATGTGGCCATCTAATATCATTTGTAATTTTTACAGAATCATTATTGGCATGCCCATATGATGTTGTACTCCACTCACCTACCCCATCAATTGTAAGAATAGCTGATTCCTCAAATGGTGAGGTGTAAAATGCGTGTGCTGCATGTGTTAGGTGGTGTTCAGGAAATATTATTTCTCCTTTGAATCCCTTTAATGCTTTTTTGATATCGTTTTTAATCCATAACCTTTTGTGAATCCATTTTGGGATTACATCCAAAAAACTGTACAGTCCACGTGGAGCAACTGCAATGTAATTATCCAACAATCTTTCAAATTTCAAAACAGGTTTGTCATAAAATGCAACTGAATCAATCTGATCAGGTGTGATTCCTACCTCATTCAGACACCACTTGATGGCTTTGTGTGGAAAATCATCATCAAACTTTTTCCTTGAAAATCTTTCTTCTTCAACTGCTGCAATTACATGTCCATCTTTGAGTAATGCTGCTGCTGAATCATGATAGTAGCAAGATATTCCTAAATTATACATCAGTACTGTTTCCTAATTCTGTGAGGTTTTGTCTGTTCGACATTCAACCAATATGTTCCATCTTGTTTTTTTAATCGAAGTAAATCAACTTGTAAAAATCTAAATGTTATACCATAAATGGAAATTACTGTACCAAACAAAATTCCTAAAAATATTTTTGTATTAATTATTGCAAAAATATCTAGTCCCTTTGAAATTTTTTTTGTAAATATTTGTGTGACACTTAAAACTATTCCTACAAATATAATTAAAATTTCAATTGAAAATATTCCAGTTGATGATGTAATAATAAAAAACCAAAAGGATAATCCTGCAGTAACTGCTAGAGATTTAAATCGAGGAGAACTGGTTTGCATCTTAAATCGGATAGATAAATGCCACTAGGCCTGACTGTGCAAGAGCTGTTACTCCAATTAGTGCAATTAGTAAAATGATAATTGGAAACATGTGAAATTTTCTTCTATGGATTAATAATTCAAATATTTCTTTAATGGTGGATAATCTTGACATAATGTCACAGATCAGCTTTATTTAATATGCTTTAGGATCAATTTCCAGTAGGTAATAAAAATATTATTCTAATTTTGATTCATATCTATATTCTGGCAATATTTTTTTTGATTTGTTGGAAAGTATATTTAAACTGAAATTAAATTTTTTAAGGAATACTCTTATTTTTTCGATTTATATTAACAAAAAATTTTCACAAGGATTTTTTTCCATTATATTATAAATGATAAATATTTTATATTTATTAATTCTAATTTGTTATCAATGCTATTATATGAATCATTTATTAGAAATTCATTAGTATTAAAAATTAAATCTAAAATCATTTATGAATTATAATTTTTTATGAAAATTAATTTTTGAAGTTAAATCCCAATAGTTATCTTCATTTTTTGTGTATTCATCAGTATACCGATGACAACGAACTGAACCATTTCTTATTGTTTGACCACCCATTGGATAATCATTTCTTGCCCATCTTTGTAATCTGTAACTTTGTAATTCTAATCTCAGATCATGTTTTTCTTTCTCATAATTTCCAGAAGTTTTATTTGGTAAATTATGCCAAATATTTGTAATTTTTCCATCAGGACCAATAATTTTCCATAATACTTTAAAATTTTCACCCATCCAAGTTTCAGTTAGTCTATCTAGTTCATGTCTCAATAATTGGATATCATTTTCATATGGTTCACTAAGATATTTTTTTTCTTCAAGCATTGCTTGCTCGTATTTTGGTCTCATCATTACAGCATAAGACGATAAATTTTCTTTTGTAAATTCAGGAGGAGAAAGTTTTGTTGTAATCTTTCCATCTTTTATTTCAATTTCATCGTCTGGATTCATTATAATTACTTCCGAATTAGGAATTGTTTGTTTTACATAATTTGCATATTTCTCTTTGTCTGACATATGAAGTTCATTTGCAAAATATAGATCACCAAAATAACACAAATCACATGCATATGGAACTGCAGTTTTTGCTTTCAGTAATTTCAATAATTTAGTGCTGTATTTTATTGATGACATTTGTTTTTCCCTTGCTAATTTCATCATAGTTTTTGGTTCAAAATCAAAAAAAGCTGGAAAAACTCCAGTAAGTGTGGGAATAGTAAAAATTAAATCTATATCAAACTTATTTCCTAATCTTTCTGCTTCTTTGTATGACATGATATTATCAGTTTGGAAAAAAACTGTTGAATTATCAGATTCTAGAATTATTGATGAATCATCATCACCTTCATCATTTCGAACCATGTGTAATTTAGTTTTTGAATCTAAATCTAATGATTCATTATGTTCGAGCATGATGATATTTTTGAACCCTGCATCTCTTACAGCGTTTTCCCAATACGGTTTATCATAATCAGAAATTATAATTTTAGAATTTTTTGTTTCTTGTGGAAGTCTTGCAATAGATTCCAATTGAAAATGATCTTCATGACCGTGTGAAAAATAAATGTAATCAATATTTGTAAATGATTCTGGTTCACGTTTTGGAGGTGGAAAATGCCATAAATTTCCAGCCCAACATGGACCAACTAACCAAGGATCACATAAAATTTTTTTATCATGTATTTCAATTAAAACACATGCTTGTGTGACATATGTAATCTTCACAAATTACAACAACATTTTACCTTTATAGTGCTTTCTTATAATTTCAAGAATTAAACTTACAAAGAATATGTGGATTATTTTTTAATTCTTCAGCAGTTCTAATGTAAACTTGATTTGCATCTAAAATTTTTACATCTGCATTTCCAATTTTTATTTTATTTACTAATCCATTATTTTCAAGAATGACACCCATTTTGTTAACATCAGTTTCAACTTTTTGTTCTAAGTTTCTTACAAAAATTTTAATTTTAGTTCTTTGCTCTGTTCCATCAGAATTAATCAGATTTCCATTAAATTCTTTAAAATACCTATAATCACATCCTTCTATTTCTTCGATATGATGAAAAAAAGTCATGGAATTATTGTAAGTCAAACCTATTATGAGGATTTTTCCATTATACTTTCTTAATTTTGCAAACATTGAATCATTTCCATAACAACTATTGTAAACTAAATTACCTAGTTTTTCTTTTAGTTTACCCATTATGGCAAATGAATAAACCGGATCTTTTGTTCTTACACTATTAGGATTTTTCCTTACAAATTCAGTGATAATGCCCATCTGAGACGGTGTTTCATTTAGATTAAATGTATCTCCATTACAAAAATCAAAATTAAATGTTGGAACAATTAAAGTACCATTTTTTCCTATAACGTGTAATAAAGCATCAATTACATCATCCGGACCATTGGAAACAGTTCCTAATGAGTTAAATGAACTGTGTACTAAAATCACATCGCCTTCTTTAATTCCTAATTCCTTAAATTTTGAAATTAATTCATTACATGTTAGCATCGTTTTTCCTCATAACAAGTTTTTTTGTTTCAAGTAATTTTGTTGCATTTTGAATTAATTCTAATTCTAAGTTTGAACGTTTTGCAATTTCTTCTAAAGAATGAAATCCATCAGAAAGATTTAGAACCCAAAAAATTGCATTTTTCATATATTTTTTCTCTGTAGTATATTGGCCTCCAAAATGTTCGTATAATTGATATTTACCTAATTGAGGTTCACATTTTGGATTTGTATTTATGTAGTAATCTCCTTTATTATTGATAAATTTTTTTTGGAAATTATTTGAAATAGTTTTTGTTTCCTTAAAATTTTTTTCTAATTCTTCAATAATTAAGAAATATGTTTCAAATGAATTTTGTAATGAGTTTTTACTCATAAAATCAAGATTATCGGCCGATGTATGATATTCTTTAGTGATTTCACGATTAGGTACACTCCTCATTAATGACCCAACGGGTAAATTGAATCCAGGAGAAGAAAATTGTCTTTCATCACTTCCCCATGGATAAAAATCAACTATATCAAAATCGGTATTAGATTTTTTTAGTATTTTTATTACCGTATTATCAATTTCGGTATTTCCCATACGAGTTTTTTTGTATACAAATTTTCCACGATCACCTATACAAGTTAGAACTAAACCATGTTTGATATTTTTCATTTTTTCTTCATTTTGGGAGATCCACGTTATAGCGCCAATAGTTTCAGGTATGAATAAAAAACGAATCGAGTATTTTAAATTAAAATTTTTAAGATATTTAGCCAAAGCTGTAGCAACTACAATTCCAGATAAATTATCATTACACATAGAAGGATGACAAACATATGTTGAAATTAAAATTTCGTCTTGGGATTTTCCTTTTATTAAAAATTCACCATATGTTAAAAATCCATTTTCTAATTTAGAATCAACAACTACTCTATACATTTCATTTTTCATTTTTAATAATCGATTATGCTCTAGACAAAAACCCCAATTTTCATTATAATATGATGTAACATATGGAATATCATCTGGTTGTTCAGGAATTGAAAAGAGATGTTTTTTTAATTCATTAAAACTTATTTCCATATCTTGAGGAATACTATAATTTAGAATATGTAAATTTGAATCTTTAAAATCAACTATCTTTTTTCCTGATGAATCCATAATGAATGCATCATTAATATTCCATTCTTTAGGAACAATCCAATCAAAAACTTTCGTTCCAGTTGGAATTTCATATTGAGAAAGTGGAATTAAGTTTTGAATGATTTCCAGAGTCTGGCGAACACCATTACCGGTAATACTTCTACAAATTGGGAATAGTTTTTTTATTAATTCGTACATTTCTTCTCCAATTTTAGGAAAATTACTCATTAAATGGAAAAATAGCCTATCATTTTAAAATCTAATGGATAATTCATACGCTTAATCATTAAGAAATAAATTTAGAATATAAATAAAAAACAAAGATAATTTTATGAGATTTTTAAATAGATGATAAATATTAGGGGATTATTTTGATAATAAATTATTAAATAGAGAATTATAAATTTGACCAAAACAGAATTTTGATAATGTATAAAATCTACTATATGGAGTTATGACTGTAATTAATTTGAAACTAAAAGAAATTGAAGATTCTGATTTCGCTTTTTTATATAAATTACTAAAAGATAGGGATCCGATAACAAATATTTCTCACAAAATAATGCCTACTTACAAACAGCATATTAAATTTATAAATTCTAAACCCTATCAAAAATGGTATATTATTGAAAAAAATCGTAAAAAATTAGGCAGCATATATTTTTCTAAACAAAATGAAATTGGTATTCATTTTATCGCTGACACAAAAAATAAGTTACTTGGTCAGGTAGCAATACAAGAATTAATGAAAAAAAATCCAAACAAAAAATATTTTACAAATATTAATCCAAAAAATTATGAATTAATAAATTTTTTTGAAAAAAATGCTTTTTCTCTAGTTCAATATACATTAGAATATGATCTAGTTAAAATCGCTACTAATTTTATTAAAAATAATAAAAAATGTAAGTTTTTAGATCCTGATTTTGCATTTGAAATTATAGATGATAGACATACAAATTATATTATTAAATGGCGTAATGAACCTTCTAATTTTAAATTTTTTGTTGATCAAGAAAAATTGAATAAAAGAAAACAACACATATTTTTGAAAAATTATATGTCGTTAAATCGTATTGATTTTGTTTTAGTAGATAAAAAAACACGTAAACCTTATGGAACTTTTTCATTAACAAACATTTTTTCAAATAGACCTGAAATTGGAAAACTTCTTGGTAATATGGAAATTCGAGGTGAAGGTGTTGCATATAGAGCTACTAAGGCTTTGTTAAATTTTGCCTTTGAAGATTTAAAATTAAAAAAAGTTTATTCTATAACTAGGTTTGATAATATTTCTAATAAACACGTAAATAAAAAATTAGGATTTAAAATAATTGGTAATGAAAAAATAAAATCTAGAAAGTTTATTATCATGAGTTTAAAAAACAATTTGAAATAATATGTGTGGAATTACAGGAATTACTAAAACAACGAAATTCAATCAATCGCATCTTAGTGGCGCAACTTTATTGTGTCATCGAGGTCCAGATCATGAGGGAAATTGGGAAAATGATTACGTTAAACTCGAACATTCACGACTTGCAATTATTGATTTATCTGATGCTGGAAATCAACCTTTTGAACAAACTAAAGGTCAAGTACTTGTTTTTAATGGTGAAATATACAATTTTCAAGAATTACGTAAAAATTGGTTTGATAATTCTATTCCTTGGAAAACTCAATCAGATACTGAGGTACTATATCGGGGACTTGTCAAAAAAGGTTTGAATTGTTTGAACGAATTAAATGGAATGTTTGCATTTGGATTTTATAATTCTGATTCTAACAAGATATTTCTAGCACGCGATAGATGTGGAATAAAACCATTATACTACTATCATGATGGTTTAGATTTTATTTTTGCATCTGAACAAAAAGTAATAGCTGAATTTATAGGCTGGAATCCAGATTTAGATAATTTATCCGAATACTTTGTATTCAAATATGTATCTGGAAATAAAACTATGTTAAAAAATATTTATGAGTTAGAACCTGGACATGCAGCAGAATTTGACATTCATACCGGTAAATTAAAAATTTGGAGATGGTATGATTTTGCAAAAGAAAGAACTGAAGAAAAAATTGACTATAGCAAACTGGAAACAATTCTTTTTGAATCTGTAAAAAGACATCTTATTTCTGATGCACCTGTAGGAATTCAATTAAGTGGTGGTATAGATTCGTCAATTCTTGCTTGGTATATGTCGAAAATTAAAGGTGAAGGAATAAAATCATTCTCAATAGAATTTCCTGATAGTGAATATGATGAATCAGTTAAGGCATCTAAAACAGCAGAAAAATTTAATTTTGATCATCATTCTATTCAATTTTCTGTGAATGATTTTATTGAAATTTGGCCAAAAGCTATCAAATTTTTTGATGAACCAATTAATCATCCTCACACATTAGCTTTATTCAAATTATATCAGGTAGCTAAAAATCATGTCAAGGTTTTATTATCTGGTGAAGGTGCAGATGAAGTTTTTCTAGGATACCCACATCACAATAAAACACTCAGGATTACAAATTTTAACGATTTAAGAAATTTTAGTAAATTCTTGGATTTTGATTTGATCAAAGAATATCTAAATTTAGATTTAATACAAAATACTAATGATTATTGGGGTAAAAAAACTGAATCTGCAAAATATTGGATTTCAAAAGGAATCACTGGAATCACTGGTTACGAATTTCATCATCATCTTAACACATTACTTAATAGAATAGATAAAATGTCTATGGCTCATTCTGTTGAAGTACGAACCCCATACCTGGATAATGAATTAGTTGAATTTGGTCTAAAACAAAATATACATAATCTTTTTAGATTATCAGACAATAATTCTATTAAAAGGAAAATCCCATTAATGAAACTTTATGAAAAATTATTTCATATTGATATTTCAGATAAAAACAAAATTGGTTTCCGTGTTCCATTTGATGAATGGATACAAAATAAACCTGAATTAAGAAAGTTATGTATTGAAACTTTATCAAAAAATGAACAATTTGATGAATTGAATCATACTAAAATAGAGGAATTAAGAAAAAATTTACTAAACAATGATGTTTTAAATAATTTTCAAATTAGAAAAATTTGGGTATTAACTAATTATCTATTGTGGAGGCAGAATACATCATAAAATTCTATTAATATTTATGATAAAATTGAACAAATTTGCCTTTAAAATTTTAGAAAAATCATAAACATGTCAAATTGACAGATTCATAATTAGAAAAATATGATAATATCAAAAATGTGATGATTATTTTTTTCCAATATCTTATTTTTTTTAGAAAAATCCAATATTTAGAAGGTAGCCAGGTGTCTAATCATCACATTTATGATATTTTAATAATTTCACACCTACATGGTTTTAGATTTTTCGATAAATTCTACTATAATTATAATAAACATGAATAAACGGTACTTTCTAGATGAAAGTTTTCATAGTAGCTGAAATAGGCTCAAATTGGGAAGGAAGTTTAACAAAAGCTAAAAAAATTATTCAAGAATGTAAAAAAGCAGGTGCAGATGCAGTAAAATTTCAGATGTGGAGAGCAAATGATCTCTATACTAAGGATCATCCAAATTGGAAGCAAATTAAAAAATCTGAAATAACATTTCAAATTACAAAAAAACTGAAAGAATTTTCTGATAAAGAAAATATTGAATTTTTTTGTAGTGCATTTTATCCTGAAGCTGTAAAATATCTTTCAAAATTAGGAGTGAAAAAATTTAAAATTGCATCACGAACATGTAAATTTACTGATCCATATTCTTTAGAAGTTTTAAAAGAAAAAAATCGTACTAATAAAGAAATTTTTATCAGTATGGGAATGGGTGGAAATAAACAAAAAATTTCTAAGATTTTTAAAAATAAAAAAATTACATTTTGTTACTGTATATCGGAATATCCGTTAGAATTTAAAAAAATTAATTGGAATGATGCTGTCAAATATGATGGATTTTCAGATCATACTATGGATATTTTAGCACCTATTTTATTTTCCATATTTAAAAAACAGAAATCATCAAAAAGAATTTACATTGAAAAACATGTAAAATTATCTAATTCTAAAGGACCTGACGCATCTACTTCTATACCTACAGAAAAATTATCTGAAATGATTAAACAAATTAGACTTATTGAAAAAATAAAAATTTAATTAAAAAAATGTATAATTTTACACGGAGGTCATGGAACTAGATTAAGGCCTCTGACACAAAAAATTGATTAATATAAACAACTGATTTATTTTTTATATGAAAATTGGAATAATTATACAGACTAGGATGGGTTCAATAAGACTCCCTGGAAAAGTATTGAGGAAAGCTGATGAAACTAATTTAATGCTTGATTATTCTATTAATCAATTAAAGCATTCTAAAAATTCTGATATGATAATAATTGCAACTAGTAATCTCAAACGTGACGATCCAATTGAAGAACATTGTAAAAATTTGAATATAGATTACTTTAGAGGTGATGAACAAGATGTACTTGATAGACACTATCAGTGTGCTAAAAAATTTTCATTATCACATATTGTAAGAATTCCTTCTGATAAACCACTAATAGATCCTCAAATCGTGGATTCAATAATAGAATTTTTCAAAGAAAATGATTTTGATTATGTGGCAAATTTTGAAATTATTCAAAAAGATAACTCCTCAATTTTTAATTCAACATATCCTTCTGGAACTGAAGTTGAAATATTTTCTTTTAATACTTTAGAAATGGCTTGGAAAAATGCAAAGACATCTTATGAGCGAGAACATGTAACTCCCCATTTGTATTTAAACCCTAAAAATTTTAAACTAAAACATATTCAACAATCAAAAAATCTTTCTCATTTTAGATGGTCACTTGATTATGAAAATGATATGTATCTAATTCGTGAAATTATAAAAAGAATTTCTAATAGACCAATTTTGACAAATGATATTATAAAACTATTAGATGATAATCCTCAATTATACAAAATTAATAAAATTATCAATTAAAGTTTTAATTTAATTTTAACTAAATTTAGTAAAAAAACAAAAAAGAAAATTATTTAACTTTTTCAGATATTACCACTGCTACGGCAACATCTTTTTCATGTGAAATAGAAATGATAAATCTATATTTTTTGTCTAGTAAATTTTTAACTTTAACTATGGGTTTAGAGTTTTTGTGAGATGTTTTTATTTCATATAATGAAATTTTTTCATTAATTGATTTGATTAATGCCTCTTTTATTGTAAATTTTCCTGCAAAATGCTCATATGGCGAACTAAATTTTTTGCAATAATTTATTTCTGAATCTGAAAAAATTTTTTTATAGAAATTTTGGTTATTTTTTAGTGGTTTCTTTTTAAATCTACTAGATTATGCTTAAAATTATCTTAATTTGACGTATTCGTAGGCACCAAGTTTATTGTCAAAACAATATTTGACTTTTTGATAATCTTTTCTCCAAGATTTAACTTTTGGAAGAATTT
>Ga0310120_10001745_pt1 | contig 16240 bp, 14 predicted proteins | sample CB27_AW_983_MG_FD_203506 | JGI IMG/M metagenome (GOLD analysis project Ga0310120, IMG submission 203506) | Marine microbial communities from Western Arctic Ocean, Canada - CB27_AW_983 | ecosystem: Environmental > Aquatic > Marine > Oceanic | place: Canada: Western Arctic Ocean | collected...
AGCATCATCGGACATCTTATCCATGGACCATGGAGGATCCCAAACTATGTCAACTTGAACGTTATTTACACCAGGAACTTTTTTTGCATATCTGGTAACATCGTCAACCATAGTATCATGCAGTGGACATCCTTTGGTGGTCATTGTCATTTTAATATTAACATCATTATTTTCAGTAACATCAATTCCGTAGATTAATCCCATATCTACAATACTTAGAGGAACTTCTGGATCCATACATTGTTTGAGTGATGTTCTCACTTGTTCCTCAGTAACCGTGCTCATTTTTTTTTTGACACATCAAATCAATAAAAACTTTTTATTTTTTAGCTTCGAATAACTTTCTAATAGACTCCCCATATGGTGGTTTTGCTATACCGTTTTCAGTTATAATTCCAGAAATTAGTTCAGGTGGGGTCATATCAAAGGCAGGGTTGATGACATCAATTCCATCAGGTGCGGTTCTTTTATCTCCAATTCCGGTTACTTCGCTTGCTTTTCTTTGTTCTATTATAACATTATCTGGTCTGCTCTCAAGATCAAATGTTGATAGTGGTGCTGCAACATAAAATGGAATATTATGTTGTTTTGCCATAGTGGCAACTTGATATGTTCCAATTTTGTTGAATACATGACCTGTCTGCAGAATTCGATCTGCGCCAACTATAACTCCATCTACAAGACCATTTGCCATGGTATAGCCAACTGCAGTATCTGGAATTAGGCTAACATCTATTCCATCATGTTTTAGTTCGAATGCTGTAAGTCGAGAGCCCTGTTGAATAGGTCTTGTTTCAGTAGCTATTACTTTGACTTTCTTACCACTTTCCTTGGTGGCGCGAATTACACCCAAAGCTGTACCATATCCAACAGTAGCTAAGGCACCAGCATTACAATGTGTCATTATTGTATCATTTTCACTAAAAAGTTCGGAGCCATTTTTCCCAATAGACATATTAATTTGAATATCATCTTTTGCCATCTGTTTAGCAGTTTCTATAACAGATGTACGTATTTCATCCACAGTTTTATCATCTTTTGTTATCTTCATAATCTTTTCAAGACCCCATGCTAGATTTACCGCAGTCGGTCTAGTTTCAAAAAGAATTTTTTTTGCAGTTTCAAGATCTTGGATAAGTTGATCCTTTTCTTTTGCATTACTTTGTAATGCTGCTAATGCTAAACCAAATGCCCCTGAAACACCAATTGCTGGTGCACCTCTAATAACTAAAGTTCTAATTGCATCCGCTACCTGATTGTAATCTGTGTAAGTAACATATTCCAAACTGTTTGGTAGTTTTGTTTGGTCAATCATTATTACAGAATTATCTTTCCATTCTACAGTTTTTAGGGTCATAAATATTTAAAATGAAAAGGGGTTATATTATTTCGCAATACTAAGATGAAACAATTAGTAGTTAACTATTTTATAACACTGAATTATGGTTACAAAGAGATGGATTTACAAGATATTGAAAAAATAGATTCAAAAAACATATTCAAAGTTTATGACAGATGGCCGGATATTGCAAAAGAAAGCTATGAACAAGAATTTTCAAAGCTAGAATTCGACAACATAGATAATATTATTTTTGCTGGAATGGGTGGTTCAGGAACTATCGGTGATACGTTTTCTTCTATTCTTTCAAAAAATGATATTCATACTTCTGTGGTAAAAGGATATTTACTGCCAAAAACTGTTGATGAAAATACTCTGGTAGTTATTACAAGTGTGTCAGGAAATACTCAAGAATCATTAACTATACTAGAAAATTCACAAAACAGCAAAGCAAAATTTGTTGCGTTTTCTTCGGGCGGACTGATAAAACAATATGCGTTAAAAAATGGAATAAATTACCAAGAAATTAAAATGGAGCATTCTCCACGTGCATCATTTTCGAAATATATTTTTTCAATGCTAAAAACCCTAGAATCAGTTATTCCTGTAAAAAAATCTGATGTTTTGGATGCTATATCTAAAATGAAAATCATGCAGGAAAACATCGCTTCTAACAATTTGAATGAAAATAATACAGCGTTAAATCTTGCAAAATGGATAACAGGAATGCCAATAATTTATTATCCTTCTGGTTTACAATCAGCTGCTACTCGTTTTAAAAATTCGCTTCAGGAGAATTCAAAACTACATGTAGCTGCAGAGGATGTTATTGAAGCCTGTCATAATGGAATTGTTTCTTGGGAACAAAATTCCAATATGCAACCAATCCTCATTCGGGGATATGATGATTATTTTAAAACCAAAGAAAGATGGAAAATTCTTAAAGAATTTTTTGATTCAAAACAAATTGAATGCAAAGAAATTTCTTCAGTAAATGGAAGTATCATTTCTAAAATTATAAATCTAATTTATCTACTTGATTATGTGAGTATATATCATAGCGTGATTTCAGGAATTGATCCTAGCCCGGTATCTGCAATTGATTTTATTAAAGAACGCCTGAGTAAATGATACTGATTATTTATCAATTAAGTTTAAAACTAATTTGAAGAGTTCGAATATATTGAAAATCACAATAGGAATACCAGCATATAATGAAGAGAAAAACATAGCGTCTATTATCACAAAATTAAAAAAAATTACTAATTCAATTATTGTTTGTGATGATGGTTCATCAGATATGACATCTGAAATTTCTAAAAATTTAGGTGCTGTAGTTATCTCGCATAAAAAAAATATGGGTTATGGTGCAGCAATAAATTCAATTTTTCAGAAATCAAAGGAAATTAATGCTGATTTACTTGTCACATTTGATGCTGATGGTCAACACAGAGTAGAAGATATTGAAAAAGTTGTTGAACCGATAAAAAATAATGATGCTGATTTGGTTATAGGTTCTAGATTTTTGGATAAAAAAAGTGATGTTCCGAATTATAGAAAAATTGGAATTAAGGTTATTACTCAAGTAACTAATGTATCAATCAAGAAAAAGTTAACAGATTCACAAAGTGGGTTTAGAGCCTATAATAAACAGGTTTTATCACAAATATCTCCATCAGAAGTGGGTATGGGAATTTCAACTGAGATTCTAATTAAATCAAGTTCTAAAGGATTGAGAATTACAGAAGTACCAATAACAATTCTGTATTCGGGCGATACATCAACTCATAACCCAATAAGTCATGGAACATCAGTTCTAATTAGTACAATAAAATTTACATCAATTGAACATCCACTAAAATTTTATGGAATCCCATCCATAATATTTCTAATCATTGGAAGTGCATTTACGTATTCTGCAATACAATTTTATTCTGAAGTGGGAAGATTAAACACGAATTTAACAATAATTGCGGCAGGAACTATTTTGATAGGTGTTATACTAATTATAACAGCAGTCTTGCTTTTCTCGCTAATCAATGTGGTGCGTGAAAAAAATTAAAGGGTGGATATAGTATTTATTCCATAAAATTAGATTAAAGTTATGAGCCCTCTAAAAATTTATTTAGGTGATCTTACCTATGATACAATTTCTCTTTCTACCGAAGCATTTCCTCTTAATGTTGGATACATTGCTAGTTATTGTAAAAAATTATTTGGTTCTGATGTTGAAATCACTCTCTTCAAATATATTGATGATCTTGAAAACGCAATAACTGATTCACCTCCAACTATACTTGGATTAAGTAATTATGCATGGAATCATCAAATAGGTCTTGAAATGTTTAAAATTTTAAAAAAAGAAAATCCTAATTCAATATGTGTGATGGGCGGTCCAAATTTTCCTTTAGATTTTCCTTCGCAAAAATCTTTTTTGGATAGAGCTTCTGATGTTGATATTTATATACCGATTGAAGGTGAAGTTGGTTTTTCAAATGTTGTTAAAAAATCATTATTAGTAAATACAATTAGCGATTTAAGGAAAAATGTATTATCCGATCCTATCGATGGTTGTATAACTAGACAAACTAATGGTGAATACAAATACAGTAGTAATACTGAGATTAGAATAAAAAAGTTAGATGAAATACCATCACCATACTTGACTGGTATTCTGGATAAATTTTTTGATGGAAAACTTAGTCCAACATTACAAACAAATCGTGGATGTCCATTCCAATGCACTTACTGTGTTGATGGTAATGATGCAGTTAGACAAGTTACTCAGTTTAGTATTGAAAGAGTTACAGATGAACTAAATTATATTGCTCAACATGTTCCAAAAACAACTAATAGTATGATCATCACTGATCTAAATTTTGGAATGATCCGACGAGATTTAGATGTATGTGATGTAATTGCGGATATACAAAAAGAATTTGGTTATCCTACACAAATCCAAGCAACTACTGGGAAAAATTCCAAAGAGAGGATTATTGAGGCAATTAAACGTGTTAATGGTGCATTAAGAATCTGGTTATCTGTACAATCGATGGATCAAGAAGTACTCCGTAATGTAAAACGAGATAATATTAGTATTGATCAAATGCTTGCATTACAACCTGCAATAAGAGAAGCAAAACTACCTACCATGTCTGAAGTCATAATCGGTCTTCCTGGTGAGACTTATCAGAGTCATATCAAAACACTACGTGATTTATTACGTGCACGTGTAGATGATATTCAAATTTATACGTGTATGATGTTAGATGGCGCAGAAATGAATACGCCCGAATATAGAAAAAAATGGGGATTAAAAACAAAATATAGAATTATTCCTAGAGATTTTGCTAAATTAAAAAATGGGAAAAAAGTTCTAGAGATAGAGGAAGTTATTGTTGAATCAAATACTCTGACATTTAATGAATATGTTGAATTACGAGTTTTAGCATTCATCATTTTTGTTACCAAGATAGGTATTGTGTATGATGCATTATTCAAATTATTGAAAGAAAATCATGTAGATTTATTTGAATTATTTTATAAAATTTTAAATGAATCTAATAAAGCACCTAAAATAATCCAGAATATACTTGAACGTGTTCGTCAGGCAACAATTGATGAATTATGGGATTCTCCTGAAGAAATACAATCTCATTTTCAAAATGATATTGAATATGAAAAATTACTTAGTGGTGAAACTGGAATAAATGTAGTTCAATTCCATCATGCAATAGTTATGTCTGAATGTATGGGTTTGTGGACAGAGTTTACAGAAAACATAGCGAGATATCTGCTAGAAAAAAATAAAAATCTTGATGAAGAGCTAGAAAAGAAGTTTAACAATGTAATAAATTATTGTAAAGGCTTATCTCAAAATACATTAGGCCCATCACGTATGGAAACAAATCCAGAATTTGTTTTTGATTATAATATTATCTCATGGCTGTCTTCTGATAATGATTCATTTCTTGACGATTTCAAATTAGACACACCAATGAAAATTAGATTTAATATAACACAAGAACAATTTGATATTGTAGAAAACAAATTAGAAATTTTTGGTAATTCAGATGTTGGTATGGGTCAGGTTATCAAACGTATTCCACGCCAAATGCTTTGGAGAAAACCAGATATGTTTAGCCCTAATGCATAATGCCAAGTGAGTTATAATGGAAAAATAGCACAAATCCATCTTCTAAACTCCCATGAATTTTGATAAGTTTTCTTAGTCAATCTTTAAATTATAACATTAATAAAAAATATTCATGAAGACAAATTTTAAAAGATCTAAACAAGAAAAGAACCAAAATAAAGACAACTCAGAAAAGAAACCACTAACAAAGAAAGAATTTGAAGAATTCATACACAAATCAGGCGCAAAAGGCTCGTTTATGGTTTATCGTTCAACGAAAAAAGACGATGAATTAGGTATTGATGAATTATAATTTTATTTTTATAAAAAACAATTATTGATAGAATATGAATTCTCGTGATAAGAAGATTAATGATGCAATAGAAAAAACAATGAAAAATATCCTGGATCAGGCGTTCGATGAGATGATACATAATTTTTCATTGAATTTAACCAAGATTTGGAAAGAACCATTGGCGTCAGAAATATTTGAAAATAACATCATAGATGATGAAAAATCAGGTCATAAATCTGCAATCGTGATTGGACGTGGGCCTTCAATTAAAAAGAAAAAACATCTGGAAATTTTAGCAGAAAGTAATTACAACGGAGCAATAATATGTACAGATGGAAATTTAATTAATGTTCTAGAACATGGTGTAACACCAAAAAAATTTCCTAATTTTTATGTCCTAACAATAGAGCCGTACAAACGAATTTTGGAACAATATGATCATAAGATTGTAGATAAATATGGAGAAAAGATTCGTGGGTTTTTCCCAACTATAGTTAACCCACGAGTTGTTCAACGTGCAAGAAAAGCGGGCATAACAGTACACTGGTTTCACAATCTTTATGATTTAAACCATGGGAAGAGATCATTAAATTATATTTTTGCTAAGATGGTAAGAACAAAAAATCATCCAAATGGGTTACCAGGATTACAAACTGGGGGAAATGTCGGAGCTAGTGCATGGTTTTTGGCATGGAAAATTTTACAAATTAAAAATGTTGGATTAATTGGGATGAATCAAGGGTGGGAATTATCTGATTCATGGGATACAATATTATCTCATAATAATAAAGATCATTTATTTCAAGCAAAAAATGTTGATGAAAAGACGTATGGAAGATTAATTGAAAAAGTTTACAATCCTAATTTGAAAACATATAGTTTAGTTGATCCAATTTTTCGCTTTTATAGAAATTCTTTGATTGAATTCATAGAACGCTCACCAAAATGGGTTACAACTATTAATGCAACTGAAGGAGGCTCACTTTTTGGGAAAAGAATAAAGTATATGACTTTTAAACAATTTATCAAAAAATATTCATAAGAAATTGAAGAATTAGATAATGAATTATAAATACTTACAATTAAAGAGTTGAACATGAAAGTACTTCTCATAGTTCCTGAAATTCGTCTAGACATGTCTCCACAACATGTTCCATTTTGGGCAGGAATCTTAGGCGCCATTGTTGAAAAAAAAGGCGGAGATGTAGGTATTTTAGATCTAAATGCATTACGAATGAATTATGATGGTAACATAGTACCATCAAATGTTATAGTTGAAGAAATTAGTTCAGAAAAATGGGATATTGTTGGAATTGGAGGTCTAACTACAACATACAAAAGAATAAAACAACTTGCTCCGTTGATTCGTAAATGTTGTCCTGATTCATTGTTTATTGGTGGGGGCGGTTGGAGCACATACAATCCAGATGAGATACTTGAACTTATTCCAGAATTGGATTTAATTGTAATAGGTGAAGGAGAAGAGACCTTTTCAGAATTATATGATAATGTCAGTGATAATCAGACTGATTTTCGTGGAATTGCAGGATTATGTCTACGAGAAACTAACGAATTGTATTTTACAGCACCAAGAGCTCTAATTCCTGATCTAAATACAATCCCCTATCCATCATACGATCTATTTGAAAATGAAATTTATTTCAAATATTCATCGATTCCAATGTCAGTTGAATCTTATAATGCACAAAGACGATTTTCGGTGGTTTGGGAAAGAGGATGTCCACGGGGATGTACGTTTTGTTCACATAACGGAATGTCCAGGATAGACTTACAGAATATTTATGGTTCAGGAGACAGATTAAAAGGAGAAAAACGTGTTAGGAAAATAGATGAAGAAGAGGGAACATTTCAATTACCAGCAAGATGGCCATCACCTCAGTATGCAGTTGATAACATAAAATTATTAGTTGACAAATATGATTGCGACTTTATTTCTATAATGGATGAAAATATGACTAGTAATTTGAAATGGACTAAAGAGTTCTGTACATTATACATGGATGAAGGTTTGGATAAAATTTTAAAATGGGGAACCCTAGGAGATGCACCTAGCGTAGCAACAAAACCTTCAATTATTAAAACGATGCAAGATGCAGGTTGTGCTTACATTTCATTTGGATTTGAATCTGCATCAGATAGAGTTCTAAATGAGGATATACAAAAAGGACAGTTAAGATCTCATTTACAAACTACTATTAATACATTAAAAGAAGTAGGTATGACGCCAATTACTACATTCATGATTGGCAATCCAACTGAAGACATTAACGACTTGATGGAAACGGTTGATTTTTGGATTAAAAATGGAGCAGAAGTAGATCCTTTCATTTGCACACCATATGTTGGAAGTCCTTTATTTTACAATAATAGAGATTATGTTTTAGAACAATATGATGAAAGAATTCTATTAGTAAATCAAGGAAAGTTTTCAGTAGAAAATAGGATTCTAAAAAAAATGTATTTAGAAGCATTGGATAAATTTATGGAAGATTGTGGCGATGCAACACAGTATACTGCAACTGTTAGTAGAAATTTTACAATTCCAGAATTAATTGCATTAAAACAATTCATGTATAATCATGATGTTCGAAGAATGCTTCAAATGGCAAACCAGAAGTATGAAGAAACAAAACTTCCACAATGGAAAGTAAGTGAAAAATGGAAAAAATATGATCCAAATCGAAAAGCAGAAAAAGAATTAACTAAAATAATAGAATCTTTATGAGTACTCAAAGTAAAGAGCAACAACAAATAGGTTTTCTCTCATTATGCTATCATTACATTCGTCCAGATAATGATGATCCATTTTCAAGACTTATGGGTACAAAAATAACAGAATTTAAAAATCAAATTAAAATGTTAAAAGAGAAATTTGAAATGATTTCTTTAGATGATGTGTTAGAATTTATTAATACTAAAATTTTTGAAAATAATAAACATAAAATGTTATTGACATTTGATGATGGATTATCAGAGCATTACAATGCAGCGAAGATTTTAAAACAATTTGATATTAAAGCGACATTTTTTATTCCAACATGTATTCTGAAAGAAAGATTACCAGCAAATCCTATGATAATTCATTACGTAATAGCAAAATATGGAATAGAAAAATTTTTAGAAGAATTTAGATATGCTTTAAAAAAACTTGGGCTGGAAATAAAAAAATATGATATAACATATGTACGTGAAGATGATGACGTATGGAAAAAAATTGCTGAAATAAAATATAATTTCAAATACAAATTAGGATATAAAATATCACGAGAAATACTTCTACATATTTATCAAAATTCTCTTCTAATAGAATACCCAAATATTTTAGAGATAATACATCTCAATAAAGAACAAATACATGAAATGTTAGAGATGGGTCACAGAATTGGAGTTCATACACATACACATATTTCTGTAGCCGCAACAAGTTTATCAGATTCTGATTTTTTTAATGAAATTGTCTTTCCAAAAAAATATCTAGAAGATGAATTCAACGTTCCAATTAAATCATTTAGCTATCCATTTGGTGAAAGAAAGGATTATCTTTCATCTATGCGATTCTTAAATAAAACAAAAGAATATGATCTTGCTTTTACTGTAGAAGAAATAGTAAATTTTGGAAATACTCCATTGGAAATAGGAAGGTATCAGCCTATGAGTCATGACAATGTAAGAACTTTAGAGAATAATTTATCTAACATAATTAAAAAAAATATTTTGTAATGAAGTTAGTTATTTTCACTAGTAATGGGATACGTCACAAATACGTTGCAAACACACTTGCAAAATTTGTTGACGATATTTTGATTGTATCTGAATGTAGACAAAATGATGCTTCAGACAAAGAAACAGAAGGAAATCTTTCTCCAATAGATGAGCATTTTAGAAAACGATATTTGACTGAAAAAGTCATGTTTGCAGGAAATGGTGTTTTCAAGGGAAATGTCCTGCCTCTAGTTTACAAAGAAGCAAATTTGGAATATACATATCAAGTTGTAAAAGAGTTTGATCCGGATTTGATGATTGTGTTTGGTTCATCGATCATTAAAGAACCACTTCTTTCATTGAAACCTAATCGATTCATCAATCTTCATTTAGGATTATCTCCCTATTATCGAGGAAGCGGTACAAATTTTTGGCCTTTTGTTAATAAAGAATTGGAATATGTAGGTTCAACGATTTTACATTTAGATTCTGGTATTGACACGGGAGATATTCTTACTCACGTAAAACCTAATTTTGAAATTAATGATGATGTTCACATAGTGGGATGCAAAGTAATTCAAGAAAGTGTGAATGTATTAAAAAAAATAATCGAGATGGTAAAGAAAAATACTGAATTAAATAGAATTAAGCAATGGGAATTATCAGATTCAAAATATTATAAAAATAGTGATTTTAATGAAGAGATATTGAATTTATATAAAAAAAATTTGTCAGAAGGCTTGATAAAAAAATTTCTAGAAAAATCTGAAAATAAAATTAGAATCATCAACATAGATAATGATAAAAATGAGTCAGACAGAAATTAAAGAAGCTGTAATAATTACTGCAAGAATTAGTTCAAAACGTCTTCCAAACAAGACTATAATGGAAGTAAAAGGTCTGAAATCAATTGAGATTACAATTGAAAGAGCTAAAAAAATTGGTCATCAAGTAATTTTAGCAACAAGTAATGATAAATTAGATGATGTCTTAGTTGATATCACAAAGAAATGTGGAATAGAAATTTTTAGAGGTTCACTTTCAAATAAAATTAAAAGATGTCATGATTGTTTCAAAAAATTCAAGATTGATAATGCATTATTGGTAGAAGGTGCTGACATTTGTTATGATTTTAATATTGGAATTAGAGCGTTAACTGAATTAAGAGAAACAGATTCAGAGATTATTTGGTGTCCAAAGGAGATAATTACAGGTCTTTTTACTTTGGCTATGAGTAAATCCGCAATAGAAGAATTGTATGAGCTTGTTCCTTCAGAAAATTTTGATACTGATGTATTTACTCACTTATTTGATAAGATGAAGGCAAAAGTCTCATTTGTTAAATTAAATAAAAATGAAAAAAATAAAGAGATTAGATTAACTATAGATTATCAAGAAGATTTAGATTTTTTTAGGAAAGTTTATCAGAATTTTTCAATTACGGAAGATAGTTCAGTCATAATCAAATATTTGTTAGAAAATCCATCAATATGTAAAATGAATTATTTTAGAGAAAAAGATTATCTTGAAAATAAAGAGAACATTATGAAAGATTTCAACAATAATAAAAAAAATAGTGAGTAATTCGTATTAATAATATGTTTAAGTGGAAGTAATTATATTCAAATGCTTAATTGTGTTTTTATGGATGAACCAGAAATAGTTCTTGATTCTAAGAGAATTGGAAGAAAACATAGACCACTTGTGATAGCTGAAATTGGAATTAATCATGAGGGAAAAATTGAGAAAGCAAAAAAAATGATACAAGATGCCTATGATGCAGGTGCAGAATGTGTAAAATTTCAATCACATATTATAGATGATGAAATGATTCCAACTGATGTGATTCCTGGAAATTCAGATGAGACAATCTGGGAGATTGTTAAGAGATGTTCGTTTTCAGAAAAGGATGAGATGTCATTAAAAAAATTTGTTGATAGTTTAGGAATGATTTATCTTTCAACACCATTTTCTCGTGAATCAGCTGACAGATTAGAAAGATTGAATGTTATCGGATATAAAATTGGTTCAGGAGAATGTAATAATTATCCATTAATTGAACATATTGCTGAATTTGGAAAACCCGTAATTATTAGTACTGGAATGAACGATATAGAAAGCATATCAAAAAGTGTTAAGATTTGTAGAGAATCAAATATTCCATTTGCGTTGATGCATGTAACATCAATGTATCCAACTCCATACGAACATGTACGTCTTGGTGCCATGACACACATTGCAGAAGAATTTCCTGATGCAGTAATAGGTTTGAGCGACCATTCAATTGGTAATTACACATGTTTTGCAGGAGTTGCTTTAGGTGCATCAATTCTAGAAAAACATTTTACATCAGACAAGTCATGGAGTGGACCAGATGTTCCAATCTCAATTGATCCTAGTGAATTAAAAGATTTAATCAACGGAGTAGATTCCATTTATAAATCACTGGGAGGAAAAAAAGAAATTCTCTCAGAAGAGCAACCAACAATTAATTTTGCATATTCATGTGTTGTAGCAATCAGAGACATTGAGATTGGTGAAAATCTATCAAAAGAAAATGTATGGGTCAAACGTCCAGGTACCGGAGAGATACTTGCAAAAGATTTTCAGAAAGTATTAGAATATAAAGCAAAAATGAAAATTTCTAAAAATACTCAGATAAAGTGGAATATGATTGAAAAATAAAAAATTAGTTTTCATTACAGGGACAAGAGCGGATTTTGGTAAATTAAAACCATTAATTGATGTTGTAGAAAATTCAGATTTGTTTGATTGTTACATTTTTGCAACAGGCATGCATACATTAAAGAGATATGGTCATACATATTCTGAAATTAAAAAACTAAAATACAAAAATCTGATTGTATATAAAAATCAGAAAAATTCTGATCATGATTTGATTTTGGCTGATACAATTAAGGGTTTTTCAAAATTTGTTAAAGAAATCAAACCAGATATGATAATTGTTCATGGAGATAGATTAGAACCACTTGCAGGTGCGATTGTTGGATTATTCAATGGAGTACTAGTAGGGCACATAGAAGGGGGAGAAATATCAGGCACAGTGGATGAGATAATTAGACATGGTATAACCAAATTATCACACATTCATTTTGTATCAAATTTAGAAGCAAAAAAAAGAATTATGCAGATGGGTGAAAATACAAAATCATCTTTCATCATAGGTTCTCCAGAAATTGAAATAATGAAAGAAAGTATACTACCAAAAATACAAGATACAAAAATGAGATATAATATTCCATACGAGTCTTACGCAATTTTTATTTTTCATCCAGTTGTTACAGAATTTCATAGTACTAGAAAACAGATAAAACAAATTATTTTAGGATTAAAAGAATCTAAGAGGAAATTTATTATAATTTATCCAAATAATGATAAAGGTTCAGATATTATAATTGAAGAGATTAAGAAATTAAGAGGAAATAAAAATTTTAGAATTTTTCCATCATTAAGATTCAAATATTTTTTGTCATTATTGAAAAATGCTGATTTTGTGATAGGAAATTCTAGTACAGTGGTTAGAGAAGCTGAGGTTTATGGTACTCCTGCTATCAATATAGGAACAAGACAAAATAATAGAAATAAAAATAAAGAAATAATTAATATTTTTCCAAATAGAAATGAAATACTTAAAGCAATACAAAAAATTAATGGAAAAAGATTCAAACCAAAATCATATTTTTATCCTGTTAAGAGTTGTTCTGCTGAATTTTATAAAATTTTATTAAAAGATGAGATATGGAAAATTAATTTACAAAAACAGTTTAAGGATATTAAAATTTAATATTTTAAAATTTTTTTATTAGATAAAAAGTGGTTTTTGCTGTTGTGGCAATAACTAAACTCCATGCTACTCCAGTTATTCCAAACCAACTTCCTAAAACAATCATTCCTATAATTAGAAAAACTAACGAGATGCCAGTACCGATAATTACAATTTTACTTTTCTCTTTCCCTAAAAACTGTGCTTCGAGAATTAATGCAATACTACCAGGTATTACTACTAAACTCATTATCTTAATTGCATCAATAGCTTCGATGAATTTAGGAAAGAAGTTTTCAACTAACATTGGCGCAATAAATATACCTAAAATAGATATGAAAATTGAAAAAATTATAAGAAAAATCTTCACTTGTTTGTTGCTAGTTCCTGTTGATTCTTCAGGAAGTAAATATTTGTAAAGAATACTTGGAAATATCATCATTAGATTAATTATTTGAAGAGCAAGACTGTAATTGCCTAAAATCGCAAAACCTAGAAGTGGTGCTACAATAATTTTATCAAGTTGGCCTCCTCCAATTGCACCCGTTAAGATGAATGTAAAATAATTATTTGTGATAAATCCCATTCTTTGTTTTACTAAACTAAAATCAATTTTCATTTCTCTAAAAATGGAATATATCCTTTTGATGTAAAACACATATGAACACGCAAGTGCAAAAATTATTGCTTCATATCCAAAAAGATAAAAAAATAAAAATCCTAACCCTAAGGTGAGACCTTTCTGTACAAGTGTATATTTTGAATAACCCGTATATTGTTTTCTTCCAAGCAAGTCTCCAATTGCAAGTGTGTTAATTACATATGCAATTAAAATAATTCCTACATCAATTGTAAAAAATGATGGAAAAAGTACTATGACAATTAATGATAGTATTACACTTGCAGATAATGAAATAAAATTTAGTGTTGATTGAATTTGAATTTTTTTTGCACTATAAACTGTAATAGTGTTTATAGTACCAAACATCGCTATAGTACTAAAAATACCTGCTATTCCCAAAAACCAAAAAATTTCACCATATGAGATAGGGTCAATTTGAGATGCAAGATAAAACCAAAAAACTGCAGACATGGCGCTACCGAAGATATCGCCACTGCTAACTGCCGCTATATTTTTTATTTTTTTAATTGTTGTCATATTACTAAAAGGGGATTATAATCCATTAATTTTTTTGATATATTCTTCAGATAATTTTTGAAATTGAGATTTATTTTTTTCTAAAAACGATAGCATTTTGGAATCAGAGATTTCAACATCAATTAGATTACCACCATAAAAAAATTCATTATGTTGTTTTGTTTCTAGATCATAAGAATCAAAAGAAAAAGTATTTTTTTCAAGTAAAACGATATATTTATCCAGATCAGAAGCAAGAACTTTCTTTTTTAAAGATTCGGCAATTGCATTCGAAAGATCATGTATAGATTTTACTCTAGTAACGGAGGGTAAAATTGTATAACTGGGATCGTTAAAGACAATTGAAGGTTTTTGATAGAATGCAGCTTCAAAACCAGAAGAACCAGAGATGGTCATGACCAATGAACAATTTTTGTAGAGTTCTGTTGTTGGGACAGATGGATGTATCATAGTTACATTAGGAATCCTCATTATTTCCTCATACACGGATATATCTCTCCAATTACGAGTAGATTGTGCGGGTGCTTCTTTGACAAATAATTTAAAATCGATGGGCATTGATTTTGCAATATTTCTGATCATTTCAAGCTGATTTGTAAAAAAGGGAGCAGATAGTAGTAGATTTCTTTCTTCATCAACAGATAATGCAAAATAAATAAATTTTTCATTTGGTGGTAATTTTGAAATAAAATTTTTATCGATGAAAGATTGCCTTGAACGTTTTTTAAAATTCATGGATAATTCATGAAGAAGTACCCGTAATTTTGTTCTTCCATAATAAGTATAATGAGTTTTAGAATTATCATTGTCAGATAAAAAAAGAAATTTGTTTGCAGCACGTAATCTTTCAGTATTAAGTGGAGCAAAATCTTCTATGTATTGATTAATTGTTGCAGAAGGATTGAAAGAATTTCTACATTTTAATAATTCATCAAAATTTCTACCTTCACCTTCTATGTTATCGAGAGTTTCAATTGAATCAAATTTTTGAGATTCATTTGTAATCATAGTCTTTTTGCCAAATTTTGGTTCGCTTCTCATTAGGGTTTTTACCCCTCTTCCCTTACACATCAAGTAAAAAAGATGATCTTTATGCTGAACTGTTTCTTTAGATAGAAAAAAATCAGGTTGAACTTGATCTAAAACTGATTCAAATAATTTACATTCTTGTTCTAATATTGACAAAATTTCATCTCTGCTAAATTCATAAAAGTGGTTAAATCGTTGAAAAATTCTTTCATTTAATGCCAATTCCCATAAATTAATTTGGTATTTTTGCTCAATATTTTTTAAATAATCAGTATCAGGACTAGATTTTGTTTTTTTAACATAATCAAAATAGTACCACAGTTTCTGAAATTTGATTATATTTTGTTTTTGAAAAAAAGATTTAGTTTTATTTGTGATATCTACAACGGCGTAAAAATCTGATTCGTATTTTTTTTGTAATTGATGCGCTAAACCAAATTGAACAAAGTCAGAATCAAGCCAAAAAATAATTTTTTTATTCATAAAAATTTCCTATTTTATTCTAGTTTTTTAATTAATTTTGCTGGAACTCCACCCCAGATTTCATTTTTTGGAATATTTTTGTTGATAAATGAATGTGCAGCAACTATTGAATTTTCACCTATTGTAACATTAGGCATTATAGTACTATGTGTGCCTATACGGCAATTTTTCTTTAGGATTACAGAACCTTGTTTTTTATCTATTGTAGAATGAGAATAAATTGAGCAATGAGAACCAATCTGAACATCATCCTCTATTGTTACACCAAATTTTGCATTGATGTACGTAAATGT
>Ga0310120_10001750_pt1 | contig 16223 bp, 16 predicted proteins | sample CB27_AW_983_MG_FD_203506 | JGI IMG/M metagenome (GOLD analysis project Ga0310120, IMG submission 203506) | Marine microbial communities from Western Arctic Ocean, Canada - CB27_AW_983 | ecosystem: Environmental > Aquatic > Marine > Oceanic | place: Canada: Western Arctic Ocean | collected...
TCCGAGCACAGTAAGAAGTACTTGGTTTTGCCCACCACGCCATGACCGAGCTGTGTCGACGTGAATCGAGAACATTGGCTAATGCGGGTCCTCGTGTTGTTCCGAGAGGTCGGCAGACTGTGTTGTCCACAGTTTGGCAAACTTCAAAAAAACGTAGTAACTGTTCAGAATCGATACGATTAAACCGACTGTCCCGTCACGGACACCACCACGAAGAAAATAGTTTCTCAGAAACGCGAGTGGTGGACGTAGCGCGATGTCAAACCAAGTCGCCAGACGACCATCCTGGCGCATTTGTTTTGCCGCAAGAGTCGTGTAACGGCTGATCGTTTCGAGGTGATGTGTCATGTCTCGGTAGGCATGGTGTTCCAGTTCATTACGAAGGAGGCCTACCGAACCTTCCACAACGACTGATTCATGCACAAGTCTTTCGTTCCAACGGGCAAAGCGACGGTTGAACAGTCGTAGTTGGTAGTCAGGGTGCCAATCGGTAGTTCTTATCCATCGACCAAGGTAACGTGTGACCCGAGGGATTCGGTAGCCATGAGCATTAGGTTCACTGTCGAGGAGCATTCTAATCTCAGAAGCTAATGCTTCAGAGATACGTTCATCGGCGTCAATTGACAGCACCCAATCGTAGACGGCGAGTGAGATGGCGTAGTTTTTTTGTGCGCCGTAGCCGAGCCACTCATGGTTAATGACTCGGTCAGTAAATTGTTTGGCAATATTTGGTGTGTCGTCCGTACTGCCAGAATCGACTACTACAATATCGTCCGCCCACCGGACAGATTCGAGTGCCGCAGAGATATTATCGGCCTCGTTCTTGGTGATGATGACGACCGACACGTTAGACATGAGCGGCCTCGAGTCTATCAAAGACCCTTGTATAATTGCTGTTGTTCAACGTCGATCAGGATACTCTATGCAATCCGAGCAGGTTCTTGACCTCTTTCGTGATTTGGGCGCCTTACTTGAGGGGCATTTCGAGTTGTCGTCCGGTTTGCATAGTTCTGGTTACCTGCAGTGTGCGCTCGTCTTGCAGCATCCGGCGCACGCTGAGACGCTTGGCTCTGCTCTTGCTGACCAGGCACAACATCTTGCACCGACGGTGGTACTCGCCCCTGCGCTAGGAGGGGTCGTTATCGGGCAGGAAGTAGCACGTGGACTCGGTGTACGAGGAATTTTTGCTGAGCGAAAAGAAGACCAGTTGATGCTACGAAGAGGATTTACTTTGGATTGTACGGACCGTGTACTGATTGTCGAAGATGTTGTAACTACAGGCAAATCGACGCGTGAGACGATTGCTGTTGCACGGGAAACCGGAGCTAGTGTGGTTGGCGCGACTACTGTGGTCGATCGCAGTGGTAGTCGTGACCTGTTCGACGTACCTTTTTACTCTTTGGCGGCGGTGTCGTGGCCGGCCTATGCACCCGAGTCGTGTCCGCAGTGTGTCGCTGGTGTTCGGGCTGTCAAACCGGGTTCTCGGCCGACGAAACCTGTTGAATAGATTGTAATATCCGTTTTGGCATGTTTGGCGGCATGGACTCATGCGCACCCTTAAAGTAATTTTGGCGTATGACGGGACCGGTTTTGTCGGCTGGCAGCGACAGAGGTCCGGACGCTCGGTTCAAGGGGAACTCGAGCGTGTTTGTGCGGAGATTGAAGGCCGGTCTGTTCCTATTGCTGGTGCTGGTCGAACTGATGCCGGAGTTCATGCTTTAGGTCAGGTCGCAAGTTTTCAGCTCTCACACCACATCGAACTCGTGTCACTGGTTCGTGCGTTTAACGCTAAGTTGCCACCGTCCATTCGGGTTATCGACGTTCGGCAGGTGGATGATGGTTTCCATGCAAGATTTAGTGCGCATGAGAAAACCTACCGCTACTACATTTCGTCTAGTGCCGTTGGTAGCCCGTTTACACGCATGCACGTGTGGCATGTTGGGAGAGCACTCGATTTTGAGTCAATCCAGGCTGCTGGTCAGGTTTTTGTTGGAAAGCATGACTTTGCGGCGTTCCAGGCAGCTGGTGCCAAGGTTAAATCAACGGTTCGCAATATCTACCGAGTGGGTGTCTCGATAATAGAGTCGACTTCTGGCATTGCTGCAGATACAGGGACGCCACTAGTTGCAGTAGAGGTAGTAGGAGACGGGTTTTTAAGGCATATGGTACGAATTATGGTCGGGACTCTCGTTGGTGTTGGTAGTGGAAGGATGACGGCCGAATCTGTAAGTAAAGTCATTACATCTCGGCGGCGTGAACTCGCAGGTGTAACAGCGCCCGCACGCGGATTGTTCCTCGTTTCGGTTCGATATAAGACGTCCGAGTTGCTCTGACAACTTTCATGTCAATTAACAAGTCTTGAACGCGCACCTAACACTTTGTATCATCCGGGTTCAATGGGGATCGGCGATGTAAGTGCCTGGGTCGAGGACGGTTCGCTTGAAGCTGGGCTCGTGGGCCAAATTGATTTTGCTCGTTTGCCGGCTCACATTGCCGTCATCATGGATGGTAATGGTCGCTGGGCTGCCGAACGCCGATTACCTCGGGTTGAAGGTCATCGTGCTGGCGTCCAGTCTGTCCGTGAATTGGTTGAGCTTTCGGCCCGTCTTGGGCTCAAAGTACTCACTCTGTACGCCTTTTCTGTGGAAAACTGGAAGCGTCCGCCTGCGGAGGTCGCAGTTTTGATGGGATTACTCAAGCGATATCTCAAGCTTGAACTTGCGGCACTGATGTCCAATGACATTCGTTTTCAGGTGATTGGAAACCAGTCTGACTTGGCGTTGGACGTTCGTGTAGAACTTGACGCTGCGCAAGAGATGACCTCTTCAAACACAGGGATGCTGTTTAACATCGCGCTTAACTACGGTGGTCGTGCCGAGATTGTCGAGGCAGCACGATGTGCGATTAAGAGCGGCATCCAACCAGAGCTGCTGGATGAAGACTGCTTTTCCACGTTTCTATATACTTCTGGGCAACCCGATCCTGATCTTTTAATTCGTACCAGTGGGGAGATGCGGATTAGTAACTTTTTACTGTGGCAGGTTGCCTATTCGGAGATATGGGTGACTGAGACTTACTGGCCTGACTTCCGAGCCCGGCACATGTTGGAGGCTGTTCTGGCCTACCAGAAACGCGACCGGCGTTATGGTGGTTTGAAGAAAGCCCCGGCCGTCGTCGGGCGTTAATTAGTGCAGTGACACGGGTACTGAGCGCTTTTGTTCTCATTTTAGTCGTCTGTGGGATTATTCTTTTTCTTCCGTTTTTCGTGACGTTTTTCCTCGCAGAGGTAGCCGCGGCGCTAGCTTTTGTCGAGTATGTTGGACTTGCGAGGGCCTCAGGTATTGAAATTCCTAGAATTCCGGCTGCGGTCGCTACCTTGGTTACCGTTGCGGTTATTCCGTGGGCGCCCGGTGCGCTGCTAGTGGTCTTGATGGCAGCGGGGCTTGTGCTTTCAGTCACAATTCTTGCGGACGGCCCTAACGATGGTGTCCTGTCGAGGCTTGGTATCGCTGTTTTTGCCGTAATCTACATCGGATTGCCTCTTGGTTCTTTGGCGGCGGTTCAACTGCAGGTCGGTAGGGAAGCCCTGCTGCTCTTGCTTACGACGGTTATGGTTAGCGACACGGCACAGTATTATGGGGGCCGGCTTTTCGGTCGGCGTAAACTGGCCCCTGCTATTAGCCCGAAAAAAACAGTTGAGGGGGCGGCGTGTGGCATTCTGGCTGCAAGCGTCGTGTTCTTCTGGTTCGCGGCACTGGTTTTTCCTCAAATGGGTGTCGTGGGAAGAGTTTTTCTTGGCGTCACTTTAGCTAGCCTTGGCATTGGTGGAGATTTGTTTGAGTCGTGCATTAAACGCTCATCTGGAGTAAAAGACTCGTCGCAACTCATTCCAGGGCATGGCGGTGTTTTGGATCGTATCGACGCGCTTCTTTTTGCAGGTCCCGTTTACTACACGGTGGTTGTCTATTTAGCTGGTGTGTTGCCGTGAAACGGCTTGCAATTCTAGGCTCAACCGGTTCTATAGGTCAGAGTGCGATGTCGGTCATTGCCGAGCACCCAGGCCAGTTGAAGGTGGTTAGTCTGGCAGCCGGTCGAAACGTGGATGAACTGGCCTCCCAAGTTCAGCAGTTTAAGCCGGCGGTTGTGTCATTGGCGGACCAAGCCGCTCTCGATGCTTTCCGTACAACGGGTGCTGCAAGCGGATGTGTGACCCTTTGTGGAGAAGAAGGTTTGCGGGATGTTGCGACCCACCCTGATGTTGATCTTGTGCTTTGCGCGTCTTCAGGAACAGTGGCACTGGACGCCGTTCTGGCGGCCATCGAAGAGGGCAAAGTCATTGCCCTAGCGAACAAGGAAGTGTTGGTGATGGCCGGACAACTTATGGTTGATTCTGCGCGCCGTAGCAGTGCCGCCATTCTGCCCGTGGATAGCGAACATAACGCCATTCATCAATGTGTGAATGGGCGTTCAGCGGACGATGTCGAGCGCTACATCTTGACGGCCTCTGGTGGGCCTTTCAGGAATTGGAGTGAAGAACAACTTGAGTTGGCTACTCCAGCAGATGCTCTTCGACACCCGACCTGGGCAATGGGGAAAAAAATCACGATCGATTCGGCCACATTGATGAATAAAGGACTCGAGGTTATCGAAGCACATTGGCTATTTGGCGCCGAACCTGACCGTATCGGGGTTCTTGTGCATCCACAATCGGTTGTCCATTCACTAGTCGAGTTTCGAGACGGGTCCATCATTGCTCAGTTCGGCATTACTGACATGCGCCTTCCCATTCAGTACGCCTTTTCTTATCCGGAACGATGGCGTTCTCCCCTTCCGCCTCTTGATCTGGTGACGTTGGGTTCCCTCAATTTTTTTAAGCCGGATAACAACCGGTTTCCTTGTCTTGAATTGGCTTATGCAGCCTTACGTGGCGGCGCAGTTTTGCCGCCTGTACTGAACGCAGCCAATGAGGTTGCCGTTTCAGCATTCTTAGCCAACCGATTAAAATTTATGCACATACCTAGGGTGTTAGAGAAAACTTTAGATGCTGCCGTAGGGCAGTTCTTCAGTGCCCCGAAGAGTTTGTCTGACGTCCGCGAACTAGATGCGTGGGCACGGAGCTTTTCGGAAACGGTAGTAGGACGGTAGAATCGTAGTAGTCTTCAGAGAAAACTGGGTGTTTAAGTGAATAGTCTTTTTGCATTTCTATTTGTTCTTGGCGTTCTCGTGTTCGTGCATGAGCTGGGTCATTTTTTGGCGGCTCGTAGATTGGGTGTTCGCGTATTAACGTTTTCCCTTGGGTTTGGTCCAAAAATCCTCAAATTCACTCGCGGTGATACGGAGTATTGCGTAAGCGTTATTCCACTTGGCGGCTATGTGAAGATGGCTGGGGAGAATCCCGAAGAAGAACGGACTGGTGCTCCAGATGAATTCATGTCGAAGACGAAGTGGGAGCGGTTCCAGGTTCTTTTTATGGGGCCGGCGATGAATCTGATTCTTGCAGTTTTTGTCATGTGGGCCGTCCTTTACCAAGGGGCCGAGGTTCCGGTGTTTGAATCACAGCCACCGATAGTGGGTCGTGTCGTCGAGGATTCTCCCGCTGAGCGTGCGGGTATTGGACTTGGTGAGCAGATTATCAGTGTTGCTGGCCGAACTGTTTCAACTTGGGATGAGTTATTCGTCGCTGTCATGCCCAGGGCGGAACGTGAGGTGCAGGTTGTGGTGCGCGGTGCGGATGGTGGTGAGCGCACGCTTCTGGTGACCCCAGACGCACGAACTGAGTTTTCGATGGGCGATCTTGGAATCGGCCCTGAATTACATCCGCAAATTGTTCAGGTTAATCCAGGTGGGGCAGCGGACCAAGCCGGTCTGGAGGCAGGAGATGTTATCTACGAGATCGATGGAGAGGCAATTAGCGGTGAGGACCTTGTTCCGCGTATAAGTGGAAGCGCTGGCACTTCCCTTAGTTTTACTGTGCAGCGTGGCGAGCAGATGCAACATATTCCGGTAACGCCGGTCATGAGCGGGGACAGGGCTTTAATTGGCGTTCAATTTAAGGCGTTTGAAGTTCGCGTCGTTGAGCCAGGTTTTATTGAGGCGTTTCAAATGAGCCTTGAGCGTAATTACGAATGGTCTGGACTGATCTTCCAGACACTTTGGGGGCTTCTGACAACGGAAACGTCGCCGCAACAGTTGGTCGGGCCATTGGGTATTGCCCAGTTGTCCGGTGGCGCAGCTGAGTTGGGTTGGGTTGCGCTTTTCAGCTTAATGTCGATGATTTCACTTAACCTCGGCATTATTAACCTTCTGCCAATCCCGGTATTAGACGGCGGACATATTTTCATAATGGCGATGGAAGGGGTGTCCCGTCGGGATTTTAGTGTTCGCGTTAAAGAACGCATGCTGTTTGGTGGTTTTGTAATTCTTATGATGTTAATGGTGACGGTTATCTACAACGACCTCACGCGTATTGATTGGATCGAGGCATTAATGCCTTGGCGCTAGCGTGCCGTTCTTTACTCCCAGTTTTAACCGCAGTACGTAACCGTTCGCGCCCCCATTATTGCTGCTAGTTGTATTTCTTCCTTCGGAAGCGAGGGGCATCACTCACCCTTTTTGATCAGTGGTTCGATGGCTTTCGCAAGACCACAGTTGTCATGCGTTGCTGTAGCTAACCAGCCCCTATTTGTTAGGGCATCCACTGCGTTACCCATGACTATGGGTAGACCTGCGAACTCGAGCATTTCAATGTCGTTTAAATTGTCTCCAATGGCCATTACATTGGCGGAGTCAATCTCTAGGCGTGCCGCCCACTTGGCGAGAGCGGCGCCTTTAGACCAGTTGCGCCCAATTATGTCCAGCAGAGAAAAATTTCGTGATTCGTATTCTGTCAGCGTTATGGTGACATCCTGTGAGATTGGCGATTGATTGAAGTTGCGTGCCAGGCTACGCATTTCATCGACGCTTCCGTTGAATGCGATTTGCACGGGGTCTTCTGTTAACGCTGATTCAATGGGGCTGATCTTAGTGATTACGGTGCGATAACGCTCGTAGTACCAATTTCTTTGTGGATGCGTCCAGTCTATGCCTTCGTAAGCGTATTGTTTTTCATCGTCTCGATCGAAAATGATAGCTACCCCATATCTTCGTGTGTTCGTCATTGCGATAATAGACATCGCTGTTTCACGGGGAATGAGCCGACGGCAGAATGTTTCTCCATGAAGATTCTTCGTCAAGGCTCCATTGTTTACGATTAGATTGATGTTTTGAGACAATGCGTTAGCAACCGGGCGTGCGTGGTGAAAGGCTCGACCGGTGACTAGTACAATTTCAATGCCAGCACTGACAGCCCGTCTTACTGCTCGTTTGTTTCTCGGTGGTAGATTGCCTGAGCCATCAAGGAGAGTTCCATCGATGTCAATTGCGATTAGATGTATGGAACTTGATGGTGCAAAGGTGAGGTGAGTCACGACTATGAGATCTGTTTTTTGGCGTAGGTGCGTTCGACGTAGTTGTCCACTAACATACGAAACGCTTCTGAGAGCTCGTCGTATGAGCCTCTCAGGGTTGTAGTGTGTCGACCATCTATGTACACCGGGCAGGTGGGTTCTTCGCCAGTACCTGGCAGACTTATTCCGATATTCGCCGCCTTTGATTCACCGGGGCCGTTGACGACACATCCCATAACGGCAACTGTCATTTCCTCCACCCCCTGATATTCACGTTTCCACGTTGGCATCATTCCACGCACGTAACTCTGGATTTGTTCAGCAAGCTCTTGGAAGGTAGTGCTGGTGGTTCTACCGCAACCTGGACAAGCCGTTATGCTCGGCGAGAATGCACGTAGACCGAGCGCCTGCAGCAGTTCACAGGCAGCGTAGACCTCGTCACATCGATCGCCGTTCGGTCGTGGTGTCAGAGAGACACGAATGGTGTCCCCAATGCCTTCCGTGAGGAGGGTTCCCATAGCGGAGGCAGACCAGACGAGTCCTTTGATACCCATACCTGCTTCCGTAAGTCCAAGGTGCAGCGGTTGCGTGGTCTGTTTGGCGAGAACGCGATAGATGTTTATCAGATCGCGAGGTCTGGACACCTTGCAGGAAATAATGATCTGTTGCTCGGTAAGTCCACTATCAAGTGCGAGTTCTGTTGATTCAAGTGCTGAAATGACCATGCAATCATTTATGACGTCTTGGGAGGTATAACCTAGATTTTTCTCTGTGTTTTCTTGCATCTTGGTCATGACCAAGTCTTGATTTAGCGAGCCTCCATTGACACCGATACGGATCGGTTTGGCATTGTCTTTTGCCACGTGGCAAATCGTTCGAAACTGTTCGTCCCGGCGGTTGCCGCTACCGACGTTTCCAGGATTAACACGGTACTTGTCGAGCGTCCTAGCGCATTCTGGGTAACGTGTGAGTAAAAGGTGGCCGTTGTAGTGAAAATCTCCAATTAACGGTGTCGCGTAGCCGGCGTCTAGCATTCGTTGCTTAATTTCTGGGACAGCCTGTGCCGCCTCATCTTGGTTCACCGTTACACGCACAAGTTCTGAACCAGCTGCGGCTAATTCGATACATTGGGTGGCGGTACTTGCGGCATCAGCGGTATCTGTTAGTGTCATGGACTGCACGGCGATCGGTGAGCCGCCACCGATTTGCACACCGCTCACGGTAACGGATGCTGTCTTGTGAAGACGAACGTTCGACATATCTGAATGCATGATAGCACTCACTCTTTGTGCTCAGAACCCTGTCTACGAGCAGTCGCCAGTTACGCGTTACTGAGTTAGCTTGTCAGAGGTCGTACCTCGCAAACATCCGGTTGGATTAGTAGCAGGTTTGACTATTGTTACGTTACTTTCCTAAGTGCCGTCCGAGCAGCCAGAATCGTTTGGTCAATATCTCGCTTTGTATGAGCAGTCGATAAAAACCATCCTTCAAACTGAGAAGGTGGCAGGTAAATTCCCTGTTGAAGCATGGCGTGAAAAAAGGTCGAATATCTGTCCGTATCTGCTGCAGTTGCCGAGGTGTAATTGGTCACTGGGTTTCGCGAGAAAAACGGGGTTAGAACAGAACCAGCCACGTTCACCGTTAACTCTATATTTGCAGATTTCGCGGCGTCTAAAAGTCCTTCACCCAAGAGGTTCCCCAAAATTCTGATGTGTTTGTAAAGGTTTGCAGAGAGATGAGAAAGGGCCCAAATGCCAGCTGTCATGGCCAAAGGATTTCCGGACAGTGTTCCAGCCTGATACACAGGTCCCACTGGAGAGACGTAGTCCATTAGTTCGGAACGCCCGCCGTAGGCACCTACCGGGAGCCCTCCACCAATAATTTTTCCGAGACAAGTAAGGTCTGGCATGACGTTGTAAAGCGCTTGTGCTCCGCCTTTGGCAGCCCGGAATCCAGAAATTACTTCATCAAAAATTAACAGTATGCCGAACTGATTACAAAGTCTTCGTAGTCCTTGAAGAAAACCGTCTGCCGGCAAGACGACGCCCATATTTCCGGCAATCGGCTCGACGATGATGGCAGCAATTTGTCCGCGATGACTCTTGCAGAGTTGGGTGACTGACTCGAGATCGTTATAGGTTGCAATTAATGTATCTGATGCGGTCGCACGTGAAACACCAGGACTGGTTGGAACCCCGAGAGTTGTTGCCCCTGAACCGGCTTGTACCAAGAATGAATCGCTATGGCCGTGATAACAACCTGAAAATTTGATAATCCGGTCGCGCTCGGTTGCCGCTCGTGCAATGCGGATGGCACTCATTGTGGCTTCAGTTCCAGAATTGACAAAGCGTACTTTTTCAATCGAAGGAACAAAACGACAGACGAGCCGACCTAACTCGACTTCGAGGGCCGTGGGCCCGCCAAAACTTGTGCCGAGACGAATAGCCTTGTTAAGGGTTCGTGTGAGTTCGACAGGTGCATGTCCGTGAATGAGCGGCCCCCACGACATGACGTAATCTGTGTATTGTCGACCATCGGCATCCTGTATGCGTGACCCGCGTGCCCGCTCGATGAATGGTGGTTTACCCCCGACGGCACCGAACGCTCGGACCGGACTGTTGACACCACCAGGAAGTACTCGTTGAGCTCGTGCAAATAATCGTCGAGATGCTTTGTTTGACATGTATCTGAACGATATCACGCAGTGCTGGTTTCCACGTGTTCGTCAAGTCGGGTCTGCGTGTGGTACAAGACATGTTGATGACTTCCGAATCATGTGATGTATGCAGGGATGGACCGATGGTGCCTCATGTAGAGGCTGCGCTGCCCAGAGTAGGTTCGGTATGGATTAATCGTTGTGCTTGCAGCAATTGTGGCTTCAGGCAAATAAGACCAAGACTGACGGTGCCTGATTTGAACGCGCTTTACAGTGCGGATTATTTTGATCATGCGTCCCCAACGGGCTTTCAGGGGTACGCGCGCCAGTGGCACCGTTACCAGAGAGACGCGTATTTTTTAGCAAGAGATCTTCACGAATTCAAGAAGGGGGGACGTTTACTTGAAGTCGGTAGTGCGCTCGGTTTTCTTCTTGGCGCGCTCGCCGGGAATAGTGATTGGACAGTTGAAGGTGTGGAGATTTCTTCATTTGGTGTTTGGTACACACGAACCCGGTTTGACGTGACGGTACACGAGTCAACCCTCGAAGCAGCACATCTTCAGTCCAATAGTTTTGATTTCGTTTTACAGAAAGACTTGCTTGAGCATGTTCTTGAACCAAGAAGGCATTTGGAAGAAACATTTAGGATTATGCGACCTGGAGCTCGGATGAGATTGGTCACGCCAAATGGAGATGCGGACGTGAGGCCTTTGGAGCACGCACGGCTGGGGTCGTTAAATGAGATTCCAGTACTTGATCAGGGTCACGTATCTTTCTTTTCTCGCTGCCAGTTGCTCCGACTACTAAATGAGACGGGATTTACCGTGCTAAGTTTCAAAAATATTGGTCTTCGCCGTGGCATTCGAGCTCTCGGTGTTTTACCTTTCTTGCAGAGACGTCCCGAAGTAATTCTTCGTGATGATTTAATGCGAACCGTACGGAATCGAAGCGAGTCGACGACTAATGTCGAGGAAGAGGGGTATTGCCAGCGGGCTGAACGCATGGACGAGGAAATTGAACGTTCTCGCGGCTGGTTGAGGCAATGGAAACCCTATTACTACTATAGGCACCTTGTGAAGTGTTGTGGCGCGCTCCCGTCGTCAATGACATTTGGGCAGGATTTTGATGTGTTGGCCCAAAAGGTCTAGCTATGGGCTGATGTGAGAAGATGGTAAACGGAGGGGAAACATATGTTCGGTCTCGGTTTTCGTTGGTTTGTCAATGTGTCGACAGCTGGCTTGTTCGTTTTCAGTTCGCTCCTTTTTATGTATGCGCAAGAACAATCGATTACTGACGGTGTCTACACTTCTGAACAGGCTGCCCGTGGTAAGCGTGAGTATACGCAACAGTGTGCGGCCTGCCACGCATCGAATCTTCTTGGTGGGGAGATGGCGCCAAGCCTCGTGGGGGATGGGTTTATGAGCGGTTGGAGCGGTGAAACACTTTGGACGCTGGCAGATTATATGAATGCAACCATGCCGCAGGATGATCCTGGCGGGCTGTCGGCGCAAGGTTTGAACGATGTACTTGCCTTTATTCTTGAATCCAACGATTATTCCGCGGGTACTGATGAACTTGCGCTAGACCTGAATGCCGAGGGAGACCCGATCCTGATTAACTGATCTAGTTGGGCTCGGATGGTTTGCTGTTTGCAGTTACGTGGTCCTGATCGATCACGGGTTAGTCGGTCTAGCTAGCACACGTGCTGCTTCCCTTGCGTAATACGTAATTATGATGTCGCTTCCAGCACGTTTGATTGCAGTTAGTGCTTCCATCATCGCGCGTTGTTCGTCGATCCAGCCGTTTGCCGAAGCGGCTTTCAGCATCGAATATTCGCCGCTGACGTGGTAGGCAGCGGTGGGGCAGCGGAATTCCTGTTTTACCCGCGTAATCACATCAAGATAGTGGAGGGCTGGTTTTATAATGACTATGTCTGCTCCTTCAGCCAGATCGAGCTCGACTTCTCGAAGTGCTTCATCCACGTTGGCTGGATCCATTTGGTGTGTGCGTCTGTCGCCGAACGCCGGCGTCGAGTCTACTGCGTCACGAAACGGGCCGTAATAGGCGGAACAGTATTTAGCCGCATAGGACATGATCGCGATATCGGAGAAATCGCTATCGTCGAGCGCTTGACGAATTACTGCTACCCTTCCGTCCATCATGTCAGATGGTGCTACGACATCAGCTCCAGCTTTTGCATGAGAAACTGCCACGGAGGCGAGCCTGTGTATTGTTGGGTCGTTTGCGATCTGGTCGCCTTCAAGGAGCCCACAATGTCCGTGTGAGGTGTACTCACACAAACAGACGTCAGTGATGACAGTAAGTTCTGGGACCGCTTGCTTGATCGCACGGATTCCAGCCTGGACAGGTGCGTCAGCGGCATCCGCTTGGCTACCAACCTCATCTTTGGTTTCGGGTATGCCGAACAAGAGCACGCCACGGATACCGTCCTTGGCAGCCGACACTGCCTCTGTTGCTGCTTCGTCCACTGAGAGCTTGAAAACGCCAGGCATCGACGGTACCTCGCGCCGGACACGTTCCCCAGCACAAATGAAAAGAGGATAGACAAAAGTGTTTGGAGACAGACGCGTCTCACGGACGAGATCTCGTAGGCTTGTTGAGCGACGAAGTCTGCGTGGACGATGGGTTAGTGCGCTCTTTTCCATGTCTACTACGGAATCAAAAGTTCCCCTAGAGGATGACACAGAGGCCTCCTTGCTGTCAGGGTGCTGGTGCTGGACGCAATTATAGATAGATGGCTTTTGTAGGATCTACAATCAGGACTAGCCTTCTTCGATTGACCTATCGAAAATAGTCTTCAATGGACTGAACAAGTGCTGGTACGGTGGGTATTGACGGCATTATGGTCGTTCTAATACCTAATCGTTCTGCTGCCTCAGCTGTTACCGGGCCTATAGAAGCCACAACAGTTGGCCCTAGGAATTCAGTGGGGTGATTCACGTTTGCTAATTTGACAAAGTTCTTGACGGTCGATGCACTTGTAAAGGTTACGACATCGATACGGTTTTCTAGGAATGCCTGCGTCACGCTAGCGCTGAGTGAACTGGCGGGGGTTGTTCTGTAGGCGACGACGTCGCAGATTTCAGCACCAGCATTACGGAGTGCGTTGGGTAAGTCTGGTTTGGCTAGGTCGGCACGTGGTAGGAGAACGCGGGAGCCAGCTATATGTTTACTCAGTGCGTCAACAATGCCACTGGAATGATGCTCTTTGGGTATGAGATCGACTTTAAGTCGATAACTTTCTAGATGCGCTGCTGTTGCTGGGCCGACGGCGCATAGACGGATTTGGTGAATAGTCTGAAGTTCTAAGCACTTCGCTTGTAGTTGCCTCATAAAGGCGTCGACACCATTTGATGATGTGAATACGATCCAGTCAAACGATGCCAACTCAGAACAAGCAGAATCCAAAGCGGAGATATCTTCCGGCTCGACGATGCGAATCGTTGGAGCTTCGATTGGTATCGCGCCGCGCGCACTTAACAATGCGATAAACTCTTTGGCCTGCTCGCGCGCGCGCGTCACAACGATATGTTTACCGAGTAACGGTTGAGTCATCCGCTTGATGGAGAGTCTGGGCCTAATAGATCCCCAGCGCCGTCAGCGAGCAACGCGCTAGCGACCATCACGCCAAGATCCGAAGCGCTATTGATGTCACCGTGAAGTTCTTTTCGGATTAGCTGCTTGCCGTCTGGTGAGGCGACTATTCCCCGCAGAGAAAGTTTGCCATTAGACGATGTCGCGAGTGCCCCAAGGGGAACGCGACAGTCTGCGCCGAGGGCCGTTACAACGGCACGTTCGGCAGCTAAAGCCGCGCTCGTTGTTTGTTCCGACATTTTGTGAAAAAGGTTGCGGATGTCGGAGTTCTTGAGGCGGTACTCCGCTACGACAATGCCCTGCCCTGGAGCGGGTAGGCAGAGTGTGGATGGAATGCGTAATGCTATTCGGTTAGCCAGGTCCAGCCGAACCAATCCGGCAGCTGCAAGTATCAGTAGATCAAAATTACCATCATCAAGCTTCTGAAGGCGCGTTCCAACATTGCCACGAACCGGTTCAATTTTGAGTTCTGGAAATGCATGTCGCAGTTGTGCGATCCGGCGAACGCTGCCAGTACCAATACGCTGACCGTATTTTGTTTTCTCGAATAAATCGTCAGGCGTGACGTGTTCCTTTGTGGACCTCTCGTGGGCGTTCTGTCGCACAACGACGGCGTCACGAGGGTCTTCCCGCGGTAGTGCGGCAGAGATCGCCAACCCTGGCAGTCGTGCCGCTGGAAGATCCTTGGCGCTGTGAACTGCAATATCGATCCGATTTTCTATTAAGGCGTCTTCGATTTCTTTGACGAAGAGTCGTTTACCGCCTGCTTCTGAAACAGGTGTTTGTGACAGTCTGTCCCCGGTTGTTTTTATTATGACTAGCTCAGTCTGTGGACCGTTGTGTTTGGCAATTTGTTCTGAAACGCGTCTCGCTTGCCACAGCGCGAGCGGACTCCCCCTGGTTCCTATTCGTAGTCGGTTCACCGGTGTTTCACTCTGGACGGTTTCGGTTCTCTATTCTTAATTCTCTTGACTGCATCGGTGCCGTCGTGTGACTTGGGTTGTGATGTTGTTGGGTCTAGCCTAAACAAACGCTCGAGAGAATTGGTATCGCCGGCGAGTTCTTTTTCGTCGCGTGCCGCTTTAAGTTGCTCAGTTGGTGTGGAGAGTAATTTCTCTATCAGTAGGTGAGTGATTTCTTCGATCCTCACTCGTGTTGCCATGGGTAAAGACTCTAGTTTCGGTGCGAGGCGATCAAGTTCTTGTTTGCGAGTCAACTCGAAGGACTCACGGAGAGCAACAATGGTTGGAATTGCTCCTCTGGAACGGAGCCACGTCATGAAACTATTAACTTCGTCGTGGACCATGAGCTCCGCAAGGTCAATTTGTGACTGGCGTTGTGCAAGATTGTCCTGAACGATGGTTTGAAGGTCATCAATGTTGTAGAGGAAAACCTGTTCGACGTCGCCAGCCGATGGCTCGACGTCTCGTGGAATACCAATGTCGATAATGAATAGTGGCCGATTACGACGCGGGTGCATCGCTTTGGTCACGTGGTGACGCGTCAGTATCCATTTTGACGCGCCAGTTGCAGTGACCACTATATCGGTTGATGCTAGTTCCTCTGTGACGAATTCCCACGGAACAGCAGTTCCATCAACTTTTGTGGCGAGAGTAGTGGCATGCGCCGGCGTTCTGTTCGCGACACTTATGTGACCTACGTTCTGAGCTTTGAGGTGAGTAGCAGTGAGTTCCGCCATTTCTCCAGCACCCACGATTAGCGATCTAAGTTCTGCGAGATTACCGAATATTTTTCGGGCGAGCGATATTGCCGCGTAACTTACGGAGACTGCACCCTCACCAAGTCGAGTATCGGTTCGCACCCTTTTTCCGACCCCAAAAGAACAGTGGAACATCCTGTTGAGCAGGGCTCCAGTATAGCCACGCTCTAAGGCAAGCTGATATGCGTCCTTCACTTGTCCGGCAATCTGCGGTTCCCCGACAACTAGAGAGTCGAGACCAGCCACAACCCGAAACAGATGTCTCGCGACGTCTGCGTCTGTCCTTCCGTAAAGATGAGGCTTTACCTCTGATTCAGGTATGTCATGAAATGAACTCGTGAAGGCAGTCAGGTCTCGGCTAACCTGCTCAGGGTCGTTACACACCGTATAAATTTCGGAACGATTACAGGTCGAAAGAACAGCAGCTTCAGCGATAGTCGAAATCCTGTTGAGTCTGTCAAGTGCTTCCACTACACCGCGGCGAGAGAAGTCGATACGTTCGCGTAGGTCGACGGGGGCGCTGTGATGACTTGCTCCGAGCAGGAAGAGATGCATGTTGTCAGTGTTTTAGGTTGAGAAAATAAACGAAGTTACGTTCAGCCATTTCTAGTAGAAATTATGACTCCGTGTGACGAAGTAGCCGATAGGCAAGAAGTTCAACATTAGGATCGCGAAACCCATTACTGATAGCCAGGCCGCCCGGCGACCAGCCCAGCCGATGTGTCGCCTCGCGTAAAGTCCAAAAGCGTAGACTAGCCAACACAGTAAAACGATAAATATTTTTGGA
>Ga0310120_10001754_pt1 | contig 16211 bp, 12 predicted proteins | sample CB27_AW_983_MG_FD_203506 | JGI IMG/M metagenome (GOLD analysis project Ga0310120, IMG submission 203506) | Marine microbial communities from Western Arctic Ocean, Canada - CB27_AW_983 | ecosystem: Environmental > Aquatic > Marine > Oceanic | place: Canada: Western Arctic Ocean | collected...
TACCAGGTTCTCTCTGGCAGCGTCCGTTCGCGAGTCCCAGCATCGCGAGGTCGAGCCGGGATTCTGACGTGTATCGAGATCCGCGGTAACGGTGGCATGACCCGGTGCGATCGGGCAGTCCCGAGCCTTGCTACTGTGGGCCAGGTGACTTCACCTTGCCGGGAACGGTGTTCACGATCTGGAAGGCGAACAACTTCACGAATCTCATCGTGAACCGCAGCTGGATGGGTCGACCCATGAACCTGGCAAGATCCGTGCTCTTCTGCCATCGAGGGCGGAGCCGGACGCTGTCGGACTTGAGTGGGTGGGACCGGGCAAGAACTTTGCCGCTGTCCCCGAGAACCTCCACGATCAACTGGCTGCCAGTCGATGAGGACTGGGCCAGGTCGGCGTCCGCATTGATCTCGACGTGTTTGCCTCGCAGGAAAAACCGCCTGGTGGTGACCACACCGGGCTGTCCTCGGGCATCGAGCGAGACGAAGCCGTCGAGCCGTTGAACGTAACGATGAATGCCGCTGGGTGTCCGTGTTCCGTACCAGGCCGAATCGTGAGGAACATCAGTTTCACAGCCGTACATCCAGATCTCGTCCTTGACCCTGACCATTCCCGGTCCCATGTAGGCGGTATAGGCAACCTGTTTCCCGATCCGTTTCGCGTTGGGATTGGGTGGAACATAGGGGCGGTGAAACTTCCTGTGAACGTGAATCCCATCGCGGCTCGTGGCCAGCTGAATCGTGCACTCGCCGGTGTCGTACCTCATCAGCGTCGGGAAGAACAGGTACACACCCGGAGCGTAGGGGTACATGGTCGCCGCTGAGGTGTAGATGCCGCTGCCCCATTTTCCGCCCGGGTCGTGTTCATCTTCGGCGAGGATTTCGTTGAGTTTCGGAGTTGGCCGCCAGTCATCGGCCTGCTTCCGCGACACCTGCGGGAAATGGCGGAAGTCGTCGGATTCGGCCCGTGCGACTCGCCGCGAAGGCTTGCCGATCCGCTTGCCGGTTTTGTCTCTCTGCCAGCAGTTGCTTCTCACGTAGGCCACGTACTTCTTGATGGTGGGGTCATAGAAGGCTGAGTTCTGGGTATCGGTGTCGCCGGGCATGATGATGCCGTCGGGGGTGTCCACCGGAGCCCAGTGAATCCCGTCCGGGGACACGGCTCCGCTGATCGATGGATACGGCCCCCGGGAAGCAACGCGATAAAAGTCTCCGAAGATCATCTTGTACTTTTCGGCCGGGCTCTTCGCGTTGGGGTCGATGAACACATGATGGCCGTGTGCATATCCCCGATGACCCAGGCGGATGATGTTGTTGTCGGTGGATCCTTGATGGGCGAATTGTCCGAGTCGGGGTTTCGTCCAGCGAATGCCGTCCTGGGACACGGCATAGCAGAGCCGGCTCATCCAGTGACCCGGGATCTTCTCGACGTAGGTCCACACTTCATACCACATCCGAAAGTCATCGCCTTCTTGAATGACCGTCACAAAGCCCAGGCCGGCAGACGCCCACGGATCGGTCGCGTGCACCACCCGTTCGGCTCGGCGTGCCGGATTCAGAGTGAATCGAGCATCCCTGGCCGACTCGACCATGTCCTCGTCGATAAACAGCTGCTTCGCACCGCCGATCTCACGCGGCTGCTCGGCAGGGGCCATGGACGTCAGCCAGCCGACGAGTGTGATGGAGAGGAGGACTCGGTGGAAACGGATCGGAACTGTCACGATGGTCACATCCTTCTGAAGTCAATCCGCTGCGATTGGGTTGTCGGTGGGGAACCGCCACGAGATCACACCGGGTCAGTCGTCTCGTGGGCCGCTGGTTTTTCGATCACGACAAGTGCGACGCCGCCGAGGATCGCCACCGAGGCAATCACAAGGCGAGTCGAGATGTCTTCACCCAGAAAGACAATGCCGCCGGCCGCCGCAAGCACGGGGACGCTCAATTGGACTGTTGCCGCATGAGTGGCCTTGAGTCCCCGAATGGCCGAATACCAGATCGCGTATCCAACACCCGATGTGATGGCTCCGGAGGCGATGGCGCACACGATACCCAGAGTTGCCGGTGGGCTCGCGGGCAGCAGGGCCAGGTTCAGTCCCAGCGCCAGCGGGGCCGCCTTCAGGAAGTTCCCGGCTGTCTTGGAGGTTGCATCTCCTGCTGACTTGCCACGAATGGAATAGACCCCCCAGGCGACTCCGGATCCCAGCATCAAGGCAGCGGCGACAGGCGGTGGTGCGGACAGGCCGGGCAGCAGCAGGCCCACCAGGCCACTCAGTGCCACGGCCAGGCCGGCCGACTGGCGAACCGTCAGACGTTCTCCTGTGGAGAACCCATAACCGATCATCGTGGCCTGTACCGCTCCAAACAGCAGCAAGGCACCGACCGCCGCGGGCAAGTCGAGGTAGGCATATGAGAAGCCGGCGGCGTAAGCAAACAGCGCCGCTGCCGACCACCAATCGCCAGAACCGGTCGTGGCTTGACGACGTAACCGGACGACCAGGTACAGCACCAGCGCACCCGAGATGATGCGGATCGACGTGAAGCTCGCAGCGTCGATCTGAGAGTCGTTGTCCATGAGTGCCAATCGGCACAGCAACGAATTTCCCGCGAAGGCGACCATCGCCAATGATGTCAAAACGAACACTCGCGTCAGCGACATGCTGGCTCCACCTCTCAGCCGGCTCCATCGAGGCCGTGACCTGGCAGCCTGTTGAAGAAGTCAGGTTTTTCCGGAAACAGTGACGGTTGTCTCACTACAGCCGTCTCGGTGCATCAATCGTCCGGTCGTTGCGCACGTTGCCCGTATTGAGGGTTGAGGCGGGTTCGAGGAGCAAGACGTGGGTTTCGGCTTCGGTCACCGGCTTGTGTTCTACGCCTCGAGGCACGATGAAGAACTCACCTTCGTCGAGTTCGACGATCCGGTCACGAAGATGCAACGACAGGTGGCCGTGCAGCACCAGGAAGAGCTCGTCCTCTTGCTCGTGATGGTGCCAGACAAACTCGCCTTCGAACTTCGCCAGCTTGACGTGCTGGCCGTTGAGCTCGCCGACGATGCGGGGACTCCAGTGTTCTGTGAACTGCTGAAGCTTATCGGCGAGATTCACCTTGCCGTTGGGGTTGCCGTTCACGCGGGTGTCTACAGCAATTGAGGGATGGGGCGGCCGCTGGAGAGGATCGGGATGGGGCGTCCCGAGTGGTCTTCGAGGCCGAGTTCCGGGTCAATCTCCAGGTGGCGATAGATCGTCGCCAGCAGGTCCTGGGGCGTGACGGGGTCATTGAGTGGATGTTCGGCCCGTGAGTTGGTCTGGCCGACCACCTGTCCCATTCTCAGTCCTCCGCCAGCGACCAGGGCGCTAAAGGCGTTGGGCCAGTGATCGCGTCCCAGCCACGGTCCCCCCTTCTTTCCGGGAAACGTATTGCGGTGGGTCAGCCGTGGGGTGCGGCCGAATTCTCCACAGGCGACCACCAGGATCTTCTGGCTGAGACCTCTTTGGTGAATGTCCTCGATCAGCGCAGTAATCGCCTGGTCGTACAGCGGAAACCGTTCGAGGTTGGCGCGGACGAGGTGGAACGGGCCGGCGTGGTCGTCCCAGCTGAAGTTTTCGCTTTTGTCCGAGGGTGCAGTCGCATCGACATTGATCACGGCCGCTCCCGATTCGGCCAGCCGACGTGCCAGCAGGCAGTTCTGTCCCCAGCGGTGACGGCCGTATCGGTCGCGGACTGTGTCGGGTTCGCGGCCCAGGTCGAAGGCCCTGGCGATTTTCGAACTGGTCAGCATGTCGAACGCCGCGATGCGGAAGTCGTCGACACCCTGCATCGATCCCGAGAGATCCAGGTCGCGTCGGAAGCGGTCGAACTGGTTGACCAGGGATCTGCGGTCATCCAGCCGCTTGCCATCCACTCCTGCTGCCAGGGTCAGGTTCTTCGGGGCAAACGTCTTCTTGGAGGGATCGCCGGTGTGGAAGGCCTGGTGGCTGAGTCCCAGGTAGGCGGGCTTGGTCATGAACGGCGAGCGGTGTACGCCAAAGTACTGCGGCAGGCCGTCGGGCCGAGGGCCGCGCACTCGGCTGGCCACCATGCCGAAGTCGGGGTGCTGGGATCGGGCCTGGGAGGTCGGGTCGGGCTTGTCGGGGGTCTTGCCGGTCAGCACCTCGATGCTGCCATCGTTGTGAGCCGACATCGTGTGGTGCAGTGTGCGGATGACCGAGATCTTGTCGGCGATCCGGGCCTGCAGCGGGAAGTGCTCGACAAGATCCATTCCCGCGATCTTTGACCGGATCGGGTTGAACGGCCCGCGATAATCGCTCGGGGCGTTCGGCTTCATGTCGTAGGTTTCCAGCTGGCTGGGGCCGCCCCACATCCAGAACAGGATCACCGAGGTGTCCGAGGACTGGGTTCCGGCCGCTGCCCGATGTGCCAGCAGGTCCGACAGCGTCATGCCTCCCAGCGCAAGCGTACCCACCCGCATGAATTCGCGGCGAGGCATCGGTCCTGGGCAGAGGAAGGAGCTCATCGTCAGACCATGGTCTCAGGTTGTGTCACTCGCGTCACGCCCGTGCCGCGCCGGCCACATTCTTCCATCGACCCTATCTCTACCCGATCATGAGATCGCGCACCATCCCGAGTGGATGCAGACGTCGGCATGTCGGTGCCAGCTGTTTGCAGCAGGAATGAGGTGTCGAACTGCGAGACTGCAAGAAGACACCCGCCAACTGCGTACGTGTGGTCTCCCGTGGTTTGCCTTGTCGATGGGTGTCCCTTCTCGTCAGAATCGCGACTCGCGGACTTTCGAGAACTCCGACTTGGCGAAATGTGTCGGAATCAGCAGGAGAATCCCTGATGCGTTTGAAGTACTGGTTTGAATCACTGGCTGGAAGTCGTCTGATGCCAGCCCTCCGCTTGCTGCTGGTGGTCTCCACCGGCCTGCTGCCTGGTCCCGACCGGTGGGTCTCTGCGGCAGACGGCCCGGTGGGTCACTGGAAGCTGACCGCGGATGCACGCGACAGTTCCGGCAACGGGAACCATGGGATCAACCACGGGGTCCGTTTCGGCCAGGACCAGGCGGCCCGGTTCAACGGGGTTGATGCCTGGCTTGAGATTCCCGTCGGGAAGTCGTTGCAACTGGGGACCGATGAGTTTTCGATCGCAGCCTGGATCCACACCGCCGCAGAACTCGACGACGTGCTGGGCGACGTGATGACCTGCTACGACGCCTCGACCCGCACCGGTTTCACGATCAGCCTGATGAATTATGCCGGGGTGACTTCGGCCCAGTCGAACTGGCGGAACGTGCTGTTTGGCATCGACGCCGGTCATGTGGATCCGGCCTGGACGGATCGGGGTCGTCCGGGTCAGAACCGTTACATCAAGTCGCTGGTGGTTTTCGACGGCGACCTGTACGCCGCGACCTGGGAGCCGGCCGCGTCGGCAGCCGGCCATGTCTACCGCTACGGGGGTGGCACGCGGTGGATCGACTGCGGCAGTCCTGACCTGGCCAACGCGATCACGGGCATGGCGGTCTACAACGGCAGGCTGTACGTGGGATCCGAGACCTACAGCGGCGGCGGATCCTCGCTCCCGCTCTCTCCGAATCAATCGCATGGTGGCAGCGTGTTCTGCTACGAGGGGGGCACCCGCTGGCGTGACTGCGGCAAGATCGCTGATGTGCGCAGCGTCAGCGGCCTGGCTGTCTACAAGGGAAAACTGTACGCGGGCACCGGAACGTCGAGTGCCTGGCGAAACGACGCCAACGGCGGCGGCTATGAAGAGAAGCCTCGTACGCGTGGCATGTACCGTTACGACGGGGATGGCCGCTGGACATCCTGTGGGTGTCCGGGCCTGCGGGTCGTGCACCTCAGCGTCTACAACGGAAGTCTCTATGGGCTGAGCTACGACGGCGGCGGGTTTTTCCGTTACGAGGGGGGCACGAAGTGGTCGCGTCAGGGACCGGTGACCGACACGACCCAGGTCTACGGCACGGCGATCTACGAGGGTGGCCTGTATGCCGGGACCTGGCCCACCGGCTCGGTCTTCCGATTCGAGGGTCCTCAAAAATGGGTCCATGCCGGGCGGCTGGGTCGGGAAAAGGAAGTGATGGGGATGGCTGTCTACAACGGCAAGCTCTACGCCGGCACGTTGCCATTTGCCGATGTCTATCGCTACGACGGCGGCAGCACCTGGACCTCAACCGGACGCCTGGACAACACACCCGATGTGACCTACCGCCGGGCCTGGTCGATGGCCGTCTTCGATGGCAAGCTCTTTTGCGGCGTGCTTCCCTCGGGCCACGTGTTGTCGCTGGAGGCCGGCAAGAGTGCCACCTACGACCGGGCACTCTCGGCCGGTTGGCACCACCTGGCGGCGATCAAGAAGGACAACCGGCTGCGGCTGTACATCGATGGCAAGCGGGTTGCCCAGAGCAGCCGGTTTCTTCCGGCCGCCTTCAACCTGACGACGAAGGGCCCGCTGAAGATCGGCCTGGGCCAGCACGACTTTTTCAATGGCAAGATGAAGGACGTGCGGATCTATCGACGCGCTCTGTCGCGACGTGAGATCGGTGATCTGCGAAAACCCGGTCGCTGATCGTGTGTCTGCACGGACACGATGGTGTCGTTCCGTACCTCGGCGAGGGACGAAAGCCCGGCGAGATTCGGCCGCTGCGCTCTCGCGACTTCGCCCGCTTCTTTGCTGAGCCGGGCTACGTGGCGGCGTTGCCGATCGTCCGCGGCTGGAACGAGACGGCTGGATTCCAAGACCCGCAGGCAGGGTCTCCACGACGCTGAAGTTCCTTTTGAATCACTTTGGCACGTAGGGCCCCCCATCCTCATCAAGATCCCTCGTGCGTCGTTCTCCGGTAAGAAACCCGCGTCCCCTGGCCGGAAGAGACTCGTTGCGGCATCAATGCAGGGGCTGTTGCTCCTCGGGTGGTACTTGCCGTCGACCCGTTTCAAGGCAATCACAATGGCTGAGTGCCATTTTCAAATTCGACCCGCTTGAGGCCGGGCAGGGGTCAAGCTGCTCAGGGATAATCCCTGGCGATTCGGAAGCCGTTGTAGCCGCTGCGGACGGCTGGAACTTCGCTGTAACGCGATGCGGAACGGACGAACGACAGCCGACGGGCATACGCTCCGCCACGCAACACACGGCGCTTGCCTGACCGGGCCCCCTTGGGATCGGTCACCGAGTCGCTCGAATACTGACCTCCGTACCAGTCCTGGCACCATTCCCAGACATTCCCATGCATGTCGTACAGACCCCATGGGTTGGGCTTTTTCTGACCAACAGGATGCGTTGTTTGGCCCGAGTTCTTCTTGAACCACGCGTACTCGCCCAGCTGAGATTCCGAATCACCGAAACTGAAAATCGTCGACGTGCCCGCACGGCATGCGTACGCCCACTCCGCTTCCGTCGGCAGTCGATAGACATGGCCCAGGGCCTTCTCCTTGGGCAACTCAGACAGACGACGACAGAACGTCACCGCATCGGTCCAATTCACGCGGTCGACCGGGCTCTTCGCCCCAGGGAATTGACACTCGTGCTTGCCCATCAGCTTTTCGTATTGCTGCTGAGTCACCTCCAACACGCCCAGATAAAATGGCCTCATGATTTTCACCTCATGCTGTGCTTTCTCGTGGCCACGGGCGTGGCCGTCCGAGTCGGGGCTCCCCATCCGGAACTCACCAGCAGGAATCGGCACCAGCATCATGCCGATGCTAGTCACGGCAGGATCGCCGAGTGCAAGCTGGGCGCGTGTCATGTGTTTCTTGACCGTGGCCGAATCCGGTGTCTTCGCAGCCGATGACGCAACCTGCTTGTCTGTTGCCACAGCGATTGGCTGTTGAGCCTTGTCGCCGCCAGACGTTCCAGGATTCTTTGAAGACTCGGTTCCTGGGCCACAATCAAGCACTGCAAGCAGCAACAGAGCAAGCGGTACAAGTCTCATGCTGGCGACCCTGTCTCGATGACCTTGGGGAAAACGAACGTCTCCGGGCCCTTGGCATCCCGTCAGACGTGCAACTCTGGATCGTCATAGCTGAACGGCATGAGACAATCCGCGTCGGTGGGTCGCGTCTCCCCTGCGCTAGCGTGGCGAGTCGACTCCGAGGGATTGGTCACCGTTGTCGTCCGAAGGCCTGTCGTCAAGGCTGCAATGGGTCACGACGCTCGGGGCCGGGGCTTCATTGACACTCAAACGGAAGACGTCTGGGCGGGCATAATGGCCTGAAACGTCGAAGTCGTACTTCCCTCGCACGACGTCATCCAGATCCAGGTTGGCCGTGAGAATGCACGAGCCCTCGTAGTTGGGACCGGCGAGGACCTGTCCCAGCGGGTCGATGATGCAACTGCCACCTCGGCTGAGGACGGTCTGAGGTTCGTTGCCAAAACTGCTGTCAAAGTCGTCGGGGAAGTCCTGGCGTCGGATGAACTGGCAAGCAGACACGACAAAGCAGCGACCTTCCAGTGCGATGTGTTGCATGGACGACAGCCAGGTGTCGCGGCTGTCGGCGGTTGGTGCGCAGTAGAGCTGGATGCCCTTGGCGTACATGGACATTCGCAGCAGCGGCATGTAGTTCTCCCAGCAGATCACCGCCCCGATTTTCCCCAGGGGAGTCTCGAACACGGGCATCGTCGAACCGTCGCCGAAGCCCCAGACCAGTCGCTCTGAAGCGGTGGGCATGAGCTTGCGATGTTTGCCGAGATAACTCCCGTCCGCGGCGAAGAACAACACCGTGCAGTACAGGGTTCCCTGGTCTCGTTCAATCACACCAATGACGAGGTAGGCTTCGTTCTCACAAGCGATCTCCCCCAGCCGGTCAACGGCTGGTCCCGGCACGTCCACGGCGCTGTCCCAGTAGCGGCGAAAGTCCTCGCGACCCTGCGGGGTTCGCTGACCCAGGGTCGCTCCAAAAGACGCGCCCCATGGATACGCGGAGACAAACGCTTCGGGAAAAACGACCAGTTGAGAGCCATCTTTGGTCGCTTCTCGCGTCAATTCGGCGACCCTCTCCAGGGTACGGTCGCGATCGAAGGGACAAGGGCTGGCTTGAACGACGGCGGCACGGACTGAGTTCATTGTTTTGGTGTCGGATGTGGGTCGGAGCACGAATTACTTGGACACCGGATTGACGGTCCAGGCCAAGTGCCGGCCTTGGCGTGTTGAAGGCAGCGGAGACTGGGCGGGCTCCGCGAGTGCGGTCGCTCAGAACAGGAGCCAAGGGAGAACGCTTGCCGCGGCAATGATCGCGAAGATGACCAGGTAGATCAGTGTTACCATTTGGCGCGTGCTGTCGGCTTCCTCGGGTGTGGCTGCGTACAGCTCGACAAACAGGCGCTCATGACAGGTGATTCTCTTCACCGTGAGCATGCGTGTGTTTGTACGAGGTGCCAGATTGGTGCTGCCGCATTTTGGGCACTTGCCGCTTTGCATGTGCTCGCCTCTCCAGTGCGGTTGCGACGACAATCTGTTGAAGATTGGCAAGTTGTCCACAAGCGGCTCCGCCACTCCGGGAATCTCGTCCTCGAGTGTGGACGGATGATCGGTTTCGCGGTCAAGATCTCATTTCCTCATCAGGTTCTCAACGGTATGGGATGGGCGCGCATGCGCCAATTCGCATCAAGCAGACAGTTCGCGTGTGTTGCCCTGGCCCTGGCGGCTTCTCTCGTGCCGCGAGATCTGCTCGCAGTGGACCCCGCAGCCCCGTTCCAGATTGTCAAACAGGGCCAGCCGCTACCCGCAGGCCGCCTGCTCTCGGTCGGTCCCACCGCGCTGGCCAAGAAGGCGGGGGTCACCGGGGACGATCTGAAATGGGATGCCTGTCGGCTGCGAGTCAAAGACCGGAAGCAGTTTCTTGTGCTTGCCGAAGTTGTCCTGGTGCGTGTCCCAGCGGAATCTCGTTTCCGGGGGCATTGAGACTGATTCCCGCCGGCAGCACCGACGACCGGCGATCCAGCAGGTTCATCGTGGCCCCAAAGCAGGGGAAGTCGTCTGGGAGGTTGGTCGGGTTTGTCGACGGACGTCGGTGCCTGACGCCCGTCTGCATGTAGTGCATCGCGACGGTGTGGGTGCTGTCGGGGTGCGTCACGCTGCGGACCAGCGCAAACCGGTCCGCTCGACTGGCAATCTTCGGGATGTGCTCACCGAATTGTGTACCGGGCACGCTGGTGCTGATCGGGTTGAAGGGACCACGGACCTCGGCGGCTGATTCGGGCTTGAGGTCCCAGATGTCCTGGTGGTGAATTTCTCTACCCCGACCCGAGTGTGCCTGGTGCTTCCAACGGCTTCGCCTCTACCCGATCCGAGGACCCCTCACCATCCCAGCTGGTGTCGAACTAGAAGACCAGGACCGGCAGCGACTTGCTCCAGCCGCGCGATCTCCAGTTGTGTGCCTTGTTGTTGGCCTCTTGATGATGTCACAATCTCGACTTGCTCTCCTGCAAAAATAATCACAAGTCGCACAGAGATAAACTCGGGCAGGAGATCACGATGCGTTGGACGGACTGGCTGGAAGCGGTGGCAGGAAGGCATCTCTCGTTGAGCAGAAACCGCGGTCGCCGACGAGTCTGCGCGTCCGCCAGGACCGTCGAACTGCTCGAGGATCGGACCCTGCTGTCGTCGGACTTCGGGGATGCCCCGTCGCCGTACCCGGTGACCCTGGCCGAGGACGGTGCCGAGCACACTGCGACAGGTCCCACACTGGGAGCCACCCGGGACACGGAGGCCGACGGGACCCATTCGGCGGCGGCTGATGCCGACGGCTCCGACGAGGACGGCGTGGTCGAGACGGCCGATGATCACCTGGTCGCCGGCCAGACCGGGGCCAGCGTGACGATAAATATCCAGGGCGCACCCAGTGGTGCCCGGCTCGATGCCTGGATGGACTTCAATGCTGACGGCGATTGGGGCGATGCTGGAGAGCAGATCTTCAACAGCACGGGGGTGGTCAACGGAGAGAATGTCAAGACGTTTGACATCCCGGCGGCCGCCACGATCGGCATGACGTTTGCCCGCCTGCGGCTGAGTTCGACCGGAGGGCTTTCGCCCACGGGATCGGCGGCCGATGGTGAGGTCGAGGACTACCAGATCGAGATCCAGGCACAGGCGGATTTCGGGGATGCCCCCTCGTCGTACCCGGTGACCCGATCCGAGGCCGGCGCCCAGCATGCTCCGACCGGCCCGACCCTCGGGGCCACCCGCGACCGCGAAGTCGATGGCACGCATTCGGTGTTGGCCACGGCCGATGGGTCCGATGAGGACGGCGTGGTCGATACCGGCACCGATTTCGCCGTGGTGGGTCAGGCCGGGGCGACGGTCACGATCAATGTCCAAGGTGCCCCCGGCGGAGCCAGGCTGGATGGATGGGCCGACTGGAACGCCGATGGGGACTGGAATGATGCAGGCGAGCAGATGCTCGTCAGCGAAGCGGTCGTCAACGGTAACAACCTGTTGACCTTCGATGTGCCGGCCTCGGCCAGTGTGGGTGTGACCTTCACCCGGCTGCGGTTGAGCACCTCGGGAGGGCTGGGAGTCACCGGATCGGCGGCCGACGGCGAAGTGGAAGACTACCCAATCGAAATTTCCGCACAGGCCGATTTCGGTGACGCACCCTCACCCTACCCGGTGACTCGCTCCGAGATCGGAGCCCAGCATCTGCCGACGGGCCCGACCCTGGGTGCGACACGCGACGAGGAGGTCGACGGGGTCCACTCGGCCGCGGCCGACGCGGATGGGGCCGACGAGGATGGGGTGGTGGAGTCCGCCGGCGACGACATCATCGTCGGCCAGGTCGGCGCCACGACGACGATCAACATCCAGAATGCGCCCAGCGGCGCGCAGCTCGATGGATGGATGGACTTCAACGCCGACGGCGACTGGGACGACGTCGGCGAGCAGGTGATCGTCGACGAAGCGGTTGTCAACGGCGATAACGTGCTGGCGTTCAACGTTCCGATCACCGCGCATGTCGGCACGACCTATGCCCGGGTTCGGGTGAGTACCGCCGGCGGCCTGGGAGTGACCGGGTCGGCGGTCGACGGCGAGGTCGAGGACTACGAGATTGAGATCACGGCGGTCGAGGACCTGGTGTTTGACTTCGGCTCAGGTGACAACACGATCGTGCTCTCCGACAACGGCGTCTCCGATGACGGGATCTCGCGGCTGACGAGTACGTCGCCGAGTGAGACGATCGAGTTCACCAACCCTTCGGGCACCTTGACGATCAATGCCGGCGACGGCGCCGATGTGATCACTCTCTCGGACCTGGAGTCGGGTACGTTCTCGACGATGGTCAACGGCCAGGGGGGTGACGATGTGATTGATGCCTCGGCGATGACCAGCGGGATCAAGCAGAACGGGTCAGGTGGCAACGACACCCTGACAGGTGGGTCTGCCGCCGATACGCTCAACGGAGGGGCCGGCGAGGATGTGCTGGTGGGTAACGATGGCAACGACCGCCTGCAGGGCCAGGGCAGCAGCCTGGATATTCTCACCGGCGGGCTTGGCGACGACACGCTCGACGGTGGGGCCGGGTACAACCATGTCAGCGAATCGGCCGACGTCGACTTCACCGCCACTCCCACGCTGCTCAGTGGCCTGGGCAGTGATGTCCTGATCGATATCGACTTGTTGCAGCTCTTCGGAGGCTCGAGCGCCAATTCGATCAACGCGGCGGCGTTTTCGGGTCGCGTGTTCGCCAATGGAGCCGGTGGCAACGATACGTTGATCGGGGGCAGTTGGTACGACCGGATCTTCGGAGGAGCCGGGCGTGACTTGATCAACGGTGGAACCGCGGCCACCGATCCGGCCACCGGACTGCCCACCTACGATGTGCTGCGTGGCCAGGGCGGCAACTTCGATACGCTGGTCGGCGGAGCGGGCAACGACAAGCTCGATGGAGGACCCGGTCACGACAGCCTGGAGGGTGGAGGTGGCGATGATCAACTCATCGGCGGCCCCGGAGATGACAGGATCGGCGGCGGGGCCGGGACCGACAGGCTGCTGGAACGAGCCGATGTCGACATGACGCTGACCGATTCGGGCATGACCGGGGGAATGGGGACCGATATCCTGGTCAGCATCGAGACCGCCTACCTCAAGGGTGGGCCCAGCAACAACGTGCTGGACGGCAGCGCGTTTTCCGGCGACATCACGCTGGTCGGACTTGGCGGAGACGACACCCTCCGTGGCGGCTCCGGCAACGACGCTCTCAATGGTCGAGCTGGAGACGATTCGATCACCGGGGGCGACGGCGACGACACGCTGGTCGGACTCAGAGGCAACGATGTCCTCAACGGCGGCGCCGGCGAGGATGTCCTCGACGGGGGTACTCAGGACGATTCGATCAGCGGCTACACTGGCGACGATGTGCTGTTCGGTCGCAGCGGAAATGACATCCTGGTCGGCGGTGACGGAAACGACACGGTTTTCGGAGCCGCCGGGGACGACATCCTCCAGGGCGATGACGGAAAATCCGAAACCACTCACCTCTCCGACGACGACCAGCTTGATGGTGGCGACGGTGCCGACACCATTCGGGGCGGAGACGGCACCGATACGATCGCCGACGCGGTGTCGGAGGTTGACGAGACCTTTACCTTCTGGGCTGCCTGGGTCGATGCAGGCTAGGTCTCCGCAAGTCCCCGGCCCTGCTATGAACACGCAGTCATCCCGCGGGCAGGCCGGGCTACCGACGGGTCGCACAGTACAAGACGAGGCCACCATGATCCGCCTGTTGTTGCTTGGAAGCCTGGTCCTGGTTGCTGGTGTCTGGGAGCCTGCTGCCGGTGCCCAGATTACGATCACGGTCATAGTGGATCGTGGCCGCGACATCGGTCAGAGCTTCGGGTCGCTGTTTGAGGCCAGCAGTGCCGATGGAGCCCTGGTCGTCGGTGCCGGGTTTCAAAACGCCTACAACACCCACTACCAGGCCGATCGTCATGCGTTGCAGTTTTACATTCGTCCGACCGACGGCGTGAGATCACTGGCGGTCGAGGAACTTCCTCGGCCGAACAACGTGCTGACAGGCTCCTATCTGTTTGGTCGCAACGGCCAGGTCTTTTCGGCCTACGGCGGCATCAAGCTGTGGGACACCTCGGCGAAGAACTGGAGGGCCGCCAGCAGCAGCTACGAAATCATGCGGCTGGGGCACGGCACGCTGGCCTTCGCAACCAACACGGTCAAGTACCAGGGCAAGACGATTCTGGGGCCACCCAGTGAGGGCGGATACCAGAAGTTCTATTACGCTCAGGGGCACCTCTGCTTCTACCACGTCACCCGCCGTGGAAAGCCGTACCACGAGTACATCAATGACGAGGACGGTTACTGTCGGCTGTACGCCTGTCCCTGGGCACCCGGAGAGGCGAAGGTCGACCTGAAGAAGGCCGCGACGCTCAGGCTGCCGGTGGTCGGTGAGACGACGTTCGCCTGGGGGCAGTTGGGACGGCAAATCGTCACGGGCTCGAACATTGGTGGCTTCTACATCTTCGAAAACGGCCGTTGGCGGATGATCCTTGCCCCGGTCCTCAACACGAGCTACCAGCTCTACTCGAGCCTCGGCTACGGCGACCGGCTCTTGATGGGCCAGTACCCCACCGGACGCGTTTTCGAGTTTGACGGCAAGCAGATCAGGGACCAGGCGGGGTGGCCGCCGGTCATGCCCGGTGTGTCGGGCAGTTCGCGCGAGGCTCAGACGACGGTCCTCTATGGCGGGGATCTCTTCGTGGGAGTCTGGCCGTGGGCCGAACTGTGGCGCTACAACCGCGACAGCAGGAAGTGGATCTTCATGAAGAGGATGTTTGATCACCCGGAGCTGACCGACAAGCTGACGCATCCCTACGAGGTCGAGAACCGTGACCATCCGGTGGCCAACCTGTGGGGCCAGCGAGTCACCAGCCTGATTCCCAACGGCCCGGATCTCTTCCTGTCCACCTCATCCAAGGGTGTCGACACGTGGTTGCCCAAGAAGTTCCCCTTCCTGCTGCCGGAGAAGTGGAAGTCGTACGGCAAGATCTACCGGCTCACGATGCCGGGTCATCTGTCCGCGTCGGTCAAGTGGACCGACGGACCCTCGAAGATCGAATTCGTAATTCGCGGGCGAGTGGTCTCGATCATCCAGGACGGCACGCCTCTGGCGACCACCAACCTCTCGGGTGACCTGCCCGACCAGGTCGGCCGGCTGAAGACGTTGAAGGACGTCAGGTGGGGTAACGGGACATACGGCCGTTATGGCGGCGAGTCGCTGAAGGGCGACATCACCCAGAAGTAGCCTCGTGCTGGCTCGAAGCGGCGAGATCGTCGAGAGTCGAAACTCCGAGACCTCGGCGGATCAATCCAGGAATTTCCACGAGGTCCTGGCTTCGCCCTGGTGGCGGCCATCCAGCTCGATCATCAGCGGGACCATCAGGTCCAGTGTGCGGGCGTTTTCGTTTCCGCCGCAGTCGATCGCCCGAAACCCCGTCTGCGTGATCAAGTCCATCACGCTCCTCTTGGCGTCCTCATCCTGGCTGCAGACGAACACGTCCAGCGACTGACCTCCGGGGCCCGCGGGCTCATCGAGCGTCTTCCAGAACGTCGTCTTGTAGGCCGCGACCCATCGCGCCCGGCTGGCCGCCCTGCTGTTGTGCTCGATCCCGGCCACCTGGCCCGGCGGGACGGCCCCGAAGGGGTTGGTGATGTCGATGATGATCTTGCCGGCCAGGGAGTCCTCGAGTGGTTCGAGCGTGGCCACGGCATCGGAAAACGGGACGGCCAGAACGACCATTTCGCCGAACTCGGCCGCCTTTGCCAATGAGCCGCCACTCACCGCACCCCCCTGCTCTGCTGCGGCCTCAGCGGCTCGCTCGGCCGAGCGACTTCCCAGGAAGACCTCGTGGCCCACGGCCGCATAACCGCGTGCCAGTCCGCGTCCCATGCGTCCGGTACCACCCAGGATGCCGATCTTCATTTGCACTCTCTCCGGTTTTGACCTTCTCCCCAACCTTGATCCAGTTGGAATGTCAGGAATCCTGATGCTGACCCTCTCCCCAACCGTGATCCAGTTGGAATGTTAGGAATCCGGCATCAGGAGCCCTGGCATGCCAGGGCTCCTGATGCCGCGAATTCCCGTGGCGTCTGCTGCCCCAGGGCACTGTGCGGACGCACTTCGTTGTAGTCCTGTCGCCAGTCGTCCGGCTTCTGCTGAGCATCGGCCAGCGACTCGAACCAATGCTCGTTCAGACACTCCTCTC
>Ga0310120_10001755_pt1 | contig 16199 bp, 7 predicted proteins | sample CB27_AW_983_MG_FD_203506 | JGI IMG/M metagenome (GOLD analysis project Ga0310120, IMG submission 203506) | Marine microbial communities from Western Arctic Ocean, Canada - CB27_AW_983 | ecosystem: Environmental > Aquatic > Marine > Oceanic | place: Canada: Western Arctic Ocean | collected...
GGTGGCACGGGCGTTCCCTCTACGCCCCGACCTCGCCGGGGGCCCGGCGCGCGGGGCGGTCCGCCCCTCGGCGGCTTGCGGGCTTGATTCGGGCCCCGTCCCGGGTGACGTTTCGGCATGAGAGCATTCCTCGCGGCAATGACTGTGACTGCCACCGCTGTGATGGCGGAAGTCAAGCCGGACCACGCCGCGAAGATGGAGGAGAGCCAGAAGCTCTTCACCACCCAGGTGCGCGGGCTCCTGAAGGAGAACTGCGTGCGCTGTCACGGAGGGAAAAAGACCAAGTCGGGCTTCGACCTCACGACCCGCGAGGGATTGCTCAAGGGCGGCGACGAGGACGTCACGGTGGTGGTCGGAAAGAGCAAGGAGAGCCTCCTCTACCAGGCCATTGCGCACCTCGACAAGGACCTCGCCATGCCGCCCAAGAAGCCCAAGCTTCCGGACGACGCCATCGCAGCGATCGCCAAGTGGATCGACCTCGGCGCCGCCTACGACAAGCCCCTGGTCGAGAAGTCGAAGGGCGAGAAAGCGCCCATGCAGGTCGATGACGAGGACCGCGCCTTCTGGACCTACGCCCCGCTCATAAAAACCACTCCTCCTCCGGAGAGTGACTGGTCCGACACCGCGATCGATCGCTTCATCTCCGCCGTGCACCGCGAAAATGGACTCGTGCCGGCGCAGGTCATCGGAAAACGCAAGCTCATCCGGCGGGCCTACTTCGACTTGGTCGGTCTGCCGCCCACTCCCGCGGAAATCGCGCAATTCGTCGAGAGCGCCGATCCGGAGGCCTACGCGAAGCTCCTCGACGACCTGTTGGCGCGTCCCGGATACGGCGAACGCTGGGGCCGGCACTGGCTGGACGTGGCACGCTTCGCCGAAAGCCACGGATTCGAACACGACTACAACCGCAACTTCGCCTTCCACTACCGCGACTTCGTCATCCGCGCCCTCAATGCCGACATGCCCTACGACCAGTTCGTGCGCTGGCAGATCGCCGGCGACGAAATCGCGCCGGGTGAGTTCGAGGCCATGGCGGCCACCGGTTTTCTCGGCGCCGGCGTGTACCCCACCCAGATCACGATCAGCGAAGCAGAGCGGGTTCGATTCGACGCGCTCGACGACATGGTGGCCACCATGGGTTCCGCCATGCTCGCCACCACGATTGGCTGCGCGCGCTGCCACGATCACAAGTACGACCCGATCCCGACCCGCGATTATTATGAACTGTTGAGCGCCTTCACCACCACGGTGCGCAGCGAAATCGATCTCGAGGTCCACAAGGCCGAGCCCGGCGACCTTGCGAAGTACGAGCAGGACTTGTCGAAACTCACCGCCGAGGCGGAGCGCTACAAGAAGGAAGAGGTTCCCGCCAAGCTCCGCCAGTGGTTGGAAAAGAATCGCGCCAAGAAAAGCCAGGAACCGGCTTCGCCGTGGACCGTGCTCCGTGCCGAACCGCTCGTCTCGAAAGGCGGAACGAAGTTCGAACGCCAGGCCGACGGATCGTATCTCGCCACCGGCCCGAATCCCGATTTTGATACCTACACCTTTGTCGCTCCGGCGCCCTTTGAGAAGATCCACGCCGTCCGCATCGAGGCCCTCGCGCACGAGTCGATGGTGAAGGGCGGGCCGGGTCGGGCCGGCAATGGCAACATCGGCCTTTCTGACGTGGCGATCACCGCCAACAACACACCGCTCAAACTCGCCAATCCCCGCGCTACCTTCAACCAGACGGACAACCTGCACGTCAAACTGACCATCGACGAAAACAAGAAGTCGGGCTGGGCGGTCGACCCGCAATTCGGCAAGGACCACGCCGCGGTCTACGAAGTGGCCAATCCGGAGGCGGTGGCCGGCGAAAACAAACGGCTCACCTTCACCCTCGGGTTTAACGTCAACACCCGTCACAACATCGGGCGGTTGCGCATCTCGGTGAGCAGCCGGCCGGCCTCCGGACTGCCATTGCTGGAGGGCCAAACCGACGCCGGCGCGGTGGTGGCGCGCGAGTTGCTGGCCCTCGACAAGAAGGGGGACGCGCCGACCGAGAAGTTGCTTGAGCTCTACCTGAAGATCGACGGTGGCTGGTCCGATCTTACCGCGCGCACCAACGCCCTGAAGGCCACCAGGCCCGCTGGCAAGAAAGAGAAGGTGATGGTGTGTAGCGAGGGCTTCAAACCGATGCGCCACCACGCCAGCAGCGGCACGGTCAAGGACTTCTACCCCGAGAGCTACTACCTCGTGCGCGGCGACCCCGCCCAGAAGGCCGGCCCGGCGGCGCCGGGGTTCCTGCAGGTTCTCATGCGCAACAAGTCAGCGCCCGACCGGTGGCGGGTCGTGAAGGAAGCCGGGGCCCGCACCTCCATGAAACGCACCGGCGTGGCGAACTGGATCACGGACGTCGAGAACGGGGCCGGTCACCTCCTGGCGCGCGTGATCGTAAACCGGCTCTGGCACCACCACTTCGGCCGCGGCCTCGTGGAGACGCCCAACGACTTCGGCCTCCAGGGCGGCCGGCCGACCCATCCGGAACTCCTCGACTACCTCGCCGCAGACCTCATCGCAAACGGTTGGAAGCTCAAGCGGCTCCACAAGCAGATCATGCTGAGCCGCACCTACCAGTTGGGCAACTCGGACCATGCGGAGAGCGCCGGCAAGGATCCTGAAAACCGTTCCTGGTGGAAACGGGAACCCCGCCGGCTCGAAGCCGAGATCATCCGGGACAATGCCCTCGCGGTGAGCGGGCAGCTGGACCGCAAGATGTATGGGAGCGGGACCCTCGATCAGAAGATGAAACGCCGCAGCATCTACTTCCTGGTGAAACGCAGCAAGCTGGTACCCATGATGCAACTCTTCGACTGGCCGGACACCATGTCCAGCCTCGGCCGCCGCGCCGTCACCACCACCCCGTCGCAGGCCCTCGTGTTTATCAACAGCCCGGAAGTGCGGGAGATGGCCACCCACTTCGCCAAAGCGGTGGAAAAGGAAAGCGATCCGGTCGGTGCCGCCGTGGAGCGCGCCCTCGGACAACCGCCGAGCGAGGAGGAACGCAAATTGATGAACAAGTTTCTTAACGAGCAGATCAAGAGCTACGGCGGCAAGAAGGAGCCCGCCTTCATTGATTTCTGCCACGCCCTCCTCGCTGCAAACGAAATGATCTACGTCGAATGACCAGCGACAAAGTGACAACCGCATGTGGCATGACCGTCGCGGTCATGATGCGGACTGTGCGCTCATGGCCGTGCCTTGTAACTCATCAAAGATGGCTCCAATCACGACCGGGACGGTCGTGCCACATTTTCTCACCATGAATTCTTTCTCCAACTGCAACCGCATCGACTCCGCCTGGACCCGCCGCGAACTCCTCGCCAAGGCCGGAGGGGGCCTGGGGGCCCTCGCCCTGAGCTCGCTCCTGCTGGAGGAAGGCCACGGCGCGGTGGAGCTCGGCGATAATCCCCTCCTGGCCCGCAAGCCGCACTTCGACGGCAAGGCCAAGGCCGTGATCTGGCTCTTCATCAACGGCGGTCCGTCCCACGTCGACACCTGGGATTACAAGCCGGAACTCACCAAGCGCGACGGGCAGAAGCTCGAGGGCTTCGACCCCACGACCGGTTTCTTCGACGGGGCGGTGGGTCCCCTCATGAAGTCGCCCTTCGAGTTCAAGCAGCACGGACAGAGCGGCGCGTGGGTCTCCTCCCTCTTCCCGCACCTCTCGAAGCACGTCGACAAGATGGCCTTCGTGAAGTCCTTCCACACCCAGTCCAACAACCACAGTCCCGCCCTCTTCATGGCCAACACCGGCGTGACCCGCATGGGACACCCCTGCGTCGGCAGCTGGGTAACCTACGGGCTCGGCTCCGAGAACGCGAACCTGCCCGCCTTCATGGTGATGAGCGATCCCCTCGGCCGCGGCCTCCCGAAGGGCCACGCCTCCAACTGGGGCAATGGCTTCCTCCCCGGCGCCTTCCAGGGCACCTGGATCAACTCCAAGGGCGATCCCATTCCCAACCTCAATCGGACCGCCGGACTCAGCGACGAACAACAACGCACCCAGCTCGGCTTCCTGCGGGAACTGAACAATGCCCATCGCGAACGCGTCGACGCCGACGCGGAATTGACCGCCCGCATCAAGAGCTTCGAACTTGCCTACCGCATGCAGCAGGAGGCCCCCGACTGCGTCAACGTCGACTCCGAACCCGAGCACATCAAGAAGCTCTACGGACTCGATGTCCAAAAGAGCAGCCACTTCGCCCGGCAGTGCCTGATGGCGCGCCGCATGGTGGAACGCGGGGTGCGCTTCGTGCAGATCTACTCGGGCGGGATGGAGAACCAGCGCAGTTGGGACGGCCACAACGACATCGTCGGGAACCACACCGGCTTCGCGGCCGAGACCGACCAGCCCATCGCCGGCCTCCTGGCCGATCTCCAGGAGCGCGGACTCCTCGACGAAACCCTCGTGATCTGGGGCGGCGAGTTCGGCCGCCTTCCCGTCGCCCAGAAGAGCAAGAATCCCGGCCGCGATCACAATCCCCACGCCGGCTGCTACTGGTTCGCAGGCGGCGGTGCAAAAGGGGGGACCTCCTACGGAGAAACCGACGAAATCGGCCACCGCGCCGAAGTCGACAAGGTCGAAATCCACGACCTCCACGCCACCATCCTCCACCTCCTCGGCCTCGATCACAAGAAACTCACCTTCAAACACAGCGGACGGCGCTTCCGGCTCACCGATGTGGCGGGTCGGGTCCTCGATAAGATCGTGGCGTGAGACCGTGCCGGATCAAATTCCCGGCCCTCTCTGCTCCGCTACCCCAAAAAATAACCTCTCCATCCTTGAATTCAGGCCAAAGATGAGGCTTTGTTCACGCGTTTCCCCTCACCGGGAGACCCCCCCGGAATATGAGCATTCACGCCCATCTCAGCCCCGAGGCCGAGGACAACCTCGAGGCCCAGAGGAGGAATTCGATGATCACGAGCTTCATCATCGCGATCCTCTGCGTGATCCTCGTCGTCCTGATCCTCTTCTTTATTCTGCTTCCCTCGCTCAATTTCGGGGCGCCCACCATCGTGACCTACACCTCCGGGTCCGAGGACGACAAAAAGCTCCAGGAGAAACGCATTAGCCGGGAGGTGTCCCCCAAGCCCAACGCGCCCTCCTCCGCCATGGCGAAGGTGCTTGCCGCGACCGTCCCCTCGCCCACCGCCGTTCCGATTCCGGACATCCAGGCCGTGCCCGCCACCGAGTTCGGATTTCGCGATGACTTCGGGCAGGGCTGGGGCTCCGGCGGCGACGGCGGCGGCGGCGGCTTCGGCAAGATTCCCGCCAACATGCGCAAGCGTTGCTCGAAGCACGCCCGGCTCACCCGCCTCGCCAAGAACGGCGGCAGCAGGGAATGCGAAGAGGCGGTGATGAAGTCCCTCCGCTGGTTCAAGCAGACCCAGCAGAAGGACGGCTCGTGGGGATCGGGAAACCAGGTCGCGATGACCGGGCTCGTCCTGCTCGCTTTCCTCGGCCATTGCGAAACTCCCCTCTCGGAGGAATTCGGGGAGGCCGTCACAAATGCCATCGTCTACCTCGTCAACCGCTCCGTGGCCCAGGGGGGCCGCCTCGGCACCAATCTCGGTAACAACCACTGGGTCTACGAACACGGCATCGCCACCTACGCTCTCGCCGAGTCCTACATCTTCTGCCGCGTCCTCGGACTCAACTTCCCCAACCTCAAGGTGGCCACCCAGAATGGCGTGCAGTGGATCATCAACAACCAGAACCGCTCCGGCGGCTGGGACTACGGCTATGCCGAGGCCGGCGGGCGCGGCGGCGACATGTCCATCACGGCCTGGCAACTCCAGGCCCTCAAGGCCGGACGCCACACCCGCCTCGATTTCCGCAACTACGCCGAGTGCGTCAGCCGGGCCTTGAATTATTGCGCAAGCTGCCAGGACGGAAGCGGTGGCTTCGGCTACGCCGGCACCGCCCCCAACGGCAGTCACCACACCCTCACCGGCGCCGGATCCCTCTGCTTCCAGCAACACAAAGGGACCAACAACCGCAACGCCCGCGCCGGGGTGGAGTACATCAATAAGCGCTCCAGCTTCAACTACCAGACCGGCCCCTGCAACCTCTACGAACACTACTATAGCAGCCAGGCGGCCATGAACCACGGCGGCAAGGCCTGGCTCGACTACAACAAGATGTTCCGCGACACCCTGCTCCAGGCCCAGCAGGGCGACGGTCACTGGCCCAGTCCTCCCAACCCCGGTCCCGGCGCCCAGGGCGACCCGGTCTACAATACCGCCCTCTCCACCCTCATGCTGGAGGTCTACTACCGCTTCCTGCCGGGGACCGGCTTCGGGCTGTAGTGCAACGAACCCCTTAGCTTCATGCCGCTCGCCTCCGGCCACGGATCACGTTCTCCGATGAAACGGACTGCCACCACCTTGCTGGCCGCGGGGGCCCTCTTCGCCGGGCTCGCTTCCCCGGATCGGGCCAATGGCCAGGAGAATGACGAGAACCGCATCACCATCATCCCTGCTCTCCAAGAACGCCTTTCCAGGACGAAACAACTGACTGTCCGCCTGACGAAACGAGAAAAAGCGAAGCTCGTCGCATCCCTGCAGGGCAGGATTCGCGCGGAGTTTTGCGCGATATCCCTGCGCCCCACAATCGAGGCGGCGCGCTATCTCGACCAACGCCAGCCGGGCCAGGAATTCATCGGGTTTGTTCGCCACTCCTGGAGGGGAAAGAGACGCCAGTACCTCGTCTACCGGTCTGATGGCACCATGTATCTCCACGGTGGAGGCAAGGCCGATCCGTCCTTCCGGAAAGAGCCCTGGAGAGGCTGGTAGGACTCGCGGGACCGTCCCCCTCCGCCCCTCGACAAGAATTTCTCAGAAAAATCTTGCCCGCCGGACGTTAACGTGTTCTTTTGAACAGGTTAACTACCACCACGCCATGGACCGGACATCCTATCGCCAATGCACTCGCCAAACCGACTCCTCCACTCTCCGCGAAGACCCACCCTGGATGACGGGGAGCGACGAGTGGGAAGACGGAAACCTGGAGGAATTCCTCCGCTACATCCGCACCATCGAGTCCGAGCCCAGCTCTACCCTCTCCCGCCAACTGATCGGTGACGGCATCGAACTCCCCCCGCCTCAGTCCTTCACGGAGGAATCCGTCCACGACAAGTTGTGGGAGGTCATTCGCGGCCTGGCCCGCCGCCGGACCTACCTCTCCAGCACCGACCACCTCAGCGAGCTCGAACTCTACCGGTTCCTCTGGGAAATCACTCTCAACGAGCCCACCCACCAACTGGACGACTCCATGGGCAACTGCGCCTGTCACATCGACCTCATCAGCGACGGCTCCGACGAATCGATCTGGCTCTGGCTCCGCTACTACGCCGAGGATTGCGAACGACGCGATTGGGCAAAGGAATTTCCCGGCGATCCCGTGCCGGAACACATCGATCCGCCCTGCGACCGAGATCGTCATCTCCCCACGCAAATCGTTCCTCCTCCCGATCCCGCCTGGTAAACCCCCAGGCCGGCATGGTCGTGGAATACCAGAAGGTTTTCTGACTTTCCTTCCTGCAAACCAGCGAGATCATCTTGCAACCGTCTCCCCCTCCGCCGCGCCAATTGCGAATCCAGACACCTACCCGGGGCAGGAAGATCGCACCTTCAGGGCAGGACCAGAAAACGGCGTCCTGAGCAACGACACGGAGGACGGCCCACCCACCGCCGTCCTGCAAAGCGGGGTCTCACACGGGGTCCTGATCTTCAATCCCGACGGCTCTCTGCAATTGAACCCGGATGGGACCTTCACCTACACTCCAAACCCCGGATTCGTCGGCACCGATTCGTTTGTCTACCACGCTCAATTTCATCGACACCACTCCCGGCGACCCCGCCAATGTTACCAAGAACGCCACCACTTACTTCCGTCGCAGTATCTTCCTGGGAGACCCGAGACGCCTCACGAATCCACGCCTGCAGTTGGTTCGCGACGACGCAGCTGCCATTTACCTGAACAGCGCCGAGGTCTATCGAGATTCCTCGTTGCCCGCCAAAGCCGCATTCGACGTCTATGCCAGCAGCGGAGTCGCCAAGGAGGATGAGATTGTCTCGATTCCCCTCGCTCCAGGTGCCTTGCAAACCGGAGAGAACGTCCTCGCCGTCGAGGTCCATCAGAGCAGCGCGACCAGCAGCGACATCGCCTTCGACCTCGCGGTGGAAATCCACCAGGCCGACACCGGAAGCAGCGATCTCGCCCTCGACCTGCAACTCAATGGCGTCGTGACCGCCTCGCTCCGAAGGGCCACCATCGAAGTGCAGCCCGCCCTCGATCCCGATACCGAACGCGACGGAATGGACGACGATTGGGAACTTGCCAACGGGCTGGTTGTGGGGACCGACGATGCCGCGGACGACGGAGACCTTGACGGCGAGGACAACCTCTCCGAGTTCATCGCCGGCACAAATCCCCGCGACCCGTCCTCTCTTCTGAAGTTGCTCGCCGTCACCGCCGTCGAGCCCGGCCAATTCGATGTCCGCTTCACGAGCGTGGCAGGCCGCATCTACCAACTTCAATTTTCGCCGAATCTGATCGACTGGGCAAATCTCCTCGGTTCCAGCCTCGCGGCCTCCGGCCCCGAATCCACCCTCCGGAGCACCACCGCCCCGCCGGGTTTCGAGGGATTCTTCCGGGTGGTGGTCAGGAGACCGTAACGTCCGGAGGCTCCTTCGCCGGGGCCTCGCCGGGCCCTCGCCAATCTGCCAAGGGAACTGCCGCGTCGGTGTCTTCTCTTCGGAAATCCGGTATTTTTTCCGGTGGCCCGCTTCCGCTTTTACAAAGGTCTTACACTGCAAAGTCCTTCCATCCCTGATGATCAAGTGAACGACATGAAAACACTCCTCCAATTCCTTCTCCTGGTTCCCATCCTCGCATTGCAACTCTCGGCCCAGGAGCATCTCATCGCCGCCGAACAGGCCGTGCAAGGGAAGCAGTTCGCGCAGGCCATCAAACATGTCGATGAGCACCGGGCCGCCGCCAACGCAAAGAGAAAAGATTACGCCACTTACCTGAAAGCTCTCGCCCTCTATCATGACCGCAAGGACGCCGGGGTGATTGCAACCTGCGATGACTTGCTCGAGAACTGGCCGAAATCCGATTGGGTGCGCAAGGTGCGCTTCCTGAAAAGCCGGTCCCTCGTGCGACAAAAACGTTTCGAGGAAGCGGAGGCGATATACGAAGAGGAGGCGAACCGCCTCTTCTCTGCGGCCCGGAAAAAAGACATCGCCGGCGTCCTGATCGAGTTCGGCGATGAATTGAGCCGTAAACCCGAGGACAATGAACTCGATGGCTTGCCCCCGGATTACAACAAGGCTCTGCAACTCTACAACAGGGCACTTACCATCGAAATTGACCGCGAACTGCGCGACGAGGTGCAGTTCAAGGTGGCGCGCTGCCACCAGTATCTGCAAAACTGGCCGGAAGCCGAAAAACACTATCGTGCCTACCTCGACGAGTTCGATCCAAAGTGGACGGGTGCGGTCGGCAGCCCGGAACGGTTCCGCGGCCAGACCCGTGAGAATCCCCTCCCGGCAGGCAGGCAATGGAAAGACGCCCGTTTCCACCTTGTGGAAGCGCAACTGGCCCAATCCGGCCAAACCGTGCTGGTGATCAAGGGACTTCGGCACCAGGCCCTGAGTGTCCAAGCCGACGCCACCCCTCATCTTGGAAAACTGCAGATGGCCCGCCAAAACGCGGAAGATCTCCTCGCCCTGCTCGGCGCCGATGACGCGGCCCTGACCTCCGATACGAACTGGCTCCTGGTGCGCAGCTACAACCTGCCCCACCCCGCCCCCAATGAACGGGACTCCGGCTTGCAGGCCGCCCGCAGGTTCCTGGCCGCCCACCCGAAGCACCCCCGCGCTACCGATAGCTCGCGCCTCATCGCGCTCACCTACCACTTCGCCGGTCGCACCGACGACGCCATCGCGGCCTACCACGACTTCGCGAAGGCCTCCAACTTCACCTTCGTCCCCGAGGACGGGGAGGTCGATCCGAAGATCCGGACCGGTCAATCGTGCAGCGAGACGTTCTCGAAGTGGACCCAGGATGCGGTGTTCCGGATCGGCGAATTGCGATTCCAGCCGAAGAAATACAAGGAAGCCGTCCAGCAGTGGCGGGAATACATCGCGCGGTTCCCCAACGGAGCTCACTGGTCCCAATGCCAGAGTGGCATCATCAATGCCCAGTTCCAGATTGGCATCGATGCCGTCGCAGCGAAGGACTACGCCCTTGCGAAGGGGTTCTTCGACGACTTCCTGAAGGACTACCCCCTCGACGGACGCGCCCGCCAGATCCTCTTCACCCTCGGACAGATCCAGTATGCCCAGGCGGTCGAACTCGAGGAGAACCACGAAAAGCCCAATGAGGAATTGCAGGCCGAGATCACGGCGCACTACCGCCAGGCGATCGAGGAATGGGAGCGGCTCGTGAGCAAGTACCCCAACACCGAGGAGTCCTCCCTCGCTCTTTATCGCATCGGGGTGATCCAGGAAGAGAAAATCGACGAACTCGAACAGGCTCTCGCTACCTACCAGCGCCTCACTTGGGGCACCTCCGCCGCAAACGCCCGCCAGCGTTTCGACACCATGACGAAACACTCCCTCTCGATCCGGACCGAGCGCTCCTTCCGCACCGATGAGCCGGCCCTCATCGAAGTCACTTCCCGCAATGCCGAAAAACTGATCCTCAAACAGTATTTTCTGAATCTCGAAGCCTATTTTCGCAAGACCCACGGCATTCGCAGCATCGAGCAACTCGACGTGGATCTCATCCAGCCGGACAAGACTTGGGAAGTCGAGGTGAAGGATTACGAGAAATACAAGCCCATCACCCGGCACCTCGAGATTCCCTTCGAGGAGGGAAAGCCGGGGGTGTGTGTCATCAAGGTAAACGAGGAAGACTTCGAAGCGACCACCCTCGTGATTCGCTCCGACATCGACATCATCACGAGGACCAGTCGGCGCGAGTTGTTGGTCTACGCCCAGAACCGCCGCACCAACCAGCCGGCGGCCGGCGTCTCGATCTTTGCGAGCGACGGAAAGGAGGTGTTTGGCACCGGAAAAACCGGTGAAGACGGCGTGTTCCGCCAGGACTTCTTCAAGACTCTCAAGGAGAGCCCCGGCGTGCACGTCTTTGCCAGCAGCGAGGCCGGCATCGCGTCCAACAGCACCAGCCTCCAAAACCTCGGATTCAGCTCCGGTCTCAGTCCCCGGGGATACATCTACACCGAAAAGCCGACCTACCGACCGGGGGAGACCGTCAACATTCGCGGGATCCTTCGAGAGGTGGCGGAGGGAAGCTACGTTGTGCCCAACGGCAAGACCTACACCGTGCAGGTCCTGGACCCCAAAGGGCGCATGCTGAAGGAAAGCTCGAAGAAGCTTTCCAAGTTCGGTGACTTCGACTCAAAAATCCGGATCGACACCGGGGCACCCCTGGGCGTCTACACCATCCGCGTCACCGAAAAGGACGCCAAGAGTCCCCCGACTTTCAGCGGCACATTCCAGGTGCAACGCTACAAGCTCGAGAAGGTGAAACTGGCTTTCGAATTCCCCCGCAAGGTCTACTTCCGCGGTGAGAAAATCGCCGCCAGAATCGTTGCGAGCTACTACTGGGGCACCCCTGCGGCAGGGGAATCGATTGAGTATACCCTGCCCGATGGCCGCAAGTACGAAGGGCGAACCGACGAGAAGGGGATCATCGAGATCGAATACGATCCCTCCGGATTTCTTCCCGGCCGGGCCCTCGGATTCCAGGCTCTCGCCAAGGCTCACAACGTCAGTGCCGTCGATGGCGTGACGCTCGCAGCCCTCGGCTTCGATGTCTCGGTCGATCCGAGCCAGCCGGTCGCGCTGGCCGGCGCACCCGTCGAGATCAAAGTGATCACCAGGGGCGCCGACGGCGAACCGCTCGGCAAGGAGATCACTCTCTACGTCCTGCGCCGCGAAGTGCCAAAACCCGACAAGATTCTATCGGCGGTTCCCTGGATTACGCGCTCCGCCCAGCCTGCCGGCGAGGTCACGGTGCAGGAGCACAAGCTCACCACCGATCCGGAGACGGGTCTCGCCACCGTCAGGTTGAAGCTCGCCAGGGGGGGGCAGTACATCCTGCGCGCCTCGGGGGAAGATCGCTTCCAGCAGGTCGTCACCGGTGAGAGCCACATCAGGATTTCCGACGACGAGGATGCCGTGAAGCTGCGCTTTTTCGCAGAGAGCGGAAGCGGTCAGGTCGGTAGCAACCTACCGGTTCGACTGCACTCGCGCCTGAAAGAAGGCCTCGCGCTCCTGACCTATGAGGGCGAGACCATCCTCTCGCACCAGGTCGTCACCCTCAAGCCGGGTTTCAACCCCCTCCAGGTCGACCTCGACCACAAACATTTCCCCAACTTCCGAATCGCGGTGGCGGCCATGGACGATCGTACCCTGCGCTCCGCGTCCAAACACTTCACCGTGGAGCGCGAACTGCGCGTGGTGGTCACGCCGCGCAAGGAGGTCGAACTTCCCGGCGCCGAAGCGGCCGTCGACCTCATCGTGACCGACCAGAACGGCAAGCCGGTGGAGGCCGCCCTCAGCCTCTCCCTCGTCAATGAAGCGCTCTATGCGCTCTACCCGGAAGCGGTTTCTCCCATCAAGAGCTTCTTCCAGTCCGCGGCCCGCCGTCATGCCGAGTTCCGACTCGGGTCCACCTGCGGGTTTGCCTACATCGGAGTGACGCGACCGGTCGTCAAATCGATCGCGGAGGAAAAGGAGCGCGTGACTCGACGGGCCAAGGAACTCGAGAAGCTGGCCGCTCACAACCGCCAGAACAAGTACGCCGCCTTCGGCGAATTTCGGGGAGGCCAGGATGGCACCGGGGGATTCGCTCCCCAACCCCAGGCCTTGGAGGCACATCAAGCCGAACTGCAGGCAGCGGGCAATGTGACACCATTGGACCATGCCGCTGCCGGTCGGAAGCCGGCGCCCCCTGCGCCCTCCAATGGCGACCAGCCCAACGCCGCTGCACCTCCCCTCAAGCCGGGGCAAGGCGAGGGGCCGGGCGAGGGACAGGGAGAGGGACAGGGAAAAACCGACGATGCCGACGCCGCCAAACCCCGCAAAGAACTGATGGACGCCTCCCGCTGGATCGCTCCGGTCGTGACCGACGCGGAGGGCAAGGCCCGCGTCACCATTCCCCTTCCCGACAGCACCACCAAGTGGCGTCTCACCTCCCGCGGATGCACGGTCGACACCCTGGTCGGGCAGGGCACCGCCTCTCTCATTGCTCGCAAGGATTTCTTCCTCGAGTTGAAGACGCCCGTCGCGACGCAGGAAGGCGATACGATGCAGTTCCTCGCCAGGGTTCACAATCTCACCGGGTTCGAGGGAGACGTGAGCGTTAACCTGCAGATCAAGGGCGGGAAAGGCTTCAAAGCCAAGCGGACCGTGCACGTCAAACCGAAGTCCGTCAGCGAGGTGATTTTCGAGACCTTTACGATCCCGCTCGCCGAGTCGGTCCGGCTGACCGCCAAAGCGGTGGCCGGTGAGGCCGCCGACACGCTCGTGATGAAAATTCCGGTTCGCCCCTGGGGCCTCGAATTCAGCTCCGCGTCCGGCGGGATTTCCTCCGCCAGTGCCAATGGCATTCTCGAATTGCCGGCGGGCCAAAATTACTCCCGGCAGCGCCTCGATGTCACCCTGAGTCCCTCCGTGCAACAGGCCCTCATCGATTTCGCGCTCACCTCCGGCAACCAGGCCACCCAGGCAAATGATCTGCTCGCAGCAGTCTCGGCACTCAACTACGCCACCACTCGCGATGCCCGCGAAGAGGAAATTCGGGTCCTCCGCGATCGGGTGCAGGCCCTCTGCGCTTCCCTGACGTCCACCCAACGGGACGACGGAAGTTGGGCCTGGCAAGCAACCTCGGATTTGTTCCTCACGAGCCGCACTTACTGGGCCCTCGCCCTGGCCCGGAAGGCCGGTATCCCACTGCAATCGGACGTCCTCAGCAAAACCGAAACGACCCTGGCAACCAGCTTCAGCAAGCTCGGAACGCAGGACAATGACAGCAAAGCGGTCGTGCTTCACGCCCTCTCGGTGACGGGCAAAGCCGACTTTGCGCACCTCAACCGAATCTACCGCGAACGGGCCGGGCTCAGCACCAATGCCCTCGCCTACACCCCGTCGCGATGGTCAATCTCGGCCGGCAGGAGTTCGCGCGCGACCTGGTGAACATCCTCGAGAAGCAGGCCAAGCAGGACGCCCCGGCCAACCAGCCGGGGATCGCCTGGTGGACTGGCGGTGGACACACCTGGCTGCAGGATCCCAACGAGACCACCGCCATGAGCCTCCTGGCCCTGGCCGGGGCCAAGCCCGACTCTCCGCTCGCCGCGCAGGCCGCCAACATGCTGCTGCGCAACAAGGGATGCTTCCGCTACTCTTCGCCCAAAGCGATCGGTCCGGCCGTGGCCGCCCTTGCCGCATACTACCGCGGGGCGGTCCACGAAAAGGCCGACTTCGAGGTCACGGTGCTGGTCAACAACGTAGCGGTTGGCACCTTCAAGAGCGCCGACATCGGACGACGCAAAAGCATTGAAGTCCCTGCCAATCTCATTGTGAAGGGCGCCAACTCGGTGCGCTTCGAGAAGAAGGGCCCCGGAGCCTATCACTACGCCGCCACGCTCACCGCGTTCTCTCCCGACCTGAAGAATCCGAATTCATGGGGCAACAGTCTGCGGTTCGCGGGGAGTGGATTCTATCACGCTAATCTCTCCTACCGCGGCATCGCCCTCAAGAGCACCAGTACTTCGCCGGTGACGCAGGTCGAACTCGGCGAACGGATTCGGGTCAGTTCCAAGGTCGAAAACTATTCGAGCCGTGGTAACAGCGACTTCCGAATTCGCGAAGAGTTTCTCCCGGCGGGCATGCTGCTGGTGGAGGGATCTCTGACGGGAGAATTCCAGCACTACGAAGTTGGCGACGGAGTAGTCACCATATTCTACAGCCCGGGGAAGTATGTGAGAAATATTTCCTACGAACTTGTGGCCTATGCCCCGGGAACCTACCGCGTCCTCCCGGGCGTGATCCGCGACTACTACAACCGGCACCGTATGACGCTGGGAGTCGAACGGGAAATCACCGTCCTGCCCCCCGGGAAAAGGAGCAAGGACCCCTACAAGATGAACCGCCACGAGAAATTCGAACTGGCGACCTTGAACTTCAACGACGGGAACTTCGAAAATGCTCTCAGCTACCTCCTCGACCTCTTCGAAACCCAGCGCAAGCATTATGAGCGCGATCTCGCCCGCATGCTGTTGTGGATCTACACCATGGACGATTACTTCGACCAGAAACGCGTGGTCGAGATGTTCGAGATTCTCCGGGAACGCCACCCCGACCTCACCATCCCGTTCGACAAGATCCTGGTGGTCGGGAAAGCCTACCGGGTGCTCGGTGAACACGAACGGGCCTGGCTCGTGTTCCGCGCCACGATCGACTCCAGTTTCATCAACGACGCCAGCATTTCAGCCACGCTGGAAGACCAAGGCCAGTTCCTGGGCAGCCTCGACTACCAGGAGAGAATCTGGCGCGAATACCCCGATACCGCCCCGGTGGTGGGATCGTTCTTCGCGATCTCGCAGCAACTCTACCAAAAGGCCCCCAAGGCCGCCGAGATCGCCAAGGAGGAACTCCGGCGCAGACGGGCCCGGGGTGAGAAAGCCGAAAAGGAGGACGGGCCCGATCGCATCGATTTCCTGAAACGCTCGGTCCACTACCTCAACGACTTCCTCACCCAGTACCCGGACGACCCTCTCGCGGACGATGCCGCCTTCAGCATGGCCAACGCCTTTTTCGCCCTCAAGGACTACGAGACCGTGGTGAAAATCGCCGAGAGCTTTCAGAAACGATTCCCGAAGAGCACCTTCGTGAGCAGTTTTCAGTATATGGCGGCCCTCGGCCACTTCTGGCAGCTGCACTACGAGAAGGCCCTCGCCGCGGCGGCCCCGGTGACCGACGGCGAAAGTAATGATCGCGATTACGCCCGCTATATTACGGCCCAGATTCACCACGCTCAGGGCGATCCCGGTAAAGCCATCACCTGGTACGAGAAAGTGAAAAAACTCCACAGCCATCCCATAGGGTATGTCGGAGCTTCT
>Ga0310120_10001758_pt1 | contig 16185 bp, 10 predicted proteins | sample CB27_AW_983_MG_FD_203506 | JGI IMG/M metagenome (GOLD analysis project Ga0310120, IMG submission 203506) | Marine microbial communities from Western Arctic Ocean, Canada - CB27_AW_983 | ecosystem: Environmental > Aquatic > Marine > Oceanic | place: Canada: Western Arctic Ocean | collected...
GGGAGAAGAGCAACAAATCGTCCCCCTGACCCGCCCCGCCTTTGAAGAGGCGGTGCAAACCGCGCGGCGCCTCGAGAAATCGGTGTGCAGCGTTCTGTTAGGGCAGGATCGCACCGTCCGCCGCGTGCTGGCCTGCCTCGTCTCGGGTGGACACCTGCTCCTCGAAGATTATCCGGGCACCGGAAAGACAACCCTGGCGAAGGCGATCGCGGCGTCGGTGAAAGACGTGGCCTTCTCACGGCTGCAGTTCACCCCGGACCTCCTTCCCTCGGACGTGCTGGGGGTGTCGGTGTTCGATCAGAAGACACAGGAGTTTCGATTCGTGCCGGGTCCGGTCTTCACCGACATCCTTCTCGCGGACGAGATCAACCGCGCCTCGCCCCGCACCCAGAGCGCGCTCCTGGAATCGATGGCGGAGCGTCAGGCCACGGTGGACGGCCAGCAGTATAACCTCGACGGCCTCTTCTTCGTGGTGGCCACGCAAAACCCCGTGGAGTTCCGGGGAACCTATCCGCTTCCCGAGGCGCAGATGGACCGCTTCACGATGCAGTGTGCCCTCGGGTACGTCTCGCCGGAACACGAAGTGGCGATCCTCGAGGATCAGCGGCGCGAACATCCTCTCGACCGGCACAAACCGGTCGCAACGCGGGCGGAGTTGCTGGATCTCATTTCCGCGGCGCGCGATGTGCGGCTCACCGACGATCTCAAGGAGTACATCGTGGCGTTGGTGGCGGCCACGCGGCACGTGAAGGATGTGCAGCTTCCTGCCAGCCCGCGGGCGTCGTTGTCGCTCATGCGGGTGGCGCAGTCTCTCTCGTTGTTCGAGGGACGGGACTTCGTGGTGCCGGAGACGATCCAGGATGCCGCGGCCGACGTCGTGGCGCACCGCCTGGTGGTGGAACCGGAAGCGAAATATGCCGGACGCACCGGCCGGCAAATCGTGGAGGAACTCCTGCAGGAAATCCCCGTGCCGGTTTGACGACGGCCGCGAGGAGGCGCTGACAACCCCCTGGAATGATGGCACAGGAACGGACTGCGAAACGGCCGGTGCCGGTCCTCTACCGGATTCTCCACTCCGGTTACGCCCGGGGGGCGTCGCTCTCTCAATTTCTGAATAGCCGTGTTTCCTCGGCGGGCTGGGTTGCTCTGGGATTGCTGGTCCTCACCGCGGTCCTCGGGGCGGACATCTCGCGGTCTTCTCTCTACCAGGTCTTCGCCCTGGTTCTGGCGCTCCTCTCGGTCGCGCTCGTCTGGGCGTGGGGCCGGCGGGCGCGATTGGGTGCCGTTCGGGAGATGCCGCGGTACGCCACGGTGGGAGAGAACTGTCCCTACACCGTCACAGTGCGCAACGAGGGCCGGTATGCGGTGCGCGGGTTCATTCTCTCGGACCGACCCCCGGACCCCCGCCCGTCCCTCCGGAGTTTTGCCTTCACGCGGGAGCCGGGAGAGGGCGCGCGCAACGCCTTCGACCGCCTCTTCATTTACTACCGATGGCGTTGGCTTTTGGAACGCCGGTTGCTCTTCAAGGGCGGGCTTGCCACCGAGCCTGTCCTGTTGAATGCCGGCGAGTCCAGGCGGGTGAGGATGCAGCTCAACCCGCGGCGGCGCGGCGTGATCCGGCTGGAGGACATGCGTGCCCGCCTCCCCGATCCCTTCGGTCTTTTCCAGCGCTGCCGGCGCGTCGAAGCGGAGGCAGATTCCCTCGTGGTGTTGCCGCGGCGTTACCGCCTGCCCACCCTCGATCTTCCCGGAGAGGCCTGTTCCCAGCTCGGGGGCGATGCGGTCTCCAACACGATCGGGCAATCCGGCGAGTTTCTCGGTCTGCGTGACTACCGCTCCGGCGACGCCCTGCGGCACATCCACTGGAAAGGCTGGGCCAAGACAGGACGGCCGATCGTCATGGAGTTCGAGGACGTCTATTACCCGCGCTACGGGTTGGTGCTCGACAATTTCGCGGAGCACGGCGACGAGGAGCTCTTCGAAGAGGCTGTTTCGGTAGCGGCCTCCTTCGCGTCGGCGATCGATACGAAGCGCAGCCTGCTGGACCTCATGTTCATCAAGGATGAAGCCATCGTGGTGACCGCGGGGCGGGGCGAGGCCCGGGCCGAGAAGCTGCTGGAGGTCCTGGCCGCGGTGGAAACCGAGCCGGAGGAGCATCTCGATGCCCTGGAACGCCTGGTGTGCCGGCATCGCGACGACCTCACGGCGTGCCTCTGCGTCTTTACCGGCTGGTCGAGGGAGCGGTCCGCCTTTCTTCGAAATCTCACCCAGGGAGGATTGGAGACCATCGCGCTTATCCTTTGCCGGGACGCGGAAAAGCTGCGTGCCGATTTCGCGGACGATCCGATTCCGTGCCGCCACCTCCTGTTAGAACCTCCATATGTGCAGGAAGGACTTCGGACCTTATGAACCGGACCCACGCCGCCCCTCCCGCCCCCCCGCGCCTGCTGCTCGGAGTGGCGCTCCTGTTCTGGGGTGGAGTGAGCGGGCACCCGGTGGTGGGACTGGTGTGCGCCTTCCTGGTGGAGGCGCGAGCCTGGACCGACCTGCGCTGGAACTTCGGGGAGCGTGGCTTCGTGCGTGCCTGGGCCCTCTCGCTTCTGCTGACCACCCTGGCCCTGGCGTCGTTGTGGCTGCAGGGCAAGAGCGTCATCCTGTTGTTCGACCTTCTGGTGTGGATACCGGTCCTGTTTTTGCCGGTGGTCCTATCGCAATGTTATGCGACCCAGCCCAGCATGCCCTTGAACACGTTTTCGTTCATTGCGCGGCGCAAGATGCTGATCGACCGGGCCGCCGGCCGGCCTGTCGATCCCATCCAGGTGCATATCGGCTATCCCTACCTCTGCCTGATCCTCGTGGCCTCGGCCTTGGGGGTTCCCGGTCCGGTTTACTTTCTTGGACTGTTCGCCTTGATGGCAGTGGGGTTGTTCTGCATCAGCCCCTTCGGGAAGAAGCGCCCCATCAGCTGGAGCGTGGCCCTCGTCCTGGTGGCGGTCCTGGGGGCAGGGGCCTCCTTCGGACTCTTCGCGCTCTTCGAATTCCTTGGCGGCGTGGTGAATCCCGCGAGTGGACGCTTCACCTCGACGGACCGGGCCCGCACCGCGATCGGCCAGTTGGGTCGCATCAAGCAATCCTACCGCGTGCACTGGCGCGTCAACGATCCGGAGCCGCGCCGCAAGCGCCTCTTCCGGGAGGCGGCCTACAATCACCACGAGCTGGGGCAGTGGTGGCACAAGCCGATCGACGATCCGAAAGAGAGCGGGACGAGCGGGAACGTCGGCGGGAAGCCCCGCGGGAGCCTGAAGAGGGACGACGACTACGAGGACATGTGGGATCGCGAATTGCCCGGTGGCGGGCGGCAGTTTGCATTCGAGCCTGCCGAGTTGGACCGCGACCCACGGCAGCGACGCAGGATGCAGTTGGTGGGACAGGTGCGCACGATCTCCCCGCTTCCGCTCCCGGATTCCACCCATAGCCTCTCGCGCCTGCAGGCCGAGGGCGTCCAGTACAACTCGCTGGGGACGGTGCGGCTCGAAAACCCGGAGCACAGCGTGGTCTCCTTCGATGTGTTCTACGGCGGTCCTTCCCTCCACGAAAAGGGACCCAACCAGAAATTCGACCTGCAGGTTCCGGCCGGTGAGAAGCCGGGGATGGCCAGGTATTGCGACGCGCTGGATCTTCGTGGCCGGCCGGCCGGGGAGGTCCTGCCTCGCATCAGGCAGGTCTTCCTCCAGGATTTCGAGTACAGCATCCACTTGGACGATCGCCATCACACCGGCCCGAAATATCAGCAGGCCGTGTCGAGATTTCTTGAGAACTCGAGGGTGGGGCATTGCGAGTACTTCGCGACTGCGGCGGTGCTCCTCCTGCGTGAGGCGGGAATCCCGGCGCGCTATTGCGTGGGATTTTCGGCGCAGGAACAGAGCGAGTCGGGAACGTGGCTGCTGCGGGGACGGCATGCCCACGCCTGGTGCCGTGTCTACGTCGGGGGCGAACGGCGCGTTGAATTCGACCAAAGGAAGAAGAAGAATCGCATGTCGTGGACGGGAGGAAAGTGGATCGACTTTGATCCCACCCCGCCCGACTGGCTCGCGATCGAGGGTTCGGGCATTCCGTGGCAGCGGCGTCTGCTCGATTGGTGGCAGCGCGTCCGCGAGGACTTTCTTCTCTGGCGGACCACTCCGGGAAATAGTGTCGTGGTGAGCCGCGTGATGGGAATCGTGGGCATTCTTCTCCTGGCTTACGTTTCGTTCCGGCTGTGGCAGAGCAGGACCCGCCATGGGCGGAAGCGGCGTGGGATGCGCGGCGCCGGCAAGGGCGACGCCCTCGTCACGCCCCTGCACGGCCTCGCGAAACCGGCAGAGCACTGGTTGGGCTCCAGGCGGGAAGGCGAGGCCTTCACGGAGTGGATCTTGCGGCTCAGCGAGCGCCTTCCATCCGTGGCATCCACCCTCCAGCGCGCCGTCAGCTTCCATTGGAAAGCCCGCTTCGATCCCATCGGTCTCGATCCCCATGAGGAGGGCGAGTTCGAACGAGTCTGCCGCGATCTGAAATGCCGCTTGAAGGAATACCGCCGTCGCGGGTGACCGCGCACAAGCGCAGATCCATGCGCGACGATGAGCCGGCTCATTTCCATTCGATGCGGATACCAGCCTGCAGCCGGACGGATCCGGCAACTCCAACCACGCCACTCCGAACAGCGGGGCCTCCTGGGTGGTCGACGGCGAACGGGAGAGCGGAGTCATGGAATTCGATGGCCTCGATTCCTTCCTCGAGGCGGCGGACTCCAAGAGCCTCTCCCTGACCGGAGACCTGACCATCCCCAAACCGGTCGACTCCCGGCTCTTCTACCGCCTGGAGAGCTATCCGGCCCCGCCGGAGGTGGTCATCTCGGAGAGCATCGACTCCGACGACATCTCCGATCCCACCCAGGCCGGCTGGTACATCGACGACGTCGTGATCACTGTCCCCTGACACATTACAGAAACTTGACAACCACCAGCGTGAGATTATTTCGAAGTCCGAATCGCCTCGACCCACCAGAATTTCCGGCCGATGGGATAGGTCTGGATGCGGCGGAGATGTCCGGCGTCGGAATCGATGGTGAAGATTGCCAGGCGGCCTGAATTTTCTCCGGCGGAGAAAAGGAATTTGCCGCCGGGTTCGATCGCGAACGAGCGCGGCGTCTTCTCGGTGCTGTAAGTATCGACCAATTTCAGGTGTTTGCCGGTTTCGTCGAGTTCGATCAGGGCCAGGCTGTCGTGCCCACGGTTGGCGACGTAAAGGAAGCGGCCGTTGGGGTGCATTCTCAACGTCGCGTTGCTGTTGGGGCCCTCGAAATTCGCGGGAATTGTCGACGCGGTTTGCCCGGCGATGAGACTGCCCGTTTCGCCGATTTGATACGCGGTGACGCTGCTTCCTTGCTCGTTGTCGATGTAGGCGATGGGGTGGTTCGGGTGCCAGACCATGTGCCTTGGTCCGGACCGATCGGGACGCTGAATGAAAGGAGTTTCATGGGGTGCCAGGCGTGACTCCGCGCGGTCCCACGTGAATTGATAGATGCGGTTGGGCTTGGTGTGCGGGACGTAGAAAAACCTTTCGGCCGGGTCCGGCCCGACGGCGTGGGCACGTTTCTCGGTTTTCACTTCCTGGACGGGGGAACGGCTCAGGTTCCCGTTGTCATCGATCCGATGAATACCGATCTTGGCGGCGACGTAATAGGCGGTAAATAGATGATCACCGCTTTTGTCCACGTAGAGATGAGCGGGGTCCTCGCCACCGTCCACGACATTGACGCTGGTCAGGCGACCGGTCGTGGAATCGATGTGGAAGCCGGCGAGTTGACCGGTGGAACGCATTGACGCGAAGAGACGGGTGCGATCGGGGGAGGCGACGAGGACACCGGGTTGCCCCGGGGTCGGTTCGCGCTCGACCAGGGAGAGTTCGCCGGTCTTCTCGTTCAGCCGGTAAACCGCGATCGCTTTGTCTTCCGCAGCGGAGCAATAAATGAAGGTGCCTCCAGCCGTGGCTGTTTCGTGGAGAGCAATCGCCAGTGCCAGGATCAGGGCGAAGTGGTTGAGGCAAGTCCGACGACGAGTTGGCTGATTCATTGTCTCGCTTTTATCGATGCGCGGTCGCTATTCCGATCAATTTTTCAGCACGTGTTGCCCCGGGTCTCAGGCTGCGGGGAAGTTTGGGCAAGGGTGGGCCGATGCCGGGTGGGCCGCGATTGTCGTGGCGCTCGACGACGCCCGCCTCTGGAGAGCCCCTCGTTGGCATCATTAGCGTTGCAAATTCAACCCGGCCCGGTTGGATACAATGCTCATGACTATTCAGGATGTTCGCCTGTTGCCGTTGCGCGGCGGGACCCCGGACGGCGGGTGGGATGAGAAATCGCTCGACCTGGATACCAACCTCCACACCCTCGTCGAAGTCATCACCGACGAGGGCGTCACCGGCATCGGAAGCGCTTACACATCCGCGAAGCTGGTGGAGGGATCGATCGAGGTGCTGCGTCCCCACCTGGTCGGCGCTTCGGCTCTCGACCCGGCTGCAACAACCGAGGCGCTCCATCAGCAGACCTTCTGGCAGGGTCGCGGCGGATCGATCACCCACGCCATTTCCGGGATCGATATCGCGCTGTGGGACATCCTCGGCAAAGTCACCGGCCAACCGGTGAGCCGATTGCTGGGAGGACGCTACCGCGAGTCGATCAAACCCTACGGCTCCCTCTTGATGGACAAACCGGGCGTCTTGCGCGCCTCGCTCGAAGATGGGCTCAGCCGCGGATTTCGAGCCTTCAAGATCGGCTGGGGACCGTTCGGACGGCGGGACGGGAAAACCGACGAGGCGATCGTCAAAGCGGCCCGTGAAACTCTCGGGCCGGACAACGAACTGATGGTCGATGCTGGCGGCTCCGACGCATTCTGGCCGCACGGTTACAAGTGGGCGCTGGAGACCGCGAAGATGCTCGCCGATTACGACGTGAGCTGGTTCGAAGAACCGCTCCGGCCGGACGATCTGGAAGGTTACGTGAAATTGACCGGGAACGCACCGCTCCCCATCGCGAGTTGCGAAGTCTTCACCCGCCGGCAGTCGTTTATCGAGTGGATCGAACGGCGGGCCGTCGATTACATCCAGCCGGATGTCACCAAGGTGGGCGGGATCAGCGAAGAACACCGCATCGCGCAATATGCCGACGACCACTCGATCCTGTTCGTCCCCCATGGCTGGAACACGGCCGTCGGTCTGGCTGCCGATTTGCAGCTGGTAGGCGCCGCCCGCTGCGCCCGCTGGGTCGAATACATCACGCCGGCCCCTTACCTTGAAGACTTGCTGTGCGAGCCAATCAGGCTGGATGAAGACGGCATGATCCCGATACCGGATCAGCCGGGCCTTGGTTTCGCGTGGAATCCGGAGGGCATTGCCAAATTCACCGGCGGGATGGCGCTGACCCCTTCGTCGATTTAGTCCGCTGGAAGAAAAATGATCCCCGGGATCCTCTTTTCGCCGAGCGAAGCGAGCACTTTCACGAAAACCTCTCAGTTCCCCAAGTTTAACGAACTTGGCGTTCAGGACACTAGGGGACGGTGACCTGCACGTCGTCGAGGTACCACCCGGGTAAATTGGTGACGTCGTCGGACGCGAAGCGGAATTCCAACTTGACGGATTTTCCGAGCGCCTCGGGCGGCACGGGCACGATAACCTCCGCCCAGTTGGCGGAGTCTCCGTCGATCCCGGATTTAATCACGGCGAGCACGGAGTCATCGTTTGCGTCGAGCACCGCGATTCGCCCGGAATCGAAGCTCTCCTCGATGTCCTTGAACTCGAAATAACTCAGGGTCGCCGCGCCGGCCGCGGGCAGGTCGAGGGGCGGGGATCGCAGCCAGATATTTGCGTGGAAGTCATAGTCGCCGGAAATGTTGGTTGCAAAGCAATTGGTGGGGCTATTGGCGGTGGCCGGGCCGGTAACGGACGGGGCTCCGAGTTGCCAGAGGGTATTTCCGTTCTGGTCGTCCCTTCCGGTGGTCCAAAGTCCCTGGCCGTCCTCGAAGTCGTCGGAGAAGACTTGAAGGGGCGGGGCATCGAACTCCTCGATCACGAAGAGCCGGAGCGAGTCGGCCGGGAGGGGAATAGTGAGAGTGTTCTCCGGCGGCGTGGCGGCGAGATCGGCGTTTCCATTGAAAATCGGCCAATCGATCGAGGACGCGGAGGAAGGATCGGTTTCGCTGCGCAGGTTGTAGAGTTTTCCGTCGCGGCTCTCCCAACTGATGCTGAGAGTTCCGGTGCCGGAGGCGAAGGAAACGTCGGTGAGGCGGACCTGCGGCGGCCCCGAACTCCGCGTGATCTGGATGCCCCCGACGCCGAGGCGGCTGCTGTCGCTGGTGGTGTTGCCCTGGGTGGTCACGAGGTCGATCTGGAAGCTGGAGCCGGGGACCCCCTCGAAATGCACATAGTTGGCCGTGGCGTTGGTGAAGGCACCGTCGTCGACAGTGTCGGCGGACCGCACGAAGCCGTTGGCACGGAAGAAGGCGCGGTCGTCGTGGGGGGTCTGCAGATAGTAGGTGTCCCCACCGGACAAAGTGGCCTGGACGCCGGTGTTTTCCACGTTGATTCGCTGGTCGGTGAGATAGACAATCACGTCGTAGAGGGGGTAGGGGATCTCGGCGCCGGCGATCGTGATGGTATCTCCGGGGGCGGGCCCCGGGCTGAGGTTGGAGCCGATGGACTTGCCGCTGAGCAACATGTTGGCATCGAGGTCGTCCGGCGGGCTCACGCCGAGGCCCGGACCCGCGGCATCCGTGGTCGCCGAGATGGTGAGATCCGCGGTGGTGGCATTTCCGTCGCTGTCCGTCAAATCGGTCACAGTGACCGGGGCACTCAAATTGCTGTACATCCCGTCGTTCCAGTTTGCGGCCGGGATCACGCCGAGCAAGTCGGTGGGGACGAGCACGAAATCGGCGGGGGCGCCTTCCTGCACATCCGGGGCGCGCCAGTTGAGGCTGATGGTGGCGCCGGTCGACGGCGTGCTGCCCGGGTCGTTTGGATTGGACCCCCTCTCGACCTCCACCCCGTCGTTAATGCCGTCGTCATCGCTGTCCGGGTCGAGCGGGTCGCTGCCCGTCGCGGTGGGGCTGACGAAGTTGTCGTCGTTGGTCTCGTACCCGTCGAGCAGGCCGTCGTTGTCGCTGTCAGGTTTGAGAGGGTTGGTGCCGTTGGTCGCCTCTTCGCCATCCCTGGAAAAATCGTTGTCGGTGTCTCCCGCGGTTGGGTTGGTGAGATTCGCAAACTCGGCGGCATCGGAGGAGCCGTCGCTGTCGAAGTCGGTGGTGAACCCCGGTTCGTCGTTCGGGCCCGCCACGTCATCCAGGCCGTCCACCGCATCGCCGAGGTCGAAGTCGATGAGCTGTTGCTCGTAGGTGTCCGGCAGGCCGTCGTTGTCGGAGTCCTCCACGGAAACCTCCACGATCTGGACCCCGCCGATGCCGAGGCGGGAGCTGTCGGAAGTGGTGTTGCCCTGGGTCGTGACGAGGTCGACCTGGAAGCTGGAGGCGGTCACGGCCTCGAAGCGCACGTAGTTGGCGGTGTCGTTGCTGAAAGCGCCGTCGTCGATGGCGTCGGCGGAGCGCACGAAGCCGTTGGTGTTGAAGAAGGCGAGGTCGTCCTCGGGAGTCTGCAGATAGTAGGTTGGGCCGCCGAAGAGGATGGCCGCCACCCCGGTATTCTCGTTGTTGTTCCGCTGGTCGGTGAGGTAGACGATCACGTCATAGGTGGGGTAGGGAATCTCGGCGCCGGTGATGGTGATGGTATCCCCGGGGGCGGGGCCGGGGGTCCGGTTGGAGCCGATCGACTTGGGACTGAACAACATGTTCTCGTCGGAACCGATGTCACCGAGGTCTTGGGAGGGCCCGGCCGCGGTGGTGGAGGCGGTCACGGTGAGGTCCGCGGTGGTAGGAGTCCCGGCCGCGTCGTTCAGGTCGTTGGTAACGGCGGGAGAATCCGGGTTTCCCGGACCCAGGTGGGCGTGGGTTCGGTTGTTCCAGTTGGCGGCGGGCTCCACGCCGGCCACATCGGCCGCACCCAATTCGGGGGCGGTGGACCCGCCATTGGCGCGGTAGTTCAGGCTGATAGTTCCAGCGTCGAGGCGGGCGGCGGAGAAGGGGAGGCTCAGCGCGGCGAGGGACAGGAGAGCCGGAAGTCGGAGGAGAGGCGGGAAGGTCACGGTCCTGAAATAGCGGGTGTTTATAAACCCGCCAAGCCCGCTCCCGCCGGGAAGCGAGGGAAAAAGGGCCTGGGAGGGCCGGACCGGCCGGTGGGGTGAGTGGGGGTGGCGGAACGCCCTGCGTAATTGCCTGAACTTGACAGAGTAACGCCGCTGGGAAAGTAGAAAGAAAAGCCCCCTGCTGGGGGGGCACAATTCTCCGGCGAGTATCAGATGACCCTCTTCAAGATTGGGATGGCGGGCAGGCCGATTGCGGCGGGTTTGGTGCTGTTGCTGCCACCGCTCTCCCTCGGGGAGGAGCGGCCCCTCACGGTCCGGATCGACGAAGCGGTGGCCAAGGGCAACGTGGCGCCGGTGGCGGGAGGGGCCGGCGACGCCGAATTCGTCCGCCGGATTCACCTCGATCTCACCGGGAGAATTCCGACTGCGGAGGAGGTGCGCGCCTATCTGCAGGACGGAGATGCGCAGAAGCGCGCCAGGCTGGTCGATCGGCTCCTCGCCGGCCGCGAGTTCGCGCGCCACCTGGCGATTACGGTCGATCTCTGGTTGATGGAGCGACGCGCCGACACGCACGTGCCCAACGCGCAGTGGCGCAAGTATCTCACCGACTCGTTCGCGGCCAACAAGCCGTTCGATCAACTGGCGCGCGAAATCCTGGGGGCCGACGGGACGGAGGAGAAGAGCCGACCGGCCGCCCGCTTTTACCTGGATCGCATTGGGGAGCCGCACCTCATCACCCGCGATGTGGGCCGGCTCTTTTTCGGCAAGGACCTGCAGTGTGCGCAGTGTCACGATCATCCCAACGTGGCCGACTATCTGCAGCGCGAGTATTATGGTCTGTTCGCGTTTTACACCCGCACCTCGTTTTTCCAACCGGACACGAAGAAGCCGGCATTGCTATCGGAGAAGGCGGCCGGCGAAGGGAACTTCCAATCCGTTTTTACGGACGTCAAAGGCACGGCCCGTCCACGCTTGCCGGGCGGCGAGGAGTTCGAGGAGCCGGCGTTCAAGGCCGGGGAGGAGTACAAGGTGGCGCCCAACCCGAAGGACAAGAAGGTCAGGGCGGTCCCAAAGTACAGCCGGCGCGAGCAACTCGCCAAGCTCGCCACGGACGGAACCAGTCGCGCCTTCAACCGCAACGTCGCGAACCGTCTCTGGGGGCACATGATGGGACGTCCCCTGGTCGAGCCCAACGATCTTTCGCATGCGGGAAATCCGCCGGCACACCCGGAACTCCTGGACCTCCTCGCGGACGAGATCGTGGCGCTGAAGTTCGACGTGCGCGCCTTCCTGCGCGCGCTGGCTCTGACGGATACCTACGCGCGCAGCTTCGAGCTACCCACCGCCCTGGCCGGCCAGGCGCAAGCGGTCGCACCGAAGCTGGCGGAGTTGGAAGCGGAGGCGCACCGGCTGGGTGAGGCGGCCACGGCGGCCACGTCTTCCTATGAGGGTGCCAAGAAGTCGTGGGAGGCAGCGAAGAAGGCCTTCGACGGGCAGGCCGGAAAACTGGCGGAGGCCAGGAAGAAGCGCGACGAGGCGGCGGCGGCCCGAAAGAAAGCGGAGGAGCCCGTTGCCAAAGCACGCGAAGTTCTCGCGGCGAGCGATGCGAAACTGAAACCGCTGGCGGAAGCGGAGGCGAAGACGGCCGAGGCGGTGAAGGCTCTTCCGGATGACAAGGAACTGGCGGAGGCCGCCGCGAAATTCAAGCAGCGCAGCGAGGAACTGCGGGCCGGGATCGCGAAACAGCAGGGCGAGCTCGCCGCGATCCAGAAAGCGGTCGACGAGGCCGGGACAAAACTCGCCGCTGCGGCTGCGGCTGCGGAGGAACTGGCCAAGCTCGTGAGTGGCGAAGAGGCCAAGCTGGCCGCCCTGGATGCGGAGCTCGAAAAAGCCCGCAGCCGCTACCGGGCCGAAAAGTCGGGCGCCGGACACGCGCAGCGCCGCTTCGAAGACGCCCGCGACCTGGTGGCCTATGCCGAGACCCGCCGGGACGCGCAGGCCAGCCGCGAGAACGCCGGGAAGCTTGGGACGGAGCTCACCGGGTTCGAGAATGACGCGGCCGCCAGGCAAAAACTGACGGACGACCTCGACGAAGCCGCCCGTCGTTCCGAGTCGGCCAAAGTGGGGCTCCCGGATGATGCCGAGCTCGCCAAGGCGGTCGAAGTCCTGCGCGATCGCGGGGCCGGGGCGCGCCAGCTGTCCGAGGCGGCGAACCGGCAACTGGCCGAACGCAAGGCCCAGGCGGAGGCCGCCAAGGCGAAATCAAATGAATTACAGCAGGAGTTGGACGGCGCCCTGGATTCGCTGACGCAACGATGGACGAGCGCCTTTGCGGTGGGCGTGTTTGCGCCGCTCACCCCGGAGCAGCTTTGCGCAAGCACCTTGCAGGCGACCGGCGAGTGGGAGCGCACGGTGGCGACGGTGACGGCGGAGTTCGAGAAGAAGCTCGCCGAGGCTGCCAAGAAGGAAGCCGAGCCCGCGAAAAAGGAAGGCGAAAAAAAAGAGGGTGAGAAGAAGGATGAGAAGAAGCCGCCCCCGCCGAAACTCACGGAAGCGGATCGCGGGCGCTGGATCGAAGAGCAGATCGACGCCAGGCTGAAAGCCTCGTTCGACAAGTTCGTGGCGCTCTTCGGGGGGCAGGCCGGGCAACCACAATCGGACTTCTACGCCACGGCCGACCAGGCCCTATTTTTCGAAAACGACGGCCTGGTACGGGGCTGGCTTCGTCCCAACGGGGAGAACCTGACGGCGCGCCTGACGAAGATCGACGACCCGGCCCAACTCGCCGAGGAGTTGTACCTGAGGACCGTCACGAGGGCTCCGAGCGACGCGGAAAAAGCGAAAGTCCGCGATTACCTCGCTGCGCCCGAACAAGAAAAAGCGATCGCGATCCAGGAACTGGCCTGGGCCTTGATCTCCTCGGTCGAATTCCGGTTCAAACACTGAAACTCATGAAATCCTGTCACTATTCCTGCGGATCCCAAGAGCACCTGCTGGCGCGGCGAAACTTTCTGGGGGGCCTGGCCGGCGGGGCGGGTGCCGCGATGCTCGGGGGACTCGGCTCCCTGGTCCACCCGGCCACGGCGGCGGAACTGGTCCGCGACCAAAAGCGTATGCTGGTGGTGCGCATGGCGGGCGGCCTGAGCCAGCTCGAGAGCTGGGACCCGAAACCGGGCACGTCGACCGGCGGTCCCTTCCGCGCCATCCCGACCTCGGTGCCCGGCATCCATCTCAGCGAACTGTTGCCGCACACCGCGAAGCAGATGCATCACCTCGCGTTGCTCCGCGGCATCAACACGCACGAAAGCGATCACGGCAAGGGGAATCACAAGATGCTCACCGGCCGCAAGCGGATGGAAGGTGTGTCTTGGCCGGAGATCGGCGCGGTGGTGGCCAAGGGTCTCGACGAGGGAGAGCTGACCCTGCCGGGGCACGTCAAGATCTCGCCGGGAGGGACCGGCGGGCGCAGCTCCGATTCCGCCTACCTGGGACCGAAGTACGCGAGCATGTCGATCGGCGGCGACAAGCCGCTGGCCAACAGCGCCCGGCCTTCCGACCTGAAGGAGAACGCCGCCGCGAGGCGCGATGAGTTTCGCTGCATGCTCAATGACCGCTTCGCCCTGCGCCGCCGCACCGCGGAGACCGACGCCTACACGCAGAGCTTCGAGCAGGCCGAGGAACTGGTGAAACGGCGCGAGGTATTCGACCTCTCAAAGGAATCGGAGAAGGATCGCGAGCGATATGGTGCGCACGATTTCGGGCGGCATTGCCTCCTGGCGCGCCGTCTCCTGGAAAACGGCATCTCGTTCGTGCAGGTGACCCACTCGAACTACGACACCCACAACGAGAACTTCAACTTCCACTTCGAGCAGCTCGGGGAGTTCGACAAACCGTTTGCGACCCTGGTGGCGGACATCGCGGCGCGGGGGATGCTCGACAGCACCCTCATCGTTGTCCTGACCGAATTCGGCCGCACCCCGAATATCAACAAGTATTACGGCCGCGATCACTGGGGGAAGGCGTGGTCGATCTGCATCGGCGGGGCCAAGGTCGCCCGCGGCGCGGTTTTCGGGAAGACCAACGAGAAGGGGACCGAGGTGACGGAGGGAGAGGTCGATGCCGGGCACCTGTTTCACACCTACCTGAGCGCCCTCGGAATTCGGTCCACGAAGAGTTTCGAGATCGGCGGGCGCAAGGTCCCGATGGCCGACCCCGCCTTTGGGCCGATCGGGGAGATACTCACGTAGTCTGCTATCACCATCACCCGGATGAAGTCGGATCCCAAGCAGGCGCACCTGGCGCGAGAGTTCAAGCACGACGCGCCGCTGATCAACTGCCGCTTCGACCCCACCGGGAAGTTCGTTGTCGCGACCGCGGAAGATCGCGCCGTGGTGCGCTGGAACCTCGAGGCGGAGTCCGGGGAGAAGCTGATCTTCCCGAAGGCGCACGATTCGTGGGCGCGGGGAATCGCCTTTTCCAAGGACGGTGGGACCCTGATCACGAGCGGGTATGACGACACCCTGATCTGGTGGCCGGTGGCGGCAGCGAAACCGGAGCCGATTCGGAAGGTCAAAGCGCACGCCGGTTGGATTCGCACCATCTCGGTGAGCCCGGACGGGGAGTTGCTGGCCAGTGCCGGCAACGACCGCGTTGTGAAACTGTGGAAAACCGCGGATGGCACCTTGGTGCGTCAGATGGAAGGGCATGAGCGCGACGTGTACAGCACCTACTTTCATCCCGACGGGCAGTGGCTGCTCTCCGGGGACCTGAAAGGCAAGGTCCATCAATGGGAGGTGGCGACCGGAAAGCTGGTGCAGACCTTCGATGGCAAGGCGCTCAACACCTACAACGGCGGACAGCAGGTCGATTACGGCGGGGTGCGCGGGATTGATCTGAGTGCCGACAAGAAGCACCTCGCCTGCGCCGGTTTGCACAAGGCGACCAATCCACTCGGCGCCGTCAGCCAGCCGCTCTTCCTGCGATTCGAGTGGGAGACGCGGAAACTGATTCGCAGCCACGTCACGGAAGGGGTGGAAGGCATCGGCTGGGGAGCCATCTTCCATCCCGAGGGCTACCTGATCGGATGCGCGGGGGGCAAGAGCGGGGCCTTCCTCCTTTTCTGGAATGCGGAGGAAGACAAGGCCTTTCACAAGTTCAAGCTTCCCGGCACGGCGCGCGAGTTCGACCTGCACCCCGACGGGATTCGCGTCGCGACCGCTCACTTCGAGAAGAAACTGACCATCACCAAGCTGGTCGCGAAGGCGGAGGAGAAAAAGGGCGAGCCAGGAGCGGCGTGAGAGCCGGGTCGAGCTCCACCCAGGGATGTTTCCATTCGTGGGACGCGACGACTTCACTGCTCCGCCCAGGGCCGCATCGGCGGGGGCGGGGGTGGTTCTTTCCACCGCCAGGATGGTTGGTAGGGCAAGTTCAGATAGGGGGTCTCGAGACGTTGCCCGCCGTTTTTGACCGAGATCAGGAGGGCGTCGAGGGTTCCGCTTGTGTAGAGGGTGCGTTCCACGTTCCAGGCCGGCTGGCCGGTCAGGATCATTTGCTCAATTCCGTTCAGAAGCCAGGTGAAGTGCATGCCGGGACGGCCTTCCTGCGTCCAGAAAAGTGACGACTCGATCCGCTCCTCTTTCTCGTAGCGCCAGGCCGCCGACCACTCGCCCACCGCTCCGTTCAGTTCCAGGAGATGCGCGATCAGTCCGTCGGTGTACTCGATGGTAAACAGTCGCGGCATGGCCACGCGCTCGCGGAGGCGGCCTGCCTCCGGCGGATTGGTGAGGCGCGACCAGGCGGCGTCGAACAATTCCCGGTCGAATCGTTTTTCCTCGAAGGCGCGCCAGACGTCTTCGCCGGACGTGGATTTGACCGCCACGATTCCCGTTTCACCGCCGCGCCGTTGTTCCGCCAGGGCCTGCATGAACTCGAGGGCATGGAAACCGTAGGCATCGGTGGTGTGA